>Ga0114129_10013692_pt1 | contig 11558 bp, 3 predicted proteins | sample RhiMetdeltSRZDD1_FD_80071 | JGI IMG/M metagenome (GOLD analysis project Ga0114129, IMG submission 80071) | Populus rhizosphere microbial communities from Tennessee, USA - Rhizosphere MetaG P. deltoides SRZDD1 (version 2) (version 2) | ecosystem: Host-associated > Plants > Roots > Rhizosphere >... | reverse complement strand
TGGGTCGGAGCTTCTTCAAGGTGATGCAGGTCAGACCTGGGTTCGACATTGAGAGCACGATGGTCATGACATTGTCGCTTCCAACCACCATCTCGGTGGAAGAGGACGAACAAACTCGACAATTCTATGTGCAGCTTCTCGAGCGCGTGGCACAGCTTCCGGGCGTGACGGCAGTTGGAGGGATCAACCATTTGCCTCTGCAGGGCGGTGGCGCAGACGGGCAATTTCTGATCGATAACGATCCGAATCAGAAAGGTTATGCCGAATATCGTGTCGCGAGTAGTGGCTATTTTGAAGCGATGCGAATTCCGTTGCTCCGCGGTCGAATGTTCGACGCGTCTGACAAAGCGAATGGGCAGCATGTGGCTGTGATTAGTCACTCTCTTGCGCAGCGTTACTGGCCCAATCAGGATCCGCTCGGCAAACAGATCTATTTCGGCAACATGGATACCGACAAACACCTCATGCAAATCGTGGGTATTGTCGGTGACGTCCGCGACACTGCGCTTGAGCGGCCGCCTGATCCAACGTTGTACGGTTATTCGCTGCAACGGCCGCAATGGTGGCAAGTGGCGCGTTTGGCAGTCGTGATTCGCACTACATCTGATCCGCAGACCTTGATCCCTTCGTTGCGCTCAACCGTCACCAGCCTTAGGTCTGACGCTCCTGCCAGTTTCTCAACCTTGCGACAAGTTTATTCCGACTCATTCGGAGCGCGACGATTTAGTTTGACCTTGTTTGGGGTGTTTGCCGGCGTGGCTCTTCTGATCACTGTGATCGGTTTGTACGGATTGCTCGCTTACTCAGTCACTGAGCGAACACGCGAAATGGGCATTCGCATGGCCCTTGGAGCTCAGCGACGAGACGTCCTTCGTCTTGTGATTGGTGAGGGGCTTCAACTGACGATCATAGGAGTTGTGATCGGATTGCTCGGTGCATGGGCGTTAACTCGGTTGATGGCGAGTTTGCTATTTGGAGTGACGCCAACGGACTCAGTGACATTGATCGGAGTAGTTTCAGTTCTTGCGCTTGTGGCTCTGCTTGCCTGTTACGTGCCTGCACGGCGGGCGACGAAAGTGGATCCATTGATGGCGTTGAGGGAAGAGTAGATCTCAGATCTCAGATCTCAGATCTCAAATGGCTATAACTAAAAACCAAAAACCAAAAACCAAAGACCAAAGACCATGAACAACCTAATCAAAGACATACGCTTCGCCGTGAGAAGTCTTGTAAAGCATCCAGGCTTTACAGTCGTTGCGGTGATCACTCTTGCGCTTGGTATTGCGGCCAACACGGCGATCTTCACCGTCGTGAGAGGAGTCTTGCTGAGGCCGTTGGGCTTTCCAGAACCGGATAAACTGATGGTTGTAAATGAAGTGAATTTGCGACAGCCCATCGCGCCTTTCGAACTTTCATATCTCAACTGGCTCGATTTACAGCAGCGCAATATACCGTTCGAACAACTCGCCGCTATCGAATTCACCGGCTTTTTGCTCAAGTTAAATGAGGCGCCGGCTCGAGTGTCAGCGGTGGGTGTGTCATCGAATCTGTTTCCTCTCCTTCGTGCAAACGCGGCCCAGGGAAGAACGCTGTTACCTACGGACGATAAACCAGGAGCCGAAAGGGTAGCGGTTGTAAGCGACCGATTCTGGCAACACTACTTTCCGGATCAGAAATTGAGCGGCCAGGCAATGACGCTCGACAACCAGACCTATCCGATTGTCGGCGTGATGCCAAGTGACTTTCAGTTTCCTGATGACAAGATGGAAGTGTTTGTTGCGCTTGGGCCTCGTACCGAAGACCGGATGTATCGCGATCGGAGCGTTCATATCGTATTTGGTCTCGGTCGATTAAAACCTGGCATCGAACAGTCCCAAGCGGCCAGGGATTTGGCCGCAGTTTTTGCTGGTATTGAAGCGGAGCATCCCGCTGAAGACCCTGGTCACTCAGTAAGTCTGACACCTTTGCACGAACGAATTACTGGAGACATAAAGCCGGCTCTACTCGTTTTGTTCGTCGCGGTGGGCTTTGTTCTCCTTATCGCGTGTGGGAACGTCGCTAATCTGCAACTGGCGCGCACATTAGCCAGTGGACGCGAGATCGCAATCCGCGTTGCGTTGGGCGCAAGTCGCTGGCGAGTTGGGAGACAGTCACTTGTAGAAAGCTTGTTGCTGGCTTTGACCGGAGCTGGGCTTGGACTGCTCCTGGCTGTTTGGATGGTCTCATGGCTTTTGAGTCACGCGCCTGAAGGTTTTCCACGACTGGCGGAGGTTGGCATTGACAAAACAGTTCTAGGTTTTACCGCCGCCGTAGCGATGCTAACGGGCATCGTCTTCGGAATGATTCCTGCGCTGCAGGCGGCAAAGACCAACGTCAACGACGCTTTGAAATCTGGAGGGAAAGGACTCGTAAACGGCGAGAGCACGTTGCGTCGCTCGCTCGTGGTTGTGGAAGTCGGCCTGTCGTTGATGCTGTTTATTGGCGCTGGTTTGCTGATCAAGAGTTTCTGGCACCTTACACAAGTCAATCCCGGTTTTGTTTCTGATCACCTGCTAACAGTGCACGTCTCCTTACCCGAAGAGAAATATTCGGACGACAGGCAAGTCGTCAACTTCTACAGGCAGCTGCCTGAGCAATTGTCGACGTTGCCGGGTGTCAAGTCGGTTAGTGCCGTCAATCGATTACCGATCAGCGGCGGCGATCCTCATGGCGATTTAGCCATCGATGGAAGGCCTTTTGCACCGGGTGAAGCCCCGGGCATCAGTTTCCGACGAATACTTCCAAACTACTTTCGCGCGATGGGTATTCCGTTATTGCAAGGCCGGGAGTTTGATGATCGTGATACGGGAGGGCAGCCAGACGTCGTAATCATTAATCAGGCTCTCGCAAAAAAATATTGGCCGCAAAACGACGCCGTTGGAAAACGGATCAGAGTCGGTCCCGAAGGCTCGGCTTGGATGACGATTGTGGGCGTGGTGGGCAACGTAAATCATGTTGGGTTGGATTCAGAACCAGACTTTGCCTCGTACGAGCCGCATGGCAAACGTCCATGGAGCGAGATGACCGTAGTCGTGCGCACAACAGTTGAGCCCAGTGCTCTGGTTGGACCGGTGCAAGCTGCTTTGCGAGCTGCCGAACGAGAAATTCTTATTGAAGATGTGATCACGATGGGCCGACGAATGCAAAACTCAATCGCACCTCAACGCTTGAACCTGGTGTTATTGGGCAGCTTTGCATTTGTCGCTCTTTTGCTTGCCGCTGTCGGAATTTACGGTGTGATGGCGCAGGCAGTTACACAACGGACGCAGGAAATCGGCATTCGTATGGCGCTCGGGGCACAGATGAAAGATGTATTGGCTCTGATTCTAAAAAACGGAATGAAGTTGGCGTTGATCGGCGTGGTCATTGGGCTCGGAGGCGCGTTTTTGCTGACGCGCTTGATGACCAAATTACTTTTTGGGGTGACGCCGACAGATCCATCGACCTTTGTCGTTGTTGCGTTGATATTGCTGGCCGTCGCTTTTCTTGCGTGCTATCTCCCGGCGCGCCGTGCATCAAGAGTCGATCCGTTGGACGCGCTCAGGTTTGATTGAGTAGTCAATGATGGGTCCTATAGGTCCTATAAGTCCCATAGTCTTATGAAATCGAACAAGGAAGCATTATGAGCACCATTCTTCAAGATCTTCGTTTTGGATTGCGAAGCCTGATGAAACATCGCGGCTTCACTGTTGTTGCATTAATCACACTCGCCCTTGGCGTCGGCGCAAATAGCACTATCTTCAGCGTCATCAATGCAACGCTAATGAGATCCGCGCCCGTGTCTCAACCGGAGGGGCTGGTGTTTGTCTTCAACGGTAGTGGAGGAACCCTCTTCTCCTATCCTGACTATTCTGAACTGCGGGCTCAAAATAAATCTCTCGATGGCTTGATGGCCTGGGGTGGAATCACGGCAAGTCTCAATAGCAACGATAAAACGGACCTGGTTAATGGCGCGATTGTCAGCGGAAACTATTTCCAGGTTCTGGGTGTTGGCACGTCCAAAGGACGCATCATCACACCAGATGACGATACGACACCCGGTGCTCACCCGGTGGCAGTAATTGGTTACGGTCTTTGGCAGCGGCGATTTGGTGGTGACCAAAATATCATAGGTAAGCAGCTCCTGCTCAACGGTAACAAGTTCACCATCATCGGAGTTGCCGCGAAGGATTTTGGCGGTGCAGAGTTTGGAATTGTCCGAGACCTGTATGTCCCGATGATGATGCAGGCCAGCATGCGCCCACCTCGCGGCGGATACTCGGGGGAGTTGGATCCGGATTTATTAAAAAGGCGCAGCAGTCGGTGGCTGTTTGCAGTTGGCAGAATGAAGCAGGGCGTAAGCGCCGAACAGGCCCAGGCTGATTTAGCTCTTATAACCGCCCAACAAGCCGAAGCATATCCCGACACAAATCGAGGTCGCACGGTCCAGGTTCTGGCCTTCAGCCAAACGGACAATCCGCAGCAGCAACGGCAACTAGGTTCGGTGGCGCGGCTGCTGATGTCAGTTGTTGGGCTTGTCCTTTTGATCGCCTGTGCAAACATTGCGAACTTGCTGTTGGCCCGCGGTTCGGCTCGAGGAAAAGAGATCGCCGTCAGGCTGGCTATTGGTGCAACTCGCTCGCGAATAATGCGACAGCTCCTCACTGAAAGCATTCTGCTTGCTGCCTTCGGAGGAGTACTTGGTTTGGTGCTGACGTGGTGGGCCACTTCCTCATTAAGGGCCATGCCTCCTCCGGCAGGTACACTTCCACTCGTTCCGCAATTTGCCATCGATCTGCGCGTACTGCTGTTCACCTCTGTTCTTGCTTTGGTCGCCGGAATCATATTTGGGATGGCGCCGGCCTTGAGAATTTCTCGTCCCGACATTGTTCCAGCTCTCAAAGATGATTCGTGGAGTTCAAGAGATCGGCGATCCTATTTCAATCTGCGCAATCTCCTGGTCGTGACGCAGGTCGCGCTCTCGGTTGTTCTGTTAATCGCGGCTGGCCTGTTTTTGCGCAGTCTGCGGTTTGCGCAGGCAATCGATCCTGGTTTCGATTCAGACCGAATTGTCACTGTCCCTCTCAACATCAATCTTCTCCGTTATACCAAAGCTCAAGGCCGCGATTTTTATCGTCAAGTTCTTGAACGAGTCGAAGCGCTACCTGGAGTTGAGGCTGCGAGTGTCGCGCGTAATCTGCCGCTTGGAGGTGGATCGTCTGTCCGCAGTTTAATGATTGAAGGACGCGAAATTTCCAACAATGAATTTCGGAGCGAGGGTGCCGGCTCAGCCGGCAACAGCGCTAACAGCATCAATGTAAATGTCGTTGGTCCTAAGTATTCTCAGACGACAGGCATTCCATTGTTGCGTGGTCGTGACTTAACAGCTCAGGACACTGAGGACAAACCAGGTGTGGTAGTGGTTAACGAAAGTTTCGTCAACCGGCATTTCCCCGACCAGGAAGCATTAGGACGACGCATCAGCTTCAATGGTACGAAGGGACCATGGCGAGAGATCGTCGGCGTAGTTCGCGACAGTAAATATATCTCGCTGTCTGAGCCGCCAACACCTTTTGTATTTCTGCCGCTTGAACAAAATCATGAAACAGGGATGGCGTTGCTCGTCCGTACGGTGGGGGATCCGGCAACCATTGTTGCTGGGGTGCGTAACGAAGTTCAGAACCTTGAGAAAAACCTGCCGATTAGCAATCCAATACCAATGAGGCAATGGATCGGCAATTCGCTTTACGCGGCGCGGATGGGGGCAATTCTGCTTGGCATTTTTGCGGCCCTGGCGCTGGCGTTAGCGTCGATCGGTTTGTATGGCGTGATGTCATTTGCAGTTTCACAACGCACGCGAGAATTAGGCATTCGGATGGCCCTCGGCGCCCGAGCAGCCGACGTTTTCAAACTAGTGCTGCGACAAGGATTCGGTTTGATCATAACTGGCGTTGTTCTTGGACTGATCATTTCGTTTGCCGTGACCAGACTGCTGGCGAGTTTTCTTTACGGGATCAAAGCGACAGATGCGATCACGTTTGCCGTTATTCCAATTGTGTTGACGATTGTTGCAGGTATTGCGTGTTACATCCCGGCGCGTCGCGCGACGAAGGTCGATCCGTTAGTTGCGTTGAGATATGAATGAAGGAATTTGGTCTTTGGTCTTTGGTCTTGGGCTTTTGGTCTTTGACTAACAGGAGGCGGTAGCTCCGAGGTTATCGGCAATTACGAAGCACTTCCTGGGATCAAAGACCAAAGACCCAGGACCAAAGACCATCTGAAATAAACATCATGGAAAACTTACTTAAAGACATCCGTTACGGGTTAAGAAGTTTGCGAAAGAGACCTGCGTTTGCGGCAATCGCGATCGTTACTCTTACGCTGGGCATTGGTGCTAACACTGCGATTTTCACACTTGTGAACGCAGTAATGTTCAAAACACTTCCAGTTCATGATCCTCAGGAATTGGTTTTATTTAGTAATTCAACGGGTGAAGGAACATCTATTGATGATTCGCCGAAGGTTGGTAAATGGGATCGATTCTCCTACGCGTCCTTCCAATATCTTCGTGATCATCAGCAATCATTCCAGGAAGTTACTGCCGTTCGCAGCGGTGGTAGTCCTTTAAGTGTGCGCCATAGTGATGCGGATCATTCGGGAGTTCAGCAAGCGACGGGTCACTTAGTCTCCGGTAATTACTTTTCGGTTCTTGGGGTGACGGCAATGCGCGGTCGTCTGCTGACACCGGAAGATGATAAACCAGGCGCACTTCCGGTAGCCGTTATTAGCAACCGATATTGGCAAAAGGTCTTAAACGGCGAAAACGGTGTGGTTGGAAAATCATTCATTCTCAACGGAAACGGTTTCACAGTTGTGGGCATTACGCCGCCAGAGTTTTTTGGGGAGCGAGTGCGACAGTCTCCCGATTTCTGGATACCGCTAGCGTTCCAACCGCAGATTGAAATCCGCGACTCATATTTAGCAGACAATCAGGTTTACTTTCTGATGTTGATGGGTCGTTTGAAGAATGGTGTGCGATTTGAGCAAGCACAAGCCGAGATGAACCTTGCGCTTCGTCAGTTTTTGACTGAACAAGCCGGAAGCAACCTCAGCGAAGACCGACGTAAAAGGATCGCAGATACATACGTGCAACTTGTTTCCGGCGCCGGTGGGATTTCCGGGTTGCGAGCGCATTACTCCAAGCCGTTACAAACGTTGATGGTGATTGTCGCGATGGTGCTTTTGATTGCCTGCGCAAACATCGGAGGCTTGTTGTTGTCTCGAGGCGCCGCAAGAAAGGCGGAAGTGTCGCTCCGCATGGCACTCGGGGCAACTCGAGTAAGGATTGTTCGGCAGTTTCTTACAGAGAGTTTAATACTGGCGGCACTAGGAGGCGCATGCGGAATATTAGTTTCATTTTGGGGAGTCAGCCTGCTGGTCAAGTTAGTTGCTAAGAATTCACCATTGGACACAGCGCCTGATTTGAAGGTTCTGCTGTTCACGATCGGCGTCTCCTTAATATCTGGTGTGCTGTTTGGATTGACGCCTGCAGTTCGCGCTAGCAAGACCGATTTGGCGTCAGCAATGAAATTGAAGAACCGCATGGGCGGTGGACGTTTGCGGTTGAACTTCTCGTCCGCCCTGGTGGTTATGCAAATAGGCCTGTCGATGGTGTTACTGACTGGGGCTGGTTTATTCCTACGCAGTTTATTAATGCTGCAAAACGAGAAAGTCGGCTTCGAAAAGTCCAACGTTTTACTCATGAGGATCGATCCCCGTCTGGCTGGCTATAAGACTACGGAACTGTCAGCAATGTATACCCAACTACTTGAGCGTGTGAGTAGTCTGGCCGGCATACGCTCAGTAAGCCTGGCCACTTACTCACCGATGAGCGGGTCTAATCGTTCAAGCACTATAGCCATCCCGGGTTATACACCCCAGCCCAATGAAGACATGGATGTTCAGGACATGTTGATTGGACCAAACTACGCCGACACGCTAAGACTTCCGCTGTTGCAGGGCCGCGAGATTACCCAACGCGATACACCGTCCTCACAGAAGGTAGCGGTCATTAGCAAGACCTTCGCTGACCATTTCTTCAAAAACCAGAATCCACTAGGCCGGTTTATAACGTTTGAAGATCCCGCAAAGAAAGATGAATTGATCGAAGTCGTCGGCGTGATGGGTGATATGAAGTGGGAAGATGCGCGTGACACACCGTTGGCCACTGTCTTTCGACCGATTCTACAGGTTCAGGAAGGAGGTGCGTATACAGCCAGACTTCAGATTCGCACCAATTCAAATCCATCCGATCTTGCACAAACCGTTCGCCAGGCAATTGCGCAAGTGGACGACCGCATGCCGATCTCCGAGGTCACAACGCTGAGCGAGCAATTTCGAGAAACTCTGAATCAGGATCGTCTCGTCACACAGCTGGTGAGCTTTTTCGGAGGTCTGGCATTGCTACTCGCATGTATTGGCCTCTACGGCATGATGGCCCATAGCGTGACCAGACGGACAAACGAGATTGGTATTCGAATGGCGCTCGGTGCTGAACGCAGCACGATTGTGAAGATGGTGTTGCGAGAAACACTTCTGCTGGTGATTGTCGGCTTGTTCATTGGGGTTCCATCGGCGCTTCTTGCGGCTCGTTTTATTTCGAGCCAGCTATACGGGCTGGGGCCGAGCGATCCGCGCACATTCATAGCCGCAGCCGTTGTACTCGTCGGAGTCGCAATCGTGGCAGGTTACGTGCCGGCTCGCAGAGCATCACGAGTGAATCCGTTGACGGCGTTGAGAGAGGAATGATCGGTCTTTGGTCTTTGGTTTTTGGTCTCACTCCGAAAGAGTGACATGTTTATAGATCAGGAACAACAACGAATCAGGCACTCCTTTAAGTAGTGCGATGTTCACTGCCAACTTACGATCGAAAAAGTTTGAGTTTTATAGAGACGAATTTCATGAAGACACGGACCGACATCGCACTCCTTCAAGACTCTAAATTTGCCTGCGGTTTATTCGTGTTGGTTCGTGTGATTTCGTGGATCGTTTTTGATGGGAGCAGACGGACGATCCACGAAATCACACGAACTAACACGAACAAAAACTGAAAAACTATAAGCATGTCACTCCTCCGGAGTGAGAGAGCCGCAAGCATTAGCGACAAACACAAGGACTGAGCCCAACATGTTGACCACCACCCTTTCAGACGTCCGTTACGCCTTCCGCATGCTCGCCAAGAACCCCGGGTTTGCTTTGGTAGTCATGTTAACGCTCGCTTTGGGAATTGGCGCGAACGCAGCGATGTTTGCCTTCACCGACAAGGTTCTATTGCAGACGCTGCCCGTTGAGCGACCTCAAGAACTTCTTGTCGTGTCTACTTATGATCCGAAGTCGAATGAACCTCAGTATTCCTTCTCGTATCCGATGTATCAGGACTTGCGTGATCAGAGTGGGCAGTTCCTTTCCGGAGTGATCGCGCGTGCCGGCGTGCAGATGAATGTAAGTTATGGCGATCAGAATGAACGCGTTAGAGGTGAACTCGTCAGTGGCAACTTTTATCAGGTATTGGGAGTCAGGCCGTGGGCGGGTCGACTCTTCACTGCTGAAGATGACGTTACACCTGGTGCACACCCTGTCGCCGTTTTAAGTTATGCCTTCTGGAATCGACGTTTCGCAAAAGATCCATCGATTGTCGGGAAGACCATCCTCATCAATGAACACCCCATCACCGTCCTTGGAGTTACACCGCCGGGATTCTACGGCTTGAACCTGTCCAACGATCCGGATGTGCGCGTGCCAATGATGATGACGCCCGTATTCAATCCTTTTCCGCCGACACGAATGAAGAGTCGCACTCATCAATGGCTTACTCTGATGGCGCGTCGACGAAGTGATGTATCAGAGACTCAGGCGCAAGCTGGAATCGACGTTCTTTACCGTCGCCTGCGAGAGTCAGAAGCACAACAAGTGGCCGCTAATTACAGTCCGTATGCGCGCGAACAATTCTTCGCTAGAAGAATCGCGCTTAGACCCGGTGCGCAGGGATTCCAATCGCTGCAAACCGAAATGAAGACTTCACTCCTGTTGCTACTTGGCGCGACGTTCGTCGTGTTGCTAATTCTCTGTGCCAATCTCGCAAACTTGATGATGGCGCGCGCGACCGTGCGCGCACAGGAGATCGGTGTTCGACTTGCGCTGGGCGCGGGTCGTTTACGGTTACTGCGTCAGTGGTTAACTGAAGGAGTCGTGCTGTCGCTCCTCGGTGGCGTCGTTGGGGTTTTCATTGCCTTATGGCTGAAAGCGGGACTACTTGCATTCATGCCCGCGGATGTTCGTGCAAACTTGAACGTGCCTTTCGGTTGGCGCTTTTACGGGTTCATCTTTGGCGTTTCACTTGCGGTTGGTCTTGCATTTAGTTTTGCTCCGGCGATTCAAGCCGCTCGTTATTCCTTCAGCTCCGGATTTCGACTCGAATCGCGCAGCGTTACGTCGGCGGGAAAGCTTTTAAGTCTGCGTAGCGCACTCATTCTTGCACAAGTCGCGTTGTCGTTGCCTTTGCTCGTTAGTGCTGCTTTGTTGGTTCGCTCTTTACAAAACTTGCGAGCCGTTGATACCGGTTTCAATAAAGAGAATGTTTTGCTTGCCAGTATCAATCCTTCACTCAACGGGTATTCGCCTGAGAAAGGACACTTGTTTTATGACTCTTTGCTAAATCAAGTGCGCGCCATCCCGGGTGTGTCCGCAGCAACGCTCGCTTCCGATTCACCGATTTCAGGAGGCTGGGATCAAAACGGAATTCAGGTGGAGGGTTACACGCCGCGCGAAGACGAGAACATGTCTTGTGACGTCACCTATATTTCGACTGATTACTTCAAGACACTTGGAATTCAAGTCGTCGCCGGCCGAGACATCAATGAGCAGGACAAGCTTGGTAATCCAAAGGTGGCGCTTATCAATGAGAAGATGGCGCATTACTTTTTTGGCAACAACAGTCCACTTGGAAAACGGATTTCAGTGGATGGGAAATTCGACACAACCATTGTTGGTGTGGTTAAGGATGCAACGTACATCAACCTGCGCAAGGACTTTCGGCGTCATTTCTACACGCCAACGATGCAGATCCCGCAATTGTTTGACCTCGCACTTCATGTAAAGACGTCCGTAAATCCCGCAACTGTCGCTGAGCAACTACGACAGCAGATCAAAGCACTTGATCCGCACTTGCCGCTTTATAACATGAAGACGTTGGAAGGGGAGATTGATGAGTCGCTCGCGCAGGACAGTTTGGTGACCTGGCTTTCGGGCTCATTCGCAATACTGGCCACGTTGCTAACGGCTCTTGGCCTTTATGGTGTGTTGACCTTCTCGGTTGTACGTCGCACCCGCGAGATTGGAATTCGAGTCGCGTTAGGTGCACAGCGGCGCGACGTGTTCAAGTTGATCATGATTCGAGGAATGATTTTGGTGGCAGTCGGAATAGTTCTCGGGATTGGCGGTTCACTGGCGCTGGCGAAAGTGCTCGAGTCGTTGTTGTTTGG
>Ga0114129_10013691_pt1 | contig 11558 bp, 12 predicted proteins | sample RhiMetdeltSRZDD1_FD_80071 | JGI IMG/M metagenome (GOLD analysis project Ga0114129, IMG submission 80071) | Populus rhizosphere microbial communities from Tennessee, USA - Rhizosphere MetaG P. deltoides SRZDD1 (version 2) (version 2) | ecosystem: Host-associated > Plants > Roots > Rhizosphere >... | reverse complement strand
CATCCAGAAAGGCGGCTTCGTCATCGTCGACGACTTCAAGATGCTCGGCTGGCGCGGCCTCGAGAGCGGCGGATGGGAGCCGTTCGAAGCGAACATGAAGCGCGTGCTGCCCGGCGTACGCTTCTTCGAGATGGAAGATTCACATCCGATCTTCCATGCATTCTTCGAGATCGACAATCGAATCCTCGATAACTTCCCGCAGGCGTACAACAGCGGCCGGCCGGTGTTCCGCGGCGTGTACGAGGACAACGATCCGCGCAAGCGGCTCGTGATGATCGTCAACTACAACACCGACATCTCGCAGTACTGGGAATGGTCGGGGCGAGGCCTTCGTCCCGTCGACGACACCAACGAAGCGTACAAGCTTGGCGTGAACTATCTGATGTACGGGATGACGCACTAGGCGCGGACGAGACGGACGCTGACGGCTTCGAATTTTTCCAGCGGCTCCGCGGGATCGAACGTGACCTTCGCGCCTTTCGACAACTCGTGGAACCAGCCATCGCGCACGGCGTTGCGGCGAAACATGTAGGTCTTGCCGTCCTCACCGACGAGTGACCCGGTGCCGCGGTCGCGATGCAGTTCGAGGATGGTGGCGGTCATCGTTCACACGTTATGGCCGACCTGCTTGAGGAGATGCCGCAACGTCTGCAGCCGCGCGACGATGTCCTGCGCCGCCATCTCGTCGCGCTTGATCGACGTCGCGCTGATCAGCAGGCTGTCGAGCGCGCGCGTGATCCGAAAGTCGTTCGCCGTGAACTCCTGGCGCGTCTCCTCGGCGCCGTCGATGTAATTGTCGGGGGCGTCAATGGTGGCCATGTCCGGTCCTCGCGCTAACTCTACTACGACTTTCGCGCGCCGGCGGTTTCGGCCAGCACCCGCCGGATTTCCTCGATCATGAGGACCGGATCGATCGGCTTCGACAGATAGCCATCCATTCCCGCGTCCAGACAGCGCTCGCGATCGCCCGCCATCGCGTGCGCGGTCATCGCGACGATCGGCAGATGACCGCCGCGCAGCTGTTCGCGCTCGCGCACGGTCCGGGTGGCCGTCAGGCCGTCGACCTCCGGCATCTGCACATCCATAATCGCCAGATCGAAATGGTCGTGTTCGATCTTGACGAGCGCCTCGCGGCCGTTCGCCGCCAGGTGCACGGTGTGGCCGCGCTTCTCGAGCAGCCGCGCCACGAGCCGCTGGTTGACGACGTTGTCGTCGACGAGGAGGACGCGAAGCTGCCGCCTCGCCGGATCGAGCGACGCAAAGTCGCGCCCTTCGACACGCTCAGGGCGGGCCCCTTCGGCAAGCTCGGGGCGAGGGGCGCGAGCGGCGTCCTTGACGACGGCCGGCAGCGCGACCTTCGTCGTGAAGAAGAACGTCGATCCCTGCCCTTCTTCGCTTTCGAGCCACATGCGGCCGCCCATCATCGCCGCGAGATTCCGCGAGATGGTGAGACCGAGGCCGGTGCCACCGTACCGCCGCGTCGTCGATCCGTCGGCCTGCGTGAAGGCGCGGAACACCGCTTGCTGGCTATCCTTCGGGATGCCGATGCCCGTATCGGCGACGCTGAAAGACAGGAGCGCGCTGTCGGAGAGACGCTCCTCGAGATCGAGGCGCACCGCGACGCTGCCGCGCTCCGTGAATTTGATCGCGTTGCCGACGAGATTCGTCAGCACCTGGCCGAGCCGCGACGGATCGGCGACGACCTCGTCCGGCACCTCGTCGGCGACCTCGGTCGTGAAGACGAGGCCTCGTTCCCGCGCCTTCACCGTCAATGGCTTCATCGAATTCGCCAGCCACTCTCGCAGGCGCATGGGCACCGGATCGATCGTCAGCCGCTCCGCCTCGATCTTCGACAGGTCGAGGATGTCGTTGATGATCTGCATCAACGAATCGGCTGACGCCTGCACCATCCGCAGATTCTCCCGTTGATCGGGCGTGAGATCCGATTCGAGCGTGAGGTTCGTCAGCCCGATGATGCCGTTCATCGGCGTACGGATCTCGTGGCTCATGTTGGCGAGGAACTCGCTCTTGATCCGGCTCGCCTTCTCGGCGAGCTTGCGCGCCTCGTCGACTTCGCGCGACTGCGCCTGCAACTGCTTCACGAGCTCGCGTGACAACCGGATCGCGGCGACCATCCGCTCGCGCAGCCGTTCGGCCGTCCGCGCCGTCAGCGCGACGTAGAGGTTCGCGCCGTACAGCAGCGCGATCTTGAACAGCTCCGCGCGCCATGCGACATCGCGATGCTCGACGAACTGCAGCTCGATCAGCATCGCGGCATAGATCGCGACCGACAGATGACCGAAAACCAGCGCGCGCTTGAATGTGGTGTTCGCCTGATCCGCCGTGCGGATGAACAGCAGGAAGAAGAGCCAGCTCCGATCGCCGCCGGTGAGATAGATCGCGATGATGAAGACGAAGACGTCGAGCGCGAGGAAGACAGTGCCGAGATTGACGCGCGGCTTCAGCGGCGCGAAGCCCACGTACAGCACCGCCCACGCGACGAGGCTGTACGCCAGACCGATGATGCCGACCCACGGCGGATGCGCGTCGCCGGCGTCCGGAACGAACGAGTACCGCAGCAGGACGAGCAGGGTGATCATCGAGAACCCGATCACCCGAAGCAACGGGACTTCGATCGTGTGGAAGTGCCGTTCGCGCTGGCGCTTGTCCTTCTCGCTCTGCTCCTGGTCGAGGTGGAATCGATGGTCGGCGGCCACGGCGTTCCAATCCGGATATTACCTGTCTTCACCGCGAAGGCCGATGGCACGCGACATGCGTCGATAACGACCCGTGAAACGTCGACGCCGGGTCGTTTGGACGGTCCTCGGCCTCATCGCGGGGCTCGTCGTTCTCGTCGTGCTGTTCGTCGCGGCGGTTCCGCTCTCCTCGGACACCCTCCGCCACCGCATCGTCGCCACGCTCTCGGCGCGGCTCAACAGCGACGTCGAGCTCGGCGACCTGCACCTGTGGATCTTCCCGCGGCTGCGCGCCGAGGGATCGAAGCTGACGGTTCGCCAGCGCGGACGGCACGACGTCCCTCCGCTGATTTCGATCGAAAAATTCCACGTCGACGCCGATTTGATCGGACTGCTGCGAAAGCGCGTGTCGCACGTCGAGCTCGACGGGCTCGACATCGAGATTTCGCCCAAGGATCGCGAAGACGACCACAAGTCGGACACGTCAGCCAAAAGCTCGACGCGTGAGATGACGTCGATCGAACGCACCGTCGTCATCAGCCGGCTCGATGCCGGCGGCGCGCGGCTGGCCGTGATCCCTCGGAAGAAGGACAAGCCGCCGAAGGTGTGGGATATTCACACGCTCACGATGCATGAGGTCGGCGCCAGTCAGGCGATGCCGTTCGAAGCGACGCTGACCAACGCCGTCCCGCCGGGCGAGATCAAAACGTCCGGTCACTTCGGGCCGTGGATGACGGACGACGAGGGCGCCACGCCGCTCGACGGTTCGTTCACCTTCGCGCGCGCCGACCTGAGCGTGTTCGAAGGGATCAGCGGCATCCTCTCGTCGAAGGGCACGTTCGGCGGATCGCTCGAGCGTATCGAGGTCCGCGGCGAAACCGAGACGCCGGACTTCACGATCAAAGTCGGCGGTCATCCGTTCGCGCTCCATACGAAATACCAGTCGCTCGTCGACGGCACGAACGGCGACACCGTGCTGCAGCGCATCGATGCCTCGTTCCTCGACTCGTCGCTCGTCGCGAAGGGCACGGTGGTCGACGAGCCGGGGCACGAAAAGGGGCGGCCCGTCTATCTCGACGTCCAGATGGAGCGCGCGCGCATCGAGGACATCATGCGGATGGCGGTGCCGACGCCGAAGGCGCCGATGACCGGCGCGTTGAAGCTGTCGACGAAGTTCTTTCTGCCGCCCGGGAAGAGCGACGTGTCGCAGCGGTTGCAGCTCGACGGCCGGTTCAGCATCGAGCAAGCCCGCTTCACGAACTACGACGTCCAGGGGAAGATCGCGGAGCTGAGCCACCGGGGCCGTGGCCAGGATCCCGACGCCGTCAGGCAGCCGGTCGCCTCCGACTTCGCCGGCCGCTTCAAGCTCGGGAACGGCGTGATCGCGCTGCCCGACGTCACCTTCGACGTGCCCGGCGCGAAGGTGCAGCTCGCCGGCCAGTACGCGCTGAAGCAGGAGACGATCGATTTCAAGGGCGCGCTGCTCCTCGATGCGAAAGTCTCCGAGACGACCACAGGATTCAAATCGCTGCTGCTGAAAGCAGTCGATCCGCTGTTCAAACGCGAGGGCGGCGGCAGCAACATCCCGATCAAGATCGAAGGGACACGCAGCGATCCGAAGTTCGGGCTCGACGTCCGCCGTGTGTTCAAGAAGGGGAATTGAACGCTCCGGACGTCTTATGCTCGCGAAGCCAGCGCCGCGCCGTCTTGAAGTCGGGGCACGCCTGCTCGACCAGCTTCCAGAATCGCGACGAATGATCCATCCGCTTCAGATGCATCAGCTCGTGGATCATCACGTAGTCGCGCACCCACGGTGGCATCGTGACGAGCCGCCAATTCAGACAGATGTGACCGCCGCGCGAGCAGGATCCCCAACGCCATTTCTGATTCCGGATGCTGACGCGCGCGACCGTCAGCCGGTGCTGCGCGGCGAGCTGGAGGAGGCGCTCGGGCAACTCGCGCTTCGCGCGAGCGAGCAGGTCGGCGTTCTCAGTTCTCAGTTCCGAGTTCTCAGCTCTCAGTTCCGAGTTCTCAGTTCTCAGTTCTGAGTTCTCAGTTCTCAGTTCTGAGTTCTCAGTTCGGAGTTGCTGCCGCCGCAGCTCCTTCTCAATCCACGCGCGCTCACGGTGGACGAACCTGGCCGCTTCTCTCTTCGAGCCCCATCGCGGAATCGTGACGCGCACGGTTCCTTCCGGACTGACGTGAATCACGTAGCGGCGCGCGCGTGGATGTTTTGCGAAAACGATGGGACGCGCCGGCGGCGTCGCGGGCGAGAACAGGTCAAGTTGCATCGGGAGCGTCCGTCACAGAGGACACGCGCGCAGCAATCGGTTCGGGCAGGTGTGAATTCTCCAAGAAAAACGTGTGATGCGTCCGAGCTCAGCGGCGGCATCGCGATTGCGAATGCCGCAACCGCCAGCGCGTTTCACTAACAGTTTAGAGGAGAGTCCCCCATGATGCTGCGCTCCTCGTGTGTCCGCACGCTGTTTCTCGCCGTCACGATCACGCTTGCTGGCGGCGCCCTCGCGTCGGCGCAGACCACTGCGCCCACTCTCGCTGGAGAACGCACGCAGGTGATATCCGCCAATCCGTTCACGTCGATGTTCAAGTGGTTCAACGCCGAGTACGAGCGGAAGCTGACGCCAAACGTCACGTGGGGCGCGACCGGCACCTTCTTCTCGATCGACGGCATCGATTACAAGAACGCGGGCGGCGTGCTGCGGTACTACCCGAGCGACGCGCTCCACGGATTTTTTCTCGGCGGCCGCACGGGCGTGTATCGCCTGTCGGCGATCACCGAGTCGGCCACCTTCTACGGCGCGGGCTTCGAGTTGGGCTACACGTGGCTGCTCGGCCGCCGTGAAAACGTCGCCGTCAGCATCGGTGCCGGCGTGAACCGGTTGTTCGGCGGCGAACTGAGTGGCGCGTCGCTCGCGATCCCATCGCTGCGCCTCGTGAACATCGGATACGCGTTCTGACACTCAATGGCCTCCGTACACGACGAACCCGCGTTTACGGAGGCTGTCGGCCAGAAACACCTCCATCTCTTTGGCCTTCGCGTACGGCATCGGATTGAGATGTTGATACAGGCGCGGCACGAGACGCTCGCCGCACCGCTTCACGATGCGCGCCGCCTTGTGCCCGCTCTTGTGATTCTCGAATCGCTGTTCGGGAGACAGGCCGGTCATCCCGACGTAGTAGCCGGCTCTCCCGTCGCCTTTGGGATTGCGCAGGAAGACGACGTAGACACAGTGATGATTCCTGGCATCAGATTTTTTCGGCGACTTCCTCGACGTCTTCTGGGAGATCACTGAGAGTGAAGGGTAACCCGTCCGTCAACTCCGGCGCCTGCAGCATGCGCGGAACGCGATCGATCGGGTCGAGCGCTTTGATCTCCTCGCCGCCGTTCGCCGCCTGCAGCTCTTTGAACTTGCGCGCTTTCAGCAGCACGTTGCCTTCGAGCGACCCGACCGCGTCGTTGTAGGCCTCGAGGCTCGACTTGAGGCGCGCGCCGAGTGTATCGAAGCGGGCGCCGAGCGTGCGCACCGCCTCGTACAGATTCTTGCCGAGCTCGCTGATCTTCCGGGCGTTCTCCTCCATCGCCTCCTGCTGCCAGCCATACGCGACGGCGCGCAGCAGCGCAATCAACGTCGTCGGGCTCGCGGGGATGACGCGGCGTTCGACACCGAACTCGATGAGCGTCGGATCCTGCTCGAGCGCCGCGCTGAAGAACATCTCGCCCGGCAGGAACATGACCACGAAGTCGGGACTGACCGGCACCTGCGACGCATAACCCTTCATCGCGAGTTGCGAGATGTGCGCGCGAACCTGCCGCGCGTGATCGGCGAGCAACTTCTGCCGCGCGTCCTCGTCCGGCGCCTCGAGCGCGCGAAGATACGCGTCGAGCGGCACCTTCGCGTCGACGACGACGTGCTTCCCGCCGGGAAGCTGGACGATGACGTCGGGCCTGATGCGGCCGTCATCACTGCCCTGAATCGTTCGCTGCTCGGTGAAGTGACAATGCTCCACCATGCCGGCGAGCTCGACGACACGTTTCAACTGCAGCTCGCCCCACCGGCCGCGAACGCCGGGCCGCTTCAGCGCATCGGTGAGCCGCCGCGTTTCCTCGCGCAGATTCTGACCGACCATGTCGAGCGACGCGATTCGCTGCAACAACTGCGCGCCCGACTCGACGCGGCGCCGCTCGGCATCCGCAATCTCGCGGTCCACGTGCTCGAGCGTCTTCGCCATCGGCGCGAGCAACTGCTCGATCGCCTGCCGGCGTGCCTCGATGTCGCTCGCCGCCTCGGTGCGCGCTTCGCGCAAACGTGTCTCCGCCAGCGCGAGGAACGCTTCGTTGTTCGTTCTGAGCGCATCGGCACTCAGGGCCTGAAACGCGTCGCGCAGCTTGGCTTCCGCCTCGCGATACGCCGTGAGCCGCTCGGCGTGGACGGCGCGATCTTTTTCCAATTCGGATTGCAGGCGAATGTGCTCTTGACGGGAGGCTAGCCAGCCGACGACGACGCCGATCGTCAAGCCGACGGCGAGCACGACAGGAACGATCAGTTCTATGGACATGATTTTTACCGCGCGACCACGAATGGAAGCCAGGCTTCGGGGAGTTGGAGCTCCGCCGCGCGGATGGCGAAGGCCATCGCCCGATCGCGCTCCGCGGCCGCGAGCCGACGCGACGTCACGTCGGCCGCGATGCGCTGCAGCGCGTTGCGCGCGTCGATCTGCGCGTGACGCCGCCGATCCGCGAAGCGAGCGTCAGATGACGTGGTCGCGCGCGCCGCGGCGCGCCCGACCTTCAACATCTGGAGCCGCGGCCGATCGACCGGTTCGAATGGCAGCTGAAACTGAAATCGCGCCTCGGAGGCGGTGTCGAGATTCCGCGCCGCCTGGAGGGCGCGCGCGCGATCCAGATCGGCGCGATAGCACTGAAAACAGAGCAGGCGCGATGGGCGGGAGAGCCGGGACGCGCGCAGGGCCTCGCGGCACGTCAGGCACAGCGCCTTCGGCCGCTTCCCTTCCAGCTCCCCGCCCGGAAAGCCAACCCATTCCTCGCCAACGGTTTGCGCCTCTTCGTGCACCATGAGCGGAGTCTACCCCCGAGGTGTGACAGGGCAGGTCACTCGAAGTCGTACTGCGGTCTGACTGCGGTCTGACTGTAGTACGACTCAAACGGTCACGTGCTGGACGATGTTGCCGCAGGACTCCAGAAACCGCGTGAAGTCGCCCGCGGCGACCACGAACGTCACGGTGTTGATGTTGGGATGGAAGGAGAGGCGCGCCGCCGATTTCAGATCGCGGTCGAGCACGACGCGCACGCGGTGCGCCGCATCATTGATTAATCCGAACGGCGACACCGATCCCGGTGTCAGCCCGAGATGCGTCATCAAGCGCTCGGGCGATGCGAAGCTCAGCTTGCCGTCGCCAATCTGGTCAGCGACTCTCCGCAAATCCGCCTGCTTCCGGTGCTCGAGGATGACGAGGTAATGCCGGTTGCCCTTCTGATTGCGCAGAAACAGATTCTTGCAGTGCGTCGCGTCGATGCCGCTCCAGTACTGCAGCGCCGCGTCGACCGTCGCGACGGGAGGATGCTCGTGCCGCTCGTACGCGATGCCGAGCTCGCGCAGCCGCTGCGCAACGCCCGCTTCCTCACCCGTCAAGGCACCAGGACCGCGGCGCCCTGCAGCCGGCCGTCCCGCAGGTCGCCGAGCGCCGCGTTCGCGTCGGCAAGATCGTACCGCTGCACCCGCGTTTTGATCGGGATCTTCGGCGCCAGCGCGAGAAAATCGCGCGCGTCCTGGCGCGTGAGGTTCGCCACCGATCGCACAACGCGCTCCTCCCACAGCAGCCGATACGGAAACGACGGGATGTCGCTCATGTGGATGCCGGCGCAGACCACGACGCCCCCCGGCGCCACGCGCGACAGCGCTTCGGTGACGAGCGGTCCGACCGGCGCGAAGATGATCGCCGCGTCGAGCGGCTCGGGCGGCGCCTCATTCGACGCGCCGGCCCAGGCGCATCCGAGACTGCGCGCGAAGCTCTGCCCGGAATCGTCGCCAGGTTTGGTGAACGCGAATACTTCGCGCTCGTCGTGCGCGGCCACCTGCGCGATGAGGTGCGCGGCGGCGCCGAAGCCGTACAGTCCGAGCCGCGTCCCTTCGCCGGCCATGCGATAGGCCCGATAGCCGATCAGTCCCGCGCACAGCAGCGGCGCGGCGTCGACGTCGCTGTAGCCGTCGGGAATCTTGAAGGCGTAGCCGGCGTCGACGACCGCGAACTCGGCGTACCCGCCGTCGTTGTGATATCCCGTGAACCGCGCGCTGACGCACAGGTTCTCGCGGCCAGCGCGACAGAAGGCGCACGCTCCACACGAATACCCGAGCCACGGAATCCCGACGCGATCGCCGACTTTCAGATGCGTGACGCCGTCGCCGACCACATCCACGACGCCGACGATCTCGTGGCCGGGCACAATCGGCAGCTCTACCGGCGGCAACTCGCCGTCGACAATGTGAAGGTCGGTGCGGCACACACCGCAGGCGCGCACGCGCACGAGGATCTCGCCGGGCAGCGCAACCGGGACCTCGCGTTCGGACGGCTCGAGCCTGGCGCCGGACCCATTCAGCACCATCGCCTTCATCGCGCGCGATTATCCATCGGTTCAGCGATGCGAATGGCTGAGTTCACGGAAAACGGCCGAGCGCGGTGAGCAGCTCGAGCTGCGCACGGCGGAGCGCGTCCTCCGCCGTGGCGACCGACGTGTCGGCATCGCGCGAGCGGCGCTGAGCGTCAATGACTTCGATGTTGGTCGCGGCGCCGGCACGAAAACTGATGTTGACGATCTCCACGACCTGCCGCGCCTGATCGGCGCCGGCGCGCGCGCTCGTCAGGCCGCGCTCGGCGCTCGCCACGGCTTCGCGCGCGGCGCGGACTTCCGACGAGGCGATGGTCAGCGCGTTGCCGAACGTCGCGCGCGCGACGTCGAGCGCGGCCTGACGCTCGGTCCGCTGTCCCGCGCGCTGCCCGCTGTCGACAATCGGGACCGACAGCTGCAGCAGGAATCGCCAGCTGTTCTGCGGCAGGAAGAACTGCGGCGGATAGGTCGTCGACGGCTGAAACACGGCGTCGAGAGACGGCCAGGCGTCCTTCGAGCTGTCGTGGAGCACGCGCTCCGCCGCGCGCTGCTGCGCGGCGTACAGTCGCAGATCCGGCCGCCACTGCGTGAGATCCAAAATCTCTGATGACCTCTGAGGTGAGGTCTGAGGTGGAGTCTGAGGTGACCTCGGAGGCGAGAAGTCCGGTTCGTCGGCCGCGTCGACCGGACCGTCGGCGACGACGAGGACGCCGAGCGCCTCCTGCGCGCGGTACAGCGCGAGGCGCGCCGACTCGACGAGCCCTTCGTCGAGCGACACCTCCTGCTGCGCGCGCAGCATGTTGAGGCGGCTGCCGCTTCCGGCCTGTTCGAGCTGTCGCGCGAGATCGAAGTGCGCACGCGCGACGTCGCGCGCCGTTTCGTTGGCGGCGACGACGCGGCGCCGCGCGATGATCGTCAAGTACGCGTCGGCGGTGGCGAATGCGGTCTGCCGCTTCACCTCCTCGACGTTTGCTTCAGCGATCTGCCGGTTGTCTTCGGCCTGCGTTCGCCGCGCCCAGCGCACCGGCGCGAACAGCGGATAGTGGACGTCGAGGCTGCCGTTCACCTGGTTTCTCGGCGTCACTGTCGCACCGTCGAACTCCACGCGCTCGTTCAGCGTCGTCGTCGTGACGTTGCCGGTCACCAGCAGGCGCGACGCCGAGCGCGCTTCGGTCAGCAGCGCCTCCGCTCGGAGAATCCCCGCCGCCGCGATCGCGGACGAGGGATTGCGTGCGATCGCGCGCTTGATCGCCTCGTCGAACGTCACACGCTCGACGGGAACGGGTGTCTGCGCCGCGAACGACAGCAGGCTAATGACTGCGGCGACCGACGCTTTTGACGACCACATAGAGAACCGGAATGAACGCAAGATTCAGAAAGGTAGATGCGAGCATGCCGCCCACGACGGTCGTGCCGACCGAGTGCCGCGCCTCCTGACCGGCGCCGCTGGCGATGACGAGCGGCATGACGCCGAGGATGAACGCGAGCGACGTCATCAGAATCGGCCGCAGCCGGATACGCGCCGCCTCGACCGCCGCGTCCGCAATCGACAAACCGCGGGCGCGCAGCTGCTCGGCGAACTCGACGACGAGAATGCCGTTCTTCGCCGAGAGTCCGATCAGCATGACGAGACCAATCTGACAGTAAACGTCGTTGATCAGGCCGCGACCCCACTGGGCGAGCAGCGCACCCATGATCGCGAGCGGCACCGACAGCAGGATGATGAACGGCAACGTCAGGCTCTCGTACTGCGCCGCGAGTGTGAGGTACACGAGCAACAGCGCCAGTCCGAAGATCGCCGCCGACTGCCGTCCCGCTCGGATCTCTTCCAGCGAGAGGCCCGACCACGCGTAGCTGAATCCCTGCGGCAGCGTCTGATCCGACAGACGCGCCATCCGCTCGAGCGCCTCGCCGGAGCTGAAGCCGGGCGCCGCCGATCCGTTGATTTCCGCCGAGCGGAACAGGTTGAAGTGGCTGATGATCTTCGGCGCCGTCGCCTCGCGCACCGAGACGACGTTGCTGAGCGGCATCATCCGGTTGCCGGCGGTTCGCACGTAGTAGCGCTCGATGTCCGCGGGATTCGATCGGAACGTCTGATCGGCCTGCACGTACACGCGATACGAGCGGTTGTTGAAGTCGAAGTCGTTCACGTACGACGACCCGAGCAGAATCTGCATCGTGCTGCTGATGTCGCCGAGCGACATGCCGAGGCTCTT
>Ga0114129_10013690_pt1 | contig 11558 bp, 12 predicted proteins | sample RhiMetdeltSRZDD1_FD_80071 | JGI IMG/M metagenome (GOLD analysis project Ga0114129, IMG submission 80071) | Populus rhizosphere microbial communities from Tennessee, USA - Rhizosphere MetaG P. deltoides SRZDD1 (version 2) (version 2) | ecosystem: Host-associated > Plants > Roots > Rhizosphere >... | reverse complement strand
GGTTGTCGCTGAGGATGATGAGCAGGTTCCCGGCCAGTGCAGGCGAGCTTCCCGCGCCCAGTTCCAGGTAAATCGGATTCGTTTCGAGCGTGGTGTTCCAGGCCTGATTGCCTTTGACGTCGAAAGCCCACAACCCCAGATTCGCGACGTAAACGTAAATGAACTTGCCGTCGGTGACGGGAGTCTCTGAAACGAAACTGTTTTTGCGATGACGGCCGCCGGGCGGCTGGCCTGTGTAGAACTCTTTCGTCCATTCAACCTTACCGCTCTTCAGGTTCAGGCAATAGAGAAAGTAGTGCAGCTTCACTTCGTTCGGCAGCTCGATGTCGCGCTCGTTCAAGCGCTTCATTATCTCTGGCATCGAGAGGCCCTGTTTTTGGAGTTCTGCGGCGTATTCGTTGCTGTACTCGGTGCCGGTTTGTGGCTGCTTCGACTTGCCTTCGGTCGTTACGGTAGTCACATACACTTTGCCGCCGGTCACGATCGGCGACGACCACCCGCGCCCAGGGATCTGCAGCGACCACTCGACGTTCTCTGTCTTAGACCAACGATCGGCGAGTCGCGCGTGCGTCCCGACGGGATTTGAATGTGGACCGAGGAACTGCGGCCACACCATGTCCTGCGCGTTGACCGTGATTGACGCGAACAACAGCGCGCACATCAGCGAAAGAATGTAGAAGCTGCGAATATTTTGTAGTTTGGGGCTCATTTAAGGTGTCTCGTTTGTTTTGTTAAGGACTGCGCTGCTTACTACGTTCGTATCGAGAGCTGTGTTTCGATCAGGGAAGGATCACTTAAAACCTCAGTTTCCGCGAGAATGTTATTTCTTCGTCGAAGAGCGCGTAGGGCGCGACTTTCTTAATGAGCTTTGTTCCTTTGTAAGATCCACTATCTTATTATTTTTCATTACATACACGGGCGTTCCCGTTTTGATTCCGAGTTCCAAAGCATTCCGTGCGGCGCGGCGCAGCGCGCGCGATATTTCTTTTGTTTCTTCTGACCGTGAACTGACCCGCCGGCTCATCAATTACCTCCTTCTGAAATCAACTTCGGTACGTCGCCTGAATTATCGTACCACCACCACCTATCAACCAAGTTCATGTAAATCTCCTGGAAGTTGCGTAAACCGATTTAGTTAATAAAGACAGAGCCGGCAGTCACCCACGTACGAATTCGAGTGTTGTGAGTACTCGCTTGGGTTCGGTGAATCCCTCGATCCACTTACGCGAGCCCTTCGTGTTGTACTTCTCTGCGAACGCTGCCGTCACGGCGTCACGCGTGCGGGCGCTACGGACGAGTTTGCCTTGAACACGGATTTCGCGGTCGCCGAGCTGAATCGTGCCGGTGGGTTGTTTGCGGAACGCCTGGAACCATCCGGTCGGCTTGTCGTTCCACGAGCGCGCAAAGATTCTGTCGTCAACGACCACGACCCACACACCCGTATACTTGTGGTCGGTTCCGGCGCGAACGCCCATGATCTTCGCGTCGCGTGCGGCTTCGACGATTGCATTAGAGAATCTGGTTAGTTTATTCACTAAGCCCCTTCGGAAACGCATCTGCGATCGCATTCAACTCGATGTTGTGTTCGAGGAGTGCTTTCAGGCCGGCAAGAACCCAGGTGAATCCGCCGGTCGAATCGAGCGCGTCTCTGACGACTTTATCTCCGTCGCCCTTGAATCCGGAGTTGGTGATCGTGACGTACGTCGCGCTGTCTTCGTAAGGAGTGAAGCGCCACTCGACGGTAGTCATCTCGCCGTAGTTTCCCCACTCGATCAAGATCCGCTTGTTGACTTCGATCTCTTTGACTTCGACGTCGATTGAGATGTCGTACATCTCCCAGGTCCACGTGATGTGCTTGCCGGGCTCAAGCCGTCCGGTACTCTTTGTGAACCAGAATCTCGAGGTGATCGCCGGATCGATAAAGGCTTCGAACACTTCGGCGGGCGGCTTTCGAATGAGCATCGCTGCTTTTGATACGGGCGTTTGTGTTAGCTGTAGGTCACTCATGTCCCCGAAACTTTACATTCGGCGCTTCGTCGAATCAATGTGTTACACGGGTAAACTGTAGGGGCGGCCCTCCGTGGCCGCCCGTCCGTCGAACCAGCCCCCTTCGACGAATGGGCGGCCACGGAGGGCCGCCCCTACAATTGATCCCATGGCTACTGATAATCTAAGGAAGTGAAGATGAGCGAGAGTGAGTACGATCATCCTCTGGTACTTCTCTACAGAGGCGTTGTAGTTGGCGTCATCCGAATCGACGTTTCTGAAGCTGTAGCGTGCTTTAGGCGAGTCGCCATCCGGGAAGACCTCCGGCGACTTACGCCATGACTTCTTTGAAAGCCGTGAGGAACTGCTTCATCTCTGAACTCGTGCCAATCGTGACGCGCATGAAGTTTGGCAGGGCAGGGAACAAGCGACCAACCTCGACTCCGCGAGTACGCAGGGCCGCGATCATAGGCCGGACTTCGCGGCGCAGATCGATCATCATGAAATTCGCATGGGAGGGCACGTAGCGATAACCGAGTGAATCGAGCTCGGCGCAGACGCTCTTTTTAACTTCCGCGTTTAGTTTGCGACCGCGAGCGACCTGCTCAGAATCCTTCAGACTCGCGAGTGCAGCTACAAGCGCCATGATGTTTACGCTGTCCCACGCCTGATGCGTCCTCACCGCGCCGATGTTTTCGCGTTGTGTGACGCAGTAACCACATCGCAGTCCGGCCATGCCGTAAATCTTCGAAAAGGTGCGCGCGACGATCAGGTTTGGATACTGCTTCACGAGCGGAATCACGCTTTCATAGTCATTGCTCTCGACGTAGTGATGGTAAGCCTCATCAACCAGAACCATCGTCGTGGGCGAGAGCTTCGCGAGAAATTCCGACATCTCTTTTTTCGGAGTGATGCTGGCGGTCGGATTGTTTGGATTGCAGATGTAAACGAGTCCGGCGCCGTTTGCAGCGGCGAGCATCTTCTGCAAGTCGTGACGATAGTCCGCCGTGAGATCGATCTTCACGACATCGGCATTCGACACGGCGGCGTGTCGCGCTATTGCCTCGAAGGTCGGGTTGGCGATGACGATCTTCTTATCTTTGCTGGTGAACGCAGCGGCAGAGAGTTTCAGAATCTCTCCGGAGCCGTCGCCAAGAAGCACTTGCTCGACGGGAACACCGTGCAGTCGCGCCAGTTCTTCAGACAGCATGTCCGCATGCTCGTCAGGGTAGCGCCACGCGAGACTGAAACCGTCAGTCATCGCTTTCAAAGCCGCGGGCGACGGGCCGTAAGGGTTTTCGTTCGAGCTGAGGCGGACGACGTTTGCGTTTCCCCATGATGAGTTCACTTCCAGCGGCCGTAGTGCAGCATAAGCCGCACTCACACCCACCAGCTTCGAAAAGCTGCGACGAGAAAGAGTTGAGTTGATCATCATGCCTCCTCATTTGATCTGGTTCGTGCTCAACAAACGCAGATCTCGTTTCGCTACTTTGCCGATCACGCCTTGAAAATAGACCTGAGAATCTCCATCCGGACACGTGCCCGCTATCAATACCTCGGACCCGGCGTTTTCAATCATCCGAAACTCGTCGGAAAGTTGGCCGCAATACGGATCGGTAATTACGAGTTTCGTTTTGTTGTGTACAGTAACCGCCCGGGTAGGTTGACGCGGCATGAGGCGAAGGGGACTGCCTCGCCTTATCAATGTCGCCAGCGTTACGGTGCCCAGCCGCTTCAGGTTTTCGTCCTCGCCGTAAAATCCGTAGGAGAAGGTGTTGTTACTCTTCGCGGTTAATTCACCTTCCGCATGGACCTCAAAACGTTTGGCGCCGACATCAAACAGCCAAAATGAAGTTCCATACGCCGTTGCCCCGTTTTCTTCTTTTATCAATAGGTAAGTGCGACCGCCGGAGTTTAAGAATCTGACGGGCGTCAGTATGACGCATCTCGAGAGTATAGGAACACTATTCCCGCCACGCACATTTGCCGCGAACAGTGTGGTGCCTTCATTCTCGAATCCACACCCGGTGTTTTTGGCGTAGTAAACGTTATTTCGACTCGGATCCAGTAACGCGTCAGCGATGGGAACTCCGGTCGACGCAGCCTCATCGATGAGGCATTGCTTTCCGTCAACGTTCGTATAGAGCTTATGCCCATCGTAGTGGAGTTTTACATCCGGCTTCCGAGCTTCCGGAGTTTGTGAATATGAGTTTCCGAAGCTAACGAAAAAGAGGATGGGCAAAAGCCTCACGAGGGTGTGACCAGTTGTCTTTCGCATCAGTTTTGTCCTTTGTCCTGCAATTCGCGATACCACTGCTGCATTATGTAGAACGCCTTCTTCTTCTCGCCGCGATTCGAGATCAGGCCCTTGCGGTTCCAGTAGTCTTGAATGCCCGGCAATGGGCGGCGTGGAGAACGAAAGTCTGTGAGGATCCACGGCGCGGTCCCGCGCAGGAACGGAATCTTTTTCAACATTGCGAGTTGATGCCGATAGAGGTTCTCCTGGTATTCTTCGGTCCATCTCATCAGGGGATCGCCATGGTGATTGTAGAGTGCATCGCCGCCGAATTCACTCATCACCAGCGGTTTCTGATACTTCGATCTCCACTCGAGTCGATCGGCTTTCTCCGGCAGGCCATCGTACCAGCCGACATATTCGTTACAGCCAAGCACGTCAAGATATTCGCCGAGCGGATCGTCGATCATCTGCGTAGTGTCGTTCAGGTAGTGACGTTCCATGGCGGCGGACAGCAGACGCGTGCCGTCGAGACTTCTCGCGTGCGAGATCAAGTTTTTGAGAAACGAGAGACGCGCATCGCTGAGCGGCGTCTCATTCGCGACTGACCAGATCACGACGGCAGCGCGGTTCTTGTCGCGCGCGATCATTTCGGAAAGTTGGTTGCGGGCGTTCGCGAGTGTCTCAGCGTTTTCCCACTGGATGGTCCAGTAAACAGGAATCTCCGACCAGACGATGATTCCCATCCGGTCAGCCTCTCGGATCATGAATTCGTTGTGTGGATAGTGAGCGAGCCTGACAAAGTTTGCACCCAGCTCTTTGGCCCAGCCGAGCAGGGTGAGCGCATCCTCGCGACTGTAAGCACGCCCGCCGCGAAGAGGCGCTTCTTCATGAATGCAAATTCCACGCAGGAAGATGGGACGCCCATTGAGCAGAATCTCAGTGCCTCTCGTTTCGAGGCTGCGGAAGCCGATGTGGTCGCGCACCTGATCGGTTTCTGCTTCGATTGCGACGTCGTAGAGCTTCGGGTTCTCCGGCGACCACAACTTCAGATCCGCGTTAAAATCGACTTTCGCCAATCCGTCTGAATCCGTGGCAAAGGTTTTAGTGATCGCCGCCTCTGGAATCCGGATTGTTATCTTTTGAGTGAGTTTATCTCCAGCCAATCGCACCCATCCGCTGACGCGATTACGCGAGCCCTTCGCCAGTTGAAGCATGTAGTCGTGAACGAACGTGGTTGGTGTTTCGATAAGCTTCACTCCGCGAGTGAGCCCGCCGTAGTTCCACCAATCGGTCATCAATGTTGGAACCGCATCGCGCCGGCGTTTATTGTCGACTTTTACGACGAGGAAGTTGCCGGTGTCGCGCACGAGTTTCGTGATCTCGAAATTGAACGGCGTGAATCCGCCCTCGTGCTGTCCGAGCTTTTCGCCGTTTAGATAGACGTCAGCAAGATAATTCGCGGCGCCGAAATAGACGAAGAGACGCGTGTTTGGCTTGCGTTGATAATCGAAAGACTTCTTGTACCAGATCGTGCCTTCGTAAAAGAACAGTTGGTCCGACTGCGTGTTCCAATCTCCGGGAACTTGCAACGACGCGGAGCTGTCGAAGTCGTATTCGATCAGATCGCTTTTTGTTTTGGGTTTGGCGTTTTTGAAGTAACCGTTGTCGCTGGGTTGATAACGGTAGTTGTAATAACCGGATTCATACGGATCGACGATCGTTTGCCACTTCCCATCCAGACTAACCGTTTTCCGCCCGTCGGTGTTATTGATCAGATCGATCTGCTGCGCTCTCACCGGCGGAACAAGCGCAAGCAAAGCCAGTAGAAACAGGACTGTTTTCATGCCGATTGGTCTTTATCTGTGTTCATCTGTGGCTTAATATCAAACTCATGTACGAGACGAGGAAGCAGCGACCACTGGCACGTGCGCAGTTTTTCCGGCGGCTGCTCGCTCATTTGCTTGTTGCGTTGGGATTGCTCGTCGTATCGCTCTTGTTTGGCATGTGGGGCTATATGTTCTTCGAAAGCCTTGCGTGGAGAGATGCATTTCTCAACGCAGCCATGCTGCTGGGTGGAATGGGACCAATCAACCCGCCTCAGACCGATGGCGGAAAGTTGTTTGCCGGATTCTATGCGCTCTACGCCGGTCTCGTGTTCATCATAACCGCCGCGTTGCTCTTCACGCCGATCGTGCACCGCCTCCTGCACAAATTTCATTGGGACGACAAACTCTAGAGTGAGCCGCAAAAAAAGGCACAAAAAGAAGAGCCGCAAAAAGGCACAAAAGGCACATTATGATTTTTTGTGAATTTTGTGTTTTTTTGTGGCCAATTCAAATACTCACGAGTGGCAATGTGCGGTAGCGTTTGCCGGTCAAACGCGAGAGCGCGTTGACGACGGCGGGCGAGATCACCGGAACGGGTGGCTCACCGCAGCCGGTTGGCGCCTCCGCGCTGGGCACGATGTGAACATCAACCGCAACAGGCGCGTCGACGATGTACGGCGGAACGTAACCATCGAAGTTCCGCTGCTCTATAATTCCATTCTTCAACGTGATCGCGCCCTTCGCCATCAACTGCGACAGACCAAACGACAGCCCTGCCTGAAACTGGCTCTCGACCGACAGCGGATTCACCGCGAGCCCGCAATCGACCGCAATCGTCGCTCGATGAATCTTCGGACGCTTATTTTCAATCGACACATCAACAGCACACGCGACACCCGTTCCGAACGACTCATGACACGAAACGCCGGACGCGTGTCCACGCGGCAACTTGTTGCGCCAGACAGCACTCGCCTTCTCGAGCAGCTCGAGTGGTCGCAACAGCTTCCCCGCTTCCGGCTTCAGTAGCCTGCGCCGGTAAGCAATCGGATCCATCCGCGCGCGCGTCGCTAATTCATCGATCAACGTCTCCATCACAAACGCGGTGTGCGTGTGACCGACCGAACGCCACCAGAGCACCGGCACATTCACCTTCGGATGATGAACTGAAACGTGAAGATTCGGAATGTTGTAGTGCGTGTCAGCCGCTCCCTCTACCGCCGTCGAGTCCACACCGTTCTTAACTGCGAAGGCTTCGAAAGGAGTGCCCATCAGCAACGACTGTCCAACGACCACGTGCCGCCACGCGACCGGCAACCCGTTCGGCCCAATACCAATCTCAACGCGATGAAAGTGCATCGGTCGGTAGTAACCACCCTGCACGTCATCTTCGCGCGTCCAGACAAGCTTGACCGGAGTTCCGCGCAAACGTTTCGCGATCACTGCTGCTTCGCGTTGAATGTGTGAATCAGTCACGGCGCGCCGTCCAAAGCCGCCACCGGCCATCTCGGTATGAAAAGTGACCTGCGCGGGTTTCAGTCCCAGCACTTCGGCGACCGCCATCTGATCGACCGTTTGAAACTGCGAACCCGCCCACACCTCCGCGCGATCGCCGTCGAAGCGCACGGTGGTGTTCAAAGGTTCCATCGGCGTGTGAGCAAGAAATGGAAACTCATACTCAGCAACGATCCGGTTGGTCGCCGCGACCTTGTCCATCGCATTCGCATCGCCATTACTGGCAGCGACGTTGCCGGCGGTTTGCCCAAGCTGCCGGTACTTCGTCCATAACTCGGGGCTGTCCGCGGCTTCGACACCTGTGACGTCCCAATCGATCTTGAGCGCGTTTCGCGCCTGTCTTGCGGGCCAAAACTTGTCTGCCACGATTGCGACGCCCGTTCCCTTCGCGAGCGGGATCTCGAAAACTTCGCGAACGCCTTCAATGCGGCGTGCTTCGTCGTCAACAAACCTCTTTACGCGCCCGCCAAACACCGGCGGATGAGCAACAACCGCCACTTTCATTCCCGGCAAATCCAGGTCGAGACCGAATTTCAACGAGCCATTACACTTCGCCCCGCTGTCCAATCGTTTGACCTTCGTGCCGACGAGCCGGAATTCCGCAGGGCTCTTCAAGCGCACAGTCGCGGGCACTGGTTTGCGCGCTGCGTCGCTCGCGAGTTCGGCATACGTCGCCGATTTGCCGTCTGGTCCATGTACAACGCTTGCCGCAGTGCGACATTTGTCAGGCGTCGTTTTCCAGCGATCGGCTGCGGCAGCAACGAGCATCGCGCGCGTCTTCGCTCCCAGTTCGCGATACTGCTGAAACGAGTGCGCGATCGAACCCGAGCCGCCGACGATTTGGATTCCAAAAACCGGATCCTTGTAAACGTCGGCTGCGGGCGCGAGATCCGCAATCACGTTGGCGCAGTCAGCATCCAGCTCGTCCGCGAGCAACATCGGCAACGCAGTTTGAACGCCCTGACCAAACTCGAGACGATTAACCTGGATCACGATCTTGCCGTCGGGCCTGATGTTGACGAACGCATCCGGCGGATAAACTTTTGGTTGCTGCGGCGGCAACGGAGCTTCCTGAGCTTTGCTCGGATCGAGATACAGCGAAACAACCAATCCGCCGGCCGCTGCAAACGACACGCGCAGGAACCCACGACGACTCAACTCCGCAGATCTAATCCGCGCAGCCATCACGCCCCTCCTTTCGTTACCTGCATCGCAGCGCTCTTGATGGCGGCGCGAATGCGCGGATAGGTGCCGCAGCGACAGAGATTGCCACCCATCGACTCTTCGATATTTTTCTCTGTCGGTTTAGGCGTGTGTTTGAGTAGCGCGACCGCCGACATGATTTGCCCGCTTTGGCAGTAGCCACACTGCACGACATCCTCTTCAACCCACGCTTCCTGCACCGCTCGTCCAACGACGTCTTGGCTAATACCCTCGATAGTCACGATCGGACGATCGCCGACATGTGAAATCGGAACGATGCACGAACGCGTGGCGATCCCGCCGAGATGAACCGTACACGCGCCGCACGCGCTGATGCCGCAGCCGTATTTCGTTCCCGTCATCTTCAGATCTTCACGCAGCACCCAGAGGAGTGGCGTTGAAGGATGGACGTTTACTTCGCGTTGCTGTCCGTTAACGTTTATTTGATAAGTCGCCATCGTTTGGAACTCCTATTTTGGGCACGGCGTGCCGGCTTCGACCCAGCGACGCGTCGCAGCGACGAATTCGTCATGTGACATTGGCGGAAGGGTTCGCATCGTACCGTCCGGCCGGCGGCCGGGACTCCACGCCCACTTCACGAGTGGTTCCTCTTCGTGATGCTTCAGCAAACCTGGACCATCGAGGTTGTGGTTCCGCGAACGATCGGTCAGTTGTCGACACACGGCGGCGCTCGAAAGCGGTCGATCGTTGATGTCCTGCCAGCGCATCTCGAGTGGCGCGAGGTGCCAGTTGTGACCACCGGGAACGCCGGTGCTGTCGGCATTCGTCTCCTGATGACAGCCGGCGCAGTTCAAGCCCGGAACGCCTTTGCCTTCCGGACCACGCACGACGTTGGCGACGTGACGCCGTCGATCGTCGCCTTGTTGTGGATAGTCGGTAGCGGTGTGACAGTTGATGCAACGCGGGTGGGTCAACACTGAATAGACTTGTCCCCACGCGGCGAGACCTTGCGCGGTGCTCGGAGTCTCTTCAGCGCCCGCACCACGAAAGGATCCGCTGGCCAACGCAAAAGCAACAACGATTGCCGACACCAAAAGACCTGCACGAATCTTCGGCATCAGAACCTCCAGCTAGACTGAGAATGTCGGTGTTGGGAGTATGCCACAAAAAGGCACAAAAGAGGATCGGGTCAGTACCGTAACGCGGTAGCGTCGGGTCGACGTAGCGCATCACACTCTAAGGATATTTTATACGAGAGCTGACCCGACACTACCGCGTTGCGGTACTGACCGGGTCCAAGTTCGGCTTCTTGATTGATCAAAACACGAGCGTCTGAATCGAGTGCGGCAGGCTCTCGACTTCGGCGGCCTGGCCGTCCAGCCAAAGGAAATACGGGATCTTCTGCTCGGTCTTGTTCATCACCACTACTGCCACTTTTCCATCCGGATTGAGGAAAGCGGTCGATATCAGCGGGCTCCTCGTGGGTGAGCTCGCGATTCTCTTCGCACCGCGTTGAATAAACTTCGAGAAATGTCCGATGTAGTAATAAGAGTTCGTGTAGATCAACTCACCGGAGCGCGTGTCGGCGTGAACGGGCGCGAAGCAGAAATTCTGAACGTGATTCGGCCCGCCCGTTTCATCAAGCAGCACGTTCCAATCGGTCCAACCGACCGTGCCGCTGTTGAAATCGTTGATCATCGAACGTCCGTACATCTCGCCCAGCTTCCAATCGCTCAACCGCTCGGATTTGAAGGAGTCGGCGCAACCTTCAGTAAAAATCAGATGCTTATCGGGGAAAGCCTCGCGCACGAGTTTCACGTTGTCGAACATCGGTTCGCCACCGCTCCACGGTTCGTACCAGTGATAACCAACGCCCCAGACGAACTGCGCTGCTTTCGGATCCGTCAGGATCGTCCGTGCTCGTTGATAAATCAGATCGCGATTGTGGTCCCAGACGATGATTCTCTTATCAGCGAGGCGTTCCTTTTTGATCGTTGGGCCGAGATGATTCTTTAGAAAGTCTCTCTCTTCCTCTGCTGAGAAAATGCACGACTCCCATTTCTGCGTCGCCATTGGTTCGTTCTGAATGCTGACGCCCCAGATCGGTATGCCTTCGCGCTCGTACGCTCTGATGAAGTTCACGAAGTAGTTGGCCCAGGGTTGATAGAACTCCGGCTTCAATTTTCCACCCTGAAGCATGTTGTTGTTGTCTTTCATGAAAGCCGGCGGGCTCCACGGGCTTGCGAAGATGTTGAGTTTTCCGCCGGTCGCGGCGACTGCTTGCTTGATGAAGGGAATCCGAAATTGCTTGTCGTGTTCGACGCTGAACGACTTTAACTCCTTATCACCCTCGGTCACGTAGGTGTAGCTGCCACTCGAGAAATCGCAACTGTGAATGTTGGTTCGTGCGAGGGTGTAGCCGATTCCGGTTCTGGGATCAAAATGAGCGTTGAGAAATTCCTGCTGTTTCGCTTTCGGAAGTTTTGCGAACGTTTCAGCAGCGGCGTCCGTGAGTGCGCCGCCGATACCTAAAAACGTTTGAAAAGTTTTTGACGGATCGACGAAGACGCAGATCTGTGTTTCGAGTGGTTGGCCCAGCGGTTTGAATTTCAGCGTATTGGTAGCTGAGAGCCGGTGGTTCGTGTTGTCGGCGGTTGTATAAACCGCGACGTCCCGTCCTTCCACTTTTCCAGCCGACTGAAACAGCTCGGACGACAACTGGGTTTTCGCGACAACCAATGCCGCGGACGAACCGGCAAGAAAACCACGACGGCCAATTTTCATGACACAGATCCTCGCTGATAAAGTGCGGGTTTATTTTGGCGATATTT
>Ga0114129_10013689_pt1 | contig 11559 bp, 7 predicted proteins | sample RhiMetdeltSRZDD1_FD_80071 | JGI IMG/M metagenome (GOLD analysis project Ga0114129, IMG submission 80071) | Populus rhizosphere microbial communities from Tennessee, USA - Rhizosphere MetaG P. deltoides SRZDD1 (version 2) (version 2) | ecosystem: Host-associated > Plants > Roots > Rhizosphere >... | reverse complement strand
TTCGCGCTGCACGAGGAAGCGTTTCGTGATGAGACAGGGCTGAGTGCGCACCTGACTGCCGAGCAGACGGCTGAGTATGTCGACAAGAATTTGTCGGGCGAGTCGCTGCAAATGGTGACCGACCACTTGGCAGGTTGTGAACAGTGCGTTCTGGCAGTTGCTGATTTGCGAGCGTTCCGAAACGAGATCGCTACGTCACTCGATCGCGAATACTCTCCGACACCTGTTACCGTTGCTCCTCCTCGACATTCGTGGTCGAGCAGGTTCGCCTCTTTCTTCCGAGTGTCTCCGCTTCCGGCCTTTGGCAGTGCGGCGCTGGCGGTGCTCTTCGTGGCACTGGTCGCATGGCTGGTGTGGCGAAGAACTGACGACAGACAACCTCAGATCGCTGTCGCCCCGACGCCTGTGTCGCAACCCTCACCGGCAACGGAGTCACCTTCAGTTCCACCTCAGCCGGAAGCAGTGCCGGTTGTTGCACAACTGAATGACGGAAACGGTGTGTTGACGCTGGACGAGAAAGGCAATCTCTCTGGCGCTGACAATTTGCCCGCGACTTACAAGACCCTCGTGACCAGGGCACTCACGACTCAGAAAATCGGGAAGTCGTCGCAACTCGAGGGTTTGACGCGGCCACCGAGTTCGCTAATGAGTTCAGACAATCAGAAGGAGCAATTCTCAGTTCTGTCTCCTGTTGGCGACGTGATGATGTCGAACTATCCGACCTTCCGTTGGTCGCCGCTCGAGGGCGCAACAGGTTATGAGGTTGAGGTCTACGATGCGAAATTCAACCTCGTGGCTTCGAGTGATCGCATTACGAACACTTCGTGGTCCACATCGTTGGCACGCGGGCAGGTTTATTCATGGCAGGTGAAAGCAATCAGAGACAACCAGGAGATCACATCGCCGCGCCCACCCGCACCGCAGGCAAGATTTCGCGTGCTCGATCAGAACAGAGCCAATGAACTCGCGAAAGCCAAACGCGCCTACGGCTCCTCTCATCTGACTCTCGCTGTGCTGTACGCCGATGCCGGCCTATTAAAAGAAGCCGAACAGGAACTACGCCTCCTGCGCCGCGCCAACCCCGATTCGGATCTCGCCTCAAAGCTCCTGAGGCAAGTCCAGGCCCTCCGCAAGTAAGCCACAAAAAGGCACAAAAGAAGACGCAAAAAGGCCCAGATTCTCTTTAACATATCGAGCTTCACCCGCTCTTTTAAATCCATTTTTGTGTCTTCTTTTGTGCCTTTTTGTGGCTATTCTCCGTCGCCGACGAGGACGAAGCCAGCCCAGTAGAATGGGTGGCTCGTCGAGGGGTTTTTCATTAATTTCAAGGCTGCTTGTCGCAGAGCTTGGGTTTTGGTTGGTTTGGATTTTGTGGCGATGAGAGCGCGATGGAAGTCGACCATCAAGTCGCGCGTGCCGGCGGATTCGACTTTCCATTGACTCACGACGATCGACGGTACGCCGGCGATGAACATGGCCCAGGAGAGTCCGATCATTCCCTCACCCGCACCGATACGCCCGCGCGCGGTCTCGCAAGCCGAGAGCACGGCGAGATCCGCTTTCAGATCGAGTTGCATTAGCTCCCACGCTTCGAGCAACCCGTCTTCACCTGGACCACCTGCCGCAAGCGCAAGATGTGAATACATCGGCGACGCGTTGTTCAAGATCCCGTGCGTTGCAAAGTGCAGAATCCGCGCTCGACTCGCTTCACTCTTCACGCGATCTTCGCGAGCGTCAGCGCCGATGTAGACCTTACTGTGCGCCGTACCATAGAGACGCGCGAGAGCTTTCACTTCCTGTTCCGCTTCCGGCAACGGCTCGAGCTTCCCATCACGCAGCGCCAACGCCGCGCGCTTAAGCGTTTCGTCCCCAACTGCCGGATTGCCGAGTGCGAGTAAACTTGCCGGCGTAATATCCTGAGGGTTATGACGCTTTCTCATCTCGCGAAGCACCGTCAGCGACGGCGCATAAGCGATCGCCGCATCCTCGATCAGGAAACGATTCGTACCTCGCATCAACGCCTGAAAAGGCAAATCCCACAACGTGTGATCCGGCGCAATGATGAGATTCGTCTTTCCGCGAAGTTGGCCCTCGGCAGGCTTGAGCAAGATCTCATAAAGCTTTGCCGCTGAAGCACGAAATCCGAGGTCACGTCTCGCAAGCTGCTGTCGAAAATCCTCTGTCTGCTTGACGAGTTCGTCACGTTTGACCGGCAGCGTGTAAACGCGAACATCTGTCGCCTTCGTCGCCACAAACAGATACGTCTGCTTCTCACCAACGACATACTCGAGCACCGCACTCGAAGCATCCGGAAGCAGCGCCACAATCTCCTCGGCTTTGATAACCGGCGCATCAGCGCGTTGTGCCTTGAGTTTCGGATGGGCCAGGTGCAAACGCGTCTCGAAGTCTTCATACTCGAGCCGCGCCTCTTGTAGTTCTGCCTTCAGCTCAGTCACGCGTGCGGTATCAGGTTTATCACGTCTCACCTCGGCAGTGAGCTTCGAGTTAAGTGATGTTAGTCGCTGGCGGTGTTGTTCGTCCTCCTGCCGTTCTTCTTCGGACCAGGAGCGACGAATGTTCGCGCGGCCTGACTGCAACGTATCGAGTAACACTCGCGCTTTCGACTGTTCGGCGAACGTGAGAGCCTCGAGATGTTTACCCTGCGCGACGAGCAGGTCGACCATTCCAAGCCACGGCGAAAGGCGGTTCTCGAGAAAACTCTGTTGCTGCTGTTCGCCTCCAGCAACGTTGCGGCGCATTGCTTCGAGAGTGGAAATCGCCGCCAGGAAACTCTCGCGCGCCTCGTCCGGTTGGCCCAAGGCAAGCGATGCGCGGCCGACCTTGTCCTGCGCCGTCCATAGCTCTTCAGGATCGTTAAGCGCTTCCGCCACCTTTGCCGCACGGCGACTGACCTCGAGCATCTCCGCATACTTGCCCTGGTCCTGGTACAGCCGTCCCAGGTTGTTCAGCGACAGCGCCACTGCGTTTCGATCGTTTTGCTCGCGAATTCGCAGACCCTTCTGCAAAGCCTGCAACGAATCGTCGTAGCGTTCCTGCAAACGATAAGTATCGCCGAGGTTGTTCCAGGCCCTCGCAATACCCGGTATCACGTTGAGTGCTTCATACCCCGCCAACGCTTTTTGAAAATACTCAAGCGCCTCCGCATACGACGCGCGCGCTTTATGAATCACACCGATATTGTTCTGTAGATTCGCGACGCCAAACTTGTCGTCTGTCTCTTCGAAGAGTGCGAGACTTCTGCGCGCGTATGCCAACGCCTGATCGTGTTGACCCTGACGCCGGTAAATCAGTGCGATGTTTTGCAGTTTGTTTGCGAGGCTGCGACGATCGCCACTACCAAGCTCCTCGTAAATCTTTAAACTCTTGTGGAAGTAGTCCAATCCTTCTGCATAACGACCGAGACTTGTGTACACGCGCCCGATATTGTTCAAGACCTGATGCAGGGTCGCCAGGTCTTTCGTTTCTTCACTCAACAGTCGAGCCTTCTCGTAATACTTGAGACCAACTTCAAAGTCTCCAAGTTCAATGTTTGCGCCGGCCAGTCCATTGAAAATCGAGGCGATTAATTTCTTGTCGCCCAACTGTTCGGCCAGAGTCATGGCCTTTTCAAAAGTCTTTATTGCGAGCGGCCGTTTTCGATCATTGTCGTACGCGATCCCAATCGCAAGCAGCGCACGCGCCTGCTCCGTCTTCGCCCCGAGTTCTTCAAAAATCGCCAGGCTCTTTTCCAGGTATTCAAACGCACCTTTGGGAGGAACGCGACGCGCCTGAATCGCACCAGCCGAATACAGCGCCATGCCGAGTTGCAAGCGATCTCCAACTCCTTCCGCAGCGCGGACCCGCTCGAGTGCGACCGCCATCTCTTGTACTTCTGGCGAATTTGCTGAGGCGGTTTGTGACTGAGCGAGGGCGGGGGTGCTGAGACTCAGGCCCAAGATCAGTAAACAGAATGCCTTGGGGAACGTGATCGACATACAACCGACCCCTCCTAAGCTGTTACTGGCTCGATAAGTAACGCGCAAAAAATTTCGTAAGTGGGTCAGTAATATCGTCGAAGGTTCAGCAACTTCCTCATTCGAGGTGCGAATCATCCCAATAAAACGCCCTCTGCCGCCCACACCGTCTGGGATGTAAGGAGGAAACGTCTCGCCTCCGAAGTGGCGGCAGCGCCGTGGTGGCGGCGCAAGCGCCGCTGATCGGGTTGAGGGGGTTCAACCCGATCAGTGCGAGCGCAATGGAATTCATTTCAACGAGACAAGGAGACTTCATGCTTAAAAGAATTGCGACATTTATCTATGGTGCTTTGAGTTACTCGATCTTTTTCGGAACGTTTCTTTATGCGGTCGGCTTCCTGGGCAACATCTTTGTCCCGAAGTCGATTGATTCAGGTCGCACTGGTCCACTCGGCGAAGCCTTGTTGATCGACACAGCGTTGCTCGGACTGTTTGCAGTGCAGCACAGCGTGATGGCGCGGCCATGGTTCAAGCGAAGCTGGACGCGCATCGTTCCTAAACCTGCCGAGCGCAGCACGTATGTGCTCTTGTCTTCCCTGCTCCTGCTTCTATTGTTTTGGCAGTGGCAACCAATCGGAGGAGTGGTTTGGAACGTCGAACAACCGGCAATTCGAATGACATTGTACGGTCTGTTTGGCCTAGGTTGGCTGCTCGTGCTGGGCAGCACGTTCTTGATCAATCATTTCGACCTCTTCGGACTCAGGCAGGTGTTCTTGTACTTGATTGGCAGGGAGTACACGGAGATGAAGTTCCGTACTCCGATGCTCTACAAGCACGTGCGTCATCCGCTCTATCTCGGCTGGTTATTCGCATTCTGGTCGACGCCGACGATGACGTTAGCGCATCTCGTGTTTGCCATCGCCACGACTGCCTACATCTTCATAGCGATACAGCTTGAAGAGAAGGATCTGGTTGATGCTTACGGCGATCAGTACAGGCATTACAAGAAGAATGTGCCGATGATCCTGCCGATCAAGATGTAACTCGCCACAAAAAGCACAAAAAGGCACAACCATTCATCGATGGTTGTGCCTTTTGTGCTTTTTTGTGATCCGGGATAGTAATACTGCCCCGTCTTCAGCAACTTCACTCTTTGGTATGAAAATTCAAAGGAGAAAATCATGAACCACCTGAAAACTAAATTTCTTGTTCTCATTGCTTTGTTTATGTTCGCCGTCGCACCGGCATTCGCACAGAATGGACCAGAGTTGCCCGGACAGTGTTCGCTCATCGCCGTGGAAGAGGGTAATAAAGTTAACGCTCACGTCTACGCGAAGGGTGTACAAGTCTACCAGTGGAATGCTACGACCATGTTCTGGGATTTCGTCGAGCCGCGCGCCGCGCTGTTCGCGGAGGAGAGTTACCATGGCGAAATCGGCACTCACTTTCGTGGACCAAACTGGCAGAGCAAGGGCGGCAGCAGAGTCAAGGCTGCGGCTGTTCCAGGAAAAACCTGCACTCCCGATCCGAGTGCGATAGCCTGGCTGTTACTCAAGTCGACTGAGACGAGCGCCGCGGGCATGTTCCGAGACATCACGTTCATTCAACGCGTCAACACCACCGGTGGTTTGCGGCCGACTGAACCGGGAACACTCCATGGCGAGATCAGAGAGGTCGAATACACAGCGGAGTACTACTTCTACAAAGCTTCGAACTAAGATCGTTTGAGCCCAGCCACAGATTACACAGATTTATCCGTGTAATCTGTGGCGTCTGTGCGTGGAGATGATCTCGGAGTACCACAACCTCTCGCGCCGGGTATAGAATGCGCAGCGCATTGCACAATTCTTCTTTCGGAGGATCATATGAAAGCAAAAACGATTGTATTAACAATCTCCCTCGTTTTTGTGACCGTGGCGATGGGCTTCCAGACCGACCCGCAGATAGGAACCTGGAAAGTTAACGAAGCCAAATCGAAGTTCCCGGGCAAGTCGAGAAACCACACGGTCGTTTACGAATCCGCAGGAGATCAAGTGAAGGTTACGGTTGACGGAGTTGATGAGAATGGCAATCCCACACATAGCGAGTGGACAGGAAAGTATGACGGAAAGGAATATCCTGTGACGGGCGATTCCAACTCCGACGTGCGGTCTTACCGGAAAATTAATAAGAACACGTTGACCATAACCGGGAAGAAAAACGGAAAGGTAACGCTTTCCGGTCGCATAGTTGTCGCGCGCAACGGGAAGTCTCGTACAGTTACGACCACCACAACGGATGCACAGGGCAAGAAGGTAACGACGGTCGCAGTTTACGACAAGCAGTAGTTGAACCCAGGCAACGAATGAGGCCACAAAAAGGCACATATTTGTGCTTTTTTGTGGCCGTTCTTTTTCCCGTTCTGTTCAGGTAAGCGCTAGACTTACCAGCGCTGTTGGCCTATCCTCATACCCGGTTGAGTTGACACCCCGACAAGCTTGTGCGAGCCCCCGTCGCTCAACTTCCCACTCACAATCTGTAATCAACAACGGGAGACCTTTCAAGGGACGAGTCATGGGCTACACTCAAATCATTAAACCACTCATTCTAGTTTTTGTACTCTTACTAACGCCGGCTCTAGCTCGTGCGGCGGACACGACGCTCGTGCCAACAGGCGCGACTTGGAAATATCGCGACAACGGATCCGATCAGGGCACAGCATGGCGAGCTTCGGCCTTCGACGACTCTTCGTGGGCCGCTGGTCCCGCACAGTTGGGTTACGGTGACGGTGATGAGGCCACGACACTCGGCTTCGGTCCCGACGCTAACAACAAATTCATCACGAGCTACTTTCGTCGTGCCTTCAACGTTACGAATGCATCACTCTTCACGACTGTCACTCTACGTCTCTTGCGTGATGATGGCGCGGTCGTTTACCTGAACGGTGTTGAAGTCTGGCGCACAAACATGCCGACCGGCACCATCGGCCATCTCACAACCGCTTCGGTCGCGATCGGCGGCGCTGACGAAACAACGTTCGTACAAACAACAATCAGTCCCTCGCTACTAGTCAACGGCACAAACGTCCTCGCCGTGGAATTGCACCAGTCAGGCGGTACGAGTTCGGACATAAGTTTCGATCTACAGTTAATCGGTTCGGATAACTCTGCATCCGTCACGCGCGGTCCCTATCTGCAAATCGGAACACGAAACAGCACCATCGTCCGTTGGCGCACGAACACGGCTACAAACAGCCGTGTCAGCATCGGAACCACCCAAGGAAACCTGACTTCGAATTTCGACAACGCCACTTCAACCACAGAACACGAAGTCGTCGTGTCAGGTCTCTCTCCGGCAACAAAGTACTTCTACTCGGTTGGTTCCACGACTCAGGCGCTTGCTGGAAACGATTCGAGCCACTTCTTTGTAACCTCGCCCACGGCAGGCACTACCAGTCCCACACGCATCTGGGTCCTCGGCGATTCCGGAACAGCAAACGCCAGCGCACAGGCGGTGCGTAATGCATTCCTAACGTTCACGGGCACCGTACACACGAACCTCTGGTTGATGCTCGGCGACAACGCTTATGAGACCGGCACCGACAGCGAATACCAGGCGGCAGTCTTCGACATGTACCCGACGATCCTGCGACAGTCGGTTTTGTGGCCCGCGATCGGCAACCACGACACAGCCCAATCGTCCAATCCGCCCGCGAGTCTTCCCTACTTCGCAATGTTTACATTGCCGGCAAATGCCGAGGCCGGTGGTATGGCGTCAGGAACCGAGAAGTACTATTCGTTTGATTACGCCAACATCCACTTCATCTGTCTCGACTCGATGACGTCCGATCGATCGTCCACCGGGCCGATGGCCACTTGGCTCAGGGCCGATCTGGCGTCGACGACGCGTCAGTGGACCATCGCGTTTTGGCACCACCCGCCTTACAGCAAAGGCTCTCATAACTCAGACACTGAGCAGGAGTTGGTGCAGATGCGCCAAACGTTCTTGCCAATCCTCGAAGATGGCGGAGTCGATCTCGTGCTGGCTGGTCACAGTCACTCTTACGAGCGGTCTTTCCTGATCGATGGACACTACGGAACGTCATCAACTTTCACCAACGCCATGAAGAAAGATGGCGGCAGCGGACGGCCGGCTGAGACGGGTGCTTACAACAAAGCAACTGCCGGCGCAGGCGCGCACGAAGGAGCGGTATACGCGGTTGCAGGCAGCTCCGGACAGATATCAGGTGGAACACTGAACCACCCAGCCATGTTCATCTCGTTGAATAATCTCGGCTCGATGGTTCTTGACGTTAACGGCAATACTCTCGACGCAAAGTTCCTGCGCGAGAATGGCGCCCTCGCCGATTCATTTACAATCGTTAAGGGAGTCGCCGGGCCTGCAACACCCGCTGCTCCGACTAATCTTGCGGCAACGACTTTCTCGACCACTCAGATCAACCTGTCATGGACCGACAACTCGAGCGATGAAAGCGGGTTCAGGATCGAGCGATGCACGGGTGCCGGTTGTACAAACTTCGCGCAAGTGGCCGAGGTAGGCTCCAATGTTACGACATTCGCAAACACTGGTCTGACCAAGAACACGACATACACTTACCGCGTACGCGCTTTCAACGGCGGCGGGAATTCCGCTTATTCGAACATTGCGAGTGCAAAGACATTGAACAAGCTACCTCGCGGTAGTATCCGCCTCTCTCCGACGGTACAGATCGAGAGTCCTGACCTGATGCTGGAAAGAAAGGCAGCGCGACCTTGATACAAGACTCACGACAACTGATTAGGGTTTTTACGGTCGTCGTAATCTTGTTGATGCTGCTGCCGTCGTTCGCACGCGCTCACGAAGGTCTGCACGAACAGATTGTAGCCGTCACCGCGAAGATTAAACGCGACCCGAAGAATGCATCACTCTATCTGCAACGCGGTGAGCTGCATCGCCTGCACCGTGACTGGCGGCGTGCCACAGCCGATTACGACCGGGCCGCACGTCTGCAGCCAAGCCTTACACTGGTCGATCTCGCGCGCGGCAAAATGTTGTTTGAAACTCGAAACCTTCAGCAAGCGAAGCTGGTGTTGGATCGATTTCTAAGGCGGCAACCTGATCACGTTGAGGGTTTTGTTACGCGTGCGAGGGTGCTTGCGAAAATGGGAGCTCGCCTCCAGGCAGCTCAAGACTTCACACAAGCTCTGAAGTTAGCGCCGGCTCCGGAGCCCGAGCTTTACATAGAGCGCGCGCAAGTAGTCGCGGAAGACGAACGACACATCGAAGACGCGTTGCGTGGACTCGACGAAGGAATCGGTCGACTTGGGCCAGTCGTCACTTTGCAACTGCTGGCCATCGATCTGGAATCGCGTAGAAAGAATTACGATGCTGCGCTGGCTCGGCTGGATTTGATAGCAGCACAATCCGAGCGCAAGGAGATGTGGCTGGTGCGACGTGCCGAGATTCTGAGAAATGCCGGCCGGATCGAGGAGGCCCGCGAAACCTTCAAGGCCGCACTCCTGGCAATCGAGTCCCTGCCTCCGGACCGTCGCCAAAACCGTGCTGTGGCGGCGCTCGAACTCCGCGCCCGCTCGGGCCTGAAGCTGTAGGGTCCTCGTATGCTATAATCCCCGCCAATTTCCTAAGGTCTCAGGTAGGAGCAACGACTATGACGCGTGCAATCGTCCGGTTGTGCCTTGTCGTCTCTCTTTTGCCTCCGGTGGCTTTTGCGCAAACGAAGACTCAACGAGTTCAGCGCGAGAAAGCGTCCGGCGGGCTTCTAAGAATTTGCCAGGGCGTCCCAATTCCTCCAGGTTATGTGATTGTCGCTTATGAGACTTCCACATCGTGCCCGCACGGTGCCTACGTGCTCAAAAAGGAGAATGCACAATCACGTTTTGTTCCGCCTGCGACAGAGCCTGCCGCGCAGCCGGCCGCTTCAGCAGCGACAGCATCCCGACCCCGCAAGGTAAATGCGGCTGTCGCGGAAGAGCGCGCGCCTGAGTTGGTGGGGAACAATAAGACCGCGGTCGCTACCCAACCCGTGTTGCGGAATGTACCTGCTGCAAGCGAGCTTTCGGGAACTCCTCTCGACAAGACAACTGACGAAGAAGTCAGCGAAGGCGATGTGGTGCGCATCGAGACGAACCTCGTCACAGTGCCCGTGAGTGTTCTCGACCGTCAGGGCCGGTTCATTGCCGATCTCAAGCGCGACCAGTTCAAGGTCATGGAAAACGGCGTCGAGCAGAAGATCGCTTACTTCGAGCCGACCGAGAAACCCTTCACAGTGGCCCTCGTGCTCGACACCTCTGGTTCGACGATCTTCCACCTTTGGGAGATCAAGGAAGCAGCGATCGCTTTTGCAAAACAACTGCGTCCGCAGGATCGTGTTCTAGTGGTGACCTTCGACGAGATGGTCATGTTGCTGACGGAAGCAACCAACGACCTCAACGTTGTCACCCAAGTCATTCAACAAAATGCGCGGACCGGATTCTCCACACGTCTTTACGACGCGATAGATCTCGTCATCAAAGAGCGCTTGAACAAGATCGACGGCCGGAAAGCGATCGTGCTTTTCACTGACGGCGTAGATACGTCGAGCTACCAGGCTACGTCTCAAACCACGCTGCGTGAGGTGGACGAGCGAGATGTGCTCATCTATCCGATCCAGTACGACACGACGGATTACATGGCCGCAACGCAGCGTCCATCAAACGTCACGATAACCCAAAACAGCAGCAGTAACTGGCCTTTCCCGAGCAGGAGCTCTTCGCAGGTAACCTACAGCAACCCGACCATTCAGGGCGCTCCTACCAAGGCTGATTACGAGTTCGCCGATCAGTTCCTGCACCAGTTGGCAGACAAGACAGGCGGGCGTCTATACCAGGCGAACGATCGCACACAATTGTCGAGTGCCTTTTCCAGGATAGCTGAAGAGCTTCGCTATCAATACAGTCTCGGTTATTACCCGCAGACTGGACTGGAAACCGGGGAGCGTCGCGTGATCAGGGTTCGCGTGGACCAGCCGAATCTCGCTGTGAGAGCGCGAGAGAGTTACACGCAAAAACGATAATTCATCCACAGATTACACCGATTACACAGAACGATTGAAGGAATCGGTGTAATCTGCGTAATCTGTGGATAATGACTTCCCTCTTCCAAAATTCCAAACCCGTCATTGGCGTAATTCACGTTGGGGCGTTGCCGGGGACTCCAAGGAGTTCCCTGCCCGTCGCGGAGCTAGTCGTGTCTGCACGAGCGGAGGCAAAGATCTACCGCGAGTGCGGTGTTGATGGTGTGATCATCGAGAACATGCACGACGTGCCGTACATGCGTGGCGAAGTTGGACCAGAGATCGTCGCCGCGATGACCGCGATTGGCAGCGAGGTGAAGAATGAGTGCGGCATGCCCGTCGGCGTGCAAATCCTTGCGGCCGCAAACATCGAAGCGATGGCGGTGGCCCATGCGGCAGGCCTGGATTTCATCCGCGCAGAAGGTTACGCGTACGCGCATGTCGCGGACGAGGGCTTAATTCAGGCATCAGCAGCGACGTTACTGCGCTATCGCCGGATGATCGGCGCTGATCGAGTACAGGTCTGGACTGACG
>Ga0114129_10013688_pt1 | contig 11559 bp, 10 predicted proteins | sample RhiMetdeltSRZDD1_FD_80071 | JGI IMG/M metagenome (GOLD analysis project Ga0114129, IMG submission 80071) | Populus rhizosphere microbial communities from Tennessee, USA - Rhizosphere MetaG P. deltoides SRZDD1 (version 2) (version 2) | ecosystem: Host-associated > Plants > Roots > Rhizosphere >... | reverse complement strand
CCGGGATGCCGGCGCCGTCGTCGTCGACCAGGCACAAGGCGCGGCCGTCGTCGACGCGCAGCTCGAGGCCCACCGTCGTGCGGGCATGGCGCTCGGCGTTGTCGGTGAGGTTGCGCAGCACCCGGGAGAGCGCTGCGGCGTCGCCCATGACCCGGCTCCCGCTGACGGAGCGGGCCCGCACCGCCACGCGACCCCGGCGGCGCAGGCGCCTGGCCTCGGCCAGCACGAGGTCGTCGAGGTCGACCGGCTGCTGCGCCCCGACCTCGGGCTCCTCGTCGCCCCGGGCGAGCGTCAGCATGTCGTCGACCAGGCGCTCCATCCGCAGGTCCTCGGCCAGCAGCTCGGGAAGGAGGGAGTCGTCGCGCGTGCCGGGGTGGGCCAGCGCCACCTCGAGCCGGTGGCGCATCGTCGCGATCGGGCTCCGCAGCTCGTGCGAGGCGTCGGAGACGAACCGGCGCTGACGATCGCGGCTGCGTTCGAGCCTCGCGAGCATCTCGTTCATGGTCGCGGCCAGCCGGCCCACCTCGTCGTCGCCGGGGACGGGCACCCGCCGGTCCAGCTCGGACTCGGTGATGGCGGCCACCTGGCGACGGATGGCCTCGACCGGTCGGAGCGAGCGGCCGGTCACCACCCAGGTGGTGGCAGCCACCAGCGCTACGAGCCCGGGGAGGCCCAGCCAGAGCAGCCGGGAGATGGCGTGCACGGCCTCGTCGGCCTCGTCCAGCGACCGGGCCGCCAGCACGGTGACCGGTCCGTCCGGCGTCGTGGCGGCCGCGGCCACCACGCGGTAGGCGTGGCGATCCTCGCCCGAGAGCCGGATGCTGCGGGCCTCGCCGGGCCGAAGCCGCGCCATCGGCCCCTCACCTTCCAGGTCGGGGCTCGCTGTGACCACGCGCCCGCGCCGGTCGATCACCTGGACGAGCGACGAGTCGCGGTCGTCGCCGGCCGGGTCGGTGTCGCCGTCGCCCTCCTCGACCAGCGCGACGACGTCGGCCGCCCGCAGCTCGGCCGCCGCCTGCACGTTCGAGGTCACGGACCGGTGGACCACGGCCACCAGAAGGAGGGCGGCGCCCGCCAGCGCGACGCCGACGACCAGCGTGGCCCCCGCGGTGGTGCGGAGGCGCACGGTGCCGAGGCGTCGCCCGCGCTCAGCCACCGTCGGCCGCCACCCGGTAGCCCGAGCCCCGCACGGTCTCGATGGCCGAGCGGCCGAAAGGCAGGTCGACCTTCTTGCGCAGGTAGCGCACGTAGACCTCGACGATGTTGGGGTCGCCCTCGAACTCGTCGTCCCACACGTGGTCGAGGATCTCCCGCTTCGACACGACCTGGCCGGCCCGGCGGACCAGGAACTCGAGCACGGACAGCTCCCGGGACGTGAGCAGGATCTCGCGGTCGCCCCGCCAGCAGCGCCGGGCCGCGGGATCGACGCGGAGGTCGCCGGCCGCGACCACGGCGGGGCGCGCCCGGGCGCCGCGGCGGATGACCGCCCGCAGCCGGGCGACGAGGACCACGTGGGCGAACGGCTTGGTCAGGTAGTCGTCGGCCCCGTTGTCGAGCCCCTCGGCCACGTCGAGGTCGCCGTCCTTGGCGGTCAGCATCACGATCGGCGTCCAGTCACCCTCCTCGCGCAGGGTGGCGCACAGCCGGTAGCCGTTGAGCCCCGGCACCATGACGTCGAGCACGATGGCGTCGTACGCATGCTCCCGGGCCATCCACAGCCCGTCGGTGCCGGTAGGCGCCACGTCGACGGCGAAGCCGTCCTGCTCCAGGCCGCGGCACAGCGACCGGGCCAGGGTGGGCTCGTCCTCGACGACGAGCAGCCGCATCCTCAGGCCTCCGGTCCTGCGGCAGCCGGGGGCGGTCTCACTGGTCTCGCAGCATGCTGAGCCGGGGACGGGCGGTGACGCGGAGCGCCCAGCGGCCGGCGACGACGGTGGCGACAGCGGCGGCCACCGCCACCGCCGCCAGGTAGCCGGCCGGGACGGCGAGCTGGGCGGGCGGAGGGTCGAACACGCCGGTGAGCACCTTGACCAGCATCAGCGAGAGCGCCCAACCGCCGAACGCCCCGGCCGCGAGCCCGCCCAGCCCGACGACGAGGGCCTCGGCCCACACGAACACGGCCAGCTGGCGGCGCCGGGCCCCGAGGGCGGACAGGATGGTGAAGCTGCGCCGGCGCTCGGCCAGGCCCAACGCCAGGGTCAGACCGGTGGCGGCGACGGCCAGGCCGAGGGCGAGGCTCAGCTCGACCGTGGTCAGACCGGCGAGATCGACGCTCGTCAGGCTCGATCCGATGAGACGCCTGCTGGTCGTGACGTCGGTGACATGGGCGTCGGTGCCCACCACGTGGCGGACACGGCCGGCCACGTCGGCGACATGGCGCCCGCCCGTGTCGACGAGGAACGTACCGACGGCGGCACTGCCGGTCTGGCGGGCGACGTAGTCGGCGTTGGCCACCACGAAGCTGTCGCTGGGCGCGGTGGGGAACTCCTTCACCACTCCCGCATAGTGGAACGTGACGTCCCGGTACTGGCGGGTGCGGCCGTCCTGGAGTCGCAGTGTGAGGGGGTCGCCGAGGTGGAGTTGGAAGTCATGGACGGTCTCCAGGCTCACCAACACGCTGTCAGGCTCGCGGGCAAGGGTGCCGATCAAATGGCGGGCGGTGCCGCCGGCGAAGTAAGCGTCCTGCAACGAGGTGGCGGCCACGACGGTGTCGGTGCGCACCCCATAGAGGTCCTGGAGGTCGGCGCCGACGTAGGCGTAGCGGTGCTGGAGCGGCTCGACGCCGCGGACCCCCGGCACGGCGGCGAGCCGGTCGGCCTGACCCGGTGGCGTCGCCGCGCCGGGCGCGGCGGTCACGGTGATGTCGGCGCCGTTGGTCAGCTTGGCGTCGACCTCGGCCTGCTGGCGGTACGTGGCGTTGAACGTCGCCGTCGACGCGGCGAACGCCGCGGTCAGGCCGACGATCGCCAGCGCCCGGGCGAGCGGCCGCCGCTGGCGTGACAGCGCGGCGGCCACGGTGCCTCCCAGGCTCCCGCTGGCGACGCGGGCGGCGCCGGCCACCAGCGGCCGGCCCCGGCCGAGCAGCAGGTCGCCGAACCACCAGGCGGCGAGCCCGAAGCCGATCCAGAGCAGCGCCGGGCCGGCGAAAGCCCAGTAGCTCACCGAGATCGTGGGGACCCCCTCGGGAGCCAGAACGAGCGCGTAACCGCCGCGGCCGGTGAGCCAGAACACGGCGCCACTGGCGGCCAGCGCGGCGAGCGCCGCCAGGCCGACGCGCCCCGCGGTGGTGCGAGATCCGTCGCGGCGGCCCACAGGCCGGCGGGCCGCCGTCACTGTGACCCGGCTGGCGTCACGCCAGGCGGGCCACGCCACCGTGGCGGCGGCGATGGCGAGCCCGGCCCCGGCCGCCGCCGCGGCCCACCCGGCGGCGGCCGCGGACGTGGCGCCGAACCGGGCACCGCCGAAGGCCACGGCCCCCACGACGCGGGCCGCGCCGAGCCCGAGGACGGCGCCGAGGCTCCCCACGAGCGTGGCCTCGACCAGGCCGAGGCGCACCAGGCGGCGGGTGGTGGCGCCGCGGGCGCGCAGCAGCGCCTGCTCGCGGCGGCGGCGGTCGGCGCCCGTGGCCGCGACGCCTGCGGTGATCAGCGCCGCGAGCACGGCGCCGGGAAGCCCGAGGAACAGGAACAGCACCTGCGCGTACAGCGCGTCCTCGCGGGCGGCGGCGAGGGTGGCGGCCAGGTTGTCGCCGACCAGGCCGCTGCCGGCGAGGCGGGCCTCCAGGTTGTGGGCCTGCCCGGTGACCGCGGTGTACGCGGCCGACGGGTCGGCCGGCAGGCGGTGGTCGAGGCGGGCGTGGACCTGGGTCCGGACCAGGTCGGGGCTGACGCTGGTGAGCGGGCCCATCACGCGGGCGAAGTCCTCCGCCGGGAGGAAGACGACGTTGTCAGGGGGCGCGGCGGGCTGGGCGCCGGCGGGGGCGCCCACGGCCTGGAACAGCGAGTCGGCCGCGAGGGGATCGACCACCCCGGCGACGGTGACGCTCACCGGGTCGAGCCCGCCCCGCCCGATCGTGACGGTGTCGCCGGGGACGGCGTGCAGGTTGGCCGCGGTCTGCTGGGCCAGCAGCACTCCGGTGTCGGCGCCGGCGAGGGTGCGCAGCACGCCGGGGAACACGGCGCGGTAGTCGCCGGGCAGGCCGACGACGACACCGGCACCCGTGGTCTGGGTCGAGGGCCCGGTGACCGCGCTGAGCCCTGTCGTCTCGGCGAAGCCGACCGTTCGGGCGTCGACCACGCGGGGGTCGTGGACCACCGTGTCGAGGACCGAAGCCGCATCGGCACCCGGCTGGGCCTCGACCTGCCAGTCGACGGCCACGTTGGCGATCGCCCGGCGGGTCATCGTCGCCTTGGATGCCGAGAGGAAGGCCCCGAGCGAGGCCAGGAGCGCCACGGCGACGGCCACGCCCGTGGCGGTGGCGACGAGCCGGCCGCGGCGATGGGCTACGAGCCCGCGCAGCCAGATCAGGCCGACCACGACAGCGCCTCCCGGGTGCGCAGCCGGCCGTCGACCATGCTCCAGCGCACGTCCAGGCGGTCGGCCACGACGGGGTCGTGGGTGGCGACCAGCAGCGCGCAGCCCGTGTGCGCCGCGGTGTCGATCAGGGCGTCGACGACCTGGGCGGCGGTGACGTGGTCGAGCTGGCCGGTGGGCTCGTCGGCCAGCAGCAGTTGCGGCTCCCCGACCAGCGCCCGGGCCACTGCGACGCGCTGGGCCTGCCCGCCCGAGAGCTCCTCCGGAAGCTTGCCGGCCAGATCGCCCAGCCCGAGGCGCTCCAGGGCAATCTGCGTCGCGGTCCGGGCCTCCGCCTCGGCCACCCCAGCCAGGACCAGTGGCAGCGCCACGTTCTCGGCGACGTCGAGCGCGGGGAGCAGGCTCGGCGCCTGGAACACCACCGCGACGGGTCCCGGTCGCAGGGCACCGAGGGACCCCAGGGCGGGCCAGTCGACCGTGCCCGCGGTGGGATCGTCGAGCCCGGCCAGCAGGTGCACCAGCGTCGACTTGCCCGAGCCCGACGGCCCGGTCAGGGCGATCCGGTCCCCGGCGGCGATCTCGCAGGTGGCCCCGTGGACGGCGACGACCGCCGCCACGCCCCGCCCGAACGTGCGGGCGGCGTCCTGGCAGCGGGCCACGACGCCGGTCATGCCACGAGCTCGCCGTCACGGAGCACGAGCCGGCGGTCGCTCGCCTCGGCCACGGCGTCGTTGTGGGTTACCACCAGGGTGGCGACGCCGGCGCGGGCCTGGGCCCGGAGGAGGTCGACGATGCGCTCGCCGGTGGTCGCGTCGACCTCGCCGGTCGGCTCGTCCGCCAGCAGGACCGCCGGATCGTTGACCAGCGCCACCGCCAGCGCGGCACGCTGGGCCTCGCCGCCCGACAGGTCCGCGGTCCGGGCCCCGGCCCGGTGGGACAGGCCGAGCCGGTCGAGCAGCGTGGCGCGGGCACCGGGGTCGTCGCGCCCGGCGAGGCGCTGGGCCACCGCCAGGTTGGCGGCGACCGTGAGGTGCCCGAGCAGGTTGTCCGACTGGAACAGCACGCCGATGCCGCGGGCCCGCAGCGCGGCGCGCTCGGGCTCCGGTCGGCGGCTCAGGCGCTCGTCGCCCAGGTGCACGGTGCCGCCGTCGGGCTCGTCGAGGCCGGCCAGGCAGGCCAGCAGCGTGGACTTGCCCGAACCCGATGGCCCGGTCACCGCCACCAGTTCGCCGGCCGCGACGGTGAGCGACACGCCCCGCAGGGCCAGGGTCTCCTCGCCGCCGGCATGGAAGAACCGGTAGAGGCGCTCCGCCCGCAGCACCGCGGCGCCGGCGGGGGTGCGGGTCATGGCCCGTACTGGACCGAGTCGGTCACGAGGCGCCACGGGTCGACGTTGTCGGCGCCGCGGGGACCGGACAGGGTCAGGACGATCTCGTGCCCGCCGTGGAAGAACTCGTAGCGCTCGACGTCCAGCTTGGCGGTGTGGCCGGTAACGGCATCGGGCGGGGAATCGCCCCGGTAGGTGATCCGCACGGCGGGGCCTGCCGAGCGGGTGACGGCCTCGACGGTGCCCGCCTCGTAGCCGGGCGCGGCCGCGGCGATCGCCGGGACCTCGTCAGTCGTCGCCGACCCGACCGTCGGCGCCGCGCCCGCAGGCGCGGTCGAGAGCGAGATCGAGTTGAAGTTGTCGGTGAACGTGACGATCCCGTCCTGCTCGGTCCGCGACCAGCCCTCGGGCACCTTCACCGTGAACGAGCCATCGGGGAACTGGTAGGGCACGAACACCTGGTTGTCGGGGATGTCGCCGGGTGGGTTCACCTCCGGCGCGTTGGGGTCGACCGCGCCGCCGCGGGCGTCCGTCGCGCCCCCGCCAGAGCCGCAGGCTGCGAGCCCCAGCAGGGACAGGCAGGCCACCACGGCGGTGATCGCCAGCGGGCGGAGCGGTCGTCTTCGCATCGTGGGCACGCCTCGACCGTAAGGACCAGGCCCTTTGCGCCCGCTCCCGCGACGGTCAACGGACGGCAAAATCTGGGTCGGGTGACGTTCGGCCCTCCCGTCACGGGTACGCGCCCGTACGCTCGCGCGTCGTGGCCGACCGGATCCTCATCGTCGAGGACGACCCGACGATCGCCCAGCACCTCGAGCGGGCGCTGCTCGCGCAGGGACACGACGTGGCGGTGGCCGCCACCGGACGGGACGCGCTCGCACGGGCGTCCACGCACGAGCCCGGCCTGATCCTGCTCGACCTCGGGCTGCCCGACATCGACGGGGTCGAGGTCAGCCGCGAGCTGCGGGCCGGCGGATCGACGGCGGCCATCGTCGTGCTCACCGCCCGCACCCAGGAGATCGACGTGATCGTCGCGCTCGACGCCGGTGCCGACGACTATCTCACCAAGCCGGTGCGCCTCGCCGAGCTGCTGGCACGCGTGCGCGCCCATCTGCGCCGCCCCGGGCGCTCCGACCCGCAGGCGGACCGGCCGGCGGAGGGCCCGGTGACCGCAGGCGACGTGACCGTCGACCGCGCCGCGCGCCGAGCGTTCCTCGGGGCCGCCGAGCTCGACCTGCGGCCCAAGGAGTTCTCGCTGCTCGCCCTGCTCGTGGCCGAGTCCGGCCGGGCGGTCACCCGCGACCGCATCATGCGCGAGGTCTGGGACGAGCACTGGTTCGGCTCGACCAAGACGCTCGACATGCACGTCTCGGCGCTGCGCCGGAAGCTGGGCGAGCCCAGCGGCGGCCCGAGCCGGATCGTGACCCTGCGGGGCGTCGGCTACCGCTTCGATGCGCCATGAGGCGGCGCATCACGCTGGTCGTCGTGGCGGTCGCCTTCGTGTCGGTCGTGGCGTTCGCCGTGCCGCTCGCCATCGGGGTCGGCCGCTTCTACCGCGACCAGGACGTGTTGCGGCTGGAGCGGGAGGCCGAGCGCGCCGCCGCTGCGGTCCCGGAGTCGTTCCTCGTCACGGGCGACCCGGTCGAGCTGCCGCGCCCGCCCGACGGCATCTCCACGGGCGTCTACGACCTGCCCGGCAACCGGGTGGTGGGGACCGGGCCCGACCGCGGCGGCCCGCTCGTCGCCCGGGCCGCCCGCGGCACGGTCGCCGACGGTTCCGACCGCGGCGACCTGGTGGTGGCCGCACCGGTGTTCGACGGGGAGGTGGTCGTCGCCGTGGTGAGGGCGGCCCAGCCCGCGGGCGCGGCGGCCCACGACGCTCGCGAGGCCCGGCTGGTGATGGCCGGCCTGGCCGCCGCGGTCGTGGCCGGCGCCGGACTCGTCGGCCTGGTGGTCGCCCGCCGTCTCGCCCGACCGGTCGAGACCCTCACGGCCGCGGCGACGCGGCTGGGCGACGGCGACTTCGCGACCAGCGCCCCGCCGAGCGGGGTGCGCGAGATCGACGAGGCCGCCGCCGCGCTCGACAGCACCGCCCACCGGCTGGGCGACGCCCTCGAACGCGAGCGCCGGTTCAGCTCCGACGCGTCCCATCAGCTCCGGACCCCGTTGACCCGCCTGCGCCTCGCGCTCGAGTCGATCGGCGTCGACGACACCCCCGGCGACGAGCTGATCGCCGAAGCGCTCGACCACGCCGACCGGCTGGAGGCCACCATCGACGAGCTGCTCGCGCTCGCCCGTGACGAGCACCCCGACCAGGCCGGCACCGACCTGCGGACCGCGTTCGACGAGCTGGAGGCCCAGTGGCACCACCGCTTCGCCGAGCTCGACCGCCGCTTCGACGTCAAGATGCATCCCGGCGCGACCCGCGTGGCGATCTCACCCGCGGCGCTGCGTCACGCCCTCGACGTCCTCGTGACCAACGCCCTCGACCACGGCGCCGGCCGTGTCACCGTCGTCTCCGCCCCCGGAGCAGGCGGCGGGGTGACCATCGATGTGAGCGACGAGGGTCCCGGGTTCGCCGACCCCGAAGCCGCATTCGCCCGCCGCGGGCCGGACGCGGCCGGCCACGGCATCGGGCTGGCGCTGGCCCGCAGCCTCGTGGAGGCCGAGGGCGGCCGCCTCGTCGTGACCCACGCGGCCCCGTCCCCGACGATCAAGATCGTGGTCCCCGACCAGGACGTCGGGGGCCCGGTCTGACTTTCGCCTCCGGCCGCGGAACACGGCCGCCCGGGTGACGTCCTTGGATCCGCCTGGCGAGACCCACGCGTCAGCCTGCCGCTGGGAGGTCCGCAGCCACGTCGGCCGGGGCCGCCTCGGGGGGTTCCTCCGTGACCGCGATGGTGAGGTGGCCGGCGGGCAACAGGCGATACGCGAGCGCGGCGGTGGCCAGCACCGTCACGGCCGCCAGTCCGGCGGCGAGGCCCATGCCGTCGACGAACGCGGTGCGGGCGGCGTCGGCCAGCGCGGGGCCGGCTTGACCGGGAAGGTCACGGGCGACGTCGAGGGCACCGGCCAGTCCCGTGTTGGCGGTGGCCTGGGCGCTGGTGGGCAGGCCGGCCAGCTCCGGGCCGAGGGCACCCGCGTAGCGGGTCGTCAGCAGAGACCCGAGCACCGCCACGCCGAGGGCGCCTCCCATCTCCCGGGTGGTGTCGTTCATGGCCGAGCCGACGCCGGCGGAGCCGGGCGGCACCGCGCTCATGATCAGCGTGGTGAGCGACGGCATGGTGACGGCCATGCCCGCCACCATCGGGACGAAGGCGAGGTAGATGGCGGCGGCAGGCGTGGTGGCGTCGAGGTTGGCGAGGACGAACAGGCCGGTGGCGGCGCTGGCCAGGCCGGCCGCGACCACCCGGTTCACCCCGAACCGCGCGGCCAGCCGGGGCCCGCGTGGCGCCAGCACCATCATGATCAGCGAGATCGGCAGGAGCAGCAGCCCGGCGGTCAGAGCCGAGCACCCCAGGACCAGCTGCAGGTACTGGGTCACGAGGAAGAACGACCCGAACATCGCGAAGAACGACAGCGCCATGCCTCCCGACGCGACGCTGAAGCGCCGGTCCCGGAACAGCCGCAGGTCGAGCATCGGGTGGCGGGCTGTCCGCTCCCGGGCGGCGAAGGCGGCGAGGAACGCGGCGGCCACCGTGAAGCCGGCGAGCGTGCGGGTGCTGGTCCAGCCGTCCGCCGGGGCTTCGATGATGGCGTAGATGAGGGCACCGACCCCGAGCATCGAGAGCAGGGCGCCGACCAGGTCGAGGGGCCGGCCTTCTGCATCCTTGGATGTGGGAACAAGGCGGGCGCCGAGGACCAGGGCTGCGACGACGAAGGGCACGTTGACCAGGAAGACCGATCCCCACCAGAAGTGCCCGAGCAGGAAGCCCGACGTAGGTGGGCCCAGAGCGGCGGTGCCGGCCGCGATCCCGGCCCACAGCGCGATGGCCCGTCCCCGCTCGGCGGCCGGGAAGATGTTGGTGAGGATGGCGAGGGTCGACGGCATGATGCAGGCGGCGGCGAGTCCCATGACTGCCCGGGACGCGATGACCTGCGCCGGGTTGCTCGCCACGACCGCCACGAACGCACCGACGAGGAAGAGCACGAGCCCGCCCTGGAGCATCTCCTTGCGGCCGAATCGGTCGCCCAGCGCGCCGGCGGTGAACAGCAGGCCGGCGAACACGAGGGCGTAGGCGTCGACCATCCACTGCAGCTCGCTCGAGGACGCCGACAGGTCGCGGGCGAGGGCGGGCAGGGCGACGTTGAGGCTGCCGTTGGCCACCATCACGATGGCCAGGCTCAGGCAGAGGACCGGTAGCGTCCTCCACCGCCGCGCGTAGACCGCGGGCGCGATGTCATGCTCGGTCATCACCTCACCTCGTCCAGGCCTGCCGCGTGTGCGGCGTCGGTACGGCGGGCGGTGCGCAGGGCGTTGCCCCACCACGCCAGCTGGGCGAGCATCGTCGCCGCCGCCTCGTCGCAGCCGTCGGGGTCGTAGGGATCGCCGTCGGCGTCGAAGCAACCGCCGACCATGTGGAAGCTCACCGAGTCCCGGATGGTGGCGACGTGCAGCTCGGCGAAGACCTGGCGCAGCTGCTCGACGGCCCGCAGGCCCCCCGCCATGCCGCCATAGGCCACGAAGCCGACCGGCTTGCCTCGCCACTCGTGGTAGGGGAGGTCGATCGCCTGTTTGAGCGCGGCCGGGTACCCGTGGTTGTACTCGGGCGTGATCACGACGAACGCGTCGGCCCGACCGATGCGGCGGACGAAGGCGTCCACCGCATCAGTGCGGTCGGCGGGGTAGGCCGACGGAAGCTCGACGTCCACCAGGTCGAGGAGCGATACCTGCATGTCGTCGCGGGCATGGGCCCGGCCCATGAACCACCGCGCCACGACCGGACCGAACCGGCCCTCCCGGGTGCTGCCGAGGATGACGACCACGTCGAGGGGATCGAGGCTCATGACCTCAACGTAGTTATTGAAGTTAACTTGAGGTCAAGGTGTGCCGCCTGTAGTGTCGGCACAGTGGAGCCTGACCAGCTGACCGTGGGTGCATTGAGCGAACGGACCGGCGTCGCCCCTTCGGCCTTGCGGTTCTACGAAGCCGAGGGCCTGATCCACGCCACCCGCTCCGAGGGAGGTCAACGCCGCTACGCCCGGGAGACGATCCGTCGGGTGTCGTTCATCCGGGTCGCCAAGGAGGTCGGGCTGTCCCTCGAGGAGATCGGCGGCGCCCTCGCGTCGTTGCCGGACAACCGCACGCCCAACAAGCGTGACTGGGAGCGGCTGTCAGCCGGATGGCGCCCACGGATCGATCATCAGATCGGTGTGCTCGAGCGGCTGCGCGACCGCCTCACCGGCTGCATCGGCTGTGGCTGCCTCTCGCTGCGGGTGTGCACCTTGGTGAACCCGGGCGACCAGGTCGCAGAGCGTGGTCCGGGCCCGCGCTACGTCCTCGACGACGAGTGAGCGCGGAGGGCCCACCGGGCTCCGGCGTCAGTCTCCGCCAGCACCACCGAGGTCACTCCAGTCGGCGACGTGGGCCGAGGCCCACGCGGCAAACGTGCGTGGCTCGCGGCCGGTGAGGGCCCGGACCGTGTCCACCACGGGGGCGTCGTCGAACTCGCCGTCGCTGAAGAACCGGAAGAAGGCGT
>Ga0114129_10013685_pt1 | contig 11559 bp, 11 predicted proteins | sample RhiMetdeltSRZDD1_FD_80071 | JGI IMG/M metagenome (GOLD analysis project Ga0114129, IMG submission 80071) | Populus rhizosphere microbial communities from Tennessee, USA - Rhizosphere MetaG P. deltoides SRZDD1 (version 2) (version 2) | ecosystem: Host-associated > Plants > Roots > Rhizosphere >... | reverse complement strand
TTCTTCGGCACCTCGGGATCGGCGAAGCGCTGCGTGATCCACGGTTTAATCTCCATATAGCCAAGCTCCGACGTGTACCACTTGTTCGCTTTGATCGCTTTTAACACCTCCTCGCGGCTAACGCCCGCGAGCTCGTATTCTGGGATAACGCGCACTTCGACGCCGCGTTCTTTGTACGCGCGCACGATCGCTTGCAGCACGGTATCGTCGGCAACGGCTTCGGTGACCAGTCCGATCAGCGTTCCCTTTTCGACCAATCCCAACGGCGTGCGGCCGCCGGTTTGACGCACCGCGGCGCGGGCAAACGGCATGATGTCTTCGATCGACTTTGGCGGTTTGACGTAGGACGGAAATCGCGGCGCGGGGTACTTGGCGGTTTCGGCGGCACCGAGCGGTAAAATCAACACCAGCGAAAGCAAAGAAGCAAAAATAGTCATCGTCGACTTCATGTGAACCTCCGCGAAGTTCGTAGCTTTTGCCGGTCGAACCAACGATCAATCTAAATAGGTTTGGAAGCGATTTGGAATCTAGTGACTTTGAAGACAGGTTGTCAAGCGAATTTCGCTCAACCGCCAAGCGCACTACAACGGGGAGTCGTCCCACTCGTTATTGCCGACGGAGTCTGCACGAAGAGGTGGTGGTCTAACGATGATTACGTATCGTGTCTTCGGTCTTCGCACGTGTCGGAAGCCGACGATCGCGAGCTAACTCCGCAATGGTGAAAAATGCGTCACGCGGAATATCATGGGCCTTCTGCGAATCATTCAGGGGTGTGCATCTGTCGTCGAAATTGCTTGCACGATCTACTCTATTCGAGTATCGTTTGCGGGTTGCCAGCTTTTTTGTGATGCGCGCATGCAAAGAACATTTGGTCCTCTTGTGGGTAGTTACGGGGACTTTCGGATGTGCCTCCACTGAGCGGTTGTATCGTCCCTCGGTGAAACCTCCGGCCCAAATTCCCCAGGCGCTCCGTCTCGAAAATAATTTTTCTCATGTAGCTGTCGATCCGTTGCTCCCGAATTCATCCTTGAGCGACATTAGCGATCCACCAATTGATCAAGAGCAAAAGCCCGCCGTCGTCGAGGTAGATGTCAATCCGACCGAGTCGACGACCCCAATCCAACAAAACCCGGCACGCTCGATTAGTCGCGAGAAAACTGCGCAACCCACCAATGCGGCGGCGTCAGCGCAACCCGAACCCGTTCTGCGCGCGGATAATCGCTTGTTGGAATTGTTGGACAAAGATTTGGATAAAGCAGTCCAGCAATCCAATGAGCACCGACGGTTGCAGTTTTCTAAAGAAGTCATCGACAACGTCAAGGTGAGGCATTTTGTCGGCTACTATTCGACCACTGGGAGGAGTCGCTTTCAAGGGCTGCTGGGCCGCTCCGGAAAATACATGCCGATGATCGCGAAAGTGCTGAGCCAAGAGGGCTTGCCGGAGGAACTCGGTTATCTGGCGTTGCTTGAAAGTGAGTTCGTCGTAAACACAACCTCGCGAAATGGCGCGGTAGGATTGTGGCAATTCGTCGCAGGCACCGCCCTGCGGTACGGTTTGCGAATCGACGAGTGGATCGATGAACGGCGCGATCCGGTCAAGTCGACGCGGGCCGCTGCCGCTTATCTCAAAGACCTGCACAACCGCTACGGCCGCTGGTATCTGGCCACTGCGGCGTATAACGCCGGACCGGGAACCATCGACAAAGCGTGACAGCAGAGCGGCGCGAGGGATTTCTGGAACATCAAAGCAAAAGCGCAACTCAGCGATGAAACGCGCAACTTCGTGCCAAAGTTTGTCGCGATAGCGCTGATTGCGATGGATCCAAAAAAATACGGTTTGGATAACGTCGTCTATGAAAAGCCGTTGGATTATGAAGAAGTGGAACTTGACGCTCCCATGAAGCTTGCGGTCCTCGCAAAGTCGGCGGAAACGGATGTTTCGAGCGTACGAAATCTAAATCCTGCGTTACTGCGCGACTCGACACCGCCAGGTGAGCCGGGTTTTCGGGTAAATCTACCGGTGGAAAATGCTTCGATGTTTCTCGCAAAATCCAGCGAGAAGGCGCTCGAGAAAGACGTCGAACCGGCGCGAGTCGTCATGCACGAAGTGAAAAGGGGCGACACGCTTTTCTCCATCGCCCGACGATATGGCCTCGAAGTAAGCGCCTTGATGGATTTCAATGGCCTGACCACCTCACGAGTGCGGATCGGCCAGAAGCTGAAGATCCTGCTGGAAGGTTTGCGCGGGGTGTTGCACTAAGTCGCTTACGAACGCTTGTTCATCGGGACGTAATCGCGTATTTCCGCACCCAGATAAACCTGCTTCGGACGGGCTAATTTCTGATCCGGATCGGTCAACATCTCATCCCATTGAGCGATCCAACCCGAGGTCCGGGGAATTGCGAAAAGCACCGGGAACATATCCATCGGCAGTCCCATCGACTGATAAATCAGCCCGGAATAAAAATCGACATTGGGATAGAGCTTGCGTTTGATGAAGTAGTCATCGGACAGAGCGATCCGTTCGAGCTCCAAGGCGATATCGAGCAAAGGATTGCGTCCTTTGACTTCGAAAACTTGGTCGGCGACCTGCTTGATGATTTTCGCGCGCGGATCGTAGTTCTTGTAAACACGATGGCCAAAACCCATGAGCCGGCCTTCTCCGCCTTTTACCTTTTTTATAAACTCAGGAACTCTGTCTTTCGAGCCGATCTCCATGAGCATCCTGAGAACGGCTTCATTGGCACCGCCGTGCAGCGGTCCATACAGCGCGGCCGCCGCGGCGGCGACTGCGGAATAGGGATCGACCTGCGAGCTTCCAACCCCGCGCATCGCGTTGGTGCTGCAGTTCTGCTCGTGGTCGGCATGCAGGATAAAAAGAATATCGAGCGCGCGCTCGAGCACCGGATGCGGTTTATACTTAAGCTCCGTCATCTTGAAGAGCATGTTGAGAAAGTTGCCGGTATAGCTCAAATCATTGTCTGGATAGGAGTACGGCAAGCCCCGACTATGCCGATAGGCGAAGGCCGCCAGCGTCGGCATCTTGCTGATCAATCGGTAGGTCTGATCATGGCGCGACTTGACGTCGAAAATCTTCTTGGCCTCGGGATAGAACGTCGACAGCGCGCCCACGGTGCTGAGCAAGATTCCCATGGGATGGGCATCATGATGAAAACCGTCGATAAGTTTTTTAATGTTTTCATGAATGATCGAGTGGTACGTGATGTTGTGCGTCCAGTCTTCAAGCTCCGCTTTGTTCGGCAACTCGCCGTAGAGTATCAAATAAGCGGTTTCTAAATAGGTGCTTTTTTCAGCGATCTGCTCGATCGGATAACCGCGGTAACGAAGGATCCCGTTGTCCCCATCGATATAGGTAATCTTGCTCTGGCACGACGCGGTATTCATGAAGCCCGGGTCGTAACTGACGATACCTTCTTCCTCGTTGACCCTGATTTGGAAAAGATCCGTCGCCTTAATGGCACCGTTTTTTATCGGAATCTCGTACTGTTTGCCGGTTCGATTGTCGGTAATCGTCAGTGTCTCTGCGGCCATGGGTTCTACCTTTCAATTCTACCATTTTACGTCTGTTTTTCCTTTTAGACCATCCCTATGCGCCGGTCAACTCCGGGTCAAATTCTCGGTTGCGGCAGCGTCCAATCGATGCTCCATCGATCGCCGACTCTGCGGCAGCAAACCATCGTTGCCGGTAAAAATTCAACCACGGCGCGATCCGGGTCACCATGGATCAATAGACTCGTCAAACGATTCAGATAGGGCAAATGGCCTACCAGCAAGATCGATTGTTGGGCGATGTCAAGCTCGGCTTTGACAATCGCCGGATCGTCTTCCGGCAATAAACCGGAGTGCTGTTCCACACGCACAGAAGACGAGAGCACCTTGGCAAATAATTCTGCGGTCTGTTTCGCCCGCAGAATTCCTGAGTGATAGATCCCGGTGACATGGACCCTGCGATCGAGCGCCGAACGGGCGATCCGTTCAACCGCTTGGCGCCCTTTCTGAGAGAGCGGACGCTCGGAATTTTCCGCTGCGGAGAGCGCCTCTCCGTGCCGAACCAAATAAACAATCATGACTGGCTTAGGGCCGGCTCCGGGTGATCGGAGTCCAGCGGCGAATCTGCGCCTGGTGGCATTGCCGCGAGCGCGAGTCGTCGGTGACCGCTCACGTTCAAGCGACCAATTCGTTTCGTCGTGGTTGCAAAAAGCAGTTGTTCATATAGTATGCCGATCAGTAATTTGCAATCCAGTTACGCGGCGCGCGTTCGGTAACCGTGATCGAGTTTCGCAAGGTCAATAAGTGGTTCGGCTCGCTTCACGTCCTAGAGGACATCGATCTCACCATCGAGGCGGGAAAAGTAGTTGTCGTCTGCGGCCCGAGCGGTAGCGGCAAAAGCACTCTTATCCGCTGCATCAACCGACTCGAAACGATCCAATCCGGCGATATCATCGTGGACGGCTCGTCGTTGTCCGATGCCAAGCTGGACACCGTGAAGTTGCGCACCGAAGTCGGCATGGTCTTCCAGTCATTTAATCTTTATCCGCATATGACCGTGCTGCGAAACATCACGTTGGCGCCGGTCAAAGTGAAGCATGTGTCCCCGGCCGAAGCCGAAAAAATCGCCGCCGTGCTATTGGAACGGGTGGGCATTCCCGACAAATCTCAGGCTTATCCGGCCAATCTTTCGGGAGGCCAGCAGCAGCGCGTCGCCATCGCCCGCGCTCTAGCGATGAAGCCCAAAATCATGCTATTTGATGAGCCGACGTCGGCGCTCGATCCGGAGATGATCAACGAAGTACTGGAGGTCATGACCGACCTTGCGCGCGACGGCATGACGATGGTCGTCGTCACGCATGAAATGGGCTTTGCTCGGCGGGTGGCGCACCGGATCGTATTTATGGACCAGGGACGCATCGTCGAGGCCAACGAACCGGAAAAATTCTTCGCCGCCCCCGAATCGGCTCGCGCGCAACAATTCTTAAGCAAGATTCTTTCGCATTGAGGAGAGCGACATGAAACGAAGGTTTTGCTTCTGGCTCATCGTTCTGCTTGGCATTTCAATCGCTGATCTCAGCCGCGCCGAAACAACGCTTGAAAAGATCGATAAGAGCGGCACGTTGATCATCGGCACGCGCACCGGCTCGCCGCCCTTTGCTTACGTCAATAAGAATAATGAATGGGTCGGCTTTTCCATCGACCTTGTCGAGAAAGCGATCCTGCCGGTGCTCAACAAAAAGCTCAACAAGCAAATCAAATTGGAAAAAAAGGAATCCGCACCGCAGACGCGCATTCCGTTGCTGCAATCCAACGCCGTCGATCTGATCGCCGAGACGATGACCGACACGCAATCGCGCCGCGACAATGTTGATTTCAGCCTCACCTTCTTTGTTACCGGTGCTCAGTTTTTGGTTAAGAAGGGAGGTGCGATAAAAGGCATTCAAACTATCGCAGGCAAACGAATCGCCGCACAGCAAGGCTCCACCAACGCCAAAATCATTCGAGAGCGCGTGCCGAGCGCAAAGCTTCTCGAATTTCCCGACCAGCCCGCGGCGTTCCAGGCATTGGCGCAAGGACAGGTGCAAGGCTACACAAACGACGGTATTCAGCTTGCCGGCTTGAAAGCCAAAGCGCCCAAACCGGATGACTGGGCCGTGGTCGGCGAATTTTTTTCCTATGAGCCTTACGGGATAGCCATGCGCAAGAACGATTCCGACTTTCGCCAGGCGGTTAACGTTGGCTTGATGGACGCCCTCGCCTCTAATCTTTACTTTGAAATCTACGACAAGTGGTTCGGCCCCAAAGGCGAAGTGCCCTATCCGCTGTTGCCGGAAACCAAACGCTTCCTGCAAATGCAAGTCGTTCCGAAGTAACGCCACGGCAGGCCGTGACGTTACCCATCTCCCTCGATATTTAGTGCCAGATGCTTGTGCCTTTGAATGAATTACCAATTGAACTGGAGCATTCTTTGGAGCGGACAGACCGGTGGATGGCTTCTTAACGGCCTTCTGACCACTCTCGAAATTTCTTCCCTTGCCTGGTTGCTCGCGTTAACCCTGGGAAACGTTGCCGGCGCTCTTCGTACCGCACCGATACCCCCGTTTCGTTGGCTCGCTTCGGCGTATGTGGAATTCTTCCGCAACGTGCCGTTGCTCGTCTGGATGTTTTTTTGGTATTTCGGCATGCCACCGCTGCTCCCGCAAGCCCTACAGGATTGGCTGCTGGACCACGGCGCGGAATTTTGGGCGGGCGTGTGCGCATTGGGCGTTTATCACGGCGCACGTTTTTCCGAAGTGATTCGCTCCGGCATTCAATCGATTCCGAAGACGCAATTTGAAGCCGCGCACTCCACTGGACTCACGGTGTGGCAAACCTATCGCTTGATCATCGTCCCCATCGCGCTCCGCCTAATCATTCCGCCCGCCACTAATGAAACTCTCAATCTAATAAAGAACTCATCGGTCGCCCTGACCATCGGCGTCGCTGAATTAACTTTCCAAACCCGTCAAATTGAAACCTACACAGCCAAAGCATTCGAAGCGTTGGCCGCGGGAACGGTCGTTTATTTAGTGCTCTGCCTCGCCATCTCCACTTTGATGGCGGTGGTCGAGCGGCGCGTGGCGATTCCCGGCATGATCGCGCAAGGCAATGCCAGTGAGTTTTGACGATGGACTTTCAAGTCATCTTCAATAACTTCCGCTTTCTGATCCTTCAAGGTTTTTTCGGCTTCGGGACATTTGCCGGCGGCACTCTGCGTCTGGCGCTGCCGGCCATTGTCCTCGGTTTCATTCTCGGCACGTTCATCGGACTGGCGCGTTTGGCGCGCTCGCGGTGGATCCATTGGCCAGCGCGGATCTATGTGGAATTCTTTCGCGGCGTCCCTCTGGTCATGGTGATATTCTGGTTTTGGTTCATCATTCCCGCCCTCACCGGTAAATCGCTGCCGGAATATGCCGTCGCGCTAACCGCTTTCGTGATATTCGAGGCTGCCTATCTAGCCGAAATCGTGCGCGCTGGAATTCAATCGGTGCCGCGCGGACAAATCGAAGCCGCCACCGCCACTGGCCTCTCCCGCGCTCAACTGATGCGCCATGTCGTCTTGCCGCAAGCCTTGCGCAATATGATTCCCGCCCTTGTGACGCAATTCATCGTATTGCTCAAAGACACCTCGCTGGCGTCGATCATCGGTTACGTCGACCTCACCAAAGCCGCTCAGATCGTCAATAATCGGGAAATTCGCCCGTTTGAGCTGTACCTATTTATAGCGCTGATCTATTGGCTGTGTAGCTATGGCATGTCGCGATACACGCGCCGTTGGGAAAATCGTTTGAGTCCGAGTCCATCTTGAAACATGCGCGACCCAAATTAACCGTTGCTTAACCATAATAAGGGTTCGTTTGGATTGACGGTTTCGACGGCCGTGCGCTACAGTTAGTAGATATACAAGCGCACGTTCCCCCACGATCATCGCGCATCGAAGTCGAAGTGTCTACGCGAATTCCTTGCGACCCACTATGCTCTTCCTAAAAAACACGCCAATCAGTCAAATCCTTTCGATCAACGAGATGATCGACGCGATCGAGGATACGTTGAAGGAAATCGCCCTGGGCCATGGCTTCGAGTTGCCGCGGCGCAGGATCCATCATCCCAACCGGATGATTTTCGGTCTTCTGCCCGGTTCCGTGCATGGCGCGATGGGTGCTTATCTTCAAACCGACCTGGACCGCCGTATCCACCATGAGACTGTGATCTTGTATAGCGTCGATACGGGCGCGCCACTCATTTTCTTTCAAGACTGCGCCATCAACGAACATCGGACGGGCGCCGCGGGCGCCTTAGGTGCCAAGTATTTGGCTCGCGCAGGCGCCAGTTGCGTAGCGCTGTTCGGGAGCGCAATTCACGCCGAAAGCCAACTCAAAGCGCTCGCCGCCGTCAGAGATTTGACACAAGTGCGAGTGTGCAGCCCGACACCGGAGCATCGCAACGCGCTCGCAGACAAGCTGAGATCCGAGCTGAAAATCCCCGTGCAAGCCGTCTCGAACGCTGAAGAAGCATTGGAAATCGCCGATATCGTCATTACAGCGACCGATTCCAGGACACCGGTTTTTGACGGCAACCAGTTGCGCCCAGGCACCCATATTACGTCGATCGCCAACGGCGATAAGACCAGAATGCGCCAGGAAATTGATGAAGCAACGATCCGCCGGGCCGACGCAATTTTTGTGACTTCGAAGGAAACCGTCTGCATCAACGAGAGCGATATCTTTCGCGCGGTCAGAGATCGGACGATCACATGGGAAGGGGTTCATGAGATTTCCAGCTTGCTGCTTGGCAGCGTTGCCGGGCGAACCCACGATCGGCAAATCACCCTATTTAAACTCCAGGGCACTGGGATCATGGACGTCGCGATCGGCTTATGCGCCTACGAAAAGTTGAAGGACAGCCATCTCGCCCAGCGATTGTAAGGTTTCGAGAATAGACTAGGATAGAGATATGGCCCACTATGACATTTTGGTAATCGGTTCGGGTCCCGCCGGCCAGAAAGCCGCTATTCAAGCGGCCAAAATCGGCAAAAAGGTCGCCATCATCGAGCGCAAAAAAGTTGCCGGCGGCATTTGCATCAATATCGGCACCATCCCGAGCAAATCACTCCGCGAAGCGGTGATGTTTCTGTCCGGGTTCCGCCAGCGCAATCTCTATGGCGCCAGCTACCGGGTCAAAAAGGACATCACGTTCGAGGATCTCGCGCAGCGTTGCGATCATGTCGTCAAAGCCGAGCAGGAGATCATCCAAAACCAACTGATCAGAAACTGCGTTGATTTCATCGTCGGCACCGCCGCCGTGATCGACCCGCACCGCATCGCGATCAAACAGGACTCCGAGACCAACGAACACACCGCGGACTACATCGTGATAGCCGTTGGCACCGAGGCCGCCCGCCCGCCGGATATTCCATTTGATGGCGAAGCCATCATCGATAGCGATGGTTTGCTGTCCTTAAAGCAGCTGCCCAAATCCCTAACGATAGTCGGCGCCGGCGTGATCGGCTGCGAGTATGCTTGTATCCTGGCCACCCTGGGGATTCCGGTCGTGCTGGTGGAACGGCGGCCCCGGCTGCTCGAATTCGTCGATAGTGAGATCATCGAATCGTTACAATATCAGATGCGCAATATCGGCATTACGCTCCGCCTCAACGAAGAGGTAGTCGGCGTCACCAAAGCGGCGGACAAATCCGTCATGCTTCAGCTCAAGAGCGGCAAGCAAATCCGCGCGCCCTTGCTTGTGTATTCGGCGGGCCGTGTCGGCGCGACCAAGAACCTAGGACTCGAACGGATCGGCATAGAACCCGACGAGCGCGGTCGCTTGAAGGTGAATGAAAACTTTCAGACCGCAGTTCCGCACATTTACGCCGCCGGCGACGTCGTGGGATTTCCCGCTCTCGCTTCAACTTCGATGCAGCAGGGACGTCACGCCGCCTGCCACGCCTTCGGCTTAGCCTGCGAGACATCTTCCCACCTGTTGCCGTACGGCATCTATACGATCCCGGAAATATCCATGGTCGGACGTAACGAAGACGAACTCACGCGCGATGGGATTCCCTACGAGATCGGTGTCGCGCGCTACCGCGAAATCGCCCGCGGCCAGATCATCGGCGACACGATCGGTATGTTAAAACTGCTCTTTCACAGCGAGAGCAGAGACCTTTTGGGCGTCCACGTGATCGGCGAAGGCGCCACCGAACTGGTGCACATCGGCCAGGCCGTCATCGCCCACGGCGGCAAGCTGGATTATTTCATCGACACCGTTTTCAACTATCCGACGCTCGCGGAGTGTTATAAGGTCGCGGCTCTCGCGGCTCTGAACAAATTTTCCAGCAACGGCGCCGCCAGCTGCCAAGTCCTATAACTATCGTCCTGTCCCAAAAATTCGCAATAAGAATTAGTCATCATTTCGTACGGCCTGGCGGCATCTCGCCGTCGCGACCAGGCAAGACCCGAAATCCAGGGACGAGAAACTTCCCGTTGCCGGTTGTTACCGCCGTGAAAATGCGCGACCGAATAACCTTTTTCAATCAACTACTGGCTCGCCACTAGCGCACGTGGATGAAATTTCGCTGCAGCACTCGCCAGGCTCTCACCCCGATGTTGAGATCTTGTCCGGACGAATCTTGTAAATCACTCTCACTTCGCCGGGGCTTCGAAAGGGATAGCGCTCTTTGCCCAAGTACTTTTTAGCCAGGGCATCGATGTGCGCATCCGCGCCCTCTTCCGTGATATCCACCACCTCGCCGCGAACCTCCAGGTAGCGGTAAGGATTGTCCGGATCCTGGATCGAAAGGGCGATGCGCTTGTTGCGCCGCATGTTCTTGTCTTTCACGCGTCCTTTAGCGGAATTGACTCGAACGTGAGTGCCGTCGTAGTCGACCCATACCGGTGTGACCTGAGGGCTTCCGTCCGCCATGGACGTGGCCAGGTGAGCAAAAGCCACTTTGGTAAAAAGATCCTTGAACTTCTCGGGAATTGTCGCCGCCATGATTCACCTCCTGCGTCGAGAGATAGGAACGGTTCAACAGAAAACGTCGGACAGTTCCGCCGGATGATCGATTATAACATCCGGCCGCGCAGCGATTAAATCATCCTTGTTGCCGAGACCATAAGTGACTCCGCAGGTCATCACTCCCGCGCGCTTTCCTGCTTCGATGTCGATGTCGCCGTCGCCGATCATGACCGCGCCACGGGCCGGCACGTGAAACCGTTTCAAGGCGGCGTTCAAAAGCGCCGGATGCGGTTTTTTTTCGGCTGCGCTGTCGCCGCCGAAGATCGCATCGAAGCAATCTTCCACGCCCAAGCCGCGGACCACAGCCAGCGTGAGCCGGTACATTTTGTTGCTCACCACCACGCGTTGCTTGCCGCTAAAATAGTCAAGCACGTCGCGAACACCCGGATAGAGCACGGTTTGATCGAGCAAGTGCCGTTCGTAATGGTTGAGAAAGACGCGCATGATTTCGTGAAAATGATCAGGGCTTTGCTCGGGCAAAGCCTGCTTGAGCAAATGCTCCACGCCGCGGCCGACGTGGACATGAACGGATGGCTCCGGCAGCGGCGCTAAATTGAAATGCGCTCGGGTAAAATTCACCGAACCCGCAAGATCCTGTCCCGTATCCGCGAGCGTGCCGTCAAGGTCAAACATGACTAGATCCACCGGTATTTTCATTGGACTTGATTGAAATTGAAAAAATCAGCGAAGTCAACGCAAAACCAACACCCGTTTTGCTCTTCACGTGTGAAATGGTGTAGCTTAGCGCCAACGAATCTTTTGAGGGTCTTTACTGGAGGTTCGACGTGAAACTCAGACCGGTTGATATTTTTGGCGCTACTTTCATTGCCGCTCTTTGCTTACAGCCGCGTTTGTCGACGGCAGTCGATAAACTCAACACAGCATACATTTCGACCACTCCGGGTTCGTCTTCCGTTATTTGGGTAGCCAAAGACGCAAAAATCTTCGATAAGCACGGCATCGACGCCACGGTTATTTTCATCTCCGGCA
>Ga0114129_10013684_pt1 | contig 11560 bp, 6 predicted proteins | sample RhiMetdeltSRZDD1_FD_80071 | JGI IMG/M metagenome (GOLD analysis project Ga0114129, IMG submission 80071) | Populus rhizosphere microbial communities from Tennessee, USA - Rhizosphere MetaG P. deltoides SRZDD1 (version 2) (version 2) | ecosystem: Host-associated > Plants > Roots > Rhizosphere >... | reverse complement strand
TGACCTTGCCAATGAGGAAGCCAACCGGCTCAAGGATGAATACATTTCCACTGAACACATCTTCCTTGCGATCCTCACCGAACGGAATACTCCCGCGGCTCGCATTTTAGAGTCCGCTGGTCTGACGCGTGATCGCGTCTACTCTGCCATTCAGGATTTGCGCGGTGGACAACGCGTCACGGACCCGCAGGCTGAATCCCGCTACCGGACGCTTGAGAAATACTCCCGCGACCTCACCCAGGCCGCGCGTGAAGGAAAACTTGACCCGGTCATTGGGCGCGATAACGAAATTCTGCGGCTGATCCAGATTTTGTCCCGCCGCACCAAGAACAATCCTGTACTGATCGGTGAAGCAGGTGTTGGCAAGACCGCAATTGTGGAAGGCCTGGCGCAGCAGATTGCCAACAATGATGTGCCTGAAATCTTATCTGGGAAGCGCGTCGTTCAGCTTGATCTCGGCGCGATGATTGCCGGTTCACGCTTCCGTGGTGAGTTTGAGGAACGCCTCAAAGCGATCATGGAAGAAGTTCAGCGCGCCCAGGGTGACATCATCCTGATGATCGATGAGTTACATACTGTTGTAGGTGCTGGTGCGGCTCAGGGTGCCATGGACGCATCGAACATGCTCAAGCCGGCACTGGCCCGCGGTGAACTGCAATGTATCGGCGCGACTACACTGGATGAATATCACAAACATATCGAAAAGGACTCTGCGCTCGAAAGGCGTTTTGCTCCGATCTATGTGGAAGAACCCAATGTGGAAGACACGATCAAGATGCTGCAAGGCTTGCGCGACCGCTACGAAGCGCATCACAAGGTCCGTTTTGCAGATGAGGCGCTGGTCGCTGCGGCCCGCCTCGCTGATCGTTATGTCACCGACCGACGCCTGCCGGATAAAGCCATTGACCTGATGGATGAGGCTGCTGCGAAACTGCGCGTGGCTTTATATTCCATGCCGCCCGACCTCAAGGCTATGAAGACCGAGATCGAAAAACTGCAAGCCGAAGAAGAACAATCCGGCTTGAACCGTGATTATGAACGCGCCGCGCAGAAGAAATCTGAACGACTGCGACTTGAAGAGGAATATCTCGAGAAGCGTGATAAATGGGAATCCGAACACCAGCTTGATGAAGTGGTGGATGTGGATGACATTGCCTCCGTGGTTCATCAATGGACGGGCATTCCCGTCAGCCAGATGATGGAGACCGAAGCCGAAAAATTGTTGCACATGGAAGCGCGTCTACACGAACGTATCGTCGGGCAGGAGGAAGCCATCCATGCCATCTCGGATGCGATCCGCCGCGCAAGAAGCGGGTTGAAAGATCCGTCACGTCCTATCGGTTCATTTGTCTTTATCGGGCCCTCGGGTGTCGGCAAGACGGAACTCGCCAAGGCTTTGGCCTGGTTCATGTTCGATGATGAAGATGCATTGGTGCGCATTGACATGTCCGAATATCGCGAACAGCATACCGTGAGTCGGCTCTTCGGTGCACCGCCTGGATATATCGGCTACGAGGAAGGCGGCCAATTAACGGAGGCCGTCCGCAGGCGGCCTTACCGGGTGCTGTTGTTCGATGAGATTGAAAAGGCTCATCCCGAAGTCTGGAACGCGTTATTGCAGATTTTGGATGATGGGCGTATGACGGACGGTCAGGGCAACGTTGTGGACTTCCGCAATACAGTTCTGATCATGACCTCGAACCTGGGCACAGAATACGTACGTAAGGGAGGCACGTTGGGCTTCCTTCAACCCAAGGCCTCGAACGAGGAACGTGAGTCGCACGATAAGATCGAGAAGGCCCTTAGGGGCGCATTCCGCCCTGAGTTCCTCAATCGTATCGATGAGATCATTATGTTCTCACCGTTGAGTTTGGAAGAGATGGACCAGATTGTTATTCTGCAAATGAAGGAAGTGCAGGACCGCCTCAATGAGTACAACATCACTGTGGAACTGACCGATGCTGCCCGCCAGTGGCTGGCAAAGGAAGGCTATGACCCCGCCTTTGGTGCACGTCCGTTGCGCCGCGCGATTCAGAAGAATGTCGAGAGTCCGCTTTCGGTGGAATTGCTTAGCGGCAAGTTCAAAGACGGCGCCACGGTAGTGGTGGAGGTGGACGAAGAAAAGAACAAGATCGTCTTCCACACGTCTGAGCCGGTGAAGAAGAAAAGCAAACAACACGCGGATGCGTGATGACCAATAAAGTGACTGTCACCTCGAAGGTGACAGTCACTTTTTATGTAGTAAGGCGGGAAGTTTGTTGTTACCCTGTCATTGCGAGGAGCAGAGCAGCGATGACTGTAATATACTACTTTGCCACCGGAATCTGAATAAAGAACGTGCTGCCTGGTAGTTTCTCCTCATCGTGGCCTGTACTCTCCACCCAGATCTTCCCCTGATGGGCCTTGATAATGCCGGCCGCGATCGCGAGTCCCAGGCCAGGTCCACCGCCCTTGAATTTCGTGCGGCCCGAGGAATGCAGTTCCACTTTGCCAATCTGGTACAACTTCTCAAAGATGATGGTGTGGTTGGCCGGGTCAATCCCAATGCCTGTGTCTTTCACGCGAATCTCGCAGTACCCTCCACGACCCGGCAGGTTGACGCGCTCAGCGCTTACCGTCACCTTGCCGCCATCGGGCGTGAACTTGATGGCATTGACAATCACATTATCGAACACCTTCTTGATGAGTTCCGTGTCGGCCAGGATCGGCGGAGCGGAATTGATGGCAGGGTCAAGCTCCAGCGTCAGTTGACGCGTCTGCAAGTCCTCCGCGTAATCCTTTGCAATCAGCCGAAGCAGAGGTCCAAGTGTCACGGCTTCAAGATGCGGCATCAATACTTCGCTTTCGAGGCGCGCCACATCCAACATACTGTTGACGATCTGATGCAAGCGGTCGGTGCCTTGAATCACGCCGTCCATGGCCTGAATCAGTATGGAGTTATCCTTCAAGGCTGGTGAGCCTTTGATCATCCCCATGTAGCCTTTGATCACGGTCAGTGGCGTGCGCAGCTCATGCGCGGCAACTTGAATGAAATCGCTCTTGTTCTTATCGAGCTTTTGCAGCGTGTTATGAGCGCTGCTCAATTCATCCACGCGTTGCTCCACCATACGTTCCATCATCTGGTTGAAGCGATTGAGGTCATCATACAGGCGCGCATTTTCCAGCGCGATGGATGCCTGCACGGCATAGGTGTTGGCAAGCAGGACATCATCCTGATTGAATGCGCCTGGATTGCTGCGCGTCAGGGTCAACATGCCGGTAACCTTGTTCTTTGAAAACAGTGGCACGCCCAGCCATGAACGGTCTGGAGGGTGCCAGTCGGGCTGTTCCCAGCTCTGCATGTTCAGCGTGTCGCCGATGACCACAGGTTCCGTCTGCTTGGCAATGGAATGATATACATTTACTCCCTTCACGCTATAGCTTAAGTCATCGATTGCACCGTTACTGGCAAAGCCGTAATATCCGTGAAGGCGTGGGACGCCGTTTACATCCTCGAGGAATAAGGCACAGCGATCGTTCATCACCACCTGTGATAGCTGCGCCACGATCTGCTGGGGGACCTCCGTCACCGTGGAAAGAGATGTGATCTGGCGCGAAGCCTTGCCCAGTGCCTCCGCCGCGTGACGGCGGGACTGCTCGCTGGAATACAGTTTGGCGTTCTCCGCCGCGGTCTTTTCCGCGAATTCTTTGGCAATGGCCAGTTCGACAGCGCGGTCCCGGGCTTCCGCCAGCAGACGTTCGACTTCCCGCTGGGCCTGCTCTCTTTGTTGTACGAGCATGGTACGCAACAACGCACTGCTGACCAGGTTGCGGATGCGTACATACACTTCCCAGTCCTGCGGCCCCATCTCCACCCACATGAACCCAAAGCGGTTCTGTGCCAGTGTCAGGGGCATGACCACGGCTGTGTAACGATGAGCCTGTGGCGTCTTGCCGCGTGGGACAAGCTGGCCAGTACCTATAAAAGCCTGCTTGCGAGGAATTTCAAACTTCGCATCTTCATATTGGAACAGCAGTTGGTAACTCTCGGGCGCCGGTGACGAAATGGATTGCGGCGAAGTCACGTCGCTGTAGAACATTACATACCAGCGACCAATGCCCATATTCGGGAAATGTTGAGAGATCGCGTTCCCAATATCATCGAAGGTCATGGCAGGCGCCATGGAGAAGCTAAAGCCCTGCAAAACGTTTTCCTGCTGTTCCAGTACCAGCCGGCGATAGGCCTGGGCCCGTTGAGAAAGCTCACCTGCCAACAGACGCGCCTGCTGGAAGAGGTTCTCAGCCTTCAACATCGCCGTATGACTGGTAATGCCCCCCAGCGCATAACGCCGCATCATGGAGATGACGTTATGCCACACCGAAACCACCAACTCCTGCTGTTGCATCAGTTCCACCATGGCATTGATGGTCTTCAGGAATTCATCAGGGGAAATTCTCTCGTTCAGCGCCAGCAGGAAACCATCCCAGGCGCGGCCAAATGCGTCCCTGAATTGAGGCAGGGAGGGATCCTGTTCAGTGACACCGGCGGAATTTAACAAGGCACGCAGTGCAGCTTCGCGTTTATTTTCCAGCTTGCCGGTCTTTGCCACATCGCGTGGCAGGACCGCCGCCTGGCGTACATTTTCAGGCAGACAGCCACACGACCATCGTACGAGCAATTGAGTGGACGTGATGATCGAACGCGGTACCGTAGTATCCCCGTTGATGCGTTTGAGCAGAGTCTCCAGCGCGTGCTTGCCCGCCGTATAAAATGACTGGCGTACCGTGGTCAGAGGCACACCGGTTACCTGAGCCTCGCGCAGGTCATCGAAACCGGTCACAGCCACATCCTCAGGGACACGCAGGCCGCGTTGTTTCAAGGCTTCCAGTGCACCGAAGGCCACGCGATCATTGGCAGCCACCAGGGCCTGAAACCGCAGACGGCGCTCGTCCAATAAAATGCGCACGGCCTCCCTGCCACTCTCAGGCGTGTAATCGCCATCCACCACTAGATCTTCATCATAGCGCAGGTCATGTGCTCTGAGCTCCTCCTTGTAGCCTTCAAACCTTTGTTCTGCATCCACCTGTCCCTGGATGCCGCAAATAAAAGCGATGCGTTTGTAGCCGTGTTCCTCGATCAGATGCCGTACCACGGCACGCATCCCTTCCGCATTATCTGGCACAAACATGGTCGCGCCGCTGATGTCCACAGATTGTGTGACAATCGGCAACGTGCCAAACATGGCTTCGAACGCCTTTATGTCAGCCGGGCCGCTGCCATAGGCAACATCGGAAGTTAAGATGAGGCCGTTGAATTGATCGGGCTTGGCGAGATCATATAAACCAAAGGAAGGTTGGGATGTTCCGGTTGCGGTTTGTGGTTTGAGTTTTCCCCCGATGAAATGCACAAGGTTGACATTATTTGCTTCAGCCGCGGCTGTGATACCCGCGATAAACTCGGCACCCCATGCACGTCCCACCTGCGATGCAAATACACCAATCGTTTTTCTTTCCGAAGCAGGCATAACTGAAGAGTTCTTCCTTTGATCCAGGGAATGCAGGGATTATATCCTTGTTTCAAATGTGTCGTACAACAAAACGGTGACAAAACACACACCTCCCGCTACATGTCAGCCGGAAGTTGATCCTGTTTTCTGATTCCTGCAGAGGCGCTTTGTGCGCGTTCCAAACCGAGACAACGCTATAGGGCCAGTCTCATTTGCCATTGAGAAATTTCCTCCCTTTCAAACCCGGCCCTTTCGAAGATATTCCCAAACTCCTCCGGGAAGATCGCAGGCACATGCCAGGTTCGGCCGGGATAATTGGACATCACATTTCTCAGCATTTCAATGCCGAATCGGTTTCCGCGGGCGGATGGCTCCACCAGTAACGACCAGATCACCACATGGTCCGCCTCAGGATTCGAAGTGACCATATACGTCTGCGCCTTGCGATAGGCGCGTGCAGGTGGCGTCAGGTGCGCGATCGTTTCGCCCGCGAGCTGCCAGGGCAAATCGGATACACCATATTGTGAAATCAGCTTGCCGGCTTCGCGCAGATCGATCTCATCCAGCGGAGGAGCCGGGTTTTCACCGGTATGCTCACAAATGAGTCCAATCAGTCTGCGCATGTTTTGGAAGCCGCATCGGCGATACAAACGCACGGCGTATTCATTCTGTTCTATCACTTCCAGGAGCATTTCGCGATCCTTGCGATCGCGCGCCTCTTGAATCAATTTCTCAAGCAGCCATTGACCCGCCCCCTGACCGCGCTTGTTTTGCACGATGCCCATTGCCGCGAGTCGACTGCTCCAGCCGCGGCGCGCGATCAACGCAATCCCTGAAGGTTCATCGTCCATGGTCAGTACGCGGCTGGAAAACAGGTCGATGCTGTCCTTGCGGAGCATCGTCAGGAATTGGATCAAGTTGAAGCTGATCGGGACCAGATAACTCTCAAAGCTGAGATTCAGCAATTGAGTCATCTCAGGCAATGAGTAGTCTGAGGCAGGTTTCATATCCAGATTCATAGTTCGATTTTAACCGCGTCGGGCGTATAATCCGCAAGTTCGAAAGAGGACAATTTCATGACAGACATCCAACGTATTGCGCGGAAAATCACTACAACACTTTTTATTACGCAGAGCCTGGCATCCGCGGGGTTCATTGCTGCGGCTACCATCAATCCGATCATCGGAGAAAAACTGGCTGCCAGCCGTTCGTTGGCTACCCTGCCCACTGCGTTGTATTTGTTAAGTGGCGCGCTGTCGGCTTCTGCCTGGGGCGATATCATGGACCGTATCGGGCGGCGCAACGCGATCGTTACGGGACTGCTGTTAGGCCTCCTCGGTAATGGGTTGGTTTTGGTCGCCATTCAAGACGCATCGTTCCTATGGTTGTTGATTGGTTTGATTTTAATGGGTATGACCAATTCCGCCATCACGCTTGGGCGTTTTGTCGCGGCCGAGGTGAATGCACCAAATCAACGTGGGCGCGCAATTTCAGCTGTGGTGCTGGGCGGCGTGGTTGGAACGATTCTGGCACGCGTCTCAGCGAGCCCCATGGGTGATTTTGCGATGCGTATCGGCATGGATGAATTAGCTGGTGCATATCTTGCCACGCTGGCCTTGTTTGCCGTGGCTGGTTTATTCGTCTTTGTGGGCCTTCGTCCTGACCCACGTGAGATTGGCAAAGAAGTGGCGAAGCTGTACCCGGAGGGGATTCCGCAGGGCGAGGCACGGCCCATTTCGCAAATTTTGCGTCAACCAGCCGTCATCACTGCCGTGACTGCGATGGCATTAGGGCAAGTCGTCATGGTCGCGGTCATGGTGATTACGTCCCTGCATATGGAAGACCACCACCACGCCCGCAGTGATATTTATTCCGTGATCTCCGTGCATACCTTTGGGATGTTTGCCCCTTCGATTATTTCAGGCTGGCTGTTGGACCGCTGGGGACGCGGCCGAATGATCCTGATCGGCGCTGTGACCCTGCTGTTAGCCTGTCTCGCCGCGCCGCTTTCACCGGATGTTTTGCCTCTGGGCATTTCATTGTTTTTACTGGGGCTGGGCTGGAACTTCTGCTTTGTGGGTGGTTCTACTTTACTGTCAGACCAACTTTCACCCCTGGAGCGTTCGCGCACCCAAGGGACGAATGACCTGCTCGTGGGTCTGGCTTCGGCCTTCATCAGCCTGAGCAGCGGGTTCATCTTCAGTGCTACCAGCTATACGGTCATGTCGCTGATAGCTGCGGTCGTTTCTTTGGTGCCATTAGGCTTGGCTTGGTCATTTTTGAGACCGACAGCTGCCGCTCTGGGAGCGGGTGGAAATGCATCTGATTGAGTCACAATCCCGCAGAGTGCAAAGCCTGCAGGATTTTTGATTCCGAACTTTATTTATTTTCGTATCATGGTTAGTAACATTTTGAATTTCTGGCTGGCTTTTACCGCATGAGGCTCCTCGGCCGGCATAATGATCGCATCACCATTTTTCAGCTCAAAAGGTTTACCTGAGATTCTTATTTCCGCCGTACCCTCCAAAACATGCACAAGCGCGTCGAAGGGCGTAGTATGCTCGCTCAATTCCTGATCCTTGTCGAACGCAAACAATGTAACGTTTCCTGTCTCGGCTTTCGTGATCTGGCGGCTGACCACGGAACCTTCCTGATACACGACCAGTTCCGCTATGTGCAAAATTTCCGCTTTTGGGGCTGTGGACATTTGTTTCTCCGTGTGCTAAACGATCATCCGGAACGTGAATGGCTGGATGGAGATATTGGCTATCTTATTTCAAGCTCATACCCGGTCGAGAGACGCGTATAGCGTGTTGTGCCTGTCACGATCAGAATTGCTTCGTCTCCCCGCTGGAGGGAGAGTGGGATGTCGACGGTATTATCCGGGCCTAACTCAATGTGGGTCACGGTGGTGGTATCGCTTTTCAGAATCAGACTCAGGCGATAGGTCTGCGGCAGGAGGTTTTCGATACGTGCAAATCCCGCCGGAACCCAGCCCCCATCATCCGCTTCGAAATCGGACGAGTAGTTGATTGCATCGATGCGGATATCATCCAGCAGCAAGCCCTGACCGTTGACTGCCGCATCGGTGACATATTCAAAACGAATTTGAACTTTTTGACCGGCATATTGCGATAGGTCGACAGTTTCCTCGATCCAGTCCACGGTCTGACCGGTATAACCCCAGCCATACGAATTTCCCGAGGGGTCAGTATCTCTGCCTGAGGGTGTTTTTAGGATTTCCCAACTCTGCCCATCGGTGGAGGCTTCGAGATAGAGATAATCCCAATCCTCCTCGATATCATGCCACATCCAGTAACTGAGCTCGATCGGCGCGCTGACATTCGTGAGGTCAAATTCACGCGTCAGGGTCATGTCCGATTCGTCGCCTTTATTCGACCAGAACGCGTAATCCCCGGAATGGGCATCGGCAGGCAACAGCCCGACAACCGTGGAACCATTGAAATGCAGGGTGTAATCACCCTCACAGGAGATGGTGAAGGCATCAATCCCGTATTGATTGACCGAGCCGTTCACAGATTCGGGACAATTTGATATGGACGTCGAGACCTGGATGCGTGGCGCATCCGGATAGATATTGTAGTGGTAACGCCCGTCCCCCACCGACTGATCCATAAGAAACATGGTCGCCGCCCAATCCATGAAGATGTCCTCCACTGTAACGTTCGTACCGGTTTCCGGGTTGGTGATGTTGAGCTCTGCCAGGGTCAGGTCGATGCTATCCAATCCATTTTCGGGATGTTTGACGACCGCCTTGGTCACTTCCTCTCCGAAGCGGTCCAGCAGGTAGGCGAGGTACAGGAAGGACTGACCATAATGTGCCCCATTCGATCCAGGGTCGGGTGACCAGTCAGTCAGGTTGATGTCCGGGTTCTCAACGTAGTAAAAATCGAAATAGACCGGGTAGTCATTCAATAGTTCAGCCACGACGGAAAATCCTTCGTTCATCCAGGTATCCTCATTGCGGTCGGTGTTGAAGTGAATCATATGCTGGAATTCGTGTGCTAAAACGCTGTACGCCTCCTCCGAAGCCAGATCCACTCCATCGGCGTTGAAGACGAACATCTCATGCCCGTTTGAATATTCAGAGACGTCTGGATGGAATGAATCGGATGAGGAAAAATAACCCGCCACCGACCCACCCACGCCGCGCGCATACAGGACGTAGATGTGCGGGTCCCCGTCCACGCCGGGACTCCATTCACTGCCGAAGAACTCGCGGTCGGTGGGATACATCTCGTTCTCGAAGGCATCGCCCAGCCTTTCGAGTTCGCGCTCGTCATAACGTGCGCCATTCTCGACCCAGAAATAGGCGTGTGGCGTCGCGTATCTCAGAGTGGCTGTCACCTCGAAGTTATTAATCGTATCCATGTTCATCACCCAGAAATCTTTTTGGTCGCCCAGGCTATAAGGGCCGGAGGGAACCGTCTGCGGCACACTACAAATTGCCTGCAGTCGGCAGGCCAGGTCATATGGGTCATTTTCCGGGATGATGGTGTTTTGCAATGCCTGAAGTGTATCAGGCGGGATCGATTCGATCGGAGGCCGCGTCAACTCAATGGGAGGGGGAGGCGTTTCCGTGTCCCCCAAAATGGGAGGCAGAAAAGGGGGTGTCGTATTCGATGAGGGGATGGAGCGGGCTTCGTACACGAGAAGTCCAGCCGCTCCGAGGATCACGGCACAGGCGCAGCATAAAAGTACGGCCGCGATTCCGATAAGGATTCTGGGAAATGATGACGATGAATTGTTATTGGCATCCATGAAGCTCTCCTATTTGTCCCGCATCATACTGCTGGATGATAAGTAACGGGTTAGGAAGAGCCTGGGCCAGCCGTGACCTTCCCACGCGAAGACGGAATCTCCATCAATCGTTTGATCTGATCGAAGTACTGTTCCTGTCAAAATAACCTGTAATCCACTTCCGTAGCGGGTCCAGCAGGCCTAAATGGGAAAGCATCGAAAGCGAGACGGATGTCATGAAGAGGAAAAACACCACGTCCTTCCACAAAAAACTTGGCTTGACGCCAGCCGTATCGAACACATAGCGGAATACGATCATTCCCAGATGGGTCAGGTTGAGAAGCAACAGGGGTATTGAAAACACCCGCAAATCGTGATCCTCATTGATCAGGTGCAATCCAAGTAATCCGCCCAGGCCACCAGTCATCACGACCAGATACTTTACAAACCGGCCCAGGTCATCGGGCTGCGCATACATGCGCCTCAAAATTTCAACATAAAGATAGCAGACGGCCGCCAGACAGCCCCAGGTAAACCAGTTGATCAGGATTGGCAGGATCAAATTTCCATAGACTCGAATCGCCAAAATCGCCGTTCCCCAACCAACCACGTAGGCCAGCCCAACCACAACCGCCTGAGTGACGATGCTGGTGGGGTTCGGCTGCTCCCCCAGAAGATCAAAGACCATTTTTGCGCCACCCAGCATGGCAAAACCCAGCCCCCCGATGCTTAACAACAACATGGCGATGCTGAAAAGCCCTCTTCGTGATACTTTATGACCATTTCCGGTGCGTGGCTGCGTTGGCGGAAGATGGTTCGAGTTACTCATCTGACCTCCTCAATACGTGACCATAGTATTCACATTATTTCATGGGATAAATGAATTATACACATAACTAGGACTGATTTTTCGAGGAATGGGTTCCCGCTTCCTGTCTCCAGCTGGCCGGCTTCTCCACAATTAAATTGGCCACCACTGGCAATAATCCTCTCATACGAAAACGTAGCCGAAGCCAGACCCGTTAATCAGATTCGTGCCGTTTGTCTGATTTCGCCGAGCTGGAGTTCTATAAAGAGGATTACCAAAGAGCGTCTGGTCATTCGTTCACTTTCGCAATGGGAAGGAACATTGGATAAAAAAATTCAATGATGGTCGACGCGCGGCTGGATGGGAATCGTCTGAAATTCTCGCGCCATTTCGATAAAGCGCCTGACCGTGGTCTCGAACATCAATTTCCCGAACTCAGGCGTTGCGGCCGTAGCATCCCCACACACACCTTCTTTTGAGAAACGACTCCACCAGTCCTGCCAAC
>Ga0114129_10013683_pt1 | contig 11562 bp, 12 predicted proteins | sample RhiMetdeltSRZDD1_FD_80071 | JGI IMG/M metagenome (GOLD analysis project Ga0114129, IMG submission 80071) | Populus rhizosphere microbial communities from Tennessee, USA - Rhizosphere MetaG P. deltoides SRZDD1 (version 2) (version 2) | ecosystem: Host-associated > Plants > Roots > Rhizosphere >... | reverse complement strand
TGCAGCCGTTGGTTTTTACGACGTCGAGCCACTGCTCCTGACGCTTAAGCGCCTGCGGCATGCCGTTGCCTTTTTCACCGGTGCCGGGAAATTCGTTTTTGTCGGGAATCTTGAGCATCGAGTACCAATAGATCGCCGGATAGTATTCCGCTGCCGCGGCATCGTTCGGCGCTACCACAGCCTTCAAGTTGAGAGTCTTCCCGGGTGCGGTTTTTACTTTTGACGAATCAACGAGTCCGTAACCGCGCACCCAAACGTTGTAACTAGCTTTGGGAAGATCGGGTATGACATACCGTCCTTGATCGTCAGTGACAACGACCTTGATGAATTTGGTGGGCAGATCTGTCGTTTCCGCAATCACCCAGACACCAGCTTCCGGCCCCTTTGCGCTGGTGACCACGCCGCCGATGTCGTCGTTGTCGATGCGCACGGGTGTGTTTTGTTGGCTGCTTAGCGGGTTCGGCGATACCGCTAAGAACACAGCGATAACGGCTACGACGAAGCCTAAGCACAACAGCTTGGTTGTCCTCATAATTTGCTCCTTTCGTACGTTGCCAGTGAATGGATACTGCTTGATCTCTTCTGGTTCTATATTGGGAACTACTTAAGCCCGTGCATTTATACAATACTCTTCGGTCCGAGAGCAAAGCCGATCAGGAAGCAGTGCCGCGACTGCGCCTTCGTCACTTAACGCGCTATTCGGTAACATGATCAGGATTTGGTGACGCTCACTGTTGCCTCTGCAGCCGCATTCCTTCCGGCAATGCGGCCTGCACGGCGCATCGCGCCAGACGTGCAGGCTGAATCCGCCGGCCGGCTCGCCACCGCAGTATAGGGCGGGGCGCGGCATGTCGTGCCTTTACTCTGACCACCAACCAACGGGTCTTGTGAATGCGGCAGGATTAGATCAATTTTTGCCGCTTCCGACAACAGCGAACGCAACGTTGCGGTCGATATCCGGGCACGTGACCCAACCATTACGCCTGAGCGGGCGGCGGCCCGCACGGTGAAACAAATTTGTCGAATAGCGCTGCGAATCTTGTAACCTCAAAGGCCTAAAAGAACATCACCCGCCAGATAAAACCCTATTTATAGCTATGTTTTAGCCCTCCGCGGTCTAGTGGGCCGGAGGAAATTCCTTTGGCATATCGGTTGCAGACAAGTAAATGGACTCCAAATTCGGTCATCGCTACCAAATGATAAAATATCTCGCCAGGCGTCCTTGCGCCAAGTGTCAGCACAGCTTCATCGTCATGCTCGTAACGCATGGCCCGCGGTTACGCACGATCAACGGCTTTTGCGGTAATTGCGATCACTCGATCAAGTGGCAATTAATCCGCGGAAAGGCTTCTAGGCCAAATTTTAATGTTCGCAAACAAACCATTGTGCCGATAATTTTCGAAAGCGATAAAAAAGTAGAGGTGCCAACTCATGACTGAACCAGAACAAATGTTATGGATATCGGTGCTCACTCAAGCGTTGCAAGATCTTTCCGGCCCGGACCCCCTCGCCAAGCCCGCGCGCGCCTGGTTGTCCTCGCGCAATACGTCTCTCGGCAGCATGATATGGATCTGCGACCAGCTCGGTCTAGACTCAGACGCTGTCCGCCAAAACGCGCTGAGACGACCCGTATCGGAGTTATGCAGCTCTTTGAAAAATCGCCTGCGCGCGGCGGAACAGGCAGCTTAATTCGTCGCGATCACGCCGGAACCCGCTCCAGTATCTCGATGTAAACACTGATCATCGGAAGATCCGATCCGTTCGTCCCAGTATTTTGTCCGGTCACGCGCGCCCCAGGGTAGCGGCAAGGCCATGCCCCTCACCTTTGCTCGATCCAACTAATGATTGTGTTCGTCAGGGCTACCGTCGTCACATCCATTTCAACGTTAAGCAAGAAATGGTCGCGGCCAAGTTCAACCAGCGTCACACCGCTGGGAAAGATCGAATCCGACAACAGTGTAATCCCGTCATTGGGTCCGTACTTTCGCAGGCTGGAAAAGCCCAAATTGCCCAGAGAAGAGATACTTCCGGTGACCGGAATACCGATGTAGTTGACCACACAGATATGTTCGGGGATGCGAAAGGCATCGAATCGTTGACGACTGCGCTCGGTCGTTAAACTTTCCATGCCGGCACTATTCACTTGCCCAAGTCGTTCCACCTCCGGCAGCGAGCGTTCATCCGCTAGGGGTGTGCCCTGAAGCGAACCCACGGCGTTGATCCAGGCCGCTACCTTACGGGTCTCAGTGAGCGCCAATTTCGTCAATGCCAATGCCACTTCAGGACCAGACTTACTCGCACTGATCAGAATCAAACGGCGGCCGGTCTGCGCGCGGGCTCGAATGGCCGCGGCTACCAGATCGGCATTCTCCTCGACAGCAGCGTCTTCCTGGGTTTCCACGAAGTGTTGGAGAATTCCGGCCCGTTGCAGCGCCAGCCGTGGAACGGCGAAATCAGCGCCGGTCACCTTAACTCGCTTGTAGAGGTAACCAGGCACGAATAGGACCTCGAAATCAGCGGCTTGGGAGGGCAAACTCACTCGCCCTGTGCGAAAATTGTTGCGCGTGTAATCGCGAACCCGCTCGAACGCGTCCCGAAAGCGACGATTGATAGGCGAACGAGCGATTTGGTCGGCCAGATATAACGAAGCAAAGTCCAGGGAAAATTCGTCGCTCAAATGTTTGAGCGTGCGGCGATCGGGCAGCCTGCCGTTGGCGCTACGGTATATGTGATCGATGCGCTCATCGAGAGCAGCATCGGCTCTTTCGCCGGCGAGGTAGCTTGCGAGGTAATAACGCGCCACTTCTGAATCTACCCGGCTGTCGATCGTTTGCCCTCCCACGCTGCCGCGTGCGGCAATCCCGGAACAAGCGGCCGACGAGAGCAAGATCAGCAGTAGCGAAAACCATTTGCCTGAGTTCATGTTGGATTTCACCGCAGCGACGGCACACTGGCTGCGTCGGCCGGATTGCTGCCGGCGAGAATTTCATCGCCATCCAAGTGGCCGTCCAAGTCTCGATCCACCGCACTACGGAAACCATCGCCCGGCGGCACGCAAGTGAATGTGATCGGCTCGCGCTTGCGCCTGAAGCGAGAGAGCAGCGCGTCCAGCTGCAACGCGGGTTCATCTCTTCGATCTCCAATAAAAGCGCCGTTGCGATACAACCAACCCCGCTGCGTATTTCCTTCCCAACCTCTTGCCATCAAGTCGCAGTCGCCGACAGCCGTCCGCTTCATTAGAAGATCGATCAATTGACGATTGTCGTTACCAAGTTCGTCGGCGACTGTGACTTGTCTTCCGACGCCAGGCGCTATCCCAGTGTCAAAGGCCATGATGTAACTTTCGAGCAAGCGCCGCGTGACGTCCTTTTCATCTTCGGTTTTTCCCGGAAAAAAGAACACGTCCAAACGCAAAAAATTCACCACGGTGTCGAACGTCCCGTCGTGCAGCAAACCAAACCCCGCCACCTGCGGGCCGGAAGCATTGAAGCGGCCGACCTTTTGATAAACATTACGTAGCTGGGCGGTTTTCATATCGCGTCCGACTTGTACACCTTCGAAATTCACCAGGCGGTTAGTGCCCGAGGGTAGACTATGGCAACTCACGCAATTCTGTTGCCCCGAATCAGACAGAAATTCTCCGGTGAAAAACTCGAAGCCGGCTTGCTGATCTCGGTCCATGCTGCGATCCAGACGCTGATTGGGGTTTGGTGGATAGCGAATGGTTAGAGTGAATCGAGCGAAGGATTCCATCGCCGCATCGGATATTTCCTCCGCGCGGCCCATGAGGTCGATGAAAGCGGGATTGAAATCCTTGAAACTCTCCACATCACCGCCGGGAGCGTAGGGAATACCAAAACGATCCCCCCCGCCAGTGGTAAGGCGCGGTTCCTGCCAAACCGCGCAAGCTTTGCGTCACCATCGGGCCTTTGAGCGGGTGCAACGACTGGCGTGGCTCCGAAAGACCCGTGTTCCTAAGCGCCACCGGAAAGTCAAACGTTCGACCGTTCGGATTTCCAAGGTCCCAAGCCAACCCGTCGAGGTCGCCGAAGACATGGCAAGTGGCGCAAGAAAGATCGCCGTGACGCGAGGTTAACGCTGCGTCGTAGAGAAAAGCTCGCCCCTGCCTTACGACCGCGGGCGTAGGATTATGGCGCAAAGGGCTGGTGGCGATTTCGCGCCGGGCACCTAGGTCGATCACTGAAATAGTCGCATCGAGATGATTCAGAACGTAAAGGCGTTGGCGTTTGTCATCCAGCGCCAAACCAGCGGGACCAAATCCTACCGCGATTCGATCGACGATTCGGCCTCTCCGATCGAGCACGCCGATTTTTTTCGAACCAAACGCCGCGACATAGGCTTCATTGCCGTCCGGTTTAAATACCAAGTCCAGCGGTTGCGCAAGACCGATCTCGCGATCAATGGGGGTTCCGGCCACGCTAGATCGGTTGAGGTGCGCGTTCAGGTTCATTGCCTGGATTCTGAATTCGCCTCCGGTCAAAGATTTAATGCGAGTGATCCGATTGTCCGCGAACTTGCCTTGTAGGCTCGGTTCATAGGGTACGAAGTTGAACGCCTCGGTATTCGAGACCCAGACCTCGCCGCTGCCCGGCTGCACCGCCATATTGAAAAGTACGCTGCCGACGTTGCTGATGCTCTGCACCGCTTTCGGAGTTTCTCCCGCCGCATCGATGACGAAGACATCGTAATCTGGCAGCTCAAAAGGGACAGCCGCCGTCCAGTCGCGATTCTGATAATCTTGCCAACGGTCGTTCACCCGACGGACAATGGCACCTTGCTTGGGAATGGCCGAATAGGGAATCCTATTCAAATAGAGCCGCCGTGCGCGACCGTGGCGCTCGGCGTCTTCGCCGGAGACAGTGGCAGTGCCGTTACCAGAGAGAAATACGGCGACAAAGACACGGCGGCCGTCGGCCGAAGCCGCCAGAGCTCGAGGTTTAGTGCCAAACAGAGTTAAGGTTCTTGGCGGCGCCGTGGGTCGCGTTGCGTCGAACATCCAGACTTCTGCCCGACCTATCCCCGACGTAAGACTGGCCCCTCGTTTCGCTGTCGCGACAAAAACCCGATCTCGCCTCGGACCCGCGATGACAATTCCTCTCGGTTCATCGCCCACCTGCAAAGTGTGAACTACGCGCGGTCGATTCGGATCGCTAACGTCCACCACGTTTATCGAGTCGGAGAGATGATTGACGACCCAGGCTTCGTTGCCGCGAAGGGCGAGCGCAACCGGTCGCAAGCCGACGGTAGTCTCACCGATCGAACGCAAGGTCTCGCCTTGCGCGTCAAATATTTCCAAGCGGTCGTCGGCGGTATTCAACGCAAACAAATAACGACCATCCGCGGACAACATCAGCGGGCGAACGGGTTCCGTTTCGAAGTTCGTGAAGCCGTTTGAGGGAGTCGATGGAGGCGTTGGCGGCCGAACCGCAATCTCAGCGGGAGCAGAGCTGCATGCCGAAAGCAGTAACAGCGTCAGAGCCGTGAAGGCGGAAAATAATCCGCTTGTCGAATCGGCGATCATCTCGGTTGAGCGTTATCATAATTGTCCCGTTTCCGTCGAGCACCAGGCAGTTCATCGCTGCTTCAACGCTAAAGCTGAAACGACGTCAGCCAGGTTTGGCGCTGCGCGCGACAAAAGGCGAGATCCGAGTTGGCTCCTCAGACAATGAAAACGGAAAGAGTTATTGGCGAGCAATCAACGCTGTGATGCGGCAGTCGGTGTTTCTTGTTCCCTGCCTAGCTCGCGCTCCACGATATTGTAGCGCTCTTGCCTCTGGTTGGACGTCGTCAGCCAAAATTCATGGAGCTGCAAGAGATTCCATTCTTCCCTGCTACACCTGTTCGGGGCAGTTTCATACTCAAACGAAATTCGGTCGCGTCGTTTGGAAGCTTTGAGCAAGCGACCCGATCTCGCCTCGACGTACTCGCCAACCATGCGCAGAATCTGAGCCAGCTTGCTAAGATTGGGGATACCCGCCGATTCCTCGCTTCGCTTTGCTTTTCCCTCGCGCTCCAATCGAAGGATCCCTTCTGGAGTAAATAGTATGCGCAAAACTTTGGACGTTGTTTTCGAGCCTTTGGCCGTCTTGCCAATCCGACCGGTGAAACTGTCCCAGCCGTTTTGAAGCGACTTTTTTAGACCCGCTGCCTTCGGCGGACTCGCCCCATTGGCCGGGGTACGCGGCATTCCCAGTGCGAAATAACCTTCGCCTTCGGCGTGCAAATCAAAATCCTCGACGTCAAGAGATTCCAAACCCTGGCCGACCGCGCGGAGCTCTTGGCCCAAGGATGCAGACGGTATGCTCTCTTCAGCGAATTTTTTGTAATCCATGAGCTAAAAGCGACGCAAGAAATATACCTCCGCGCCTTTGGGAGTTTGAACGGAATCTTTTGCGCTTCCAAACTCTTCCGGCTGGCCCTTGGCGCAACTAATCATTCCCCGTCGCGCACAGGTTCGTGCAGTCTGGAGACACTAGAAGGCTGAATGGCGCTAGGTCCCGTCGGCTGAGAGTGTTCGTATGTCAGCGGACGGGGTGCGATCATCGCAGCACCACCGCGAGCTAGATATTCTGGAACCCTCGTCCTACCACTGTTGGTGGCGCTGCCATTTGAGTTAAGAGTTGACGGTGTGTTTTACCCCAGCGGCAATTCGTTCTACGTGATCGAAGCTCACGTGAGGCTCGCACGGAAGTTCGATCAAGTCAGCCCAGACGCGCTCAGCATAGGAAAGCTGATCCCAAACGCATTTGTCGAAGTTGGGCAAGAGGTGAATCGGTACATAACTCCCTTGAATTTCGTAACCGGAGCGGCCGAGGACTTCGATCACATTCGAAGCCAAGTCTGGACGGGTTCGGTTGGCCAAAACACGCGCGACCTGCGTTAAACACGCCGAGCCAGGCCGATGCGGGATCAGTTGTAATCCCTCCACGCTTCCAAGTAACTCCCGAAAAGCGTCGACGCGCGCCCGGCGGGCCGTGATGTTCGCGCGCAAACTTTGCACGAGACTCAAAGCAACTGCAGCGCTGAGATTGGCCAGGCGTTGTTTTCGGTACGGACTCGGCAGTTCATTGGGGCTGCGCGATTTGCTGCCGGAAAATACCGCCTGCACGGGCAGCGTCCAACGTCGCCAGCGTCGCCAAACGAGAGTCGACAAGAAACTCGTGCTGGTCGAAAAGAGTCGGGGTGATACCAAACCCGCCATGGAGTGCTGAGTCAAAAAATCTTTTTGTGAGAAAATCACGACTCCGCCGCCCAGACCAGAGCAAATCTTCTCGCTGCCGAAGCTGAGGATGCCGGCGTCGCCGAAGCTGCCGACCGGTCGCCCATCGATCGTCGCGCCCAACGCCTGTGCCGCGTCGTCGATGACTCGGATATTTTTTTGCCGAGCGAGTTCGATGATTGCACCGATATCCGCGGGATTGCCGAAAAGATGCGGCACGATGATCGCCTTGGTCTTCTGTGTGAGGACCGCGCCGACTGTATCGGCGGTGAGATTGAGCTCTTCACCGACATCAGCAAGAACGGGAGTTGCGCCAATCGCCAAAATGGGCGGGACCACGGCGGAGCAGCAAAAGGTCGGAATCACCACTTCGTCGCCTCGCGTCACTTCGCAAGCCCGCAATGCGATTTCGAGGGCCAAACTTCCGGAGCCGCAGAGAAGTGCTTCTCGGACACGGAGCGTCTCCATTACTTGCAATCTAAGATCGTGAAGCTCCGCGCCCTCGACGATGCTGCCCGAACACAACGCCCGGAGAATTTGTCGATAGGTCGCACCATTCCAATACGTCATGGCGAGCTATACGCGGTAAAAAAGGCTGTCTATGCTCACATCCTCTACCCCTCGTCTACTCAATTCCGCCGGAAAACCCGGTCGGCATCTCCCAAGCGACGCCTGCCACGCACCCTAGTTGCGAGGACGTGCAGCTCGCGTTAAACAATCCTGGCCGGTCGCGCTAACGATCTATTGCTCGAAGATCAATCTGGCTCACGAAACATGCCCTAGTGCGTCCCCCGGACCTGTCTTGTTCTCAATTCCAGGAGTTATACAATCCTAGGTAGCAGCAAGGGCCGAAATCCGGTCTTGTGTGATTCAACTCCGTTTTATGACCGGCATCAAGTGTAATCAGCTCAAGTGAGGAAAGCCATGAGCACAACTCTTGATACTAACCTGACGCGGAAGCGATTTCGCGGACGCCTGATCATCTCTTTGATTATTTTATTTGTTTTCGGCAATAGCGGCTGTAGCGCGGGTAAACCACCGACCGAGAGCTTGTCGAAAGCAGAATTGGATCTTCGCGCGGCGAGCGAGGCTAGAGCCGACGAATTTGCTCCGATGGATTTGCAAAGCGCCAGGGAAAAATTCGAAGCATCCAGGAAGGCGATGGCTGCCAAAAATTATGACCAGGCCCGCCGCCTCGCCGAGATCGCTCAAGTTGAAGCGGAGCTCGCCGCGGCGAAGGCCGAAGCGGAACTTACCCGCAGGGCGGCGGAAGATCTCCGCAGACGGATTGATTCTCTTCGAGGCGAAAGCGAGCGAGGCTCGATCCCCGGACCTTCGCCAGCCGCTGCCAAGGAGTAGTTTATGGGGCGAGGCATCTTTCTCCATGGGAGGACCGTACGCGCGACGCTCTCGTTGGCGGCTTTTTTCATTCTAGGATGCGGCGCTGTCAATAACCCAGCCTTAGAGCGGGCACGTGACGCTTATAACCGGGCTCGTCAAGACCGCGAGATCGTCGGGCGCGCTGCGGTGGCGTTGGACAAAGCACGGCTAACGCTGGAGCGAGCTGAGCGCGTATGGACAGAGGACAAGGATGTTATCGAAGTAGAGCATCTCGCTTACATTACCGAGAAGAGAATCGAAATAGCGCGAGCTACCGCAAGACGGAGACTGGCGGCGGACGATATCCAGCAACTCAATCCGCAGCGCGAATGAGTCAGTCCAGCTTATCCGTCACTTCGGCAACACTTCCCACTCGCGCTTCCGACCAGCGTCGTCGCTGGACTCATTTATGATCGCTCTGAGTCTTTGAGTAAAAGGTTACTGGGCAGGCTCACGTTATCGAGTTTGATCCCGCCGTCGTTTACAGCCCGTTGAATGCGTTGCCATTCGTCTCGATATCCTTGCGTGTGACCGCGAAAATGCGGCATCACGTAGCGCGCGAACAGCTCGTAGGATCGGCGCAGCTTGTCTGTGGCAACCCATTCGTGGGTGGTCAGCATAAGACCGCCAAAGCCGCCGGTTTCCGCCTGCATCCTTTCGATCTCGGCGATCGCGTCATCCGGCGTGCCGATAATCCAATCGCGCCGGTCGGCGCCAGAGCGCGGTGTAATCTCTTGCGCGGGTTGACCGGGATACGATTCATACGGCGCCTTCAATCCGATGGCAAAGAAATATTCCATGTCGCGGCCAATGCTCTCCTCGACATCGCGCCATGCTTCTTCACGGCTGTCGGCAAGGTAGATACATGTCGCTAGCCGCCAATTATCCCGCGAGGTCGCGACACCGTGTTTCGCGGCGACTGCTGCCACGGTATTCCACTGTTCCGCTTTTGTTTGGTTGTTTCGTTTGTTTTTTCCTGCGGGCGATAGGAACAACATGCCGTACTTGCCGGCAAGCTCCAGACTGATTGCATTGCCAGAAGACGCGATCGCGAGAGGCATGCGCGGTTGCTGGTAGGAACGAAGCTGCAGGCGCATGTTTTTCAGTTGCCAGAAGCGCCCGTCGTAATCGATGGGCTCCGCCGATTCGAGCAGACGAACGATGATGTCCACCGACTCAGCCATCATCGGGTGAAGCTTGTCATCGGCGACGTTGAAAAGTTTCTTGTCGGTGATCAAATTGCATGGACCGATGCCGAGAGTTACGCGGCCGCGCGTCAGGTGATCGAGAAAAGCCATCCGTTCAGCGACATGGAAAGGATGATGAAAGGGCAAGCTAAGCACCGAGGTGCCGAGGCGAATGCGGTGCGCGTGAGCCGACGCTTTTGCAAGCGCCATCTCCGGCGCGGGCATGGTTTCCCAACCACCCGAGTGGTGTTCGCCGATGAAGAACTCATCGAAATCGAGCTCATCGGCATAGCGGATAAACGCGATATCGCGGTCGAACGCCAATGCCGGATTTTCCGTCGGATAATGCAACGGCATCATGAAAATAGAAAACTTCATAGTCTGTCCCTCGTCACGCGTTGGGTCACAAACGGCATGCCTCTCGCCGCGGATGGGCCGCAATCGGATTCATAGATTACCTTGACCCTCCCCTTGCCTGAGACTGTGTCGCAATCAGCAAAATCAACGGGGGTGTCATGTTGAGCGAAGCGAAACACCTCGTATTTCCAGCGTATTCGAAAGTCGAGATTCTTCGGCTACGCCTCAGAATGACATTACGACACAGCCTCTGCCGGCAAAGAAAGGAACCGTTTGAATATAAAGCATAGGCTACTCTTTTTTGGCGTCGCGCGAGCGTTGCGAATCCCGCGTCATAAGATAGCTTTGGTTTGCTTGAACAATTTCGTAACGACCATTGGATCGTTCCGGAGTACTGCGCAGCTGCTCGACAACTTTTTCCGCTTCGGCGCGCGAATAAAACAGCCCGACCGTGCTTATTTCGCCGTTCGCATGAATTTTGTTGACGTAAAGCTTTTCCATCTTGCTTTACCACGACTTTGGCGTCTTGTATCCGACTTGCTTGCGCTCTTTCATGAACGTCTTGTAAGTTTCCGAATGCGATTTTACGTTGTACGGGCAAACATCCACGCAAAGATGGCAGTATTCGTCGCGCAAGCGCGAGTAGGGATAACACTTCTCCAGATCGATCAGCCAGCGCTTGATGCCGTGCGTCATCACATGATCTTGGGGAATGGCGTCGCCGGGACAATTTAATTGGCAGACGTTGCAGTTCATGCAGAAATCTTGAACACCGAACTCGTGCGCCTGATCTTCGATGAGCGGCAAATCCGTAGTGACAAACCCGGGACGAAAGCTCGCGCCGTATTTTTCGTTGATCAAGCTGCCGTGACGGCCGAGCTCGCCGAAGCCCACCTGATAAAAGATTGGGATCGCCTGCACTTCGCTCGCGCCGTTATGGTGCGCGCGCGCCGGATATCCCATGCTACGGATGTGAGCCGAGAGTTCCGTTGCGACCTCGGTACACTTGGCATACACCCGCATCGCCTCTTCTTCGACGGCATTGGCGCCGTGCAAAACCTTCTCGTAGTCTTCCGTGACGCACGCGACAATGACAGACTCATGCGGCACATCCGCTCCCAGGTCGATCATGTGCGGCTGTAACCGACACACGCCGACCATATCGGCGCCGAGCCCCAGTGCTTTCGCTTTGATTTGTTTCGTCATCTCGGCAGAGTCGCTCACCTCTTGGCGCTGCGGATTGACAGGGCCATCGCGCAACGGCGCCAGCTCCACCCAGCGATTGCGGTACGCTTGGACCTCGGGAGTCGCGGCAGTATAGTGCCGCGCGTTTTCAAGCCCTAAAGCATGAACCATCGAGGCCAAAACCGGATCGGCCATGCCTTGCTCGCGTCGTGG
>Ga0114129_10013682_pt1 | contig 11562 bp, 10 predicted proteins | sample RhiMetdeltSRZDD1_FD_80071 | JGI IMG/M metagenome (GOLD analysis project Ga0114129, IMG submission 80071) | Populus rhizosphere microbial communities from Tennessee, USA - Rhizosphere MetaG P. deltoides SRZDD1 (version 2) (version 2) | ecosystem: Host-associated > Plants > Roots > Rhizosphere >... | reverse complement strand
TTGCCGTCTATGCCCTGGTACCCGCGATAGCGGCAAGTGTCCTGCTGGGCACGGCCGTGCCGTTCGGCGCGCCCGCGGCGCTCATCGCGCTGAATCTGGGGGCGTCCGTACTCATCGCGCTCTACCTGACACAGGCGTCGCATCCCGATGAGACCCACATCCCCGCGGGCGCCTCGCAGGTGGCCGGGCTGATGGGCGGCGTGGCCGCTTTCGCGACAATCCCCGGTGCCCTCGCGTCCAGCCTCTGGCCAACGGCCGCCCTGTTCTCGCTGGCGGCGTTGTTCGCGTGGCGAATACATCGGAGCGTGCCCGACTGCCTCCAGCTCTCCGTCCCGAGTCGGCCGCTGACCGTGGCCGACGTGGTGGCGGACGTCGTGCCACGCCCCCACGCTCCTCCCCGCAAGGCCACCCAAGGCAACGCCCTGCGCGGGAGCTTCGCGGCGTTCTTGTGGCGCCGGAACAACTGGCGCGCCGTCGGCGTCGCCGGCCTCATCGGTGCAGCGTGCGGGGGTTTTGTCTTCAGGAATGCGGGGTGGCTGGCTCTCGTTTCCGGGCTGCCGGCCTTCTTCGTGACCATCACTCTTCCATTGCGGCTGTCCTGGCTCGACCCGCTTCCGGTCCCACGCTGGCCACTGGTCGCCCGAACCACTCTGTTGCCACTATTGGCCGCGGTGGCGGGGGTGCTCGCAGGTGCCGCCCTGTGGCGAACGGACGCGGGGACATTCCGAACCCCGGTCGTCCTGCTCGTGTTTTGCGCGGTCTGGGTCACCACCACCGTTTTGACGCTGCTCTCGATGTCGCACACGACAGGGAGCAGGCGAATCCGCGGTGCCGTGTGGCTGGCGTGGGTACTGTTCGCGGTGGGCGTGGTGACTTTCGGCCGGGAGGGCATGGACGAGATCAGCATGACGGCGTTTGCGGCGTTGAGCGCGGCGGTTCCTTCGTCACCGGTCGGGGCTTGGCTCGTCCTGGCGTCGTTCGTGGGCATCGCCCTGCTCGTGTTGCGCGCCGCCGCCACGCGCATGGAATTGTGACCCCGTCCCTCCCCCACACACCGTTGCGCTCGGGGCGCCCGCTCTTCCCGTGACCGCCGTCGTTCTGGTCGTCGTTGTCGGACTCCTGATGGTGCAAGCGTTCACGTCATAGAGTGAGTTGCTGGCCATACGGCCGTGAACCTCAAGCAACACTTGAAACGACTCGTCCCGGGACGAGTTGGCTCAAGTAGTGCTTGAGGCGCGCCGCACGGCGATCAACGCGTCGACGGTGCAACAATCAGGTCGTAGGCTCCCGTCCTCACGACGCCCGCCGCCTTCGCCTGCACCCACATCCGATACCGGCCGGGCTGCGGGAACTCGTAGGGGAACGACAGCACAGGATCGACCGCAGGATGATGGCCCGCGTGGGGATCGGCGGCGGCGCCCTTGCTGTCGGACTCGAACAGCATCCGCGACGCCATCGAGATCGTGCCCGACGGATGCAGGTGCACGAACACGCTGCCGTCGTCGCGGGTGATGACGGCGTGGGCGGCCATGCCCATGTACGGCTCCGGCGCCACCATCGCCCCCTGCGGATCGATCAGACGAAACCGCAGCGCCTGCTCCGTCTTCGCGGTGAGCGTCGCGCCAGCGCCATCGCGCACGAGTGCGTAACCACCGCCGACGTTCGTGGCCGGCTCCGCCGCAGGCGCGCCGGTGTGCCACGAGTCATCGGGATCGCCGGCCCTGGCCGACGCGGACGCGGGCACCACGACGGAATCCGTCAGTGTCTGCGCGAAGCCGCTCTCGTGGGTGATATCCGCGTACAGCCGATAGCGGCCCGCGGGCACCGCGGGCAGCGGCGCTTCGAAAACGTCGCGCTTGCCGGCCGGCGTCGGGTGCAGATGGGCGATGGCGTCGAGCGCCGGCTCGCGGATGAGGAAGAGGTGCATCAGCTTCCCGTGGTCGGGCATCAGTGCACCAAACTGCTGCTCGCGTTCCTCGTCGTCGTCGAAGGCCAGCCGCAGCACGCGCGCGTCGCTCACCGTGCGCACGGTGGTGGCCAGCCGGATGGGGCGATACAACCGCTTCTGGTAGAGGGCATCCACGTTCCGCCACCACTGCATGCCGCCCCCGTACGCGGCGGCGACGAGCAGGAGGGCAATGGCCCTCGCGATGTACCCGTAAAGGCGGCGGCGCGTGTCGGGGATCTCGCCGGGAGGCAGCACCGCCTCGCGCGTGGCCGCGGTGACGATCGACACCATGCCGAAGTACAGCAGCCCCGCCAGCACCAGCAGCACGGCCGTCATGCCCCACGTCATCTCGAGGGTACGCGTGGCCACGGCGGCGACGGGGACCATCACGGAGCCCGATCCCGCCGCGCCCTTCACCTCGACGCGCACGGCGTACGATCCGCCGCTCATCAGCCACAGCGATCCGCTGTAGAGTCCCTTCTCGCCGCGCACGGGCTCCGCGCGATCGGGCGGCGGCGCGCCGCTGCCCTTCGGCGCGTCCCAGGGGACAGGCTGAAGCGCCACCTCGCTCGCAGGCTCACCCAACAGGCGCACGACGACATCGGCCAGGCCGGGGATCACGCCCGGAGTGCGCACGATGACGCGCAGCGGATAAGGCCCGGCGGTACCTTCGAAGATGACGTCGGGGCTGCCGACGTGCGCGAACGCGACGGCCGGCGCCAGGAGCGCGAGCAGCGCGGCCACGAGCCGTCGTCTCACCGCACCACCCGGCGCATCCAGTTCCCCCACCACAATCCCACCCGCGCCGACGCCGCCGCCATGAGCGTCGCCACCAACAGGGACCGCGGCGTCACGCCGTCGATGACCACCCACCAGAACTTGTGCAGCCAGGGCGTCGGCCGCGTCTGATATCCCCACTGCCGGCCCGCGAAGAACCAGTGCTCGGAGGCCGGGGTGAGCATGAACTCCGACAGCCAGAACTGCACGACGAAGAAGAGCCAGACGAACGCCGCCCCGAGCATCAAGGACAGCAGCCAGTCGCGGCCGCGCACGCGCTGCATCAGCCAGTCGATCGCCACCGCGGGCACGATCAGGAGCAGCGGGAAGGGCGGCGGCACCATGTGGTCGACGGGGATGTAGATCGGCGCGAGGAGCGGCCGCCCCGGGAACAGCGGGAGGATCCACGTCATGAGAAGGCTGATCGCGGTATAGACGGCGGCGGCGCCCGTCGCCGGCCAGCGCAGCGACGACGCGCGCGCGGCGGCGACGAGGAACAGCGGGAACACGCACCCTGTCGTCTTGTAGAAGATGGCGCGGTGCTGGTTGTTGGGGAGCACCTCTTCCATGAGGATTGTCGACAGCATCAGCACCAGCGCGCCGACGGCGTAGGTGAACGCCCGCGCGAAGACTCTCGACCCACCGACAGTGCCGCGGTTCTGGTACGAGAGCAGCAGGACCATCATCCCGAGTTGGATCGCGATCATCCCCAGGCCGAGCACGGCGTGCGGCGGGCTGAGGATCTTCACGTCGAGGCCGTACGCGTTGTGCCACCAGTCGTCGAAGGGCGCGGAGGTGAGCATCGCCGTCGCACCCCAGAGCGCGATCCACGCGCCCAGTGGCCCGCGGAAGCCCCAGACACGGACGGCGGCAGCGGCATCCGCGGCCTGCGCGAAGGTGGCGCGCAGTATCAGCCACGAGCCCGACAAGCCCGCCAGGATTCCGCCGAGGTAGATGGCCAGGTGGGCCGGCGTCCAGAACGTGTCGCGTCCGATCGTGCGGTGCCAGGAGATGTCCCACATGCTGCCCACCACGATGCTGGTGGTGGCGACGGCGGCGAGCGGGATGATCCAGGGAACGGTCGAGGTCGATCGGCTCTCGACCTCCACGCCGCTGACGGTAACGGTGGTCATGGTCGTGGTCCCCCTTCTCGTATACGTCCGGCCGACGATATCAGATGCCGCCGAGGCTCGCCCTGCGAGTACTCTGCTCGCGGTGCGTGGCGGGGATCACGCCAGCGCCTTCTCGAGCGCGGCGGCGACGGCGCGATTCTCGTCCATGGTCCCGAAGCTGATCCGCAGGTGGCGCGGCATGTCCCAGTCGCGCCCGCGCCGGGTGTAGATCTTGTCGGCGCCGAGCCGCCGCTCCACGATGTCCGCCTCGCGGCCGGTGTCGACGAGGAAGAACGGGACCTCGCTGCGTACGAACGGCGTCCCGCGCGTGGTGAGCGTCTTCTCCCAGAATTCCTTGCCTTCGCGCAGCAGGGCACGGCAGCGCGCGATGTGCTCGGTGTCGTCGAGGGCGGCCAGTGCGCCCGCAAAGCCGACGGCGTTGATGTTGAAGAAGGAGGTGTACTCGCGCAGCCGGTTGACGAGGTCCGGGTGGCCCACCGCGTAGCCGATGCGCAGACCCGCCAGACCGTAGATCTTCGAGAACGTCCGCAGCACGAGGAGGTTCTTGTGGGCCGCTACCGCCGCGCTGACGTCGGCCTCTGGCGTGTAGTGGATGTAGGCCTCGTCCATCACCACGACGGCGCTCGCCGGCACCGCCGCGATGAACCGCAGCAGGTCGTCTTCGAGAGGATCGTGCCCGTCGGATTGTTCGGGTTCGAGATCAGGACGATGCGGGTGCGCGCCGTGATCGCCTTCGCCATGGCGGCGAGGTCGTGCCGATGGTCCTTGTCGACAGGCAGGAGCTGCACCGGCACCCCGAGCCGCTCCGCCGACTGCGGCGCGCCCCGGTAGGCCTCGCGCGCGGCGAGGAGCTCGCCGTCCTTCGCGAGGGCGGCGGGCAAGTGGCGCAGCAGCTCCATCGACCCGCAGCCGAGCACGATCCAGCTCGCGTCCACCTCGTGCCGCCGCGCGATGGCGTCGATCAGTGCCCCCGGACGCGCGTAGCGATGGCCGAAACGCAGCGCGTCCGCCATCGCCTCCATCGCGAGCGGTGACGGCCCGAGCGGGTTCTCGTTCGAGCCGACACGCACCGCGCCGTCGGGGAATCCCCAGTCCGTTTTCGGCCTGGGCCCTCGATCGGCCCAGGCCCGTCGCGGCACCACCGCCGGAACGAGAACCGAAGACGCCGCCGCCGCCATGAAGCCCCGACGTGATCCGCGCATGCGCACCTCCCGGCGAATGGGCCATCAACGACGATAGCCTATCGGGATATCCTTGCAACCGAATGACCAAGGATCAGGAGCACCTGAAGCTGCTCGCCATCTTCCACTACGTGCTCGCGGCTTGTTCCACGTGTTTCTCGTCCATCTTCTTGATGCATTTCTTCTGGGGCCTGGCCGTACGCCGAGGGTCGCCGTTCCTCGGGCCGGCGGAGAAGAATCCGCCGCCCGCCCCCTTGGGCATCATGCTCATACTGATGGGCGGGGGTATCGTCCTGATGGGTTGGTCCTTCGCCGCGTGCCTGGTCTTCGCCGGGCGCTCGCTCGCCCAGCATCGCCGCTGGGTGTTCTGCTTCACCGTGGCCGTGTTGATGTGCGTCTTCTGTAATCCCCTGGGCACGGTCCTCGGCGTGTTCTCGATCATCACGCTGATGCGTCCGACGGTGAAGGAGCTGTTTGGGGTCGAGCATGCACATCCATGACGACCTACGTCAACGGCGGTAGCACAACGGTTGACGCGCCGACAGGTCGCGAGCGCGCCAAGGGCTGGCTTGCGACAGTCGCCCTCGCGGCGTACTTCGCGTGGCTGTTTCTGGAACACCTAGCATTTGCGGGTCATCTCGCAGGCTGGTACGGCGACCTTGCTCTTCCTGCCGCAACGCGAATTCTGGTTGTGCACGGTGCCTGGGCTATCCCAGTCGCATTCATCGTCATGCTCGCGGTGCTTCTCGGGAAGGAACTGGCCCCGTTGAAACAGCGGACGCGTTTCCGCGTGACGTTCGCTGTTGCGTTGATCGGACACACCGTTGCGTTCTGGATCGTCATCTTCTACTACTTGCCGATTCTTCAGCAGTGGAGAATCTAGCGTGGTCGTAGCGCAGGCGTTCTCGGGACGACGCCTAACAGCGATGCACCCCACAAGGCGCGGTGCTGCGCAGATGTTGGAGGTAAGCGACATGCTGAGAACAACCACGGCATCGCTGCTCCTTTGGGCGGCGCTGCCTCTTGTTGCGGCACCGCCGCCGCCTCGGCCCGTCGTGACGACCGCGGCCGACGGCTACCCGACCGGCCAAAGCTCACCTGAAGGAGTGGCGTCCGACTTTGCGCGCTCGATCATCGAAGGTGACATGCCTTTGCTGCGCCGAATATGCATCTCACGCCTCGGTTCCGAACTGGCGGAGTTCATCGACGGAATGGCCGCGACCATCGAACAAAAGGCGTCCGAGAGACAACCGCCTCCAGACAAACCGAAGGCGATTCGCAAGGTGTTCGTCGCGCGTCACCTCTCGCGAAATGGGCCCGCTTCGTATGGCTACGCGGCACATGGCTTTCGCGAAGTCATGTTTGTCGACGTGGTGGTTCTACTCCAGGGTGGACAAACGGAGCTTTGCCGGACGTTGGTGGTGCAAGACAAGAACGGAGACTGGTATGTGCATCCTGCACCACATTTGTCGCCCTTGCTGAGCATGGGCTTGAACGACGAGAGCCCCTCGACGATCGTGCTGCCCACCGTGCACGAATCGCAGCGGTAGGTCGTCGCCGGCCATGAGGGTTCCAACCGCGCGGGAGCGGCTGGAGTAGGAACCGTCCTGCGCACCATTCGCCGTGGCTCTCAATGAAGAGGACGCAGTCGTGCTGATCGAACTGGAGAGTCACGAGGGCAGTGACAGCTTCGACGTCTTGCTGCGCGTCGCTCGGCAACGCGTCACGGGTGAAGGATATCGCGCCATAGCTGTCGTCCGCGACGCTCGCGTGCGCGAGGAGCTGCCTTCGGGTGCTCGAACTGCGGCGGTTGTCCCACACGCTCTCGATGATGCCGGGCGGCCCACGTTGGGCGAACCGCGAGTCGTTCCCACCATCCGATCGATATACTGACGGGCGTTGGACGCCGCCGCGCGTACCACGTGTGGTGCGTTTCGCCCCAGCGCGCTGATCGGCGTAGAGTACGGGCCTGGCTGGCCAAGCGCTCATTTCTACCAGCATGACTGACGAACGCCGTCGCGTGATCGCAGCAGTATCGCCAATAGCACTCATCGCAGTGTGTCGCACCGCACAGTACGCGGCGGCACCCGCGCTTGGGGTCTGGGCAGGGCTGCCCACGATGCTGCTGTTCTGGGCCTTCATCGGGGCGCTGATCCTGTGGCTCGGAGGAATGAAGTCCGTGGAGCGCTGGTTGCGACCGGCCAAGGGCGCCGGGCTCTGGTGCCTCCTGGCGATCGCCATGGGCCTGCTCTCGCTGCCCGGCTTCGTAATGCATTGGCAGGTCCTGCGGTCGCCGACCGTCCTGCTCCTGTCCTTGGCGTTTGCGCTCATCAATCCCTGGTTCGAAGAAGGCTATTGGCGTGGCGTGCTGCTTGACGCGACGGAGCGGTGGGGCGCCGTCCTGAGCGTCACGTACTCCGCCGCATGGTTCGCCGTCAGCCACCCCCTCATCTGGGGCGTTCACGCACTGGCACTCCGCCATTGGGTGGTCCTTCCGGTGCTCGCGGCGGTCGGAGTGGTGTGGGCAGTCGCTTATCGCCGAAGCGGGAGTCTACGGTGGCCGATCGCCGGGCACATGTGCAGCAACGTGTTGGGCCTCTCCGTGCCGGTGTTGCTCAATATCCACGTTCCGTATGGCAGGTAAGTCGTGCGCGGAAACCGTCGAATGCACGGAGACGAAGTCGCCCGCGTTCATTGGGTGATAACCGAGGAGCTACGTGGAGCAACGACAGCCGTACGACGTGGCGGTACTGGACCCCACCGACACGGAGGCCGTTCGCCGGTGCTTTCCGGTGTTCGCGTTTCTACGCCCGCATCTCGGCGAGGAGACGTTCGTGCGCCGCGTGCAGGCTCAATCCCGGCAGGGGTACGTCATCGCCTACATCGAGCTGCACGGCGACGTGAGCGCCGCCGCGGGATATCGCCTTGCGGACTTCCTGGCCTGGGGCAAGGTCCTGTACATCGACGATCTGATCACCCATCCCGAGAAGAAGAACCGGGGCCTGGGTGGCGCCCTCATGGATTGGCTTCTCGAGCAGGCACGGCAACAGGGCTGCGATGAGGTCCATCTCGACACCGGCTTCCAGCGTCACGACGCGCACCGTCTGTACCTGAACAAAGGCCTGACCCTGAGCTGTCACCACATGAGCACGAAGCTCACATGACGTCCCATGTTTGAGACTGCGCCGCGAGAACCGTCGCCGCGGTCGGGGTACTGGATCGCTCTGATCGGGATGAGATGGTTCGCGCAATGACTGGGCTCGTTCTAGCGCTGGCCTTGTTGTGCGTTTCCGTGGTCGTCGGGGCCATCATCCTCGCGGTGCGCTACCCGTCGACGGCGGTGCGTCTGGCCGCGCTGCTGGTTCGCGTCCTCCTGATCGCGTGGTGTGTGCAGTGCGCGGTGGGCATCGGCGTTCAGATGATGCAGGGGCCCGGGCCGGACGCGGTCGCGACGGACACCGTCCTGCACTACCCACATCGCGTACTCGGCCACGGAGTGGTGATGCTCACCTGGCTTGCCTGGGCGATGTTTCTCCCGATGTCCATCGAACGGCTGTTGCGCGTCGGCGGCGTGTTGCGGCTGTTCGTCGGCTGGTTCTTCACGTGGCTGAGCCTCTTGTTCGTACTCGCTTCCTCGTTCACGGGATACCTGGGAGGTCCGCCGACGAACGACATGCAGTACGTTCGGTTTCGAGTGCTTCACACGATGGGCCTTCCATTGATCGCGCTACTGTTGCTGGGGTGCTGGTTCGCGGTGGCCCGCCGGTACCGCATCGATCTGGAGCGAGACGCGCTTCAGGCCAAGACCGAAGTCTTCGCGTAGCCGCAGGAGGCGGACGCTTGGCGGCGCGGGCGTCGGTTGCTGCCAGAAAGAACGAGGAGCTAGGTGGAGCAGCGACAGCGATCTCCTCCTGGCACCTGGCGCTTGCTATACGGCCCGCGGGCCGCGCTGTCGACGGCTATCCTCTGGAATCATGACGAAGGGATCGCGGCCACCCGACGGCCGCCACACACTGGCTAGATGGAGGAGGAAGAGTGCCCAATCTCTTGCGTCGTCGCTCGATGGTCCTCGTGTTGATGCTCGCTGGCTGGACGCTGGACGCGTGCGGAGTCATGGGTGGGTCCGACACCACCGCGGCGCGGCAAGCCGCGGAGCAGTGGCTCAACGCCCTCGAGAACCGCGAGTACGAGCGCACATGGGACGAAGGCTCCAAGAGGCTGCAGAAGGTGATGAGCAAGGGGGCCTGGGTGTCCATGTGCAAGGAAGCACGCGAGACGCGCGGCGCCCTGGTGTCGCGCGAGCCCCTTGGAAGCGACTATCGAGCTCAGAATCCAGGCTATGACGGCGGACCGGTGGACACGTTCGTGTTCTCGTATCGAACCACCTTCGAGCGGAAGGCGGCCGGGAAGGAGCAGATCTCGGTCGTCCGCGAGCCCGATGGAAAATGGCGGGCCTACATACACCTGGTGGGGCTCAAGCTGTGACCTTCGGAGGCTCCCGCTGGCGCCTCTGCTCTAGAGGGTCTCGCGCGCGGCGCGGCGGCGACGCTGGGCGCGATCGAGGGAGAGGCCAAGCCCCAGCAGCACGAGGCCGGCGAGCACCACGGCCACCGTCCACGCCGGGCGGCCCGTCCAGTCGTAGTGGTCGGTGATGAAGGCCAGGGCCAGGGCGGTGTTCGTGAGGCCGGCGTAGTAGAAGCTGCGCCGCTGACGGAACCGGCTGGCGAAGGCGACTGTCACCGCCGCCGCGAGGTAGATCCAGTCGTAGCGCCGCGAGTACTCGGCGGTGTGGCACAGGTAGGCCAGCGGCTCCAGGATGGCGAACGGCGACAGCGCGTAGAGCCACGACGCCACCGGCTGCTGGAGGCGCGTGCCGTGGCGCTCGAGCAGCGACGCCGCGACGTAGACGATCGCACCGTTGGCGGTCATGGCCGCGATCGTGTCGAGGAGGGTCGCATCGCTCACGTCGGGGCCATTCGGAATGGCGAGCGTCACCCCGAGATAGCCGAGCTGCTTGCCGCCTTGAGCCAGCAGCTCCAGGACCAGCACGAATAACGCGCCGGCGGCGAAGTACAGCGGCTCCGCGAACCACGAGCGGTTGCGGCGTTCCGACGTGGTGCCGAGGGCAGCGGTGAAGACGAGCAGCGGCAGCAGGTGGAACGACAGTCGATCCCACTCGCCGTTTTCGAGCCACTGCTCGAGGCCGTAGTCTCCGAGCACGGTGAGCGCGAACGTCACGAGGAGCAGCGTGAAGCCGCTCGCCAACGCGACCGTCCGCGTTCGCGCCGCCAGGATCGCCGCCCACAGACACGAGATCGCGCCGGCGATCTGGAGCTGGCGGTTCGAGACCTTCTCGAACATCTCCGTCGTGATGCCGGGCGCGGCCAGCCACCATCCCATCTCGCGAAAGACGATGAGGAGCATCGACGGCAGCAGGACGGCGGCACCCAGATAGAAGGCCACCGCCGCCGCCTTGTGGTGCCCCTTATATAAAGGATGCGCGGCGAGGTGGAGCGCGACGCAGGGCAGGCCGAGAGCCACGATCGGCCACACGACGCCGTGGACGGCGCCCTCGAGATAGGCCAGGAACGCGAGCACGCTCGAGCACAGCAGCACGAACGCGCCCATGTACAGGGCGATCTGCGGGAACGACAGGATCCGGCCCTGCACGATCCAGTCGTCCTCGCGGGCCTGGAGCTGCCGATACGCGTGCCGGAGGCGATCTCCCTCGTGCGGATAGATGAGACGCAGGCGCTCCCACTCCGCCACCTGTTCCACGTGCGGCTCCACACGGCGCGCCAGGGCCGACCGGTAGATCGCCGGCCGCGCCACCACGGGGCGCCCCTCGAGATAGCGCCGCAGGTCGAGGGCCATCTCGTGCGCCGAGGCGTAGCGGTCGGCGGGCTCCGCGGACATGGCGCTGAGGGCGATGGCCTGCAGCGGCTCGGGCACGCGCGGGTCGATCTCGACGGGCAGGCGCGGCCGTTCGTCGCGGATGAGGCGCTGCATCTCCGCGGCGTCCGCGCCGTCGTACGGCCGTACGCCGCACAGCAGCTCGTACAGGATGACGCCGAGGGCGTAGACGTCGGCACGCGCGTCGATCCGCCGATGGGGATCGAGCTGCTCGGGGGCCATGTAACCGAGCGTCCCCAGGCCGTGGCCGCGATCCGGATCGGCCGTGCTGATGCCGAAGTCCAGCACCTTCGGCTGGAGCCGCGCGTCGACGAGGATGTTCGCGGGCTTGATGTCGCGATGCTGGAGACCAAGCGCGTGGGCGCGATGGAGCGCCTCCGCCACCTCCGCCACCACCCGCGCGCGCTGCGGGAACTCCAGCGACGGCCCGATCTCCGACAGCGTGAAGCCGTCGACGTACTCCATCAGGAGCACCGGCGGCTCTCCGCCGCGGAACTCCAGCAGCCGGACGATGCGCGGGTCGTCGAAGAGCGCGAGCGATCGCGCCTCGCGGAGGAAGTCGGGCAGCGCCGCCGCCAACCGGCTGTCGCGGCGAAGCACCTTCGCCGCC
>Ga0114129_10013681_pt1 | contig 11562 bp, 11 predicted proteins | sample RhiMetdeltSRZDD1_FD_80071 | JGI IMG/M metagenome (GOLD analysis project Ga0114129, IMG submission 80071) | Populus rhizosphere microbial communities from Tennessee, USA - Rhizosphere MetaG P. deltoides SRZDD1 (version 2) (version 2) | ecosystem: Host-associated > Plants > Roots > Rhizosphere >... | reverse complement strand
CGGCAGGGCGCTGTTGGGCCCTGAGGCCACGATCGTTTCGAAGGCAGGCCGGGAGAAACCCACGGTCCGGAGGAGCGCGTCGATGTCGGCCGCAATGTCGAGCTCGGTGCGGCCCGGCGCCACGACGGTGAGCGCCCTCGCGGCCGCGTCCGACAGCAGCTCGGCGGCCCGGCGGAGCGTGTCGATCTCGCCCGGGTCCTTCACGATCCGTGAGCGTTCGACGACACGCTCGCAGGGGATGAGCCGGATGGCGGGCGGCCGACCGCCGGGCTTCGCGCCGAGGAGGGCCGTCAGCCGATCGAACCGGCTCAACGTCATCACCGCCGCCTCGACACCGATCGCGCGGACCTGCTCGCCGCTGATCGCTTCCGCGATCGCCTCCTCCAGGCTCCGCGGCGCGAGCGCGACCCCGAGCCACCCGAGCTCGCTCGATGCCGCCACGCGCTCGCGGCTGACCGTGATGTAACGGCCGTCGACGATCAGCGTCCCTGCCGACATGGTGAGGAGCAGCGCCCCCATGCTCCCGTCGAACCCGGTGAGGTAACGCAGATTTGGCGGGTGCGTGACGAGAACCGCATCGAGCCCGGCTTCCGGGAGCGTGCGCCGTACCGCGTCAGCACGCAGCGAAAACGAGGGCTCGTGGATGCGGGAGGCCGGTGTCAATTCGAGAACTACCGTGCAGACGAACGCACGCCCACGATCGCCGAGAGGAACGCCTCGAGCGCCGGGAGCGCGGCTTCGTCAGGGTGCGGCCGCCGCGGTGGCGCGACCGCAGGCGCGGCACTTCGACCGGGCTCGGGGCGGGCTTCCGTGACGTTCGGCCTGGGAGCTGGCGGCGCGGAGACAGAGACGGGCAATGGAGCCGGAGACGGCGCAGCGACGACAGGCGCGGGAGTGGAAGGCGGTACCGGTGCGGCGTTGGCTGGAGCTGGCGGCGGCGCGACAGCCGGAGCCGGCGCGACTGGAACTGGCGCTGTCGGCGGCGCGACGGCCGAAGCCGGCGCAACTGGAACTGGCGCTGTCGTCGGCGCGACAGGCGGAGCGGGCGCAACTGGAACCGGAGCTGTCGGCGGCGGGACGACCGAAGCGGGCGCGACTGAAACTGGCGCTGCCGCCGGCGGGGCGACCGGAGCGGGCGCGACAGGCGGTGGGTCCGGCGGCGCTTCCGTTTCCGGCAGATCACCGCTGCGATGGTGAATCTCCGCCAGCCCGCGAATGGCCGCGAGGTTTTCAGGCGCGGTCCGCAGGACCAGCTCGAGCTCCGTGCGCGCCTCGTCGTAGCGCCCCAGCTCGAGCAACGCGCGCCCGAGCGTGACGCGCGCCGAGAGGTATGCGGGATGCCGCTGGAGTCCGGTCCGGCAGGTGGCGATCGCGTCCTCGTACTGGCCGGCGCGGCGGTATTCCTCCGCGAGCGCCGCGAACGCGATGGACGCCGGGTCCACGAGGACCCGGCGCTTCAATTCTTCAATCCGGGCGCTGTCGGCCATTGGCTGAAGACGGCCCCGCAGTCTACCACCCGGCGCTGGCCGTCACTGCACTTCGACGGTTTGCGACTTCGAGTTCGTGCGGCCCAGATCGTCGGTCACCGTCAGCGTCACGGCATACGTGCCGCGGGCGGCGAACACGTGCTGCGTCTGCGGGCCCGATCCCGGAGTGCGATCGCCCGGATCGCCGAAGTCCCAGGAGTAGGACACGATCTGCCGGCCGGTCGCGGCGGTCGACGTCAGGCCGTTGAACGTCACCAGGCCTCCGGCCCTCGGCTCGGTCGGCGAGAAGACGAAGTTCGCCGACGGCGCGGCGCTCGGCGTGACGGTCACGCTCTGCGAGGTCTGCGCCGCGCGGCCGAGCGAGTCGGCCACGGTCAGCGTCACGACGTACGTGCCGCCGGCGTTGAACGCGTGTCCCACGCTCCGTCCCGACGCCGTCGAGCCGTCGTCGAAATTCCACATGTACGAAACGATCGGGTTGTTCGCCGGCGCGGTGCTCGTCGATCCATCGAAGAGCACGGTCTGGCGTTCGCCGGGCGTCGCCGGCGAGAACGTGAAGGCCGGCTGCAGGTTGCTCGGAACGACGATCGTGCCCCGGGGCACGAGCCGCAGCGACGCGGATCGGGACACGGAATTGTTGAAGTTGGTCCCCACCGGCGTCACGAAGATGTCGACAATGGTGAATTCGTCGACGGCCAGACCGGACACTCCGGCGGGCGCCGTGTACACCAGTGTCGCCCGGCCATCCGCGCCGGTCACGATGTTGCGGGCCGACAAGGTCCCGAAGTCGGTCGGCACGTTGTTGACGCGAATCTCCGCGCGCAACGGCACGTTGCTGAGCGGCTCGCCGTTCGTGCCACGCACCGTCACCGTGACGACGCTTTGCGAGGCGCCATCCTGCGTGATGATGTCAGGCGTGACCGCGACGGTGACTGCCGTGCCGAATTCGGATGGGCCGCTGAACGCGGGCGCCTCCTCTTTCTGCATCGTGCACGCGGCGGTCACCGCCGCGAGCGCGACCATCACGCCAGTCCGGATAATCGACTGCTTCATGTATGTATTCCCGAACGCTCGGGCCTCTCGTTATGAGGACGGATCGCCAAAGTTGCCGAAATCGATCGACGCGCGGGCGGTCGCCACGACCTCATGGCCGGTCTGGTCGCGGCCGTAGAACGTGATCTCGGCCAGCGTCGTGATGATGACGCTGCTGTTCGCCAGCGCCAGCAACGGCGCCTCGTGCTTGGCGGTGTGCCGGACGATCGTGAACCCGGCCTGCACCAGCTCGGTTCCAACCGTCGCCGTGAAGGCGCCGTCGAACTCGTACGGCACGTCCACGCCCTGAACGTTCCGCCCGTCGGCACGGAAGAACCGGATGTGGTACCGATTCACCGTGATGAACTGATTCTGGGTCGGCAGGTTCGGCGACGACTGCCCTCCGGGATCCTTCAGGCCGAGCGAGAACGTGACGCGGGCGATGTCGTTGAAGACCGACGGCACATCGTCCACGACCGTGACCACGTCGGAGTTCAGGTTCGACGTGAACAGGTCCGGCTCGCTGCCCTTGGCGAACTCCAGCTGGTTGACGATCAGGAACGAGGTGCCGCTGCCCTGCCGGACCACACTGCCGCAGGAGGCGGACGCCACGGCGAGCGCCAGCAACCCGACTCGAACGATCTGCGTTGCCTTCATCTGTCTCAACCCTTTTGAATCCGCGGCGTGATGAAAATCAGCAACTCGCGGCTGCTGTCGGTCTGGTCGTCGCGCTTGAACAGCCAGCTGAGGAACGGAATGCGGTGCAGCACCGGAGTGCGGTCCTGAGTGAACTGCTCGCGGCTGACGAAGATGCCGCCCATGACCGTGGTCATGCCGTCGTTGACCTGCACCCGGGTGATCGCGCGCTGCGTGTCGATCGACGGGATCAGGTTGGGGCCGACCGGCGTGCCGGGCGAGGCGTTCTCGAGCGTGATCTGCATGATCACGGTGTTGGCGGCGGTGATCTGCGGCGTGACCTTCAGCGTGAGCGCCGCGTCCTTGAACGTGACCGTGACCGTGTTGTTGGCCTCGGTCTGCACCGGAATCTGCACGCCCTGCGTGATCTCGGCCTCGACGTTGTTCTGGGTCGTGATGCGCGGGGTCGAGAGGATGCGGCCCTTGCCCGAGCGCTCGAGCGCCGACAGCGCCACGTCGAGATTGAAGGCGCCGTTGATGGCGCCGAGGGCGAGTCCGACCGCGCTCGGCGCGGCCGGCACGGCCAGCCCGATCGTGGTGCCGGCGTCGTTCGCGCCGGTGGCGCGGTTGTCCGACTGGGCCGTGCCCGAGCCGGTCAGCCCGCCGACGCGCCCGCCGAGCGAGCCGTTGTTCGGAAACGCCAGGTTGGTGGTATTGCCAATCGTCGAATCGACGCGGCCGTTGAAGCCCCACTGCACGCCGAGCGCCCGCGCGTAATCGCGCGTCGTCGTGATGATGCGCGCTTCGATCTCGACCTGCGGTTCGGCGCGATCGAGCGTGCCGAGCAGCTGCCCCACCGTGTCGAGGCGCCCCGGCAGGTCGGTGATGATCAGGGTATTGGTGCGCGGGTCGATCTGTACGTTGCCGCGCGGAGAGAGCACCGAGCTCTTCACCAGCGGCGCCGCCTGATCGGCCTTCGCGTAGCTGAGGGTGTAGGTGCGCACCGCCAGCGCGCCGGCGTTGGCGGCCGACTGCGCCAGCTGCGTCCGCGCGTCCTGCTCGCGCCGCAGCGTGTCCACCTTTGCGATCCGGACGATGGTGCCGTCGACCGTGTAGTCGAGCGAGTTGCCGCGGAGGATGACTTCGAGCGCCTGGTCCCACGGCACATCGGTGAGCACGATGTCGACCGTGCCCTGGACGTCAGGGTCGATGACCATGTTCAGGCCGCTGATCTCGGCGAAGGTGCGCAGCACCGAGCGGAGATCGACACCCTGGAAGTCCATGCTGATCGGATGGCCGACGTACTTCTTCTCGCCGCCGCTGACGATCTGCTGGCTCTGCGGCCCCTGCAGCACGGGCGACGGCGGCGTCTGCGGCGCGGGCGGCTGCGTCGTCGGCGCCGGGACGGCCGGCTTCGGAGCCGCCGGCTTCGGGGCGGCGGGCTTCGGGGCCTGAACGATCGCCGCCTCGGGTGGCGCCGCCGCACCGGCGGCCGGGGCCGCAGTCCTCGTCGGCGTCTTCAGAGCGGCCATGGCTTCGGTGCCGGTGGCCGGCGCGGTATCCGTCGGCGCCAGGGGCGCGCCGTTGGCGATCGCCTGCGCGAGCGAGATCGTTTCCGCGCCCAGGACGGCGAGCGCGGCTTCTTCCGCACCGCGCGCCGTGCTGCCCGCGGTGCCGGCGGCTGCGGCCGGGCCATCGAACACGAGCGTCAGCTCGCGTGAGCTCGGCGAATTGCGCAGCACCGAATAGGTCGCCGCGTCGGAGATCTCGAGCACGACGCGCGTGACGAGCGGCGTGTTGTTGTTCAACGCGACCCGCACGCGCCGCACGAGATTGCCGTCGCCCTGCAACTGGGCGGCCGTTCGCGAGACGACGTTCGGGAAATCCATGATCACCCGCCGCGGCAGATCGCGCGACTCGGTCACGCCGGTCGGCGTGAGCCGGCCGTTTCCGGAGATCGTCACCACCGTCGAGCGACCCCGCTGCGACGTGCGTACGCGATCGATGACCGTGGCCATCGCGGACTCGGATGACGCGTCGTCGACCGCCGGTGAAACGGCGGCGGTCCGCACCGCGGAGTCGCGGCGGGGCTGCGAGCGCGCCACGCTGACTGGCGTGACCGGCGCAACCGGCGTCGCGGCCGGAGCCGCGACTGGAGGCGCGGTCACCGGCGCCGGCGCCGCGCTGGCCTGCCCGGCCTGGAGCTCGACGCGAATCGTGTTGCGGCTGCTCCGGACCCGGTATTCGGCGGCCTTCGCGAGCGAGATGCGCACGCGCGCCACGCTCAGTCCGTCCGCGGCCGTCGCCTGCTCCAGACGCAGGCCTGCCACAAGCCCCCTGGGTTCGACGCGGGTCGTCGCGTCGGCCACCGCCGCGTTGCGGAGATCCACGATCAGCGTCAGCGGATCGGGCCGGTTGACCGTGTAGGCCGCGGGCTCCGTGGCCTCGATCACCACCGCCGATCCCTGCGTGGTTACGCTGACCAGGCGGATGGACGCGGACGCCGCGGTCAGCAGGATGCTGCCGGCCGCCACGGCGGACACGATCGTCGCTCCGGCGACCCCCCGGGTCGCCCGCCTCACGGCGGCCGTCACTTGTACTGCCTTGTGGGCCATCATCGGTTGCGCTCTTTCGACAAGAAACACTCGCCTACTCCCGCCCGCCGTCAGCCGAGCGAACTGTCTTCCGCACTTCCTTCTGCTTGACCATCGAGAGCGGATCGTTGACGTCCTGTGAGAACACCACGGTGTCGGCCGTGATGGCCTTGACCGTGCCGTCCATGAGCTTCTCGCCCGTGTGCACGATGTAGGTCTTGGTGCCGGGCCCCTGAACCATCGCGATGAATCCGCTGCGGTCGCGCACGATGCCCTTGACCGCGACCTCGGAGATGAGGAGCCCGGGCAGGCCCGGCGGCCGCGAGGCCGCCGATCCGGGGTCGCTCCCGCGGGCGAGCAGGCTGACGAACGGATCGCGCCGGCCCTGCGGGTCATAGGTGAACGGCGCCGGCTCGGGCGCCGGGCTGCCGGACGTCGCCTTCGCCTTGCCCGCTTCGACCGGCTGCGGCGCGGCCGGCGGCGGTTGCGCCGGCGGCGCGGGCTGTTGCGCGGCGGCCGAGGCGGCCATGGTCAGAACGCAGACCGCGGCAAATGAACGGGCGCTGGTGATCATGATTCGCGAAGCCTGCTGAGCGAGGGACGCGCGGCTCACTTGGCCAGCGACGGTTGCTTCGGCACCGTCCCTCCCTTGGTGGCCGTGCCCTCCTGCAGGACGAACGTCGTCGCCACGCACTCGGCGACGATGGTGCGGTTCTGCTCGGGCGGCTGCTTCGCCTTGATCGAGATCTCGCCGACGTTGATGATGCGCGGGAACTTGCTGATCTGGTCGAAGAACGCGCCGAGGTTGTGATACGTCCCTTCGGCCTGCAGCCGATACGGAATCTCCGCGTAGAGCTTCTGCTGCGTCACCTTGCCCGGCTGGAACCGCTGGATGGCGAGGTTCGACTTGGTGGCGAGGCTCTGAATCCGCCGCAGGATGTCGGCCACGTCCTTCTCCTCCGGCAGCACCTGCCGCAGGTTCTCGAGACGGTTCTCCAGCTCGGTCACCTGGGCCTGGAACTGCGGCAGCTGCCGCGCCGTGGCCTGCCCCTTGGCGATGTCGGCGCGCATCGCGGTCAGCCGCGATTGCCGCAGATCGAGATCGGTGCTGATCTCCGAGACATAGAACTTCCAGAACCCGAACACCGCGCCTGCCGAAACGAGCACGAACGCGCCAATCTGTGCGTGCCAGGGAAGTTTGCTGAGCGACAGTTCCATGAGTCTCAGTCCTGATTGCTATCGGTGCCGCAGCGGGACGTCGTTAGGCTTCCGGGGCCTGCCGACGCTGGCTGCAACCGCTTACTGACCGCCCCGGCCCCGCCCGGCGGCGGCCTTCGCGGCCGGGGTCTCGGGCATCGTGGGATCGACGAACTGCGCCTTGATCTGAAACTTGATCAGGTCGCCGGCCTTGGGGTCCGTCTGCACCTGGCTGTCGAGGATCTCCACCGGTTTCTTGAACCAGCGGGTGGCCTCGAGGTTCGCCACGAAGTCCGACACCGCGGTCAGCGAGTCGGTCATCCCGCTCAGCGTGAACTCGTTGGCGGCCTGCGACATCTCGTTGAGCCACAGGCGATCCGGAACGCTCTTGCTGATCTCGTCGAGCAGGTGCACGGGCGCGGACTGCCCCTTGCGCAACTGCTCGATGATGGTGACCCGCTGCTGGAGCATCGCCTTCTGCGACTCGAACTTCCGCACCTGCTCCAGGACCGATCGGATCTGGCGCGTCTCGGCTTCGGCTCTCGCGATGTCCTCGTCGACCTGCGCGGACTGATGGCGCAGCGACCAGAACCACCAGCCGATCAGCACGGCGGTGCCGAGCAGGATCACGGTCGCCCCGATCGTCACGCGATGGGCGGCGGAGATGACGACGCGCTTCTTCGCGCGTTCGCGCTCGACGGCGAGCAGATTGATGCGAATCATCGGTCGCCCGCCCTTCTCAAGGCGAGGCCCACGGCGACCGCGGCGGTCGGGGCAAGGCCTTCGACCGACTGCACCTGAAAGCGCTTCGCATCGAACGACACTTTCTTGAACGGATCGAACAGCTCCACCGGCGCCTCGAAGCGCTCGGTCAGCATCTCGAGGAATCCTTCCGCCCGCGAGGCGCCGCCGCTCACCACGATCCGATCGATGCGATCGGAGGCGGCGGTGGCCTTGAAGAAGTCGAACGTCTTCTGGATTTCGAGCATGACGTTCTCGCTCACCGCCCGCAGCACCGGCCGGGCGTCGTCGAAGGTGACGCCGTCGACCGCTTCGCCCCGCTTCAGCTGATCGGCCTGCTCGAACGGCAGGTTCAGCTCCTTCTGGAGCGCCTCGGTGTAGGCGTTGCCGCCGATCGAGATGTCGCGGGTGAAGACCGACTGATCGCCCTGGAGGATATTGATGTTCGTGGCGCTGGCGCCGGCGTTCAGCAGCACGACCACCTGTCCGGGCTCGATCCCATAGTTGACCTCGAAGGCGTTCTGGAGCGCGAAGGCATCGACGTCCACGACGACCGCGCTGCGGCCGGCCTGGGCGATGACACCGGTGTAGTCGGCGATCTTTTCCTTCTTCGCGGCGACGAGCAGGACGTCCATGGTCGACTTGCCGCTGGCGGCGTCGCCCGGATCGAGAATCTGATAGTCGAGGTTGACGTCCTGGATGTCGAACGGGATGTACTGCTCGGCTTCCCAGTAGATCGACTCGGACAGCTCGGCCTCGGTCATGATCGGCAGGGTGATCTTCTTGACGATCACGGCATTGCCGGAGAGCGACGCGGCAACGTCCTTCGTCTGGATCTTGTTGCCGTCGAACAACCGGCGGATCGCGTCCGCCACGGCCGCGCCATCGATGATGGCGCCGTCGACGATGCTGTCGGGCGGCACGGATTCGGCGCCGAACGCGGTCACTTTGTAGCCCTTGCCGGCCGGCTTGAGCTCGACCGCCTTGACCGCGCTCGAGCCGATGTCCAGACCGACCAGGGACTTCGCTCTGCGAAACACCGGTGTGTCCTATCCTGCGAGTTGTCGCAATTGGTAGTCGGGTTGGCGAATCACTCCGGCACCCGCAGTCCGGAGATCAGCGCCCACCCCTCCGGGGCAGCCGCCGCTGGACGCCTTCCGACCGAGACCGGAGGGGCAAGGCGAATGCCACAGGGCTTCCGATACCAGTTTTCGGCTGTTTCCAGCGCTTTCGGTAATGGGAGCCGGTCGACCGGCGGTCGAAGCGATCAACAACTTCGTACTTCGCGTACAGATCTGTAACGCGGAAACTGCGACCTGCAGCGGTCGGCTCCGCCGCGCTCCCGCCGACGCGCGCGCGTCTCTCCGGCTGGGTCAGCTTGACAGCATGGGTGATCGTCGGTATCCTCTTGGTTTGCCGTCCTTTGAAAGACGCTGACCGCCTGCACCGATGCGCGGCAGCGGCACCCCGAGGTTCTCCGCCCTGGATCGTCAGAGGGCGGCTTCCGGAGCTTGGGACGAAGACGTCGGAAAGGCCGAAAGGATCACATGGGTTCGTTTGTTCCCACTGCCGGGAGCGTGGAGAGGCAGTGGCACGTCATCGACGCCGAGGGTCAGGTCCTCGGCCGCGTGGCCAGTGACGCCGCGCGGCTGCTGCAAGGCAAGCACAAGGCGGTCTACACCCCCCATCTCGACACCGGCGATCACGTCGTCATCGTGAACGCCGCGAAGGTCCGGCTGACCGGCCGCAAGGAAGAACAGAAGCTGTACCGGTATCACAGCGGCTACGAAGGCGGCCTGCGCGAGGAGCGCGCCAAGGACGTTCGCCAGAAGAATCCGGTGCGCATGGTTGAGGAAGCGGTGCGCGGCATGCTGCCGAAGACGAAGCTCGGTGAGGCGATGTGGCGCAAGTTGAAGGTGTATGCGGACGCGGATCATCCGCACCAGGCGCAGAAGCCCCGTCCCCGCACCACCACCAAATCGAGCACGCGCGAGGTCGCATAAACGTGACAGCAGCAGGAACGCAGTACTACGGAACCGGTCGCCGCAAGACGTCCACCGCCCGCGTTTTCCTTCGCCCCGGAACCGGGGGCATCACCATCAACCGCAAGCCGATCGAGCAGGCCTTCCCGACCGAAGCCTTGCGGACGCAGATCAAGCAGCCGCTGGCGGTCACCGAAACCGCCGAGAAGTTCGACGTGCTCGCCACCATCGCCGGCGGCGGCATCGCCGGCCAGGCCGGCGCGCTGCGCCTCGGCATCGCGCGGGCGCTGGTCGAGTTCAACATCGAGCTGCGGCAGCGGCTGAAGAAGGCGGGGTTCCTGACGCGCGACGCGCGCATCAAGGAGCGCAAGAAGTACGGACAGAAGGGAGCGCGCAAACGCTTCCAGTTCAGCAAGCGGTAGTCTTTTGGAGGTAGCTTGAGCGGCATCGCGTTGAAGGATTTGCTCGAGGCGGGCGTCCACTTCGGACACCAGACCAAGCGCTGGAATCCGAAGATGAAGGCCTACATCTTCGGCGAGCGGAACGGCATCTACATCATCGACCTGGCGAAGACGGCAAGGCTGTTCCGCGAGGCCGAACAGTTCGCCACCAACCTCGCCGCCGAGGGCAAGACCGTGCTGTTCGTCGGCACCAAGCGGCAGGCGCAGGACGCCATCGCCGAAGAGGCGCAGCGGAGCCAGATGTTCTTCGTGAACCAGCGATGGCTCGGCGGGCTGCTCACGAACTTCACGACCATCCAGCGCAGCCTCGCCCGCCTGCGGGACCTCGAGGCCATGGAGACCGACGGCCGCTACGAGACTCTCTCGAAGAAGGAGATCGCGCAGCTCGAGAAGGAGAAGCGCAAGCTCCAGAAGAACCTCGAGGGCATCCGCAACATGTCGCGCCTGCCCGACGCGCTCTTCGTCGTCGACACCCGCAAAGAGAAGATTGCCGTGGACGAGGCCCGCAAGCTCAAGATCCCGGTGATCGGCGTGGTGGACACCAACTGCGATCCGGACGAGGTCGACTACGTGATCCCCGGCAACGACGACGCGCTGCGCGCGATCCGGCTGTTCGCGTCGCGCATCGCCGACGCGGTGGTGGCCGGCCGCGGCCTCCGCGAGTCGGCGCATGCGGACGACAGCGGCGAGGGTGAGGGGGAGGGCGGTCCCCGCCGGCCGCGTCCGACGCCCCGTCAGCCCCGTTCCGAGCAGGCTTCTCCCGCGTCGGTGTAACCCACCCGACGCCAGGCTCATCGACGCCGGCCTGATTCACGGGCCGGCGTTGTTACGTACGCCGGCGCACTTCCCCGTCGCCCGCCGGGGGCCCAGCGACATCCGATTCGTGACATAGCAGGAGCAACAGCGACATGGCAGAGATCACGGCAGCAACAGTCAAGAAACTGCGCGACATCACCGGCGCCGGCATGATGGAGTGCAAGGCCGCCCTCACCGAGGCCAACGGCAATCTCGAGGAGGCCGTCACCATCCTCCGCAAGCGCGGACTCGCCCAGGCCACCAAGAAGGCCGGCCGGACGACCAACGAAGGGCTGATCGGCAGCTACATCCACATGGGCGGCAAGATCGGCGTCCTCGTGGAGGTGAACTGCGAGTCCGACTTCGTCGCGCGGACCGAGGATTTCCAGAATCTCGCCCGCGAGATCGCGATGCACATCGCCGCTGCCAGCCCGCAGTACGTGAAGCGCGAGGACGTGCCGCCCGAGGTCCTGGACCGTGAGAAGGACATCTACCGCGGCCAGATGGCCGGACAGAACAAGCCCGCCGCGGTCATCGACAAGATCGTCGACGGCAAGCTCGGAAGCTTCTTCGAGCAGGTCTGCCTGCTGGACCAGCCCTCGATCCGCGATCCCAAGGTCACCGTCGGCCAGACCGT
>Ga0114129_10013680_pt1 | contig 11562 bp, 13 predicted proteins | sample RhiMetdeltSRZDD1_FD_80071 | JGI IMG/M metagenome (GOLD analysis project Ga0114129, IMG submission 80071) | Populus rhizosphere microbial communities from Tennessee, USA - Rhizosphere MetaG P. deltoides SRZDD1 (version 2) (version 2) | ecosystem: Host-associated > Plants > Roots > Rhizosphere >... | reverse complement strand
GTGACCGCGGTGATCCCGCTCACCGACGCCGAGGCCGTGGCGGTCGAGCCCGGCTCGCAGCTGGGCGCCATCCGGGTGCTGCCGCCGGCCGAGGCCGAGGCGCTCCAGCGCTCGCGGCTCCACAACCTCTGGATCCGCACAGGCGCGCTCGGCATCGTGGCGGGCGTGCTCGTGACGATCTGGGCGCTCACAGGCCCCGACCTGCCGTGGATCGTGTGGCCGCTGCTCGGGATCGGCCTGATCGCCGAGCTCGACGTCTGGCGCGTCTACTCGACACCGCCGCTGCAGGAGACCGAGCTCACGGGCGCGGAGGACCGCGCCGCCTCGCTGCGCAAGCTGGTGGAGCGGCGCCGCTTGCGCCACTATGCGGGCGCACTCGTGATCCTCAACGTCTTCATCGTCGGCGTCTGGCTGGCGTCCGGCAGCACCTACTTCTGGCCCGCCTGGGTAATGCTCGGCTCGGCACTGGCGGTCGCGCTCAAGGCGCTGCCGCGCCCGGCTCGCGCGCACCGCAGCCTGCTCGGGGAGTACCACTAGCGTTGGCCGGCCCCGCCCTTATCGCCGTCGACGAGGATCCGGAGGCGCTGCGGGACGTCCTGCGAGAGCTGCGCGACCGCTACGCGCGGCACTACACCGTCATGTGCACGCGATCGCCACAGGAGGCGCTCGCCCGCCTGGAGGAGCTCGCGAGTAGGGGCGAGCCGGTGGCCCTGGTGCTGGCGGCACAGTGGCTGTCGGGGATGACCGGGAGCGAGCTGCTGGAGCAGGCTCGTCACCTCCATCCGCACGCGAAGCGGGGCCTGCTGATCCCGTGGGGCGGCTGGGGGCACCGCGAAACGGGCGAGGCGATCTTCGACTCGATTGCCCACGGTCGCATCGACCAGTACGTGCTCAGGCCGTCGGTGTCGCCGGACGAGCTCTTCCATCAGGCGATCTCGGGCCTGCTACTCGACTGGGCGGAGGCGCAACGCGCATCGCCGTACACGATCCACGTGGTCGGCGAGTCCTGGTCCGGCAGGGCCTACGAGCTCAGGGCGCTGCTCGGGCGCTGCGCGATTCCGCACTCGTTCTGCCTTGCCGACACGACGGATGGACGCGCCCTGGTGGCCGGGGCGGGCGAGGACGCGAAGCTCCCGTTGGTCGTCTTTCCCGACGGCACGGTCCTGACGGATCCCAGCAACGCCGAGCTCGCAAGCGCGGCCGGCTCGCCGGTGAACCCGGAGCGCACGGACTTCGACCTCGTGATCGTGGGCGCCGGACCTGCCGGTCTGTCGGCAGCGGTCTACGGCGCCTCGGAGGGGTTCAGCACGCTGGTCGTCGACGAAGGCGGGCTCGGCGGCCAGGCCACCTCGAGCTCGCTGATTCGCAACTACCTCGGCTTTCCTCGCGGCGTGAGCGGCCGCCGCCTGGCCCGGAGTGCGTACGAGCAGGCGTGGGTCTTCGGGGCCAACTTCGCGTTCATGCAGACGGTCGTCGACGTGGGGCGCGAGGGCGACGAGCTGTTCGTGTTCCTCTCCGAGAGCGGTCGCGTGCGCGCCCGGGCCGTGATCCTCGCCACGGGCGTGAGCTACCGCCGCCTCGGCGTTCCGGAGCTCGAGGCACTCAACGGCGCGGGCGTGTTCTACGGGGGCCCGGCTTCCGAGGCGCCCTCGATGGCCGGCGAGCACGTCTACGTCCTGGGCGGCGCGAACTCGGCTGGGCAGGTTGCGCTGCACCTCGCTCGCTACGCCCGGAGCGTCACACTCGTGGCGCGAGCGCGGTCGCTGGGCGAGGGCATGTCGCACTACCTCGTACGCCAGGTGGAGGCCACGCCGAAGGTCGAGGTCCGCCTGGGGACCGAGGTGGTCGGCGGTGGCGGCGACAGCTGGCTCAGGCACCTGGTGCTTCGCGATTGCGCGAACGGAGGCGAGGAGACCGTGGAGGCCGGCGGTCTCTTCCCCATGATCGGGGCGCGCCCGCACACCCGATGGCTGCCAGCTGGGATCGACCGGGACGAGCAGGGCTTCGTCCTCACGGGAACGGATCTGCACGACGATGCCTGGCCGCTCGACCGCAGACCCTTCCTGCTCGAGACGAGCATGCCGCGAGTGTTCGCGGCCGGCGACGCGCGCCACGGTTCGGTGAAGCGAGTGGCCTCCGCAGTTGGAGAGGGATCGGTCGCGATCCAGCTTCTCCACCGGCTGTTCGAGGCCGACCGGCTACATCCGCGCGGCCGTCCTCAGCACGCCGACGTGCCGCGCTAGTGCCCCCAGCCCACGGGCTCCTCGTGGCGCAAGCTCTCCTCGCCGCTCTCGCCGGTGCGGATGCGCAGTGACTGCTCGACCGGGTACACGAACACGCGGCCGTCGCCGATCTCGCCCGTGCGCGCCGCGCTCGCGAGCGCCTCGACCGCGCTGTCGACGATGTCCGATGGGACCACCGACTCGACCTTGATCTTCGGCAACAGCGAGATGTTCGCCCGCACGCCGCGGTATTGCTCCGTGTAGCCCTTCTGGCGGCCGCAGCCGACCACCTCGCTCACCGTGAGGCCGGAGACGCCGAGTTGGTCGAGCGCGTCCTGCACGTCCTGGAGTCGCTCGTGGCGGATGATCGCCTCGATCTTCTTCATCTTCCTAGCCCTCCTGAGCCCGGGTGGTAACCGGCATCGTCACGGGCTGCGGCCTGCGCGGAGGCCAGCCCTGGGGCATCGTCGGCGGACGGTACTCGGAGCCCGGCACCGGCATGAACGCCTCCGGGTAGCCCCACATGCCGTGCTCGACGATGTCGAGCCCATACCGCTCCTCCTCGGGCGCCACACGCAGGCCGTGAGTCTTCTTGATTGCCCAGAAGACCAGGTAGCTCACCGTGAACACGGTGGCGAAGGCCGCCGCCACGCCGAGCGCCTGCACGCCCAGCTGGTGGAACGAGCCGGTGTAGAACAGGCCGCCGTCGCCGATCGCGTTCAGCTCCGCCAGCCGCGGGCTCGTGAACAGGCCGCACGCCAGCGTGCCCCAGATGCCCGCGATGCCGTGCGCTGAGAGGGCGCCCACCGGATCGTCGAGCTTGTGGTCGATCGCGATGATCGCGCCCACCACGACCACGCCGGCCACGAGGCCGATGATCGGGGCGGCCCAGTACTCCACGTAGCCAGAGGGCGCGGTGATAGCCACCAGGCCGGCGATCGCGCCGTTCGCGCTCATGCCGATGTCGAACTTCTTCGTGATCAGGTAGCTGGTGAGCATCGCGCCGAGCACACCCATGGCGGCGCCGAGCTGAGTCACGACGACCACGTCGGCGAAGCGCACGCCGATCGCGCCGAGCGTCGAGCCCGCGTTGAAGCCGAACCAGCCGAACCAGAGAATCAACACCGCCAGGCCCACGAGCGGCATGTTGTGGCCGGGGATCGCGTTCGGCTTGCCGTCCTCGCCGTACTTGCCGTGACGCGGGCCGAGCAGGAGCAGCGCCGCGAGGGCGCCCGTGGCGCCGATCAGGTGCACGACGGTCGAGCCGGCAAAGTCCTGCATGCCGAAGTTGGCCTGGAGCCAGCCGCCGCCGAAGATCCAGTGGCTCATCACCGGATAGATCAGCGCGGAGAACACCACGGCGTAGATCAGGTAGGCGCCGAACTTGATGCGCTCGATGGTGGTGCCCCACACGATCGCGAGCGACACGGCGCAGAAGACGAACTGGAAGAAGAACTTCGCTGGAACCGCCGCCTGCGAGAACTCCATCGCCGGGAACATCGACGGGTCCGTGGTGCCGAGGAAGGTGCCCTCGGTGCCGGCGAACCAGCCCGCGCCGCCGAAGGCGAGCGCGAATCCGACGGCCCAGTAGCAGATCGCCGCGATCGAGAAGTTCGCGAGGATCTTGGGCACGATCGTGCCGGCGTTCTTCATCCGCGAGAAGCCGACCTCGAGGAAGAGGAAGCCGACCTGCATGAGCATGACGAGCACCGCGGCGACGACGACCCAGGTGGTCTCGATCGCCGGGATGGCGTCCTTGAGCGTGGGTTCCATGTACGGAATCTTGGGAGCAGGGCCCCGATCCGTCATGCGCCCCGCGTACAGGATTCAGGCGCGCGCTTTGTACGTGTGGCGAACGGCTGCTACTCGCCCAGCGCCACGACGCGCGCCCTGATGCAGTTCGCCAGCTCGCGCGGGTCAACCTCGAAGAGGCTGTTCGGGTCCCCGGCGGCGGCCCAGACGCGGGGGTGCCGAAGCAGCTCCTCGTCGAAGAGCACCGGCAGATCGTGGCCGAACGGGGGCACTCCGCCGATCGCGAAACCGGTGGCCGCGCGGACCTCCTCGGCGCCCGCCTGGCGAACCTCCGCCACGTCGAGCGCGTCGGCCACCTTCTCGGTGTCCACCCGATGCTGTCCGGAGGCCACGCAGACGATCGGATCGCCGTCGGCCACGAAGACGATCGACTTGGCGATCTCGGCCTCCTCGCAGCCCACGGCCACGGCGGCGTCAGCCACCGTGCGGGTGGACGCCTCGAGCCGCTGCACCTGAACCCGGATTCCCAGCTCCCGCGCGCATTCCGCGAGCCTGTCCCTCACGCACGTACCGCCTGGACGGGATTTTCCTCCACGGTCAGCTCGACACCGGCCTCCGCGGCCAGCTCCGCGAGCGACTCCTGAACGTCGTTCGCGAAGTCGTCGAGGTCCCAGAGCAGGTCGAAGTCGCCCACGAGGCCGAAGTTGATCCGGCCCGCATAGGACAGGAGCGCGATGCCCAGGGCCTGGTTCTTGGCGAGCGGCACCATCGGGAAGGTGTCGATCAGGCGCTTGCCGGCCAGGTAGAGCGGGATCTGCGGGCCGGGCACGTTGGTCACGACCACGTTGAAGAAGCGCTGCCGCGCCATGACGCGCGAGGCCTGGCCCATCACGGTGGCCGGCGCGAAGCCCGAGAGCTGGGTGAGCACCTGCGCACCGACGGCCTGGCCGCCGGACTTGAGCTCCTTCAGCTCCTCGCGGACGATGTCCAGGCGGGCCACGGCGTCCTGGCACCAGACGGGAAGCGGCGCCATCATCGCGGCCACGCGGTTGCCGAGGGCACCGCGCTCCACGTCGGCGCGCACGCTCACCGGCACCATGGCCTTCAGCTCGAGGCCGTCCGTGTTCTGACCGCGCCGGCGCAGGTGCTTGCCGAGCGCGCCCGCGATCGTGGCGAGCACCACGTCGTTGACCGTGCCGCCGAGCTCGTTCTTGATCGCCTTCAGGTCGGCGAGGTTCGCCCGCACCCAGGTGTAGCGGCGGTGCGGGCCGATCGACCGGTTGTAGGGCGTCGGGGGAGCCGGGTTGAGGCCTGCCCAGGCCATGGCGCCCACGCCCACCGCGGCGTCGCGAAGGCCCTCGGCCACGAGGCGCGGGCCGCGCAGAACCGCTCGCAGCGAGCGCACGATCTCGGTCGGGACTGTCGCGCGTTCGAGGACCGCCTCGGCGAGCAGCTGCGCGGAGGAGGGGAGGGGGCGCGGTAGCCAGCGCTCGCCCGTGTCGGGCGGCGCGGCGGGCTCGGGCGAGGTGTCGAAGAGCACGGACATGATGTCCACGCCTGAGATGCCGTCGACAAGCGCGTGGTGCGTCTTCGACAGCATCGCGAAGCGGTCGCCCTCGAGCCCGTCGACCAGCCAGATCTCCCAGAGCGGCTTGTCGCGGTCGAGCTGCTGGGCGAACACGCGGCCGGCCAGCTCCTTCAGCTGCTGCTCCGAGCCCGGGGCGGGCAGCGCTGTTGAGCGCACGTGGTAGCGCAGGTTCAGGTGCGGGTCGTCGACCCACTTCGGCCGGCCCTGCCCGAGCGGGACGAACGCGAGCCGCTGGCGGTACCGAGGCACCAGCCCCAGGCGGCGCTCGATGGCCTCGAGCAGCTCGTCGTAGGGCGGGGGAGAGCCTTCGAAGATCATCACTCCGGCCACGTGCATGTGGGAGGCCCCGTCCTCCAGATGGAGGAACGAGGCATCGAGCCCAGTCAGGCGATCCGAGGACATGGGCCAAGACTAGATCAGAGCGACATGCTCAGCTGGTCATCCGCCGCGGCCTGAGCGGACTCCTCGTCGAGCCCTGCCACGCGCACGCCGAGCAGGCGCACCGGGCGGGGTGGATCAAGGCGCCGGAGGAGCTCCAGCGCCACCGCCCCGACCGTGCCCGAGTCGTTCACGGCGGCGTCGAGGCTGCGCGCGCGGGTGACCGTGGAGAAGTCGTCGAAGCGGACCTTGATCCCGATCGTGCGGCCGCGCCGCTCGGCCCGCGCGAGCGTCTCGCACAGCTCGCCGGTGAGACGCTCCAGGACCGGCTCGAGCTGGGGAAGGCCGCGCAGGTCATGGTCGAAGGTGGTCTCGCGCGACTCGGACTTCGCCACCCGCACCGTCTCGATGCTGCGCTCGTCCTCGAAGCGCGCCAGCGCGCCCAGGTGGGGACCCAGGCGAGCGCCGAACCACTGCATGAGCTGCTCGTCGGGCGTCGCGCCGAGCCGGGCCAGCGTCCGGATCCCAAGCTGCTCGAGGCGCGCCACCGTCTTGGGCCCGATGCCGGGCACGAGGCCGGGGGAGGCGTCGGCGAAGCGCTCGCGCGCCTCGTCGATGCTCAGCTCCAGGAATCCATCGGGCTTCTCGGCGTCCGAAGCCACCTTGGCCACGAGCTTGTTCGGCCCGAGCCCGACCGAGCAGGTGAGGCCGGTCTCGGCTCGCACGGCCTCCTTCACGCGGCGGGCGGCCGAACGGTGGCGGTCGAGCCCCGTCAGGTCCAGGTAGGCCTCGTCGAGGCCCACGACCTCCACGCGCTCGACCTGGTTGCGGAGCACGGCCATCACCTCGCGCGAGCGGGCGCGGTAGAGCTCGAAGTCGGGTGCGACGAAGGTGGCGTCGGGACAGAGGCGCCGAGCGCGCTCGGCCGGCGTGGCGGAGAAGATGCCGAACCTCCGCGCCTCGTAGCTCGCGGTGGTCACGACCGCCCGCGGCCCGCTCCCCGCCACCACCACCGGCAGCCCGCGCAGCTCGGGCCGCCGCTGCAGCTCCACGCTCACGTAGAAGGCGTCCATGTCGAGATGTGCGTAGACGCGGTGCGGCTCGCTCACCGCAAAGAGGCTACGCCGGGCCAAGGACGAGATTGTGGTGCGACCTACTCGCGCAGGCCGGCGGCCTCGAGGGCGTCCGCGCGGTCGAAGAAGAACTGCTCGCGAACGACCCGCGCGCCGGAGACCGTCAACAGGGCGGCCCAGTCGCTGTCAAATCCCGCCCCGCTGCTTCGGCCACTGCCGACGATACGTCCGTGCACGAAGAGGCGACCGTCCCCGAAGTCGATGAACTCTTCAGGCGCAAACCGGAAGTCGCCCCACTCCGCGACCCAGCGCTCCTGGAAGCGAATGCGCTCGGTGCGACCGTGATATACGCCGTCGAAGCCGAGTCCCACGAACCGCGAATCGGATACGAGTTCGACCTGCGGGTCGTAGCGCGCAAAGGCCACCTCGAAGTCGCCTCGGTTGAGCGCCTCGTGACCCTGCTTGAGCAGGCGACGCAGGACCGCCTGGCGCAGGCGCGAATCGGGCGGCAACCGCCAGAGCAGACGGTCGAGAAACGCCACGACGCCGGGGAACCGAAGGCCGAGCCGCTCTTCCAGGCGACGGCTGGAGCGGACATCCACGGCCAGTGGCTGTCGCACCATCGCTCTACGTGGGCTGGTGGATGGGTCGTATCAGCATCTCGTTCACGTCCACGTGAGACGGCTGCGTCAGCGCGAACATCACCGCCCGAGCGATGTCGTCCGGCTCCAGGGCGCCGCTCGGGCGGTTGTCGAAGAAGGGCGTGTCCACGGCGCCCGGCTCGATCAGGGTCATCTTGATGTCGGTCTCCGCGATCTCCTGGCGCAGCGCCTCGCCCATCGCCGTGACGGCGTGCTTCGTGGCCGAGTAGAGCGAGCCCGGCAGCGCGCGGCGGCCCGCGATCGAGCTGGTGAGGATGAGGTGGCCGGCGCCCAGTTTCTTGAAATGGCCAAGCGAGGCGCGGATCGAGAGCGCGCAGCCCAGGACGTTCGTGTCGATCATCGACTTCCAGTGCTCGACCGACTCCTCGAGAAAGCCGCGCTTGGCGCCGAAGCCGGCGTTCGCGAAGTAGGAGTCCATGCGGCCGAAGCGGTCGAGGGCCGCCTGGACCAGGGCCTGCTGGTCGTCCCAGCTGGTCACGTCGCAGCGCACCGCGATCGCCTTCTCGTCTCCGCCGAGCTCCTTCGCGAGCGCCTTGAGCTTGTCCTCCGAGCGCGCCGCCAGCACAACCCGGTGGCCGAACTCGACTGCGCGCTGCGCGGTGGCGGCGCCGATGCCCGTGCTGGCGCCCGTGATCACTAGGACTGGTTCGTCTGCCATGCGGGCAGGTTACGCTGCTGCGCGCGTGGCGCCCGTAGATCCCAGCGCGGTTCGCTTCCCCGCCGTGCCCACCAGGGCGGGCCACTACGAGAGCTTCTACCTGAAGCTCTGCCATCCCTCGGAGCCGCTCGGGGCCTGGATCCGCTACACGGTGCACAAGCGGCCGGGCGACCCGCCCAACGGGTCGCTCTGGTTCACGCTCTTCGAGCCCGACGGGCCTCGCGCTGCGAAGCTCACGGCCCCGGATCCGGCCACTGGCGGGCGCCACTGGCTGAGAGTGGGGGAGGCGCGCATTGGTGCGGACGGCGCGAGCGGCCGGATCGGCGACGAGATCGCCTGGGATCTCACTATCGAGGACTCGGAGCAGCCGCTCTGGCACCTCCCGCTGGGCTGGATGTACCGGGCGCCGGTGCCCCGTACGAAGGTTCTGTCGCCGGCGCCGGCGGCGCGCTTCAGCGGCAGCCTGGCGGTGGACGGGCGTGAGATCCCGGTGGACGGCTGGCGCGGAATGGTCGGCCACAACTGGGGCGCGCAGCACGCGGAGCGCTGGATCTGGCTGCACGGGCTGACCGGGGACGGCGACTGGCTCGATGCGGCCATCGGGAAGGTGAAGCTGGGGCTGGTGACCACGCCGTGGATCGCCAACGGGGCGCTCAGCCTGGCCGGTGACCGCTTCGCGCTGCGGAAGGCGCAGCTCACGGAGGCGCCGGGCCACTGCACCTTCACGCTGTCGGGGAGCGGGGTGCGGGTGCGTGGCAGCGTGTCCGCGCCGCTCGAGCGCTTCGTGGGCTGGGTCTACGCGGACCCCGACGGCTCCGAGCACCACACCGTGAACTGCTCGATCGCCGACATGCGGCTGAGCGTGAGCCGGGGCGGGAAGGGGGCGGCGGAGCTCGTGGTGGACGGAGGCGCCGCGTACGAGCTCGGCATGCGTGAGCAGGACCACGGCATACCGATCCAGCCGTTCCCGGACGGGTGAGGGCCTCGGCCGAAATCGTGATCGAGCGACCGCCTCAGGCGGTCTGGGAGTGGGCCTCCGACCCTCGGCACTGGCACCGCTGGGAAGACGTCGGCGGTATCGATCCCGATGACTATGAGATCGTCGAGCAGGTGCCGCCGCGACGCCAGGTGGTGCGATCGGTGGCCGGCTCGGCGCCGTTCGAGAGCACGCTCGAGCTCTCGCCGGATGTGGGCGGCACGCGCGTCCGCCAGACGGTCACCGCGGATCCGGACGACGCGCTCGCACGCTTCGTGTTCGTCGTGGCGCGGCCGCTCGTGCGGCGCAGCATGCGAAGGCGGATCGCGGCGCAGCTTGTGCGCCTGAAGGAGATGGTGGAGCTGGAGGCGGTGCTCTAGGGGCCGAGCCGCTCCGCCCGCCAGGAGCCGCCCACGCGCTCGTAGCGAAAGCGGTCATGCAGCCGATTGGGCCGGTGCTGCCAGAACTCCCAGGCTTGCGGCTCGAGGCGGTAGCCGCCCCAGTCGTCGCCGACCGGCAGCTCCGCGCCGTCGTGCTCGCGGTCGAGCTCCTCCACGCGCCGCTCGAGCCAGCCGCGGTCTGGCACCGGACGGCTCTGGGGCGACGCCAGGGCGCTCAGCTGGCTGGCGCGCGAGCGGCCGTGCGCGTAGGCCTCGGTCTCGCCCCGATCCACGCGCGCGACCGGACCCTCGATCCTCACCTGGCGGCCCAGCTCGGGCCAGTGGAACAGCAGCGCCGCCCGCGGATTCGCCTCGAGCTCACCTGCCTTGCGACTCTCGTAGTTGGTGAAGAACGAGAGCCCGCCGTCGTCGAAGCCCTTCATCAGGACCATTCGCGCAGACGGCGCTCCGTCCGGCGTGGCCGTGGCGAGCGCCACGGCGTGCGGCTCGAACGCGCGGTGCGTCTGCGCCTCCTCGAACCAGCGCGCGAACAGGGCGAGCGGGTCGTCGGTGAGGTCCTGCTCGTCGAAGGGCCGGTCCTGGATCTCGCTCACGGCCCCCCTCCGCACACGGGCGGCACCGTTACGCCCAGGCGCCGCTTGAGCTGGCCCTCCGCGGGCCGGCCCGCGATCTTGCAGAAGGCGTAGCGCCCGGTGTCGAAGTCGATCCGCATGCGGTAGGGGTGGCCGAGCAGCCCGCCCGAGCTGGACTCCGTCTCGGTGAACTCGGCGGTCACGGCGAGGCACGCGTAGCGCCCGAAGCGCTGCGCGGTGCTGTCCTCGGCGCCGATCCCCGCGACGTTCCGGGGGAACGGCTCGCAGTCGATGCGCCTGATGGGTCCGCGCAGGTTTCCGGCGGCCACCCGCTCGCGGGCGTCGGCGAGCACCGAGGCGCTGGCCTCGTCGAGCAGCCGCCGCCGCGAGGCCACACCAGTGGTGGCAGCAGGGCCGCTTACGAGGCGCGGACGCTGCTCGCGCCGGATGCGGGCCTCGCGAGCCGCGCGTGCGCGCTGGCGCTCCTGCTGCTCGGCCCGCTCGCGCTCGCTCTTCGACTCCCGGATGCCCGGTGCGATCGCCACAGCGACGGCTATGAGCGCCACGAGCGCCACCACCAGGCCGACCTTTGCCACGGGCGGCATCCGGCGCCAGATCCAACCCGGGAGATCGATGATCCCCGGCATCGGCTCGTAGCGGTCAGGCTTGCGGTCCTGGGTTTGCACGAGCCACGCATTCTGGCCAACATCCGGGATGCTGCACACGAACACAACTCGAACTTAAGGAGCCCCGATGCCGACAAGGACCGCAAACGCCCGCTGGAACGGCTCGCTGACCGAGGGTGAGGGGACGATGCGAATGGCGAGCGGAGCCTACGAGGGCCCGTACTCGTTCCAGTCCCGCTTCGAGGAGGGCGACGGCACGAACCCCGAGGAGCTGATCGCAGCCGCGCACGCCGGCTGCTTCTCGATGGCCCTGTCGGGGGAACTGGGCAAGCACGGCCACGAAGTGGATAGCGTCGAGACCGAGGCGAGGGTCCACATCGACAAGGTCGACGACGGCTTCGCAATCAAGCGCATCGAGCTGCGCACACGCGCCTCAGTGCCCGGCATCGACGCCGGCGAGTTCCAGCAGCACGCCGAGGCGGCGAAGAACGGCTGCCCGGTGTCGCAGGCCCTGGCGGCCGTGGAGTCGATCGAGCTGGACGCGCAGCTGGCGGACTAGGGGTGGGCGCTTTCCATTGCGAGATGGAAATGAAAAGCGCCCAACCCAGCGGAATTCGCCGCCGGTTGTCATAACGATTCTTATGGTGGATTGCG
>Ga0114129_10013679_pt1 | contig 11563 bp, 11 predicted proteins | sample RhiMetdeltSRZDD1_FD_80071 | JGI IMG/M metagenome (GOLD analysis project Ga0114129, IMG submission 80071) | Populus rhizosphere microbial communities from Tennessee, USA - Rhizosphere MetaG P. deltoides SRZDD1 (version 2) (version 2) | ecosystem: Host-associated > Plants > Roots > Rhizosphere >... | reverse complement strand
GCGTTGTCGGGACCTTCCTTCAGGTAGAGCGTCTCATCGACGATGATGGCGAAGGTCACGCCGGCGTAGGAGACGCCGGCGCCGCCGAACATGCGCCGGACGGCGACCGGTGCGAAGCCCGACATCTGATCCTTGATGAATTCGATGAACTCGGCGCCGACGGCCATTCACGAGGCCTTGGTCAGGCGTCCTGTCGCGCGGGCTTGAGCTGCACGGATTCGCCGCAGCCGCAGGCCGAGGTCTGGTTCGGATTGTTGAAGACGAAGCCGGACTTGAGCTGCTCGACCTTGTAATCCATCTGCGTCCCCAAAAGGAACAGCACGGCCTTTGGATCGATGAAGAGCTTGACGCCCTTGTCCTCGACGACCTCGTCCAAAGCTTCCTGACGCTCGGCCCATTCCATCGTGTATTCCATGCCGGCGCAACCGCCGTTCTTGACGCCGATGCGCAGGCCCGCCACGGGCCGCTCGCTGCGGGTCATGATGTCGCGCACGCGCTCCGCCGCCGTCTCGGTAAGCGTCATCACTTTCGGTCTGGGTCGCATGGCGGTCATTTGCAGCTTCCTTGGATCCTACCACATGTTGAGCGCGATGCGGGCTTCATCCGACATGCGGGAATGGTCCCAGGGCGGCTCGAACACCAGATTCACCTTAACGCCGCTCACGCCCTCGACCGTCCCGACCGCATTCTCAACCCAGCCCGGCATGTCGCCCGCGACGGGGCAGCCTGGAGCGGTCAGGGTCATGTCGATCGTGACGTTGCGCTCGTCGTCGATGTCTACCTTATAGATAAGGCCCAATTCGTAAATATCGACCGGAATCTCAGGATCATAAACGGTCTTGAGGGCGGCGACGATGCCGTCGGTCAGGCGGCTGAGCTCATCCGGCGGCAAGGCGCTGGCGCCCACCGGCATGTTGGGCTTCGCCCTGTCCACTGCTGCTTCGGCTTCGCTCATATCGAGTTCCTTACATGAATATCCGTTGCGCTGCGGCCAAGGCATCGGCAAGGCGGTCGACTTACTCCTGCGTGTTGTACATCGCGAAGGAGGCGCGGCAAGTGGCTGTCATGCCATATCGTGCGAGAAGCGGCTGGGTACAATGGGTGCCGGCGCGCACGGCGACCCCATAGCGGTCGATCACGGTCGAGACGTCATGCGGGTGGGCGCCCTTCATAGAAAAGGAAAGGATGGCGCCCTTTTCCCGCGCGGTGCCGTGAATGGTGATGGAATTCATCTCCTTGAGGCGCCGCGTCGCATAGTCGAGAAGCGCTGATTCGTGGGCAACGATCTTCTGGTGGCCCACGCCCATCACATAGTCGAGGGCCGCAGAAAGACCGATGGCCTGGACGATGGCCGGGGTCCCCGCCTCGAAACGGTGCGGGGGCTCGGCATAGGTAATCAGATCGCATGTGACCTCGCCGATCATCTCGCCACCCCCCTGATAGGGCGGCATGCGGTTCAGATGCTCGGCCTTGCCGTAGAGCACGCCGATGCCGGTTGGCCCATAGATCTTGTGACCGGTGAAGACATAGAAGTCGCAGTCGAGATCCCTGACGTCGACCGGCATGTGAACCGCCGCCTGGCTGCCGTCAAGAAGGATGGGTATGCCGCGGGCGCGCGCGATACGCACCACCTCCTTGACCGGGACGATGGTGCCGAGCGCATTCGACATATGGGTAAGAGCGATGATCCTGGTGCGGGGTGTGAGCAGCTTCTCGAATTCGTCGAGGAGGAAGTTGCCGTCGTCATCGACCGGCGCCCATTTAATGATCGCGCCTTTGCGCTCCCGATGGAAATGCCACGGCACGATGTTGGAATGGTGCTCCATGATGGACAGAACGATCTCGTCGCCCTCGCTCAAGACCATGCCGCCGAAGCTCTGGGCCACGAGGTTGATGGCCTCGGTGGCGTTTCGGGTGAAGATGATCTCGCTTGCCTGACCGGCGTTCAGAAAACGGCGCACCGTCTCGCGTGCATTCTCGAAATTCTGGGTCGCCAGATTGGACAGGGTGTGCAGTCCGCGGTGCACATTGGCGTATTCGCTCTCATAAGCCTGACGCATGGTGTCCAGGACCTGGCGCGGTTTTTGCGCCGAGGCGGCATTGTCGAGGTAGGTGAGCGGCTTGCCATGGATGGTACGCGACAAGATCGGAAAATCCGCCCTGATTGTCGCGACATCGAGCCGGTCGGCGCTGCCGTCGGCCATCACTCGGCCCTCCCGCGATGAACCCAGCTTTTCGCGAGCTCAGCCAGCGTGTCACGTAGCCCATCGTGCGGAATGTCCTCGAAGGCCTCTGCGGCGAAAGCCGAGACGAGCAAGGCCCTGGCCTCCGCCAATGAAATCCCGCGCGAGCGCAGATAGAAGACGAAGTCTTCCTCGAGGTCGCCGGCGGTTGCGCCATGGCCGCAGACCACGTCGTCGGCATAGATCTCGAGCTCGGGCTTGGCGTCGAACTCGGCCGCCGGCGAGAGCAGGAGGCCGTGGCTTGACTGCTTGCCGTCGGTCTTCTGGGCGCCCCGCTGGACGATGACCTTGCCCTGGAAGATCCCCCGGGCCTCCTCGTCGAGAACACATTTGAAGATCTCCCGGCTCGTACAGCGCGGAACGCGATGATCGACGATCAAGCGCGTATCGCAGTGCTGCTTGCCGCGCAGAAGATAGGCGCCGGTGAGCTTGGCGTCGGCGTTCTCGCCGTCGAAAGCGATGAAGCCTTGCTGGCGGGTGGTCGATCCTCCCATGGTGACGGTGCAGTCGCGCAAGATGGCGTTGCGGTCGAGGCGGGCCTGGAGATTGGACAGATGAATGGCCTCTTTCCCGTCGCGCTGGAGCTTGACGCGATCGAGCCGCGCCTCAGGCCCCAGGATGACCTCGGTGACAGGATTGTTGACGTAGGAGGCGCCTTCCGCACCCAGATGAGTTTCGACGATCGAGGCGGAGGCGCCCTGCTCCACAAGGATCACGATGCGGCTCGCGAGCGTTCGGGGCTCGGCCGCCGTTACGATGGACAGGATTTCGAACGGTGCTTCCACGGTTGTCGCGGGCGCGATGCGGATGGCGATGCCGCCCGCCATGAAGGCGGTGTTCATGGCGATAATTGGATCGGAGTCGGGCGCCGCAGTTCGGCCAAGGACGGCGTCCGAAGCATCGACAATGCCGCGTATCTCGATCGCGCCCGAGGCCGGGAGAGTGGAAAGTTCCGGCGCGTAGACGCCATCGACGAGAACGACGCGGCCGCGGATCTGGGCGAAAAAGGGCGAGCGTTCGAGCTCGGCCTTGCCGACAGCGGGCGGAGCACGGTCGAGGACCGGCGGATATGCACCGGAGATACGCTGGCGCAGATCGGTCCAGCGCCAGTCCTCCAGTCGACGGTGGGGAAGGCCCATGGCCATGAAGCGCTCGAACGCCTCACGCCGCCTCCCTTCCGTGGCGAGGAGTGCTCCGGCGGTCAGAAAAGCCGCTTCGGCCGGCGTATGCTGAATGGGGAAATTCATCACGCAGCGTCCCGCTCGAAGCTGGCATAGCCCTTCTCTTCGAGTTCGAGGGCCAAGGACTTATCGCCCGACCGGACGATGCGGCCGCGCGAGAGAACATGCACCCTGTCCGGCACGATGTACTGGAGAAGGCGCTGGTAATGGGTGATCACCACCATGGCGCGGTCAGGCGAGCGCAGGGCATTGACGCCGTCGGCAACGATGCGCAGGGCATCGATGTCGAGGCCCGAATCGGTTTCGTCGAGGATGCACAGGGAGGGCTCGAGCACCGCCATCTGCAGGATTTCGGCGCGCTTCTTCTCGCCGCCGGAGAACCCCACGTTCACCGACCGCTTCAGCATGTCGAGATCGATGCGCAGCTTGGCCGCACGATCGCGGACGAGACGCATGAAATCAGGGGTCGAGAGTTCAGGCTCACCGCGCGCCTTGCGCTGGGCATTCAGGGCCACCTTGAGGAACTGCATGGTGACGACGCCCGGAATTTCGATCGGATACTGGAAGGCAAGGAAGAGTCCGCGCGCGGCGCGCTCGTTTGGTTCGAGCGTGAGCAGGTCCTCGCCACGATAGGCGACGGAGCCCTCGGTCACCTCATAGCCCTTCCGGCCCGCCAGAACATAGGAGAGGGTGGATTTGCCGGAGCCGTTCGGACCCATGATGGCATGGACCTCGCCTGAGTTCACCTCGAGGTCGACGCCGTTCAAAATGCTTCGGCCATCGACGGTGGCATGGAGATTTTCGATCTTCAGCATTGTTCTTTTCTCCTGCGATCCTAGCCGACGCTGCCTTCCAACGAGATGCCAATGAGTTTCTGGGTTTCGGCCATGAATTCCATAGGCAGCTGCTGGAGCACGTCGCGCACGAAACCGTTGACGATGAGAGCCACGGCCTCTTCCTGAGACAGCCCCCGCGACATGCAGTAGAACATCTGGTCCTCGGAAATCTTTGACGTTGTCGCCTCGTGCTCGAAATGGGCAGTCGAGGTCTTGGCCTCGATATAGGGAACCGTGTGCGCACCGCACTTGTCACCGATTAGGAGGGAATCGCACTGGGTGAAGTTGCGAGCGTTCGTCGCCTTGCGGTGAGCGCTGACGAGGCCGCGATAGGTGTTGTCGGAACGACCGGCGGCAATGCCCTTGGAGATGATCCGGCTCGAGGTGTTCTTGCCGAGATGGATCATCTTGGTGCCGGAATCGACCTGCTGATAGCCGTTGGAAATCGCGATCGAATAGAATTCGCCGCGCGATTCATCACCGCGCAAGATGCAGCTCGGGTATTTCCAAGTGATGGCGGAGCCGGTTTCGACCTGTGTCCAGGAGATCTTGGAATGGTGGCCGCGGCAGTCGCCGCGCTTCGTTACGAAGTTATAGACCCCGCCCCTGCCCTCCTTGTCGCCCGGATACCAGTTCTGGACCGTCGAATATTTGATCTCGGCACCATCGAGAGCGACGAGCTCGACGACGGCGGCATGAAGCTGGTTCTCGTCACGCATGGGTGCCGTGCAGCCTTCGAGATAGCTGACATAGGCCCCTTTGTCGGCAATGATGAGCGTGCGCTCGAACTGGCCGGTCTGCTTCTCGTTGATTCGGAAATAGGTGGACAGCTCCATGGGGCAGCGGGTGTTCTCCGGCACATAAACGAAGGAGCCGTCGGAAAACACGGCGGAATTCAGAGCCGCATAGAAGTTGTCGCCCTGAGGCACGACGCTGCCCAGATATTTCTTCACGAGATCTGGGTGTTCGCGGACGGCCTCCGACACGGAGCAGAAGATGACACCGGCGCGGGCCAGCTCCTTCTTGAAGGTGGTCACCACGGAAACGGAGTCGAAGACGGCATCCACGGCAACCTTGGCGCCTTCGACGCCCGCCAGCACCTCGCGCTCGCGCAAGGGCACCCCCAGCTTTTCGTAGACCCGAAGGAGCTCGGGATCGACCTCGTCCAGGCTCTTGGGCGCCGGACTGCGCTTGGGCGCGGAATAGTAATAGAGGTCCTGAAAGTCGATCTTCGGATAATGAACGCGCGCCCATTTGGGCTCGGTCATGTTGAGCCAGCGGCGATAGGCCTCCAGTCGCCAATCGAGCATCCACTGGGGCTCGCCCTTTTTCTGCGAGATGAAGGCGACGATGTCCTCGGAGAGGCCCTTGGGGGCCTTTTCGGACTCGATATCGGTCGTAAAGCCGTATTTATACTTGTCGACGTCGATATGTTTGATGCGTTCAATTGTGTCGAGATCTGCCATTGTTCTTCTCTCTCAGGCAGCATGCCTGGTGGTGCGATCGATCATGCGACGCCAAGCGGCGATAAAGGCATCGACATCCGCAGGCGCCGAATTCCAGCCGAAGCTCACGCGCAGGGCCGACCTCGCGACCTCAGGCGGAACCCCCATAGCGTCCAGCACATGCGAACGGCCAACCTTGCCGGATGAGCATGCGGAGCCCGATGAGACCGCCACGCCGTCGAGATCGAGGCTGATGAGGGCGCCGTCAGCGGGGATGGCTGGAACGGCAAAGCAGGTCGTATTCCCAATGCGCTCCGCATCACGGCTGAATATCTGGATGTCGGGCGAGACTTGTTCAAGCTCGGATTCGAGCCTGTCGCGCAGGAGCTGCATATCGGAGAAACCTTCCGCCAGTGCGGCGGCGAAGCCGGCAATGGCGCCGACATTCTCGGTGCCGGCGCGCCGGCGGAGCTCCTGGCCGCCGCCATCCATCTGAACCGTGAGATCAAGGCCATCGCGGAGGAGGAGCGCAGCGGCACCCATGGGACCACCGATCTTATGGGCGGAGACGGTCATGAGGTCGACCCCCAGAACCGCAAAGTTGACGGGCATCCGGCTCAGCGCCTGAACCGCATCGGTATGAACCAGCACATTGTGAGAACGGGCCAGCTCAGCGATCCGGCGAACCGGCTGGATGACACCCGTCTCATTGTTGACGAGCATCACGCTCAAGAGAGAGGGCAGCGTCGAGCGCTTCAGAATTTCCTCGAGTGCATCGATGCGGATGCAGCCTGAAGGATCGACGGGGATCCACTCGAGCGCCAGTTTCGTGGCCTTGGCCGCCTCGATCACGCTTGGATGTTCGATCCTCGACAGGATGAGCCGCTCCACGGGAGCACCCTTGATGGCCAGATTGTTCGCCTCGGTTCCGCTCGCGGTGAAAACGATCATCTGCGGCAGCACGCCGAGCACCTGCGCGATCTCCTCGCGCGCCCCATCCACGAGAGCACGGGCGGCGCGGCCTTCAGCATGGATCGATGAGGCATTGCCGGCGGCAAGCGCTGACAGCATCGCCGCTCTCGCGGAGGGCTTGAGAGGGCTTGTGGCGTTATGGTCGAGATAGCTACGCATAAGTTCCTTTCAGGCGCTTGCCCGAACGGGATGAAGCATGGCCCGGCGAACAGCCGCCTGGAGGGCGAGGTTCCGCTTGTTCACGACATCGCCCAGGGTCACCGCGGCGAGAAAACCGTAAATCTGGCGGCCCAGTGCCGACCAGAGATCGTGTGTCAAACATTTCTCGCCATGCGTGCAGCCTTCGATGGCATCGCCGAGGCAGCGCGTCACCTGCAGCGGCTCGTCGACCGCCAGCACGATCTCGGAAACCCGGATGTCCTCCGGATCGCGGGCCAATCGGTAGCCGCCCCCGGGACCGCGGGCGCTTTCCACAAGGCCTGCCTTCCGCAGCTTGAGGAAGAGCTGCTCCAGATAATCCTGACTGATATTCTGACGCTCGGTGATGGTGGCGAGCGCCACCGGCCGGCCTGCCGAATGCACCGCAATGTCCGTCAAAGCCATGACGGCATAGCGGCCCTTGGTCGATAGTTTCATCGTTCCTCGCCGTAAACCTTGAGTTTTCCGCCCAAAAAGCTTGCACCTCGCGGGGGCCCGTGTGCTAAGACGCCCTTTCGGTGCCGGAGCTTGGCTCATTCTTGAACGGTTCTAAGGAACCATATAGAAAGGCCGAGTAGATTAGTCAACTATTAGCTGGCTCAGAGGCCTTTCCCGGCACCGGTTTCGGCCTCCAGCCTCGAGCGCGCCAAAACATCTCATGCCAGAAGTCATTTTCAATGGTCCCGCCGGCCGGATCGAAGGGAGATACCACCACAACAAGCGGCCCGGAGCGCCGATCGCCATTCTGCTCCACCCTCATCCGCAGTTCGGGGGAACGATGAACAATCCGATCGTGCATTCGCTCTATTACGCTTTTGGCGACCGGGGATTTTCCGTTCTGCGCTTCAATTTCCGCGGTGTCGGCCGGAGCCAGGGATTGTTCGAAAATGGCGCAGGGGAGCTTTCAGATGCGGCCTCAGCGCTCGATTGGCTGCAGGTCTACAACAAGGACGCCAAAATCTGCTGGATCGCCGGCATCTCCTTCGGCGCCTGGATCTCCATGCAGCTTCTCATGCGACGGCCCGAGATCACGGGTTTCATTTCGATTGCGCCCCTGGCCAAACATTACGACTTTTCCTTCCTGGCGCCCTGCCCGGCGTCGGGACTTTTCGTCAACGGCGATCTCGACTCGGTGACGCCGCCGGAGGCCGTGCAGGGTCTCGTATCGAAGCTCAAGACGCAGCGGGGCATCATCATCGAGCACAAGGTCTTGCACGGCGCCAATCATTTCTTCACCGAGCGCATTGACGAGCTTGTAAAAATTTGCGGCGAATACGTCGACCGGCGGCTCGCCAAGGACCTTCAGACGGTGTGAAGAACGCCGCCAGGCGTGGGTGCGGCGACACGCGTCGTCGAGGGAAAGCTCAAAGGCAGCCCGCGAAGCGAGCGGACCGCGAGATAGGCGAAGGCCTCAGCTTCCATGGAATCCCCATTCAGGCCCTGCGCCTCCGCCGGCATGACGAGTCCTGAAACGGAATTCTCGAGCGCACCCATGAGAGCTGGATTGCGCCGGCCGCCGCCGCAGACGATCCAGACCTTGGGAGGTTCGGGAAGATGATCGACCGCCGCGGCGATGGCGCGGGCGGTGAACATCGTCAAGGTTGCGGCGCCGTCTTCCAATGTGAGTCCGGCGAGGGCGTCGATCGAGAAATTCTGCCGGTCCAGGGATTTTGGCGGCGGCCGCGAGAAATAACGGTCGGCAAGGAGCCGGTCGAGGTGACTCTGGTCCATGCGGCCCTTGAGCGCGTGACGGCCGTCATGATCGAGGGGGCTGCCCGTATGCAGTGCCATCCAATCATCGATCAAGGCATTGCCGGGGCCGGTATCGAAGGCCAAGAGCTCGCAGTTGCGGCCGACGTAGGTGATATTGGCAACACCGCCGATGTTCACGAATGCCAAAGGCCGCGCTGCAATCATTGCAGCCAGAGCGCGATGGTAGACGGGCACGAAGGGCGCGCCTTCGCCCCCCTGGGCAACGTCGGCGGCGCGAAAATCACTTACCACGGGAGAACCCGCGAGACGGGCGAGCATGGCGCCGTCGCCCAGCTGGACGGTCAGCCGCTCGGCCGGCCGGTGCAGAACGGTTTGGCCATGAAAGCCGATGACGTCGATACGCACGCGGTCAATCTGGGCATCGGTGCAAAAAGCCCTGACGGCACTCGCGTGCCAGAGGGTCAAGTCCTTCTCGAGCGCGGCGAGGCTGCCGGGCCTCGACTGCCTGTCGGTCAGACGCTTCGCCTCTTCGAGGGCGCTCATCAGGCGCTCGCGCTGGCGCTGGTCATAGGGATAGGTACGCGCCGGACCGCGGCGAACCACATCCTCGCCATCTGTCTCGACCAGGGCGATGTCGATGCCGTCGAGCGAGGTGCCGCTCATCAGGCCAAGCGCGGTTGAGCATTTTGGCATTCAGCGAATCCCATGCTAAGAGCCCGCCGTTGCAACCCCACTGACGTCATGGCCGTGCTCGACACGGCCATCCCCTTCTATACTGTGCAACGAGATTCGCGGGTCAGGCCCGCGAATGACGTTGGGTGGTTTCTGAGACATTGGCAATGCCGAAATTCAAGTCCGACTTTCTCCAGGTGCTCGACGAACGGGGGTTCCTGCGCCAAATCTCAGACGCAGAGGGACTCGACGTACTGGCGCAACGGGGCGAGGTCATCGCCTATGTCGGATATGACTGCACGGCGCCTTCGCTTCACGTCGGACATCTCATTTCCATCATGATGCTGCATTGGCTGCAACAGACCGGCGGGAAACCCATCGCACTCATGGGCGGAGGCACGACGCGCGTGGGCGATCCTTCGGGACGAGACGAGACGCGCAGGATCCTCACCGTCGAACAGATCGATGCGAACAAGGACTCGATCAAGACCGTTTTCGCGCAATTCCTAAGTTTTGGCGAAGGTCGTCGCGACGCAATCATGGTGGACAATGCGGAATGGCTTGCGCCGTTGAACTACATCTCCTTCCTGCGCGACATCGGCCGGCATTTTTCGGTGAACCGAATGCTCGCCATGGACTCGGTCAAGCTCAGGCTCGAGCGTGAGCACGAACTCTCCTTCATCGAATTCAACTACATGGTGCTGCAGGCCTATGATTTCGTCGAGCTCGCCCGACGATATGGATGCAATCTGCAGATGGGCGGATCGGACCAGTGGGGCAATATCGTCAACGGCATCGATCTCGGCCGCAGACTTGGCACACATCAACTTTATGCGCTGACCTGCCCCCTCCTCACCACCGCCATTGGCGCGAAGATGGGCAAGACGGCGGCGGGAGCCGTGTGGCTCAACGCAGACCAGCTTACCGCCTATGACTATTGGCAGTACTGGCGCAATGCGGATGATGCAGACGTCGTGCGGTTTCTGAAGCTGTTCACGCTGCTGCCATTGGGCGAGATCGAGAGGCTGGCGAAGCTCAAGGGAGCCGAGATCAACGAGGCCAAGAAGCAGCTTGCGACGGAAGCGACCGCCCTTGTTCATGGACGCGCGGAGGCCGAGGGCGCAGCCGAGACGGCGCGGCAGGCTTTCGAGACAGGCGAGACGGCGGCCGGACTTCCGGCAGTCACGATTGCCCGCAGCGAGGTCGAGGCGGGGCTGGGACTGCTCAAGGCGCTGGTGAGCGCCGGGCTTGCCTCTTCCAACGGCGAAGCACGACGGGCTGTGCAGGGCGCAGGGGTGAGAGTGAACGACCGACCGGTCAGCGACGAGCGGCTGATGCTCAGCGCTTCCGACATCGGCGATGATGGCGTGATCAAATTATCGCTGGGACGCAAGAAGCACGTGCTGCTCAGACCCGTTTGAAGCTCAAGGACCGCCTCCTCACTCGTCACCCCGGCGAAGGCCGGGGTCCAGCTTGCAAGCGTCGGTGAATCGAAGCTGGATTCCGGCTTTCGCCGGAATGACGATGATAGGGAATGCGCGCATGATGACGCACGAACAGACGTCATGGCCGGATTGGATCAGGTCATTTGCATCTAAAATGTCCAGCGATCAGTTCGTCCGCTCCGTCGGCAGACGTGTCTTCTTCTGTCCGGGTTCGGGGTAGTTGCCGCCGATCTCGAAGATGCGGCGCAGGAATCCCGGCGCCAGCGCTGAGACCGGGTTCACGATGAATTGCGGTTTCTGCATCGTGCCGCGCAGCGCGAAGGTCAAGCCGAATACGCCCTGCCCCTTGCCGCCCGTCAATATATCGCCCAGCAGGGGCACTTCACCCAAGGCGGAGTTCAGGGAATAAGCCGGGATGATCGTGCCTCCGATGTCGATGGCGCCGTCGCGCTTGCGGATCACGCCCTGTACGGTGGCTCCCATCTCGGGTCCCTTGAGAAGGGAGTCGCCGATGCGAACAAAGGTGCGATCGGAGGAGAAGGGAACTGTCAGGCGCGTGAAGGTGAAGCCCTGATTGCGGGGGCCGGCCGTCGCCTTGGTCTTCGTAGTGCGGTCGGGCCGTTCGATTTCGCGCAAGGCCGTTTCGTCCCTGACGGCGAAGTTGCGGATGACCAGCATGCCGCGGCGAATGGAGGGGTCCTCCGCGTTACCGAGCTGGGCGCTGAGCTCGAGTTGGCCACCCGATGCCTTCGAGTAAATGTTGGCCGCGCGCAAGGCGGCACCCGCATCGCCGATGACGACCCTCATGTCACGCTGCTGGCCGGCGGGAGCGATTTTGATCGTGGCCGGCGCGCCGCT
>Ga0114129_10013677_pt1 | contig 11565 bp, 18 predicted proteins | sample RhiMetdeltSRZDD1_FD_80071 | JGI IMG/M metagenome (GOLD analysis project Ga0114129, IMG submission 80071) | Populus rhizosphere microbial communities from Tennessee, USA - Rhizosphere MetaG P. deltoides SRZDD1 (version 2) (version 2) | ecosystem: Host-associated > Plants > Roots > Rhizosphere >... | reverse complement strand
GCTCACCGAGTCGATCGGCGTGGTGCTGCACACCATCGCGGCGAACATGCAGACCGAGTACCTGCTGCACCAGTCGCAGTCGCTCACCGCAGAGCTGCAGGCGCAGCAGGAGGAGCTGAAGAAGACCAACGACCGCCTGGAGCAGCAGGCGCTCAACCTGCAGAAGTCGGAGTCGCTGCTGAAATCCAAGCAGGACGAGCTGCGCTCGGCCAACGAGCAGCTGCAGGAGAAGGCGCGCCAGCTCTCCGACCAGATGCGCCAGGTCGAGTTCAAGAACCGCGAGATCGAGCAGGCCCGCTCCGCGCTGGAAGAGAAGGCCGAGCAGCTGTCCTTGTCTTCGCGCTACAAGTCGGAGTTCCTCGCCAACATGTCGCACGAGCTGAGGACGCCGCTGAACAGCCTGCTGATCCTCGCGCGGCTGCTCGCCGACAACGTCGGCGGCAACCTCACGCCCAAGCAGGTCGAGTTCGCCAGGACGATCCACTCGTCCGGCGCCGAGCTGCTCGCCCTGATCAACGATATCCTGGACCTGGCGAAGATCGAGTCGGGCACGGTGACGCTCAACATCGCCGCCGAGCGCTTCGCCGACGTCACCGAGTACGTCGAGCGCACCTTCCGCCAGATGGCGAGCGACAAGGGCCTCGAGTTCGTGGTCTCGGTCGACCCGAGGCTGCCGGGCGCGCTGGAAACCGACGCGAAGCGCCTGCAGCAGGTCATCACCAACCTCCTCTCCAACGCCTTCAAGTTCACCAGCAAGGGCAGGGTGTCGCTCGAGGCCCGCGCGGCGGATGCCGGCTGGAGCCCCAACCACCACGTGCTGTCGAACGCCGGCACGGTGGTGGCTTTCTCGGTGGTCGACACCGGCATCGGCATCCCGGCCAGCAAGCAGCGGCTGATCTTCGAGGCCTTCCAGCAGGCCGACGGCACCACCAGCCGCGAGTACGGCGGCACGGGCCTCGGGCTCTCGATCAGCCGCGAGCTCGCCCGGCTCCTCGGCGGCGAGATCCGCGTCACCAGCACGCCGGGCGAGGGCAGCACCTTCACGCTGTACCTGCCGCTCGCCTACCAGCCGGGGGTGGCCGAGCCCGGCTTCGAGCCCGACTCGCCCGAGGAGCTCGCTGCGTTCACGCCGGCGCCCGCGCCGGTGTCGACGGTGGAGGCCGCGGAGGTCGCGCCGCAGGCCGCCAACGAGCTGGCCGAGAAGAAGGTGCTGGTGGTGGACGACGACATCCGCAACGTGTTCGCGCTCACCAGCGCGCTCGAGCAGCACGGCATGCGCGTGCTGCACGCCGAGAGCGGCAAGGAAGGCATCGAGGTGCTCAAGCAGGCGCGCGACATCGACGTGGTGCTGATGGACGTGATGATGCCGGGCCTCGACGGCTTCGACACCATGCGCATCGTGCGCCAGCTCGAGGGCTACAAGTCGCTGCCGATCATCGCGGTCACCGCGAAGGCGATGCTCGGCGACCGCGACAAGTGCATCGAGGCGGGCGCGAGCGACTACATCGCCAAGCCGGTGAACGTCGACGTGCTGCTCGCGACGCTCTGGCGCACCCTTCACCCTCAGGCGGCGTGATGGAGCCGTGATGGAGAAAATCGTGCTGCGCGCCGAGCCGTCGGTGAAGGAGCTGCTGCCGGGGTTCCTCGAGAACCGCCGCCGCGACCTCGAGCGCCTGCGCGAGGCGCTGCACGCGGGCGACCTCGCCGTGATCCGCGACCTCGGCCAGAACATCCGCGTGTTCTCGCGCGTCTACGGCCTCGACGAGCTCACCGAGATGGGCGAGGCGATCCGCTGCGCCGCCGAGGAGTGCAGCACGCTGCGCATCGTGCACCTGCAGCGGCGCCTCGCCGACTATCTCGCGCGCGTGGAGCTGGCGGACTAGCATGGAGCGCGAATTCGAAACCGTGCTCGAGACCCTCGCCGGGCTCGCCGCTGCCAACATCGTGCTGGTCGAGACGCTGCACGAGCGCGGCGTGCTCGACAAGAGCCACTTCGCGCACGCGTTCGCGCGCGCGCTCGACACCCTCGCGCCCGAGCACCGCGGCGGAATGATCGAGCACGTGCTGCAGAACCTGCGCGACCGCTGCATGAACCTGCCGCCGCGCGGCGCTTCCGACGCCCGCCAGTGGCTCGACGAGATTCTCCGCCGGTCTACTTCACCTTAGTCAGCCAGGAAGGCCGCCGGAAGCGGCCGAGCATCGTTCCCGCGGCGGCTTCCCGTCCCTCGTCGTCGAACAGGATCTCGCGGTTGCCGAACGGCAGCGCCGCGCCCGCGATGATGAGGCGCGTGCGCCCGTTCTCGCACTCGAACTGCAGGATCAAACCGCTGGCGTCGTCTTCTACGATCTGCTCGCGTACCTTGCAGAGCGCCCCGTTGGGCTTGATTGGCATGGCATCCTCGCTTCCTTCCATTCCCGTATGTTCATGACCCCGGTTCGAGCAATGCCTGTGCCCGTCTGTTGTAGCAATTGCGTTACAAGCGTGGCGCGCGTACTTCACGCGTGCTGCCGTACACTTGGCGCGTGCCGATCGCAAGTCCCCGCTATGCGTTCAATGCAACGATGGTCGCGGGCGCGCCGCCCGATCCCGGCGTGTTCGCGCTGTGGGAGAACGACGAGCTCATCTACTACGGCCGCGCGCTCGGCAACGGCGCCACGATCCAGTCGCGCCTGCGGGAGCACCTCGATACCGGCGTGAACGGCACCGTGGGCGCCACGCACTACGGCTGGGAAATCGCCGCCAACCCGCGCGTGCGCGAGGCCGAGCTGCTGCGTGAATTCGAAAAGATGTACGGGCGCCTGCCGCGCTGCAATTCAGCCTGACGGCACATTCCCTGCTTGGTGGCAGCGCATGCAATGCGACCTGCGCCTCGAACTGTATCTTGCGCTGCTCCTGCTCGGCGCCGACGAAATGCTGCTCGCGAGCCTCGCCGCCTGGCGCGAGGCCGCTGACGACGAGGCGCTCGTCGCCGACCTCGCCAACTGGAACGATGCCAAGGTGCTCGAGATGAAAGAGTGGCTCGCCACCATGACCGGCGAGGAGCTCGACGCCGCGCGCGATCGCATCCGGCGATACGAGCAAGCCCGAGTGGTGGTGCGACAGGCCGCCTGAGCCGAACGATTTCTTGCAGATCGGCGGGACAAGCTTCCTCGCCGCGCGCCGCGCGCAGCGCGAACATCGCGCGCATGACGCTTCTCTATCGACGCACCGAGGCAGGCCGCAAGGCCTGGGATACGCAGGAGGGCAGCGTCCCGCTCGAATACCGGCGGGTGCTCGGCCTCTTCACCCATGACGCCGACCCGCGCGACGTGCGCGCGAAGCTCGGCTGGTCGGAGGGCGCGCTGAACGACGTGCTCGAGGAGCTCGAAGAGAAAGGCATGCTCGAGCGCTACGAGACCGACGACCGCGTCGACCTCGACTTCACCGGCTCGTTCAGCGTCGCGGGACTCAATCCGCTCGGGCGCGCCTGAGCGCGAACCCGGAAGCGCGCCTGGGCGCTTAGGCGAGCAGCTCGCCGATCGCCGCCGGGTCGAGCGGCTTCACCACGTAGCCGTCGCAGCCCGCGTCGCGCGCGCGCTTGCGGTACTCGTCCTGCGAATAGGCGGTTACCGCGATGATGCGGGTGTCCGCGATGCCGGGGATGCGCCGCAGCCGCTGGCACACCTCGAAGCCGTTCAGCCCGGGGAGCGCGAGATCGAGGAACACGAACTCGGGCTGCAGCTGGGCCGCCATGTCGACCGCGACGTAGCCGTTGATGGCGTAATCGACCTCGTGGCCCATGTCGCGCAGGATCCAGGTCAGGCTGCGAGCCGAATCGATGTCGTCCTCGACCACGAGCACGCGGCGAGGCACCGCGGCGCGCCTCGCCTCCGAAGGCTTGAGATCTTGCTGGGTAATGGCCGTGGCCTAGGGTTCTTACTAGCCGGCTATCTTCGAACGAATGCGGGGGGCCTACAAGTGTCCGAAAACGGCAACAAACGCCCCTCGCGTAGCGATCGCGCTACACGGCGCTCGACGATTCAGTGATCCGCTACTTGAGGCGGCGGATCCGCAGCCCGTCGATCAGGCGCAGGTTGCCCTCGTCGCCCTCGTGCGTCTCGATGATCTGGATCCGGCCCAGGCGCTCGAGCGCCTCCGCGGCCGCGGCCACGATCTGGAAGTTGCGCAGGCTGGTGGTGTCGTCGGCGCGCAGCCACGTGTCGGCGCCCACCGGCGTGCGCTGGTACAGCGCGGTGAGGTCCGAAACTTCGTTGCGCACTTGGAGCGCCATGGTTCAGGACGGCGGGATAAGTGGTTTTCGAGCCCCCGGATTACACGCCATGGCGAGGCAGTACGGATGGTCCTTCACACTAATTGACACTGGGGCCTAGGGAGCCCTAGGTTCTGGCAGGGAGCGAGAATCGGATGCCGACCGTGTATGCGAGGACGCTGAGGCGCGCGGCAGAACTGCTGGGCGGCGAGGCCGCACTGGCCGCCCGACTGGGCGTGACGGAGGACCAGCTCGATCTGTGGCTCCGCAATTTTGTGCGCCCGCCGAACGACGCTTTCCTGAAGGCGGCGGACGTCGTCGGCGAGCACGAGCTGCGCATGCTCAATAAGCAGCACGTGCCGCCCGACTAAATCGAGTGCCGTTTGCTCTTTTCTTCACGAAGTTTCCTGGATGCAAGGGTCAACACTAGGTGTCGTGCAGCAGCGACTGATGCATTCGTTCTAGCCCTGGGCCCGATGTATTGACACTCCATGCACGCCAGCGCAGGGTGTGCGCAACGTCATTAAGACAAGCTTGGGAGGCCGCATGGAGGGCGCCAGATATCGCATCAGCGCGCAACACAACAACGCGCGAGCCTACCGGCAGTTCTACGGCCGCGAGTCCCGCACCGAAAGCTCCGATCTGCTCGGGGCGAGAAATCGCTTCTGGCGCGCATTCGCGTACGCGCATGCGTTCTTGCAGCGCCGATCAGCTTCGAGGTCTTGAGCTTCAGTCCGCGGCGCGCGGGCGGCGCCCGAGCCGGTCCGCGGCCTTTTCCATCGGCGCCGGGTCTGCGCTGATGATGTCCACCATCTGCAGGAACAGCCGCTGAGGCAGACTGATTCGGCCGGTGGCGAAGAGGCGAATGGTTCCCGCCGACAACCCAAGGCGTGCTCCAAGCTGCTCCTCGCCGCCGACCATCTCGACGGCCTTCCTCATCACCCGCATTTGCACCGCTATTTCCACTGATCGCCCAGTATGGGTGGAATCCCCCAGGGGCGGGCATCATCGAATCACGTTGGCTGGCGTAGCGGAATGTCTACGCACGCCGCCCTGTAGCCGTTTCTCTACGCGGTTTTCGAGGAAGCAGCTACAACGAAGTTACTAGGGAAATTCCCAGCGTGCGAATACCATTGCACAGGGGAGATGCACATAAAAGAGGCCATCTAAATGGCGACCGTCACCAACCTCCGGCCCGTCCCGAACGCCAAACGTCGTCGGGTGCTCGTCGTCGAAGACAACCTCGACTCGGTTCATTCCATGACGATGTTGATCCGCATGATGGGCCACGAAGTGGAGTTCGCGATCAATGGGTTCGCGGCCATCGACGTGGCAAGGAAATATCGGCCCGACATCGTGATCCTGGACCTGGGCTTGCCGGATTTCAAAGGGGACCATCTGGCCACGCAGCTCAAGTACGAGCCCGGACTGGAGCAGACCCGGATTATCGCCATGTCCGGCTTGCCTGAAGAGAACCTGGAAGCGCGCGCTCGGGCGGCCGGATGCAGCGAGTTCCATCGAAAGCCGATCGACCCCACGAAACTCGAAGAAATCCTGGCCGAATAAGACGCTCATAGACACGTGCCAAGACGCAACCTGGACGAGGCGCACAACCTCTACAGCGCTCTCTTGCGCGCGATCGTTGCGCACCCGGGAGGGAGCGACGATCCTGACGCCGTGCGCCATGTGTCGAGCCTCTGTGCGCGCGCGGTCGAAGTCATCGATGACGAAAATGCGCACAGCATCCTTCGGAACATCGAAACCCTGGCGGGACTTCTTTTTTCGGCCGCAGGCCACGTGGACGCGCAGGCAGGATCGCTGCGCGGCGTCGCCGCGCTGAAGTTCCACCTTTTCAATGCCCTCAGCAATCTCCGCGGCCGGCTTCAGATGGTCCAACAGGCTCGGCCATCGATGCCGGAGCTGCCCGCCCTCGAGGCCAAGAAGAATCAGCGCATCCTGGTGGTGGAGGACGACCACGATTCGGCGCTGAGCCTGAAGAAGCTGCTCGAGCTTTGCGGATACGCGGTCACCGTCGCCTTCACCTGCAGCGAGGGCCTGGAAGCCGCCGAGAAAACGCCGCCCGACATCGTGCTTTGCGACATCGGCCTGCCGGACTGCAACGGCTACGATTTCGCGACGGCGTTGCGCAGCAAGCCTGGCACCGCGCGCACGAGATTGATCGCCGTGACCGCCTACGGCAGCGAGGAGGACCAGAAGCGCTCACGGGCGGCGGGCTTCCAGCTGCACCTCGTCAAGCCGGTGAAGCCCGAGCATCTCCTCGAGGAGCTGGACCGGCCCCGCAGGTCTGCCAACGGAAAGTAGGGAGCCGGGAATTGGTGGGTGCTACAGGGATCGAACCTGTGGCCCCTTCCGCGTGAAGGACGACCAAGGGGCGAATCCCGGGCCCCGACCGTACCAGCCTGTTTCATCCCCACCATCATCTCGAGCGACATCCTCAAGACCTGATCGCGAAAACGACGAGGTGATAGGGGAATAGATGCTCCGATGCCAGCACATCGAACCCAGCTCGCCGCACTACGGCATCAGCCAAACTCATATCGAAGACGTGATGATGAACCTGGCGATGCTCCGGGTTGTTCCTAAAAACGCTTCGCCATTCAGGCCAATCTGAAAAAGACCAATGTTCCTGGTCTGTTCTTTCGATAGCTTCCTGAATGTGCGTCAAGTCATCTTCCGGAGTTTCGTTCTTGAAGTCGGACAGCAAGTGCTCGAGGCTTGTAACCGGCCGGCGATGATCGAACGTCCACTTTCCATCGGGAAGGACTAGCAACAGACATCCACCCGGCTTAATGATCCTGCGCCATTCAAGAAGCGCGCGAATTGGATTGGCAGCGTGCTCCAGCATGTGCGAGGAAAGAACAAAGTCGCAAGATTCGCTGGCGACGGGAAGCGAGATGGCGTCCCAGTCATAGGACCGACCGACCCTATCCCCGTACTCAAAAGATGGCCCTGCCTTAAAGCCGTAATTGGTGAGAGAGGAAACGAGCGGATAGACGGGGATCTTTCTCCCAGGCTGGAACACGACGCTGGGGCCGCCGACCTCGATTCCGTCGCCCCTCAGGGTTCCAGCGATCAAGGGGAAACACCTTACCCTCTTCGATTGAAGCGAGTAGCGAAGCCAATTCAGCAGAAAGGAAGGTCGGCCGAGCTGGTACGCCCTGCGTATGGATCCGACCAGACCCGACGTCATTTAGCGAAGCATACCGCGCCATGCGGTTGAAGCCTCTCTTTCCGGCCGGCGCCTATACAGGAACGACGAAGAAGGAAACGCGCTGGAGGCAGCGAGACGTGTACGAGAGCATGCGGTGCAAGCACCACGGAGGGAGATCCTGGGAATGACCAGCCAGCAACTAGCCGACGAGCTAGGGGTGACGCTCGTTACGCTGAATAGCTGGCTTCGGCCGGCGACAACCTTTGGTGGGTGCTACAGGGATCGAACCTGTGGCCCCTTCCGTGTGAAGGAAGTGCTCTACCGCTGAGCTAAGCACCCGGCCCGCGAAGGGCAGAATTCTAGCAAAAAGCCCGCGCCGGCCGGCACTGGCGTAGAGTGCCGGCTGCATGCTCGTCTTCCGGCAGCTGTTCGATCCGCAGTCGGCGACCTACACCTACCTGGTCGCCGACCGCGGCTCGCGCGAGGCGCTGCTCGTCGACCCGGTGTTCGAGCAGGCCCGGCGCGACGCGGCGCTGATCGAGGAGCTCGGGCTGCGCCTGAAGTGGACGCTCGAGACGCACGTGCACGCCGACCACGTCACCGGGGCCTGGCTCCTGCGGCAGAAGCTCGGCAGCAAGATCGCGATTTCCGCGGCGAGCGGTGCCGAGGGCGCCGACAAGTATGTCCAACCCGGTGAAACCATCCCATTCGGGAAAAGGCATCTGGAAGCGCGCGCGACGCCGGGCCACACCGGCGGCTGCATGACCTACGTGCTCGACGACGCGTCGATGGCCTTCACCGGCGACGCGCTGCTCATCCGCGGCTGCGGCCGCACCGATTTCCAGCAGGGCGACCCGGGGAAGCTGTTCCGCTCGGTGCGCGGGCAGATCTTCTCGCTGCCGGAGGAGTGCACGCTCTTTCCCGGCCACGATTACCGCGGCCTCACCGCCACCAGCGTCGGCGAGGAGAAGCTCTACAACCCGCGCCTCGCCGAAGGCATCCTCGAGCAGGATTTCGTCGGCTACATGAAGCACCTCGGCCTGCCGCATCCGAAGCAGATGGAGGTCGCGGTGCCGGCGAACCTGAAATGCGGCCAGCCGCAGGCCGCCACGCAGAACCCTCTGGGCGCGCAGGGCGATCATGACTGGGCGCCGCTCACCTACACCTTCGCCGGCATCTGGGAGGTGCAGCCCAACTGGCTCGAGGAGCACCTGCGCGACGTGTTGGTACTCGACGTGCGCGAGCTCGACGAGTTCAACGGGCCGCTCGGGCACGTGCCCGGCGCGAAGCTGGTCCCGCTCGGCACGCTCGCCGAGAGCGCCGGCAAGCTCGAGCGCGAGCGGCCGATCGTGGTCGTGTGCCGGTCGGGCGCGCGCTCGGCGCAGGCGACGCTGATGCTCGGGAAGGCGGGCTTCGAGAAGGTCGCCAACCTCTCCGGCGGCATGCTGCGCTGGCGCACCCAGCGCTTCCAGGTCGAGGGCGGCAGCGACTAGAAAAAGGGGTCAGACCCCTTTTTCTATAATTCAGACTTCCATGACGGTCCGCACCCGCTTTGCGCCGAGCCCCACCGGCTACCTCCACATCGGCGGCGCCCGCACCGCGCTGTTTTCCTGGGCCTACGCGCGCCACCACGGCGGCAAGTTCATCCTGCGCATCGAGGACACCGACCTCGAGCGCTCCACCGCCGAGTCGGTGCAGGCGATCCTCGACGGCATGCGCTGGCTGGGCCTCGACTGGGACGAGGGGCCGTCCTTCCAGATGCAGCGCCTTGCGCGCTACCGCGAGGTGGCGGAGTCGCTCATCGCCGCCGGCCACGCCTATCGCGACTACATGTCCCGGGAAGAGCTCGAGGCCCTGCGCCAGGAGCAGCTCAGGAACAACGTCAAGCCGAAGTACGACGGCCGCTGGCGCCCCGAGCGCGCCCGGGCGCTCGGCCTCACCCCGCCGAAGGGCGTCGCGCCGGTGGTGCGCTTCCGCACGCCGGAGGAGGGCGAGGTCGGCTGGAACGACCTGGTGAAAGGGCCGATCAGCTTTCCGAACGCCGAGCTCGACGACCTGGTGCTGCTGCGCGCCGACGGCGTGCCGACGTACAACTTCGGCGTGGTGGTCGACGATCTCGACATGGACATCACCCACGTCATCCGCGGCGACGACCACGTGAACAACACGCCGCGGCAGATTCATATTTTCAGGGCGCTGCAAAGAGAGCTTCCGGCTTTCGGCCACGTGCCGATGATTCTCGGCGCCGACGGCGAGCGCCTGTCCAAGCGCCACGGCGCGACCAGCGTCATGGAGTACGCGAGCCTCGGCTACCTGCCCGAGGCGCTGGTCAACTACCTCGCGCGCCTGGGCTGGTCGCACGGCGACGCCGAGATTTTCTCGCGCGAGGAGCTGGTGCAGTGGTTCGACCTCGCGCGCGTGTCGCGCTCGGCGGCGCAGTTCAACCCCGAGAAGCTCGGCTGGATCAACCAGCAGTACCTCAAGGAAGCTTCCGACGCGCGCCTCGCGCGGCTCGTCGAGCCCGAGCTGCGCAAGCGCGGTGCCCAGCCCGCCGGCGGCCCGCCGCTCGAGAAAGTGGTCGCGCTCTTGAAGGACCGCGCCAGCACCATCCCGCTGCTCGCCGACGAGGCGATGCTTTTCTACGCGGTGGAGGTGGACCCGGGGATGCCGGACTGGGGAATCGACGTCTCCAAAGCCCTGAGGATGCTGAAAGCCAAGCTGAGCACGGTGGCGTGGGATCGCGCCGCCATCGGCGAGGCGATCAAGGAAGCGGTGAAGTCGAACGGCCTGAAGATGCCGCAGCTCGCGATGCCGCTGCGGCGCCTGGTCACCGGGCGCACGCAGACGCCTTCGATCGACGCCGTGCTCGAGCTGATCGGCCGCGAGACCGTGCTCCTTCGACTTTCCCGGCACTTGAACGAGGATTGATGCGCAACCTTGCCATAGTCTTTCTTCTCCTTTTCCCCGCGGTTGGGTTTTCGCAAGGCCTGGAGCCCGGCGAGTGGGAGTTCAACGCCGTCACCAGCTCGCCGCTCGTCTCGGGCGGGCAGACCAGCGTGTTCAAGCGCTGCATCCGCAAGGAGGACGCCGAGAACCCCGAGCGCTGGATGGCGCGCCAGAGCCAGACGGGACCCTGCGAGCTGAAGCCGCTCGAGCGCACCAAGGATTCGATGAAGTGGGAGGTGTCCTGCCCGAAGACCAACTCGCGCGGCAGCGGCTCCGCGCGGCTCACCGGCCCCGGCGCCGTGGAGAGCGATCTGCAGATGACCACCGAGGTCCAGGGCTACCGCATCCAGACCAACACCCACACCACCGGCAAGCGCCTGGGACCTTGCAAGAGCTGAGCTGTGCTGAAACGAATCTTGGCCATCCTGATGACGCTCGCGTGCGCGCCGGCATTCCCTCAAAGCCTTGAACCCGGCGAGTGGGAGTTCAACGCCGTCACCATCACCACCTCGCCGGTCTTGCCGGGCGAGAAAACCAGCGTATTCAGGCGCTGCATCAAGCAGGAGGACGTGGACGATCCGGAGCGCTGGATGGCGCGCCAGAGCCAGACCGGGCCCTGCCAGCTTACGCCGGGTGAGAAAACGGAGGAGTCGATGCAGTGGGACGTGTCGTGCCCGAAGACCAACATGCGCGGCCACGGCGTCGCGCGGCTGACCGGTCGCGGCACGGTGGTCAGCGATCTGTGGATGAGCGGCGAATTCCAAGGCTACCGCGTCGAGACGTACACCAAGACCTCCGGCAAGCGCCTCGGGCCGTGCAGCAGCTGAAATCGGCCTCTGACCCCGACTTCCCTGCCGCGCTATAATTTCGCCCCTCGGTCGGGGGTATAGCTCAGCTGGGAGAGCGCTTGCATGGCATGCAAGAGGTCACCGGTTCGATCCCGGTTACCTCCACCAACCGACCCGCAGTCCCCATCGTCTAGAGGCCTAGGACATCGCCCTTTCACGGCGGTAACCGGGGTTCGAATCCCCGTGGGGACGCCAACGGCTTCTCGGGTCGAGCAAAGTCCCCTACGCGTTCGCGCCGCCAAGCACGACGGCGGCCAGCATCTCGGCGGTCGGCTGCACCGCCGGCGAGGGAAGACCGGCGCGTGTCAGCCCGGCGGCGAAAACCCCGCTCAGGGCGCTCGACTTGGCG
>Ga0114129_10013676_pt1 | contig 11565 bp, 13 predicted proteins | sample RhiMetdeltSRZDD1_FD_80071 | JGI IMG/M metagenome (GOLD analysis project Ga0114129, IMG submission 80071) | Populus rhizosphere microbial communities from Tennessee, USA - Rhizosphere MetaG P. deltoides SRZDD1 (version 2) (version 2) | ecosystem: Host-associated > Plants > Roots > Rhizosphere >... | reverse complement strand
GTCAGGTCTCCCTATTACATAGCACTCTGGAGACTGCCGTGATGGTATTCCAGTTGCGAGTCGTGGCCGGAACGCCAAAGAGCCGGTCGAACGTGCCGAGATAGCCGATCGCCTTCATGTGGCGCCGGTAGAGGCCGAAGACGAACCGGTTGTCCCTGGCGAGAACTTTCAGGAGCCACTTGCCGCTCGAAGGAAAGCTCATTGGCGTCGACGGCGCCGAGCGGGGGCGTCGGGACAAGACGCTCACGAAGCGGACGATGTCGGGCCGCACCGGCTGGCCGGCAAAATGATGCTGAGACATCATCCTGAGGATCTCGCGGCCCTGGCAGATCATCATCTCGACATCAAAGGGAAGCCTGCGTGCCAGTTCGGCGCGGACTTGTGCCTGCGTGACTGGCTGCCGGATCACAAAGGTGCCCGCCGCGCCGATGTTGACGGCGTCGAGGTGCTTCAGTTGCTCGGTGAGGGTGGTCGGTCGGAAGGTCCTGTGACCGCCGACGTTGACTCCTCTCAGAAAAACCACGAGTGCCACGCGCGGATTCTGGACCTCAAAATAAGAGCACCACTACACCAACGCCGCTGCGAATGCCGGTTCTGTCAATTCGCGACTCGGTCGCCGGGTCTGTCGTGTCCTCGCGGCTGCGATCGACGCCGAGTTCCCCAAACACACCGAAGCGTTCGCCGAGTCCGTAGCGGACGCCGAGAGAACCGGTGATCGAGTGGCCCTCAATCTCCCTGTCATCGCTGCCCGTCACGAAGACATTTGCAGGAACGTCCTGGACGACAGTGGTCCTACCCCGGCGGTGAACATATCGGGGGCTCACGTACAAAGACAGGTTCTCCTCGCGGTAAACGCGAAACAGCGCGCTTAGACCAACACCGACCAGCCGGGTGTCGGTCGAGAACCGTGAGGTTCCAAGCCGCGACACGGAGGTCGAGTCGGCGTTGAATACGTCGAAAGTGAATTCTGGACGTATTCCGACGAGTGCGGACGGCTGCCACAAAACGCCGAGGGCTGTCGGATAGCCGATGCTCAACCCAAACCGCCCGGACTGTGCCGCGGCCTGACACGGAAACGCGGCAAACGCAGCGACAGCGAGAACGAGCGGCCGAACGCGAAGAGCCATGCTGGGTGATTCTATCCGCGCGCTGGCGTTTACGAACGATCTACCAACGCGCGAACGCCAGCGTCACCGTTCGTTCGAACTCGACGAACGGCATCCCGGGTCCGCCGTCCAGGTTGACCGGGCATCGCAGGATGTCCGTCCCCTGGAGGCGGATCTCAGCGTCTCGGGCGATTCCCGTGAACTCACCTGCGGCCGATACCAACGTGCACTGGTTCTTGCTGAATCCGCCGTCCAGCCGCGCGCGGGCGGAGCCAGTCCCTGGCATCAGGACCTCGCCGATGAGCGTGCCCCCGCCGGTGCAGAAGCGATCGGAGTTCCAACCGTTGCCATCGGTGCTGAGCAGGCCGCTGAACGTGCGCCCGCCCTGCGACTCAATGGTCAGCGATCCCTGACAGCTGTAACTGCCGGGCGTCGTGCCCGTTTCCCGATTGCGATAAACGACGTTGGTGCCAGCGGTGCGCCACCGGCCAACCAGCGACGGAAACACGTCAGCCGGCGGCGCAGGCGCCGCTGGAGCGGTCGCAGGGGTGGACGAGTCAGGTGACGGGCCAGTCGGAAGCTCAGGTGTGACAGTGCCGCAGGCAACCAACAGCAAGCTCAGGCAAAGAGCGCCAACACTGAAGCCTGTGCGCACAGCGAGGCAGGTCGGCTGCAACGCTCATACCCGAATATGCCCCGCCCCAGGACCGAGGGTTCGTCCGTCAAAAACGAAGTGCCCTGCGGACAGCGCCCGCTCCACTGGTCACCGCGCGTTTGACCGGCGAGGACGAACCCGCCCGCAGGCTCGCTCTGATTTCGACGGTCTGTCGCGGCAGTACCTGGACGCGACGCACTTCGGGCGCGTAGCGCGGATGGCTGACTCGCACGACGTAGACACCCTGCGTCAGCTCCTGCGTGACCCGACCTGTGGAGTCGGGCGTCAGCGTCGCAACGATCGCGTTCTGAGTCGTGAGGACTTCAATCGTCGCATCGGTAACGCTTCCGCGAGAGCCTGCGGCCTGCACGATGGTGACGAGGTCCCCTGTGTTCGCCGGACGAGCAAACTCCACCAGCGAGAACGCGGCGCCGGTGATCGAGACGATCCCTGCCAGCGTACCGACGACTGCCTGAAAGCGTGGAAGCGACGGGCGGAGCCGAGTGCGACAGGCAGCCCAGGTCGATTTCCAGGACGCGGTTGACGTCGATGTCCGGCTCTTATTCGCCATCAAATGGGATCCCATGAGGCCGCAACATTCGGACCAGCACGCGTCGCGTCGCAACAGCGCAGAATTGTGCCGTTTAGCGAGTACGGCCCGTTGGGGGCGGCCCCGCGCAATGTCTATTTCGCAACTGGCCAGTCAAGAATGCAGGCCGCCACCAGGCCATAGCTGCCTATGTGACCGGCGACCCGCTGGCTCGTCTTGTGAATAGGAACATGCCACACAGGGAGGGGAGTCGGGTGACAAACGTGATGGGCGGTCGATTCGCCGACGCGATGCTTAACGCGGGTGGCGCGTGTATGGTGGTGGTCGGAATCGCGGCCATCGACGAGCGTGTGCGTATGTATCTGGCAGGCGTGCTCACCGGTGATCCGTCGAGCCAACTCGTGCAGGCCAGCGTTCGCGCCCAGCGATTCGCGCGGGTCGTCATGGCGACGGCGGATGCCCACGGCAGCGAGCCCGTTGCGCTCGCAGTCCTCGCACTCGTGTGTGTGATGCTCGGCGCACTTATGCTCCGCACGTAGAATTGCTCCGCACGTAGAATCCGGGCCAACCCCTATACGGTCGACTCTCGTCCGCAGGCTCAGGCGGAGAATCCCCAACAAATCACTGATGACGTCGCGATGATTGCAGTGTTGGATGGCCAGGAGGCCAACATGCTGTTCACGTTAGCCGTCATTCTCTTCGTGCTGTGGCTATTAGGCGTCGTCGGCACCTATACGGTCGGCGCCGTCGTTCATTTCCTGCTCGTCGCAGCGATTGTGCTCCTGGTGATCGGATTGTTGAGCGGTCGTCGGACAGTCGTTTAAGACACGGCTCAGACCGCGATTCTGAGAACCAGGCACAAACTCGTTTATCGACGACACTCCGAGAACCGTGAACTCCCTGGGCCGGGCATGTGCCCGGCCCTCTCTTTTTCTCGCTTGCCTTTACTTCGGAAATCTGAACCGCTATAAGGTCGTCAGCAATATCGAATAAGGGTGAGCGCATGAGGGCATGGGCCGGTTGGATTGTCTTGATGGCAGCTGTTCTGGGGCCTCTGCAAGTTCGGGCTCAAGACCAGACTCTCGTGCTGGAAGGCGGAATGCTGATCGATGGGACCGGCAGGGCTCCCATCAACGACGCCGTGATTGTGATCGACGGATCACGGATCAAAGCGGTCGGCTCGAGAGGCCAGGTTTCATACCCGGCAAACGCGCGGGTCATCCGGACGGACGGGAGAACCATCCTTCCAGGGTTGGTCGACGCCCACGTGCACATCCGGGATTACATGCCACCGATGTTCCTGCGGTACGGTGTGACCACCGTTGCCGACACGCACGATCCTACGGAGTGGAGCCTCGCGCAGCGGGATGCGATCAACAGCGGCAGGATCAAGGGCCCCAGAACGTTTGTCTCAGGCGAGCGGGCGGCCAACACCCGTGAAGGCAATCCCCCGAGCATTCCCTTGCAGACAGTGGACGAGGCCAGAGCCTACGTGAAGAAGCTCATCGCCATGGGTGTCGATGTGATCAAGGTGGACCTGAGCCTCTCGTACGACCAGCTGCGGGCCATCGTCGAAGAGGCAACAGCGGCTGGTTTGAGCGTGGTGGGACACTCTCAGAACATCCGCAAGGCGGCTGAAGCCGGCCTGAAGTACATGGAACACACGAACACTCTGACGGCGGCCATCCTCGAAGCGATGGGACGATCGGCGAGGGAAACGTCAGACCAGCGCGGCGCCGACATCGCATTGATGGATACGAAGCTGTTCCCGCCGCTCATCGAGTTCATGGTCAAGCAGGGTGTGTACGTGAATCCCACGCTGGCCGCGCAGTGGAGAAGCTCCACCCCTCGAGGGGTGGAATGGGCGGCCGCCGCGGTGACGATGGTTCAGGACCCCGGACTTGCCTTCGTGCCCGCCGACGTTCGGCAATCCTGGACCCAGCCGGACAGCCGCGAGCCGAACCGCGAGGGATACGCGAAGATGGCGGAGTTTGTCCGCAGATATGCCGAGGCCGGCGGCAAAGTCGTGAGCGCGACCGACGCCGGATTCATGCCGGGACTCAGCATGCACTACGAAATGCAGATGGTCGCCGATATCGGTGTGCCTGCCATGAAGGTCATTCAAGGGGCGACGCTCTGGGCCGCGGAGTCGTTTGGCAAGGCGAAGGACCTTGGCAGCGTCGAAGCGGGAAAGCTGGCGGACCTGATTGTGATCGACGGAAACCCGTTAACCAGAATCGAGACGACTCAGAACATCCGCATGGTGATCAAGGACGGTCGCGTCCTGGACACGACCTACGACCCGCACTTCGTCAACCCCATCCCGCGTCCCCCGGACGTGCCTCCGCAGCGATGAGCAAGGCGGTTACGAAGGAATCGCCCGCCGGAGTCAAGAACTACATCACACCGAGCGGCCTGCAGCGGCTGATCGACGAGCGACGATTCCTGCTCACCAGGGAACGGCGGGCGGTGACAGCAGTGGTGGCCTGGGCGGCGAGCAACGGCGATCGCAGCGAGAACGCCGACTATCAATACGGCAAACGGCGGCTTCGCGAGATCGATCGGCGGATTCGCTTTCTCACCAAACGAATCGATGCCGCGGAAGTGGTGGACCCGGAAGCCCCCAGAGCCGGGCGAGCGGCGACGCGGGTGTTCTTCGGGGCGACCGTGCGCTACGCCAACGCCGCTGGAACGGAGCGGATCGTCAGCATCGTCGGCCTCGACGAGGTCGATCTGGACCGCAACCACATCAGCTGGCGGTCACCACTGGCGCACGCGTTGATGAAGTCCGGACCAGGCGACTCAGTCGTCCTTCGCGCGCCGGGCATGACTGAGCAACTGCAGATCCTCGATGTGCGTTACGAGCGCATCCTCGTGAACCCTTTCATCGAACCACCTGGGGCCGAAGCCGCCTCGAAGGCTGGTGCTCGTTGAACATGACATCGACGGTTGCGGTGCTGTTGTGCGCACTCTCGGTGCAGGCGTCAAGCGACGTCGCGAGCGGCCAGGCGGGCCAGTCGCCGGGCCCGTCCGGCGTCGCCGCCGACATCCCTGGAGTGGTCAGGGGCGGCACGCCAATCGAACGGCTCCTCGACGGGTTCAACGGCCTGGACGATCCGATTGGCCTGATGGACGGGACGCTGGTGTTTTCGGAACCAGGCGCGCGCCGGATCCACAGAATGGACACCGCGAGCAACCAGGTCTCAGTGCTTGTCGCTGAGTCGAATGAGTCGCACGGGGTCACTCAGGACAACCGGGGCCGCTTGATCTCGGCGCAGGCCTGGGACGGGTCGACACGGATCGGAATAATCCATCCACCGGGCAGCGAGGTCGTCCTCGCGGATCGCTTCGAGGGCCAACCCTTCAGCCGCCCCAACGATCTGATCGTCGCCAGAAACGGCGGCATCTATTTCACCGATCCCGGCCTCACTGTGCAACAAGCCGAGGAACTCGTGAAGCGGCGGGGCGGCGCGCCGCTGGCGCCAAGGCTGCCGCCCGCCGTGTACTACATCCCGCCGGGCGGGCGGCCGATCAGGATTGAAGACACGATGATCCGGCCGAACGGTATTCAACTCGATCGCGACGAAAAGACGTTGTACGTGAGCGACTCGAACGGCGCCGATGTGATCGCCTGGGACATTCAGCCGGATGGCCTGGTGCGTGGCCGGCGCACCTTCGGCACGCTGACCGGCCGGAGCACGCGGGACAACGGCCTCGGTGGGGTCAAGACTTTCGCAGACGGTATGACCATCGACAACGAGGGCCGGCTCTACGTCGCCACCGGCGGAGGAGTCGAGGTCCTCAGTCCACAGGGGCGGCACCTCGGCGTCATCCCGGTCCGATGTCCGCCGGCGGACTGTCAGAATCTCGCATTCAGCGGGCCGGGGAAAAAGACTCTGTACGTTGCCGGCGCTGGCGCGTTGTACAAGGTCGACATGATCGCTCAGGGATTCACCGGACGCGCGAAGTAGCCAGGTAGGTCGTGACGCCCCCGGTCAGGGCCGTCATCTGTGCCACCACCTCTTCCGGTTTCCTGTTCGCCGGTGTGCGCTGCAGCATCGGGCTCCAGAGCGGCTCCGGCACGTCCGATCGCAGAGCGTGATACCGGATTTCCATCGCGAAGACCGCGCGTTCCCCGGGGAGCGACGGGCGCACCATTTCCGAGTAGCCCCATAACGCGCCGAGCTTGAACAACTCGCACGCCTGCGACGACACGTTCTCAGCGAGCCGGTGCGCCGTTTCGTTGGCGTCCTGTTCGACGAACGCGACGAATTCGGTGTTGGCGTTGGCTATCTGCCCGGGACGGAACACGGCCGGCGGCGGCACGCCGAGACGTCCCGCCATCTCGCTCGAGCCCGCCGCCAATTCTGCAAGAAATGGAGAATTCGATTCGGCATACTGTCGGAAGACTGCATCACGCCCGAGATTGAGGCCGAGAAGCCACGCGCCCGTGCGGCCATTCAGGCCCTCAGTCGATGGGGGAAGTTCGCGCGCGTTGGCCGGGGCGACGACGCATGTGGTGGACTGGGTGACCACTGGAGACAACGCGATACCGCCGAAAACAGCCGGGTAGGACAACGCGAGGTCCATGCCGCGCAGCGACACGATCTCGAATGCGACGAATGTGGCCGCCACGCCCCAGACGATCGCGACGAACGCGAGCACGTTCCGGACGCGCGACACAAAATATATATACTCACCCATTCCCCGAAAAGAAAGACGCACCGCGTGACCGACCTGCTGCCGGGCCAGCTCGCCTACGTGTTCGGCGTGTCGATCCTCGACGCGGCGCTCCTCTCGTGGGTCGCGTTGCTCTGGTATCGACGTTCGGTGCGACGGTTGATGCGCGAGCGCGGGCCGGAGACAGTCGCTCCGCCCGCCGAGCCTCAGCAGACAGCGGCCCCGATCGCACACACGTCGTCTAACGAGCGCCTCGAGGAGTTTTCGCTCACGGAGGAGCCGCCTGAGTCAACGACGGCCAGGACCAGCATCATCCCTCGAGCCGGGCAGCGGCGTGTGATGCTCGCCTACGCTGCTGGTGCCGCCGCCTACGCAGCCGTTATCACGACGCTGAAGTTCACGGCCGAGCCGTCGCCTTTGCCCGCTGTCGCGTGGCTCGCTGAGTGGTGGATGAACACCTGGCCAATCGTCCCGACGCTGGTGGCGTTGCTCGTGCTCGATCGTCCGGCCATCGTGCGTCTCGCGCTGCACTACCTGGTCGGCGGCGCCATCGCGATTGCGCTGTTCACCGTCGTCGGGCAGATCCTCCGAGGAACTCTCAACACCGCACCGCTGACGAACGTCTTCTGGGCGATGGTCGGTGTTGGATGGGCCGCGTGGCTTCCGCTTGCGCTGATCGCTGTGACGGGTTGGCGGCGGGTGCGGGCGGTGACACCGCTTGTGTTAGCCGCGACGCTGCTGTTCGGATTCGGCTCGATCCTCTCCCGCGAGCTGCTCACACGCGCCCTGGACGTTGTCTCTTTCAGGTCGTTCGTCCTGAACAGCGCGGCGCTCTCATCGCCGGGAACGGTGCAGTACCTCCTGTTCATGCTCGTTAGCCTCGGGGTGGGGTGGATCGCGTGGCGTCTCCTGACAGGCCTGGCAGACGCGTTCGCGAAGAAACGATTCAGCGACGTTCAGCTCGTCATCGACTGCTGGTGGGCCGTCGTCGCCGCCGAAGTCACGGCGACCAGCCTGTCGATCACCCATGGGTTCGCCGGAATCGCGGGCGGTATAGCCGCCTTTCTCGCCTACCGGGTTTCGGTATTTGCGGTGCTTCGCGGCGTCCATCCGGCCGCCATCGCACCGAGACGTCTTCTGCTGCTGCGGGTGTTCGGGTATCAGGCCCGCACCGAATCACTGTTCGACCGCGTGGCACAGGCGTGGCGGTTTCACGGTCCCGTGCAACTGATCGCAGGCGTCGATCTTGCGATGCGAACGGCCGATCCCGGCGATCTGCTGGCGCTGCTCAATGGCCGGCTCGCGGAGCTGTACGTCAGCACGCCCGAGGATGTGAGCAATCGGCTCGCGCGCCTCGATTTCCGGACGGATCCGGACGGGCGATTCCGCATCAACGAGGTGTATTGCTACGACAACACCTGGAGACCGACGCTCGAAGCGCTTCTCGATGCGTCCGACATCGTGTTGATGGACCTGCGAAGTTTCTCCGCCGGCAATGCGGGGTGCGTCTTCGAATTGCAGCAGCTGGTCGGCCGGCTCGCCAGCGATGACATCGTTTTTGTCTGCGACAAGACGACCGATCTTCCTCTGCTGCGTAATATTCTTCGCGACGCGTGGACCACGGCTCGCGAGGCAGGCCGCGCCCGGGGTGCCAGTGTTATTTCGGTCATTCGCGTCGAGCGGAATTCGCGTGCCGAGCTTGGCGTCCTGATGCGGCGTCTTCTCGTGTTACCGCCCGAACTGCGCCTCAAAGTCTGAATATGGGAGCGCGAAGCTGTCGAATATCTGCGCCGTGCGATCGTGTTCGGCGAGCGCACGAAAGAGACTGGGCCAATTGAACGCCGTTCGCTGCATGATGATGTCAACGGCGACCAGGCTTTCGTCGTACGCCACTTGCGCCTGCGCGCCATTGAGCCGGCCAAAACTGCCCTCGAGGTGTGTGAGCGAGATGAGCTGGTCGCGGGCGGTGGCTCTCAGTCGGCCCCGCGCGGCCTGAGGATCGTCGCCGACGAAATACTGCGCCAGGCCCTCGTGTAACCACGCCGGGACGCCTCGCGGCGCCGTATTGGCGATCATGGCGTGAACCAGCTCGTGGGTCAGGACCTGCTTGAATGAGTCCGGTGAGCGGGTCGCGCCCGCGGCGGGAACGCGGATTCGGCCATCGTAGAGACCGCCTGACCACTCCGGCGCACGGGTGATGTCGCGGAACTGTTTGTCCGTGTAAAGCATGACGACGACGGCCTCCGATGGGTACGCGCCGAGCCTCGCGCCGATCTGCCAGAATGCGGCATTGAGCATCTCAGTCGTCTGTGCGGCGAGCGAGGCATCGGCCTGGCCCTGAAACATCACTCTGAACCGGTCGAACCGGCGCTCCTCGAAATCACGATGGACGTCCGCCTCGGTTCGCCAGGCGGCGAGACGCGTCGTGAGTTGTAATTCGTTGGGGGCGTACTTCAGCGCCTTCTCGTAGGTTGTGATCGCCAGCGCAACGTCGCCTTCCGCGTAGGCGATCTCGCCGAACAATATTGACGCGGGAGTCAGTGTCGGGTCGTGTTCCAACGACCGGCGAAGATAGCTCGTGGCGTCCTTCGGACGGCCGCCAATGTGAGCAGCCGTTCCCGCACCGAACAACAGAACCGGGTCGTCCGGCTCCAGGGCCAGTGCTTCCGCAAACAGCTTTGCGGCCCGCACACTCTCTCCGCGCTGGAGCAGTTTCCAGCCAGCGTCGTTCAGTTCGACGACGGTGGATTGTGCGTGGAGAACCGACGCTGCAGCAAGACTCAGACAGAGCGTGGCGAGCGCTGACCGCATGGACATGCGGACGCTCGGGCAAGCCTTATGCCTGTCGAACGCGCGGCGATTTCGTCGGAAGCGGCGCTTCGCCGGTCGTTTTCGATTTCCTGTCTGGCAATACTGATCGAGCTGGTTGCACTTACGAAATCACCCATCGAGCAGCCAGGCGCGGCGCCGCGCGACGGTATAGCTGAGGCCGCAGCCCAGCCGCACGCCAGCTGACGGACTGCGCAAGCCCTGACGGTCTATCGATTGCACCAGCGGCCCCAGTGTGATTCCACATCAGTTCCCCCCAAGGGAGGCTCCATGAATATCAGGGTGGCGTGCGGCTTGACGGCCGCGGCGCTGTCGTCGTTACTGGGCACGCAGGCCTACGCTAAGGACGACCTCAAGGCGGAGGCGACGCCGATTGCCCTGGCCGGTTGTATCCAGCGTGAAACCGAGTATCGACAGCAGAACAACTCAGGGAAGGGCGGATTCCTCGGGTTCGGCGGCGGGCTCGGCGACGAGTACGTGCTCGTCAACGCGTCCCGCGGTGTCGACGGTGTTTTCGGTGACTGCACCACGGCGACAGGCGGGGACGCCTACGAACTGACGGGGTCCGCCGAAGACGAGCTCGAGCGATTCGTCGGCCAGAGAGTGGCAATCACGGGCACACGGAAGGAAGCGGAGATTGATGTCGAGACCGGACGACCGACTGGTGGGCGGCAGGCAGGCGACGACCTCAAGCTCTTTGAAGTTGAGGTGGCGTCGTTCCGCCCCCTGGCTGAGCCGGTGCAGACCTATACCGTTGCTCGCGCGACACAGGAGCCGCCCCGGTTCGAGGACGACCAGCAGGGCACCGCTGTGGGCACCTCGGCAGTTCAGGGTCCCCGGAGCGCTGACGAGAACGATCGGTTGCCACGCACGGCAAGCCCGCTTGCGCTGACCGGCCTGCTTGGCGCCCTGTCGCTCGCAGGAATCGCGGCGTTGCGAACCCGCCGGCGCGATGTCCGTTTGTCGCGCGGCGCACCGAATTGGTTCTGAATTTCTCCTAGAAAAGAACGAGTGGGGCAGCCCGAGGCTGCCCCACGTATACGGCGTCAGATCCCCGAATGTGGAAAGGGTCGTCAATTCGTCGTGTACAAATTTGGCTATTTGACGCGTGGGCGTATACTTCCGACCGCGGGGCAGCGATTTCCTTATAGCGTCATCTGCGAAGGGAGAGACCGATGGGTTCGAAACGAACTGATCGAAGGGGATTCCTGAAGGGCGGCGCCGCGTTGGCCGGTGGTCTGACCCTGGGAGCAGTCGAGCCCGCGGCCGGCCAGACGCCAGCATCCGGAGCCTCCGGAGCATCCGGAGCGATGATCAAGGGCAGCAAGGAGCTGATCGCCTACGGTGACCGCTCCCGGTTCGTGACCTCGGTACGCATCGCCCACGGCGGCAGGCCCTCGCCCGATGCCTTCGGGCTCGTGTTTCATGTGGCCGCCCCGCTTCAGGATTCGGTCGGGGTGATCACGCCATCCTCGCTCCACTACACGGCAACGACCCGCGGCTCCTATCTCCCGGACATCGATCCCCGGGAGCATCGCCTCATGATCCACGGCATGGTGGACCGCCCTCTGATCTTCACCCTGGAGGACTTGAAGCGCCTCCCGTCCGTCACCCGCCTTCATTTCATCGAGTGCGCGGGAAACCGGTCGTCGCCCAACGGTAAAACCGTTCAGGAAACGCACGGCCTGACTAGCTGCGCCGAATGGACCGGCGTGCTCCTCTCTACGCTTCTCAAGGAGGCCGGC
>Ga0114129_10013675_pt1 | contig 11565 bp, 4 predicted proteins | sample RhiMetdeltSRZDD1_FD_80071 | JGI IMG/M metagenome (GOLD analysis project Ga0114129, IMG submission 80071) | Populus rhizosphere microbial communities from Tennessee, USA - Rhizosphere MetaG P. deltoides SRZDD1 (version 2) (version 2) | ecosystem: Host-associated > Plants > Roots > Rhizosphere >... | reverse complement strand
GCAGAAAGCACGTATCGAACGCGTTTGGCGGGCTTGTTCGGCTTCTTCGCTGGCACGATCATCCTCCTCGTTCACGTTGTCCGAGGATCCAATGGCCATGGAGCAAACCGGGTGCCTGGGCCGACCGACCGATGCCCGTCCGCAAAGGGCTGAAGAATCTGTGGTTGGCGACCTGCAGAAAGACCCCGCGGCCAGGTGGTCCAGGACGGACCACTCAAATCCGTGATGCGGAGGGCCGTAACCGACTCTGAGCTGATTCCCCTGGAACCTGCGCCTTCCTCTCATAAGGACCGGAGGTGCGCATGGCATCGGCATCGGCAGCAATGGCTGCGTCACTCATCGCCAGCGTCGCGCTGTCCGCGCCGGTGTCGGCAGCTCAGGATGCGCCGCACACGATCGGCAAGGGACCGCTCGCTGCAGCCATCGAGCGAGACGTCGATCGGCTGGTCGAGACCGGACGCGCGGCGAGCGGCTCACAGTCATCGGTCGGCGCAGCGGCACAGCCTGAGCGTCAGCAGTGGGCCCGCGTGACCGCCCTGCCGCCGGGCCAGGAAATCCTGCTCCGTACGGATACGGGGATCGACGGCCGCCGAACAGTTGTGTTCGCGGACGCGGCGGAGCTGACCGTCGTCTCTCTCGAGCACCCGGCGCTGCCCGGGCCCGTTCGGAAACGGATGCGCGAGATGACCGCCGATCGATCGGCTTCGCTGCTGGCGGCCAGACAGCGCGCGATCATCCGGGACGGCGATCTCAGCATCGGCGCGGGCGTCATCTCGCAGTCAGGCCGGACCCTGGTCGCCCTGAACGACGTGCTGCAAACCATTCCGCGGGATCGAGTGCGTGACATCACAATCGTGCGCACGCGTGGCTCGAGCGTTGGAGCGGTCGCCGGTGCGGCCGGCGGCATCGTTGCGGGTCTGCTGACCGCACCTTACCTGATGATGAAGCCGTGCGGCGCCACCTGCGCCGACGAGCGGTTTCTGCTGCCGGCTGCGCTGGTGGGATTGCCGGTAGCGGGTGCGCTCATCGGATATCAGCCCCGTCAGAGCGAGGTCGTCGTCTACTGCACGGGACCCCGCTCTGACTGAGAAGCGCGGACACAGACCACTAGAAGCTGTAGCGCAGCCCGATCCTCACCTGGCGCTCGGCGAAGGCGCTGTTCAGTCCGAATATCCGCATGAAGTCGCCGCTCGTCAGGCTGCTCGTCGGGTTGGCGAACTTCGGCGTGTCAGTGACGTTGGTCGCTTCGATCCGCGTTTCCAGCCGGTGCTTGCCGCCAATCGGGAAGGTGCGGAACAGCGACAGGTCGAGATTCCAGCCGCCGGGACCGCGGAACTGGTTGATCAGCGTGTTGCCGAACCGGACGCCGGTTGGCTGCGACCACGCAGCAGGATCGTAGTAGACGCCGTCCGCGCCGATCTTGCCGACCTTCGTCACCGTCCCCACCAGATCGGCGGTCTGGGCGTTCCCGGGCGTATTGAGCTCGGTGTTGCTCGCGGTCACGGTGAACGGCGCGCCGTTGAACGCCTGGAAGATGCCGTTGATCTGCCAGTCGCTGACCAGCGCCTTCGCGATGCTGCTGTAGCGGCCGTCGCTGACCCACGGCAACCGATACAGGAACGCCATCGTGAAGGTATGCGGCCGGCTGTTCGCTGCCGGAGCCCAGTTCCGCTCCTGGACCGCCGGGTCGGGAAGCTCGTAGCTCGTGCCGATTGCCCAGGAACTGCTGTAGGTGTAGTGCCCCTTGAGCAGCAGTCCCTGCGTGAGCGGGCGGCTGACGCCAACCTGCAGGGCCTTGTAGTCTCGTGACGGATTGCCGTACGGCGCGAACACGTCGACGGCCAGCTGCCGTCCGTGCGACACCAGGTACGGACGATCGAGTCCCCCGCCCCCGAGCGTGCGCGCGACGTTGAGGTTGTAGCGGCCGAGCGCCTCGTTGACGCGATTGCTGACGTACGCGACATCGACCGACGCGATCGGGAACTGCCGTTCGAGCGCGACATTCCAGGAATGCGTCCTTCCGCGCCGCGTCGACTCCTGCGTCGCCGACTGGATGCCGACAATGTTCGGCAGCGGCAGGCGTCCCGCGCTCACGTTCGGGTCGGCGAGCCGAGGAATGCCCTGATCAAGCGTGCCGTACCAGCCGAACTGGGCCTGAGCCGCCGGAGGGTCGAAGCTCGCATTGAGCATCAGCGGGTAGCTGCGGTACCCGTAGAACGCCAGTTCGCCCGACATGCCCTGCGCGTCGTAGGTCAGCCCGTAGCCCGCGCGCACGACGGTGCGGTCGTCGAGCCGGTAGACGCCGCCGACCCGCGGCGCGAACGAGTCCTTCGGCGCGACGAGCCCGACGTTGCGGGGATTGCCACCGAGACCGCCGAGCACCATCTCGAGGGTGTTGAGATCCAGGATCTCGAAGCCCCAGTCCTCGCGGCCCATGATCGGGTAGTACTCCCAGCGCAGGCCGAAGTCGAGCGTCAGACGGGACGAGGGGTTCCAGCGGTCACGGACGTAGAGCGCGTGCTGCACTTCGTGCGCGGTGAAGTCCTTGTATTGATAGCCCTTGCTGGCGTTGCCGACGAGCCCGAGCAGGAACGCGGCGTACTGATTGTAGAAATTGCCGGTCTGCGAGCCCGTCCCGAACGTCCGCGTCGCATTCATCGCGAACGTGAAGATGCCCCGTGGATTCGTCACCGACGGCTGCCAGTCGTCGAGCGTCAGGTGATTGAGGAAGTATCCGGCCTTGAGATCGTGCGTGCCGGCCACCTTGGTGACGTTGATGTTGGCGGACTGGCTGAACTCGTGGCGATAGATGGGGCTCCACGAGGGCGTGTTGCCGATCGCGGTGAACCCGGTCGAGAACTGGGGCAGCCCCGCATATCGCGGGTCGCCGCGGTCCTGGTCGTTGGTGCCGGGCACGCCGAGATTGAGCCCCATATTGCCCATGGTGAAATCGGGCGAGCTGACGAACTGATTCTGGGTCGCGACGCCGTAGGACCCGTCCAGCAGCAGCGTCGGCGTCAGCGTCCAGGTGTGGCCGGCGGAGACGTGGTAGACCTTCGTGTCGCCGCCGTCATCGTCGCCGGCGCCTATGGGGAACGTATAGAGGTCGTCGACCAGCGCGTTCATGTGGCTGACCTTCCCCCAGATCTGGTGCGCCGGCGTCCGGTTCCAATTGAGCTTCGCGTCGAAGTTGTGCCGATCCGTCGCGCTGTGCCGGATCGTCCGGTAGTTGTTGGTCAGGTTGCCGGCGCCGGTGCCCTCGACGTTCGGCAGCGGGTACATCGCCAGGATCTTCTGGGCGATCGGGTGGATCCGGTTGGCGGGAATCATGTTGTTCGCGAACTGTTGCCGCCCGGCCGTCGCGGAGGTCAGGACCGCCGACATCGGATCGTAGATGAGCTGCAGCGTCCCGTTGGTGTTGAGCGCGTTGCGGAAATCTCCGGCCCGCAGCGCGGCATCGGGAACCATGAAGAACGCGTACTGATCGAGGCGGCTCAGGTAGCCCTCGTACGACCCGAAGAAGAACACCTGGTTGCGCCGGATCGGCCCGCCCAGCGTACCGCCGAATATCTGCCGCTCGATCGGCAGCTTCGTCGGGGTGGCGCCGCGCCCGAAGTAGTACGGCGTCGCGTTCAGCTTCTGGTTGTTGAAGAACTCGAACGCCGATCCCTTGAACGTGTTGGTGCCTGACTTGGTGACGACGTTGATCGCCGCGCCGGCGGCCATGCCGGTCTCGGCGTCCATGCTGCCGGTCGTGATGCTGATCGTCTCGATTGTCTCGGCCGGCGAGACATACGCCGTGTGGTGCGGCATCGTCACGAAGACGTTGGCGGTGCCGTCGGTTCGCGTGGCGTTCGCGTTGCCCGACTGGCCGTTGACGGTCATCAGCAGCGACCGCTGCGGCGTATCGGTCTCGGCGTTCTGGAACGTCGGCGGCAGCGAGCCCGGCACCAGGACGACGAGCGACTGATAGTTCCTGAACTGATTGAGCGGCAGGTTGGAGACTTCTTCGGATTTCAGATCGGTCCGAACGTCCGCCTTGTCGGTCTGCAGCAGTTCCGCGGCGGAGCGCACGGTCACCGTTTCGTTCATCGCGCCGATCTCCATCGTCACGTTGACGCGGCTGACCTGGCCGACGGCGACCGGCACCCCGATACGCACGGCTTCGCGGAAGGACGCCATGGTGATGCGGACCTCATACTGACCCGCGAGAACGTTGGCGAAGTTGTAGGTGCCCTCCGCGTCGGTGACCGTTTCGCGCTGGAGGTTCGTTCCCATTTCGACAATGCGGACGCTGGCGCCTGGCAGGGCTCCGCCCTGAGCGTCTTTGACTACCCCCACAAGACTGCCGTACGCGGTCTGCGCCGACACCGGACCGGATGCGAGCGCAACGGCCAGGCCGGCGAGCGCCAGGATGGAAGTGAGTTGCAGGCGAGAGACGTGGCTCATATGCTGCTCCTCTTCGCGTGTTCATGCGTTCATCGACGGAAACCCTGCAGGAAGGCAATCACCGCCTGGCTGACATCACCTTCAGCCTGCGGCGTGAACGGTGACGTGCGCGGCTCGTACCCTCCCTCTTCGAAGCCCTTCGCCGTGGGCAGGTATCCGAGCCACCCGTTGGTGTACCCGAAGTACATCGTGTGAGCGAACGGCGACTGATCGGCGACGTGCATCGAGATCTCGCAGAACATCTCGACCGGCGCCGACCAGATCGCGGTGTCGTTGATGCGCACGAACCGGATCGGCAGGCGAACCAGTGGACGCGTGCCCTCTCTCGAGTACTGAGAAAGCTCCTCGGGCCAGTTCAGCCCGTCTTTGCGCGGCGTCTCGACCACCTGTTCCCCATGCCGGATGTTGACGTCGGCGGTGCCCGGGCCCATCGTCTTGAAGGCGGCGAGAATGCGGTCGCCGAGCAGCACCCGGAACTGCGACAGATGGCCCGCCCGGGCGTTGGGATACACGGAGTAGATGGGGGCGATGTTGCCCGCGGCGCCATTCACGTAGAGGACCGTGCCGCCGAGCTTTTCCTCCAGGTACGCGGTCACGGTCCCCGGACCGTCGCCGCTGATGCTGACGTTCTCGCCGTTCATCACCGTCCCGTGCATCGCATAATTCGCGACCAGGGCGATGAGCGCACCGTCGGGACGCGTCAGCCGAATCAGGTTGAAGCGGCGGTCGACCGGCCCGTCGGGGTTGAGACCGATCGACACCCGGCCGTCGACGTCCTTGGCGCGCCGGTTGATATTGGCGAGCGCGATGCCGGAGCCGAACGCGATCTGCGCCGGCTCCAGCCGGTCGCGCGCCGTGCGGACCGCATCGATCAATGCCCTCGTGGTGCGCGCCGTATTCTCCCGATCCCAATCGTGATCCGACCGGCCGAGCAGCGTCTTGTACATTTCCGGCGGGCCGACTTCCGGCGTGGCGTGCGAATGAGTGACGCTCCAGAGCACGTGGTTCGGGTCGATGCCAAGCTCCTTCTGCAGATCGCGCGTCACGCTGTCATAGAGCGTCGGCGAGAACAGGCACAGGTCGCTGGACACCAGGTAGAACGGCGTGCCGGCCGCCTCGAGCGCGACGACGCGGTGAAAGATCGGATCGAGGACGCCTGTCGACTGCCTGGGCCCATACCCGGACAGCCACTGCGGTGTCTGAGGCGTGATGTCCACCTTGGCCGCGGCCGCGCGCAAGATGCCGGGCTTCGCGGCAGCGCTTTGCGGCGCCGGTGATGCGGCCTGTGCACCGATGCCGACGACGGCGCACAGAGTGAAGGCACTGGCGGAAAGCGCCAGGGTGCCAGCGATCAAGAGCGCTCTAGTGGGCATGCAAAGCCTCGATTCACTTTAGCGAGAGTTCCCCCACGCGCGCGCGTCAAGGGAGAAGGCAGAAGGCCCTTCTCCCTTGTCGGCGACGTCTTGCTTAGAACGAGAACCGGACCCCCAGCCGCAGCTGCCGCTCGGCGAAGGCGTTGTAGAGGCCGAAGATGCGCATGAAATCGCCGCTCGTGAAACTCGACGTCGGATTCGCGAACTTGAACGTGTTCGTGATGTTGGAGCCTTCGAGCCGCAGCTCGATTCGCTGCCGCGTGGCGAGCGGAATGCTGCGGAACACCGAGAAGTCCAGGTTCCATCCGCCCGGGCCGCGGAACTGGTTCAGCCGTGTAGTGCCGAAGCGGACGCCTTCGGGCTGCGCCCAGGCGCTCGGGTCGAAATACACGCCGTCGGCGCCGATCTTCCCCACCTTGGTCACGGTCCCGACCAGATCGGCCGTCTGCGTATTCCCCGGCGTGTTCAGGGCCGTGCCGTCGGCGGTCACGGTGAACGGCGAGCCGCTGAACGCCATGAAGATTCCATTGACCTGCCAGTCCCTGTAGAGCGCTTTCACGAAGGAGCCGTTGCCGTTGCTCTGCCAGGGAAGCTGGTAGACGAACGACATCGTGAACGTGTGCGGCCGATCGGTGCCGGCCAGCGCCCAGTTCCGCTCCTGTGCTTCCGGCACAGGTGTCGAGTAACTGGTGCCGAGCGACATCGCGCGGCTGTAGGTGTAGTGACCCTTCAGCTGCAGTCCGCTCGTGAACGGACGGGTCACCCCAACCTGCAGCGAGTGATAGGTGGTCTTCTGGTACGGCTGATACAGGTTGATCGCGAGCTGCCGGCCGTGAGAGATGAAGTACGGCCGATCCGCGGCGCCGCCGCCCAGATGCATCACCGGGTTGGCGTTGATCGGCTGCAGGCCGTTGATCATCTTGTTGCCGACGTAGGCGGCGTCGACGGAGACCAGCGGGAGGCGCCGCTCGACCGCCGCGTTCCACGAGTACGTCGTGCCCCGCTCGGTCGTGCTCGGAACCGCTGTTTGCATGTTCACGGAATTGGGCAGCGCGACCCTGCCTGTGCTCAAGTCCGGCCCGGCGAGAAACGGAATGCCCTTGTCGATCGTGTCGTACCAGCCGAAGTTCGCCGCCGCGGCGGTCGGCGTGAAGCTCGAATTCAGCACCAGCGGGTAGCTGAGATCGCCGCGGAACGCTTCCTGCGCGGACATGCCGCGCGCATCCCTCGTGCTGCCGTAGCCCGTGCGCAACACCGTCTTGTCGTTCAGGCGATAGACGATGCCCACGCGCGGCATGAAGTCGTCCTTGGGGGCGACCAGCCCCATGTTCTTCGGGTTGCCGGCGATGCCGCCGAGGAGCACCTCGAGCGTTCGCAGATCGAGCATCTCGATCTGGCGGTCGGCGCGCCGCATGATCGGGTAGTACTCCCAGCGCACGCCGAGATCGAGGGTGAGCCGTTCGTTGACGGTCCACCGGTCGCGCAGGTAGGTCGCGTGCTGCCACTCGCGCGTCGTGAAGAGCTCGTACTGGAAGCTCTTGCCGGCGTTCGTCACGAGCCCGAGCAGGAACTGCGCGTACTGGTTGTAGAAGTTGGCGGTCTGTGACCCGGTCCCGAACGTCCGCGTCGCGTTGCCGTTGAACGTAAAGCTGCCGCGCGGGTTCGCCCGCTCCGGCTGCCAGTTGTCCATCGTCAGCTCGTTCAGGAAGTAGCCCGCCTTGAGGTCGTGCTTGCCCGCGATCTTCGTCAGGTTGGTGTTGAACGACAGCGTCTTCTGCTCCATGTAGATGGGGCTCCACGTCGGTGTCCCGCCAATGGCGGTAAAGCCGGTCGCGAAGTTGGGCAGGCCCGCGTAACGGGGGTCGCCGCGGCCCTGGTCGTTGGTGCCCGGAATGCCGAGGTCCAGACCGAGGTTGCCGAGGTGGAAGTCGGGCGAGCTGACGAACTGATCGTCGGTCGAGACGCCGAACGAGCTGTCGAGCAGCAGCGTCGGCGTGAACGACCACGTCTGACCGCCGGTGATCTGATAGACCGTGGTCCGGCCGCCGTCGTCATCGGACTCGCCGATCGGGAACGTGAAGAGATCGTCGACGACCGCATGGAGGGCGCTGAACTTGCCCCACAGCTGGTGCGATCGGGTGCGGTTCCAGTTGACCTTCCCGTCGAAGTTGTGGCGATCGGTCGTGCTCCGCTGCTGGGTGCGGTAATTGTTGGTGAGACCGCCGGCGCCGGTGCCTTCGGCGTTGGGCGCCGGATACAGCTGGAGAATCTTCGCCGCGATCGGATGAATCCGGCCCGCAGGGATCGTGTTGTTGGCGAACTGCGCCCGGCCGTTGCCGGTGGCCAGGTCGCCGCTCAGCGGATCGTAGATGCGCTGCAGCGTTCCGTTGGTGTTCAGCGCATTGCTGAAATCGCCGTTGCGCAGCGCCGCGTCCGGCACGCTGTAGAACGTGTACTGGTCCCGGCGGCTGAAATAGCCTTCATACGATCCGAAGAAAAACAGGCGATCCCGCATGATCGGGCCGCCGAGCGTCCCGCCGGTGGTGTGCCGCTCGACCGGCAGCTTCACCGGGACGGCGCCCCGCCCGAAATAATAGGGATTCGCATTCAGTTTCTGGTTGTTGAAGAACTCGAACGCTGATCCCTTGAAGATGTTCGTTCCCGATTTGGTGGTGACCGTAATCGCAGCGCCGGCGGCCATGCCCTGCTCGGCGTCCATGCTGCCGGTCGTGATGGTCACGTTGTCGATGGTTTCGGCCGGCGGGTTGTAGATATTGTGATACGGCATGCCGACGTTGACGTTGCGGGTGCCGTCGGTGAGCGTGGTATTCGCCGCGCCGCCCTGCCCGTTGACGGTCATGTTGAGCGAACGCTGAGGGGTGTCCGTCTCGGCGTTCTGCAGCGTGGGTGGAAGCGAGCCCGGCACGAGCACCACCAGAGCCTGATAGTTCCGGAATTGATTGAGCGGGAGGTTGGTGATCTCCGCCGAGTTCAGCTCGGTGTGGACGTCGGCTTTGTCCGTCTGCAGCAGCTGCGCCTCCGATTTCACGGTGACCGTTTCGGTCAGCGCGCCGACCTCCAGCGTGATATCCGCGCGGCTGATCTGCCCGACCGTGACGGGAACGTTGGTCCGCAGCGACTCGCTGAATCCCTGCAGAACGACCTTCACGTCGTACGGCCCCGCCAGCACGTTGAGGAAGCTGTAGGCGCCTTGTGCGTCGGTCGTCGTTTCACGCGTGAGATTCGTTTCCTTGTTCACGATCGTGACGCTGGCGCCCGGGATCAGCGATCCCTGGGCATCCTTGACCACGCCGACAACGCCGCCATACAGGATTTGCGCCACAGCAGGCCCGTTGGTGGCCGCGAGAAGAAAGAGGGTGATGAGGGACTTTCTCACTGAGTCCTCCTGTCTGTCGTAGCCTCGAATACCCGGATGTTGCGCAGTGTCCACGTCGGAGCGTCGGGGACGGACTCCGTGAGGGTGATGCGGATGAACTTTCCGCGCGTCGGCGCGAAGCCGATGGCGGTCGGAGACCCGGCGCCGCTGCCTCGCGCCACCGGCGCACTCCACTGCTGACCGTCCTCCGAAATCTGCACCTGGTAGCTGCGCGGGTAGGTGTCGGCTGGCGGTGCGCCCCGGCCGGTCCGCGGCGGGGATTCGAACTGGATCTCGGTGAACGTGACCGGCGAAGGCAGCTCGATTTGGTACCACGTGCCGGACGCCTGCGGCGCATCGCTCGACCAGCCCGAGAAGTTGAGTCCTCCACCGGCGGCGGCGGCGTTGTGGCTGGCGCTCGCTTTCCACGTCGCGTCGGCGACGAGCGCACGTGGGAGGGTCCGTTCGAGCTCCGCGAGTGTCCACGGCGTCGTCCGATTCGAGCTGTCCGCGCGCGCCTTCGCCACGTCTGCAGGGGTGATCACCCAGTCGGTCGTCCCGAACCCGCTCCGGATGTAGGAGGCGACCGACGCCACCCATTCGTCGCTGTTCGCGCCCATCGGGACCATCACCCCGTAGTTCCGGCCGTCGAGCGGGCCGGTCATGCCGTGGAGCAGCGTCTTGATCACGTAGTCGCGGTGGCCGAGCACGCGGTTCGAGCCAACCAGCGGCGGCGCCATCATCCCGCCCGACGTGCCCTCGATCGGCGTTCCGCGGCCGTCAGCGCCGTGGCACGTGCTGCACAGCTCCTTGTAGGTCGTCGCTCCACGTTGCAGCGAGGCCTGAACGGCGGATGGCAGCGCTCCGCGACCGCCGCGGCCGCTGAACATCAGGCTTGGCGCGGGCTGCAGAATCTGCCGGCCGATCTCCTGGACGCCGCGCGATTTGTTCGCGGTCTGCGCCGCCGCGATCGTGGCTGCCAGATCGCCCGGTTTGAAGAGGCTCAGCGTCAACATCGCCTGGACGACGACATCCGTGTCGGCATCCTTCGTCATCCCTCGGTAGTCCGCGGCGAACGAGCGATCGCCGGCCTTGTAGAGCGTCTCGCTCGCCCTGATGGCCTGGATCCGCATCTGCGGATCCGCATCCTCCATGACCTGTCGCACCAATGCGGCGTCGAGTGCGCCGAGTCCCTCGAGCGTCCACAGCGCGTGTTCCCTGGCGAGCGGATTGGGAGAAGTACGGACGATGCGCCGGAGCGCTGGAGCGACCGACTGATCCTGTTTGAGGACGAGCAGCTGCTGCGCCGTGTCGCGCCACCATCCGTTCGGATGGGACAGGTGAGCGACGAGCTGCGCCGGGGTCTGCTGCAGCATGCGCGGCGGCGTGCGGTCGCGCGCGATGCCGTCGTATGTGAGCCGCCAGATCCGGCCGAAGCCGGCGATCCTGGCCATCTGATACTGGTCGATCTTCTGCCGGAGGTAGGTGCCTTCCTTGGCCCAGGGAGCCCCTTCGATGATTCCCCGATACATGTCGGAGATATAGATGGTCCCGTCCGGCGCGGCGGCGACGTCCGTGGGCCGGAAGAGCGGGTCGAGCGATCGAATGAATTCGGAGCGCGGATACGCGTTCCGCAGCTGGGTGAGCGCTTCGCTCTTGACCGGCTTCATCCGACGCACGATCCGCGCGACGACCTCGCCGTACAGGTAATCCCCGACCAGATCTTTCGGCAGCCGATCGCCGCGATAGATTTCACTGCCCGCCGACGCGGTTGCACGGATCAGCGATCCGTCGGGAAGGCGTGTGCCGGGCAGACCCGCCTGAATGTCGCCAATCAGGATTGGGGCGCCCCAGGTGATGTTGAGGTCCGGCTCGAAGCGATCGGGAACGTCGAAGTTGCCGTAGTGAATCGGAAACTGGAAGTAGCCGGGCATCCCGCTCGCGCCGCCCTGGAACCAGACCTTGCCGGTGTTGTCCTGGCTGATGCCGTACTGCGCGGCGTTGGCGCCGGTCGGCTCACGCACCAGGCCGCCGGGCGTCCACCGCATCCGGAACGAGTTGTAGGTGCTGTACATCCAGTTGTCCAGCGCCCACAGCAGCGAGCTCGGCTGGTGCTCGATGTTGCCGGGCCGCCCGAAACTCGAGGTGAACAGCTCCTTCTTGTCCGCCACGCCGTCATCGTTGGTATCGGTGTACTTCCACACCTCGTCCTTGTGGGTTTCCATCGTGAGGATGCTGTTGGCACCCCACGGCATCACGAAACGCGGAAACACCAGCTTGTCGACGAACACGCGATGGTGTTCGTAGACGCCGTCGTTGTCCTTGTCTTCATGGACCGAGATGCGTCCGATCGGCGGGACGACGTCG
>Ga0114129_10013673_pt1 | contig 11566 bp, 10 predicted proteins | sample RhiMetdeltSRZDD1_FD_80071 | JGI IMG/M metagenome (GOLD analysis project Ga0114129, IMG submission 80071) | Populus rhizosphere microbial communities from Tennessee, USA - Rhizosphere MetaG P. deltoides SRZDD1 (version 2) (version 2) | ecosystem: Host-associated > Plants > Roots > Rhizosphere >... | reverse complement strand
TCGTGGTGTTCGCGCGGCCGATCCGCTACCTCCTCGACCTGGCGTATCAAGTGGAGCAGTCGTCGGGGCTCGCGCTGATCCCGGGTCTCATTATCCTCACAGTCGTCTTTCTGTTCCACCAGCAGGCCAAGCGGCAGGAAACCAGGGCGCGCACGGCCGCGCTCGAAGCCGATGCGATGCAGGCGCAGCTGCGCGCCGTCGAAATGGAACGCCTGGTCATGTTCGGACAGGCGCTTGGCCGCTCGCTCGATTTCGCTTCCATCCGCGACGTCGTCGCCCAGCACCTGCCGCGGCTGGCCGACAGCGACCAGGCGTGGGTCATGACCTTCGCGACGATCTCACCGGCAGTTACACGCGTTCGCACGCGATCGAAGTGATCGAAGCCGAGCTGCGCCGGGCGTGTCGCTCCCACGCCCCGCTGTCGCTCATCATGTTCGATATCGATCATTTCAAGACGATCAACGATCAGCTCGGGCACCTGTGCGGCGATGCCGTGCTCGCGGCCGTCGGCGTGCGCATGCGGGAGGTGCTTCGCGGAAGCGATCTGAAGTGCCGGTACGGCGGCGAAGAGTTTCTCGTGCTCCTGCCGGAGACGCCGCTCGAGGGCGCCAAACGCGTCGCCGACACCATGCGGAAATCGATGGCCGAAATGAAAGTGGTCTGGAAAGATCAGACAGTGACCATCACCGCGAGCTTCGGCGTCAGCGGCGCGCTGCCGTCAGAAGTCGATACGCAGGCGCTCATCGGCCGCGCCGATGTGGCCCTCTACCGCGCGAAAGATCAGGGACGCAACTGCGTCCGCCTCGGCGCCGAAACCGCCGTGGCATGAAAACATTTCACAATCAGGCTTTGCTGTAGGCTTTAGGCTTTGGAAAGATGTGTCGCGTGAGCACGAGCTCTTCCCAAAACCTGTAGCCCATAGCCCAAAGCCTGGTCGTGTCCCCACCAACGTTGCGTCGTGCATATATCGCGTGGATAGTCGTGTGCCTCGTCTGGGGAACCACGTACCTCGCGATCCGCGTTGCGCTCGAGACGATGCCGCCGATGTTGATGGCATCGTTTCGATGGCTGACGGCTGGCGTTCTGCTGCTGATCGTCCTGGTGGCACGGGGCGAAGTGCTTCCCGCCCGCCGCGACTGGCCCGCGCTCGCCGTCCTGGGTGTGCTGATGATGAGCTTCGGGAACGGCGGCGTCGTATGGGCCGAACAAACAGTGCCAAGCGGTTTGACCGCCGTGCTCGTTTCCGGCGTCCCGTTTTGGATGACGGGCATCGAGTTCGTCGGCTTCGGAGGCGAAGCGCTCTCGACCCGTCGGATCTTCGGGCTGATTCTCGGCTTTTCTGGAATTGTCCTGCTGGTGTGGCCCGAACTGCAGCTCGGGCACAGCGGCGCGTTCCTGATTGGCGTGGCGGCTACGCAGATCGCGTGTTTCGGGTGGGCGATTGGGTCGAGTCTGGCGCGCCGGAGACACCACGAGGAAAACATTCTCGCCGTGTCGGCGCTGCAGATGATCTTCGCCGGCGTGTCGCTGTTAGTGGTCGCGCTGGCGATCGGCGAGTGGCCGGCGCTTGCGGTCAACGCAAGGACCGGCAGCGCGCTCGTCTATTTGATCGTTGCCGGATCGATCGTCGGCTATTCGGCATATGCGTATGCGCTTCGTCACTTGCCCGTGACGACAGTTTCGCTCTACGCGTACGTGAATCCAGTGATCGCCGTGGTGCTCGGGACGCTTGTCCTCGGCGAGCCGTTCAGCTCTCGCGTCGTCGTCGCCAGCGCGATCGTCCTTATGGGGATCATGCTGGTCCGTCGTACCTAATCCCGAGCTTCCGTGGCTCAGCGCAATGCGAAGGCGGAAGCCCGGGTTGCGACGAGTCGGCCGCCAGAAATCTACGCGTCTAGACGACGCTTCTGCCGCTCACCAGGCGGACCAGGAACAGCACGATCGCGATGACCAGCAGCACGTAGATGAAGTTCCCAAGTGTGTAACCGCTTACCACCCCTAGCAACCACAGCACGAGCAAAATGATCGCAATGGTTTCTAACACGGCAGAGCCTCCATGTCTCGCCAGCCGATGGCCGGCGGTTCGGCTCGTTGAACTGCAACATGAATGCCCGACAGCCGGGCTGCGGATAGGCTGAGCTTTTTTTGTCTTGTCGAAGCGCAGGAAGTGCGAAGGCGGAAGCTCGGGCGTAACGCTGCGTGCGATCGCCCGACCTGAGGTTGGGGCTACTTATCGTCGACGGCTGGACCAAGCGCGACCGTCATCATCCCGTCGGCCACGCGGTGGCCGCCGACACGCGCGACGCCCTTCAGCAGGCCTATGCGGCTGCGGAGCCGCACCACGACCGCTTCGATTTCGACGAGATCGCCGGGGCGAACGGGGCGGCGATAGCGCACGCGCTCGATGCCCGCGAAGAAGGGCAGGCGCTGGCGGTTTTCCGGTTTTGCCAGGATCAGTATCGCGCCGACCTGCGCAATGCATTCCGTGAGGATCGTCGGCGGCAGCACCGTTGATCCATTGGCCTCGCGGGACATGTACCGCTCGTTGTGCGAGATGTTCTTGATACCGACGATGCGCTTGTCGACTTCGAGCTCGGTGATGCGATCAACAAGCAGAAACGGATAACGGTGGGGGAGAATCCGCTCGATGGCCGCATGGTCGAGCGGCAGCGTCAGGTCCACGAGCGAATTATACTGATTGCGGTGCTCGCCCGACCTGAATGTCGGGCCTACAGACGTTTGGCCGAACCCACTACCACGCCACCGCCGGTTGCGAGCAACATCCGCGAGATCGTCACGACGCTCTTCGAGCTGGGGCGCGAGATCACGTCGGTGCTCGACGTCGACGAGCTGTTTCAGAAGATCCCGCTGCTGATTTCGCGGCTGTCCAAGTTCCAGGCGCTGGCGGTCTATCTGCTCGACGCGAAGGGCGACGAGCTGTCGATTGCGTATTCGGTCGGCTATCCCGAAGAGCGGGCGCGGGCGCTGCGGCTGAAGATCGGAGAGGGCCTCGTCGGGACGGCCGTGGCCGAAGGCCAGTCGATCGTGGTGAACGACGTCGACGCCGATCCACGCTACGTCGAGGCGGTACCGGGGTCGAAGGCCGAAGTCGTCGCGCCGCTCCGCCGCAAGGGGCACGTGATTGGCGCGCTCAACATGCTGAGCGACACGGCCGGTGTGTACACCGAAACCGACGCCATGATTCTGCGGGTCTTCGGCGCACACGTTGCGGTGGCGATCGAGAACGCTCGGCTTTTCGAAAGCGAGCGCGAACACGCCCGCATGCAGACGACGCTCGCCGAGATCGGCCGCGAGTTCGGTGCGATCCTCGACCTCGACGAGCTCCTGGTGCGGCTGGCGAACCTCACGCGCCGCGTCGTCGATTACCGGACGTTCGGCATCCTGCTCGTGAACGAGGCCACGCAGGAGCTCGAGATCAAGGTCGCCGTTCGATACGGTGATTCACCGCCGCGAACGCGCGTGACGGTGGGCGAAGGGCTCGTCGGCTACGCGGCACTGCACCGCGAGCCGGTGCTCGTCCCGGACGTGTCGCTCGATCCTCGCTATCTCAAGGTCGTCGAGGACGTCCGCTCGGAGCTGGTGATTCCACTGCTCGTTCACGACCGCTGCATCGGTGTGTTCGATCTGGAGAGCCCGGAGCTCGACGCCTTCAACAAGAGCCACGTCGAAATCCTGACGCTGCTGGCCAGCCAGGCGGCGGTGGCGATCGAGAACGCCAGGCTCTACGAAACGATCCGCGCGAACGAAGTCCGGCTCGAGAAGGAATTGCTGTTCGCACAGCGTGTCCAGGCGGCGTTTCTGCCGGTCGGACTACCCAAGCGCATGAAAGGCGTAGACGTGGCCGCGCGCTTCGCGCCGGCGCACGAGCTCGGAGGCGACCTGTTCGATCTGCTCGCGCCCGAGCCGAATACATTGGTGGTTGCCGTGGGCGACGTCTCGGGAAAAGGGGTGCCGGCGGCGCTTTACGGCGCGTTTGCCGGCGAGCTCGTCCGATCGCGCACCTACCGGCGGCGTTTCACATCCGAACGGTCGAGTCCGGCGGGCGTGCTCGCTTCGATCAACACGATCCTCCACGAGCGGCAGCTCGAGGAGTACTACTGCACGCTCTGTTACGCGAGCTTCGACTTCAAGCGCCGCATCGTGACGCTTGCGAACTCGGGCCTGCCGTATCCGATCCGATGCACGGCGGATGCTCCGCCGGCACAGATCGAACTGCCCGGCGTGCCGCTCGGATCGTTCCCGGGGACGTCGTACGACGAGCTGACGCTCGATCTGGCAGCCGGCGATGTGTACGTGTTCTGCAGCGACGGCGTGTTCGAAGCGCACGACGCGAAGCGCCGCGAGTTTGGAGTCGAGCGGTTGATCTCGGTGATCGAGCAGGCGCGTCAACAGCCCGCTCAGCAGCTGGTCGACGCAATCTTCGGCGCGGTCCAGGATTTTCGGGGTGAGGCGACAGCCAGCGACGACATGACGGCGGTGGCGATACGGATAACGGCCTGACGCTGATTCTTGAATGTGAGGATGTGAGGATGTGAGGATCTGAGGATGTGATTTGAGGATGTGAGGATTTCAGGATTTGAGGATCTATTTGAGGATTTGCAACCGGCCTTAGATCCTCAGATACATCCTCACATCCTTAAATCCTCACATCCTCAGATAAATCCTCACATCCTTAGATCCTCACATCCTCACATGTACCGGCTATCGTCTGCGCACGTCGAGGTGTTCTTCCCTGAGGTGCAGCCCGAGGGCCTGTCCGCCGAAGACGGCCACTTCGTTGACCTTGCCTTTGACGCGGACGTTCGCGCCGCGCGTCGGCGTTCTCAAGCTCTGTGAGATAACCGTCACTTCACCGGTGCCATCGTCGACCTTATAGAGCTTGAACGGCACGAGCGGGATGCCCCACGAGCTGGTCACGACGCCGTTGATGTAAACGGTCCGATCGTAATACCGGCCCGGGTTGTGTTGCAGATCCGCAATGCGCGGATTGCGGAACGACAGCGCGCACGCCGAGCCAGCGACTGAAAGGCTGACGAGCAGTGCAAGCGCGTAGAGTCGACGTCTCATGACATGCCTCCCGAGCGAAGAACCCACGGCCCGAAGTGAGAGCGCCAGGGTTCGCGAGATGGTCGCGCCGGAACCGTGAGTGGAGATCCGGGATACGGCGATGCCAGCGCCTGCCTGAAGTTACGTATCCCGGTGACTCCGGCGCGACTGGCAGAGGACACATCAAATCGCGTACCCACCTGAGTAGCGAAAAATGGCCGAAAATTCCGCGCCGTCAGCAGGGCCGTCCTGCCTCGGAGACGGCCGGTTGACCTTTATCGGCTGCAATCGCAGAACCCGAGAACCTCGAGAACCTTGAGAACCCCGAGAACCTTTGCTACTCTTCCATCGTTTGACGATGGGAGAGAAACGATGGGACTGACCAACGAGCCCCCCGACCTGCTGCCCGGCACGCTCGACCTGCTGATTCTCAAGACGCTTGTCCGCGGCGAGATGCACGGCTACGGGATCGCACAAGATCTGAAGACAACGTCAGAGGAAGTCCTGCAGGTGGGGGAGAGCTCGCTTTATCCAGCGCTGCAGCGCCTGTTGCTCAACGGGTGGGTGAAGGCGGAGTGGGGAGCGTCGGAGAACAATCGCCGCGCGCGCTACTACAAGATCACGCCTGCGGGCCGGAAGCGGCTCGTCGACGAACGAGACGAGTTCAACCGGCTGGTGGGCGCCATTCAACGGGTCCTGGAGGCGACATGAAGAGATACTTGAAATTAAGAATTGGGAATTAAGAATTAAAAAAGTGGGGCACAGCGTTCCCAACCTTCCCGCCGCTCAGCCCGTCTGATTCCCTCAGTAGGGGAGAGCGTATGAAGCTCGTCAAATTTGCGGGAATTGCGACCGTCCTGATGGGAATGGTGGCCGTGGCCATCGCCTTCGCTCCACAGGCCCACGGCCAGTCCCGGCCGTCCTATGGGAGCTGGCTTCTGGCCGGGCCGGGTTCGCAGATTGGCGCCAGCGTTCGGGAACTGGAGGGGACGGAGGTCCGGGATGGAGGTGGCGTGTACGTCGAGGACGTCACGCCAGACAGCCCGGCTGAGAAGGCAGGGATCCGGCGCGCCGACATCGTGACGAAGTTCGACGGCGAGAACGTGCGGAGCGTGCGGCAGTTCACCCGTCTGGTCCAGGAAACGCCGCCGGGCCGCGTCGTCTCGGCAACGGTCGTGCGCGACGGCAAGTCCACCGATCTCAAGGTCACACCGGAAGGCGGGCGCGGCCGCTTCTCTGTCGACGGCGATCGGATCAGCGCCGATATCAACGAACGGCTGCGGGAACGGTTCGATCAGGACTTCCGCGATCGGCTGAACCGCGTGCCGTTCAACTTCGATTTCGGGTTCGATTTCCCGGGTGTCTTCGGCGCAGGGCGCCTCGGCGTCAGCGTGAACGAGTTGACGCCCCAGCTGGCAACCTACTTCGGTGCCAAAGACGGCATGCTCGTCACGTCGGTTCAGAACGATTCGCCCGCGTCACGCGCGGGGATTAAAGCCGGCGACATCATCACCGCGATCAACGGTCAGAACATCGCGTCGTTCAGCGACATCATGCGCTCGATCCGACCGGTCCGCAGCGACGACGAGGTCACGATCGCTCTCGTGCGGGACAAGAAGGAAATCTCAGTGAAGGCGAAGCTCGAGGAGATGCGAGCCCGCCGTCGAGGCAGGGTCGCCGGGATAGTCACTAGTCACTAGTCGCTAGTCGCTAGTCGCTAGTCGAGCGGCACAGCCTGTGCTTTTGGCCGAGCTATGGCCAAAAGTCTTGACGAACTTCTTGTCTATCAGAAAGCACTCAAGGCCGCAGACGAAGTATCCAAGCTTCTCCGAGCGCAACGTGTTCGCAAAGGACTCTCGCCTGCGGCAACAGCTTGGCGCTTCTTCGGAGCGCGTTGCTTCCCTCATTGCCGAAGGCTTTGCGCTGAAGACCGATCGTCATTTTGCCTCGTATTTGTATCAGTCTCGCGGGTCGAGCAAAGAAACGCGCACTCAACTACGCGTAGCATTCGGACGGAAGTACCTGACGGACGACGAACTCACCGCACACCAGGACCGGTACGTTGAGATCGAAAAGATGCTGACCGGATTAATTCATTACCTGAATCGAGAGGATTGGGAACAACGCGGGTAGTTCAGACACTGTGGGAAGTGTCTACCCGTGCAACTCAGACTAGCGACTAGCGTCTAGCGACTACCGACTAGCGACTAGCGACTACCGACTACCGACTACCTGACTATCCCGACGCAATTCGTCCGGCCGGCGAGTCCGTAACCGGCATCTGCGCTGCGACCATCGATCCGGCGACAAGCCCGGTAATCTGCGCGGCGAGCAACGACGCGACCGCCTGCACCCCTTCCGACGTTTCGCTGCCGCCGATGATTTCCGCCGTGAGCGCGCCGATGCAGCCCTCAGGCGAGAGGAGCGGCGCCACCAGCGCGCCGTTCGATCCGCCGGGACGTTTCATGACGATTTGCATTGCGCCCGAACGATAAGCGGCTGCGGCGGCGTTGTCTGCCATGCGAGCGACCGCCGGCATGCGGGCGAGGACGTGGTCCGGATAACCGTACGCGAGCACCGGCCGCAGATCCGCGCCTCCCGGGCCTCCCACCCAGACGATGACCCCGCTGGCGTCGAGGACGTCGGCGGCCCGGGCCATCAGTCGCGGGAGATCGGCCCGGTCGTTGACGCGTCCGAATTCCGTGCAAAGCTCCGCGGCGGCCTTCAGCATCGGCACCGAGCCCCGCGGCGGCGGTGCGGTCGCCGGTATGGTCGTGCGCGTTGGCCGCGCCGGCTCGCGCAGCGAGAGCTGGCTGCTGGCGCCGGTTTCGACGGCGGCTGGCTCGCCCGCCGGCTCCGCTCGAGACTCGCGGGGCGCGGCGGCTGCGAGCACGAGCAAGCACAGGACGCCGACTGCGGCCGCCCCGGCGAGCGCCATCGCCTGACGCCGGCGAAGATCGCCTTCGGAGGTGTCCAGCGCTTGCAGCTCTGCGAGCCGCGCCGATTCGACCAGCCGCGCGGCATTCGACGCTGTCTCGCCTCCCTCGGTAAATACCACGTCGCTCGCCATCAACGTCTGCCCTGCCTTGACGTAGTCTCGCGCGCGACGGTCGACGTTTCCAAACTCGGTCACGTCCGCGGCTGCCTCCATCAGGAGACCGCGGCTGTTAGGACTCTCCGACGCGGCGCGAAGGCTATCCAGGCGGCCGCCGATGTCGGAGGCGAGCGCACTGACCCTCGGCATCCAGACCGCGACGCCCTGACCTTCGGCAACGTAGGCCTGCTGGGCTGCGCGGAGATCGGCAAGCCGATCGCCGATTTCGCGCGCGTGCTGATCGAACCCACGCACCGACTGGCGGTGCGTCGAAATGTTCTTTTCAGTTCGAATGACGAAGATGGTGGCTGCGGCCAGAACGATCAGGGCCACCATGCCGAGTGAGAGTCGCGTCGCTCGTGAACGCATCCGGCTGCGACAGAGTACCACGGAACCTGGAATTTGAGGATTTGAGAATGTGAGGATCTGAGGATGTAATGTGAGGATTTGAGGATGTGAGGATTTGAGGATCTATTTGAGGATGTACTGACGTCGAACTCGGCAGATCCTCAAATACATCAGATCCTCAAATACATCCTCACATCCTCAAATCCTCAGCTCCTCACATCACATCCTCAAATCCTCACATCCTTAGATCCTCAAATGCACCTATTTCGGTTTGAGAATGATGTAAGTGGGCAGCCCGACCACGTCGTACCGCTCCATCACTTCCTTGGCCGGCGACAGGTCGGGCGTCTCCGCCTGAAGTTTGATCTTCACGTAGCCCGACAATGCGGATGTCACGTCAGCGCTCTTGAGCGTGGTCTTGTCCATCACGAGGCAGTCTTTGCACCAGGTCGCCCAGAGATCGATGAGTACGGGTTTTCGTTCGCTCGCGGCTGTGGCCAGACCGTTGCCGAGGACGGGCTGCCATCCCTCCTTCAGCTTCTCCTGAACGCTGGCTGAAACTTCGGCGGGATCAACCCAGCGGCTCGCGAAAAGCGAGTAGGACAACCACCCGTAGTAAACCGCGGTGGCCAGAATCATCACTCCGAAGACCTGCTTGATCCGGATCATCCAGGCCCCCGGCTTCGGCAGCGCGGCAATACCGGCGCCGGCAATCGGCCAGGGAATCGCCATGCCGAGGCCCAGCACGAACGGCAAGGCCAGTGCAGCCGTGGTCCCTGTCGCGTAGAGATTGCTCGAAAACAAGACGACTTGAACCACGACGGGGGCAACACAAGCGCCCGCCAGAAGCGCGGCAATAGCGCCCATCGTAAACGCGACGAGGAGCGTGCCGCGCCCTTCTTCGGTCACGCGGAACCGGCTTCCCAGGCTGGAGAAATCAATCACCAGCAGGTCGAACATCGCGAGCGCCAGAACGACGAAGATCGCCGCGATAGTGGCGTTGAACCAGGGCGATGAATTGATTGTGCCGAACGTGCCGGCGGTGAGAACCACGATCAGCCCGAGCACGCCGTAGACGAATGCCATGGCCGCGCCGTACGCGGTGCCGAGCACGAACCCCCGGCTGCGCGATCCGGCCTGCGAGCCGGCGCCGATGATGGCGAGGTTGATTGGAATCATCGGCAGGACGCACGGGGTGAGGTTCAGCGCAAGCCCGCCGAGAAAAACGATCAGCAGGATCGCCAGCGGCCCACGGCCCTCGAACATGCCGGCCTGTTGCCGGCCCGCTTCGGCGTCGCGGATGAACTGCACGAACGCGTCCGCGCCGAGGTAACCCGTTGTCGTTTGCGCCAGCGTGAAATTACTGAGCCTGGCGATTGTGTCCGCGATGTTTTCCGAGTTTCCCGTCTCCGAATTTCCGGTGGGGGTCGGATCCGTCTTCCGCCCGCCTGGTTTTTCGCCGCGCCCCCACGCGACGCGACCGATGTCTTCCGTGTTCAGCGGCTTGATCGGCGCGCCGGCGCCGACGACCTTCAGCGTCCAGCTCGTCTGGATGGTGACGGGAAAATAGCAGGCGACGTCGTTGCAAGCCTGATAGTGGAACGTCGCCGGTATATTGATCTCACCCTCGCGAACGTCTTTGCCGACGTCGAGCAGTGCGCCGATCGTGAACTCGTGCTCGAAGACGAGCAGAGGTTCATCGACGTTTTGCTGCTTCAACTGCGACGGTTCGGGAAACACCATTTCCGCGACCGTGATGCCCTCGGGCGGCTCGAGTGTGAGTTCTGTCGGAATCAGGTTCGCGTCTTTGGGCTTGTTGGACTGCGAGTGATAACCGTCCTCGAGCGAGACTTTCAGAGCGACCTTGACGCTCGAACCGGGCCGTACCCCGTCGCTCTCGACGATGGGCGTGAGCGTGGCCCTTTTCGGCGCACGATTTCCCTGGGCGTGGCCGACGAGCGGCGACGCAATCAGCAATGCCGCGAGTAGAAATCGAAGTCGCATTCCTACTTTATTTCCTTCAACGGAATCATGCCCGGAGGCATCGGCAACGACGAGGGATCGACCGCCCCTTTGACGGGCGGCAGATCCTGGAACAGGAAATCCCACTTCCAGCGCTCCGACGGATTCGATGCCTGCAGCCAGTGCCGCGCCTTGATCGGCTTGTTGAACTCGAGCGAGGCGATCCCTTCCAAACCTCTGGCACTCGGGAAGCGAGCCGCAATGTCGGCCCGGACGTCGGCAGCGCAGGTGTAAGGCAGCGGCGCCCCGAGCGCCCTGGCCACCGCCACCAGCAGCTCCCAGTCTTCCATAGCCTCGCCGGGCGTTGGAATTGCCCCGGCAGTTCCCTGCAGGCGTCCCTGGTCGTTTGTATAGGACGCCTCTTTCTCGACAAACGATGCGCCCGGCAGGACGAAGTCGGCAGCGCGGGCCAGTTCCGACAGCACCACGCCCTGGACGACCAGCAGCGGCAGCTTCCCGCTGGTTCTCGCCGCGATGATCCAGCCCGGATCTCCCAGCGATCCTTCGGGACCCGGGTCGAACACATACAGCGCCGCCACGCGGCCGGCTTCGACGGCGGACCGCAGCGCGGAAATGTCCGGCGCCGTCTGATCGGCGCCGACGGCGCCCGCGGCGAGGCCGAGCGCGCGCGCGCCGTTGACGTTCGGCGCATCAACGGCTGGTACTGTGAATTTCGTCTGGGGCGGCTGCTTCTTCACCGTCGTTCGCCACGTCATGGTGATGGCGCGGGTATCGGCGCCAATCAACGATTCCGCGAGCCGGCGGAACAGAAACAGCTCTTCGTGCGACGCGTGCGCAGACAGCAGGAACCGGACGCCGTCGGGATTCGACGATCCAGCCGCGTTCAGCCGGTCCGCGAGCTTCGGCAGCACGTCGTGCCACGCCAACGGCTGCAGCACCCCTCCGACACGCGCGAGCGGCCGGCGCACGCGCTGGTCGCTTTCGATCCAGTGGTACTCGAAGCGGCCGATGTCGCACATCCAGTAGCCGTTGACGTCGGGGTTGAACCGCGGCGTGAAGCGGATGAGGCGCGAG
>Ga0114129_10013672_pt1 | contig 11566 bp, 13 predicted proteins | sample RhiMetdeltSRZDD1_FD_80071 | JGI IMG/M metagenome (GOLD analysis project Ga0114129, IMG submission 80071) | Populus rhizosphere microbial communities from Tennessee, USA - Rhizosphere MetaG P. deltoides SRZDD1 (version 2) (version 2) | ecosystem: Host-associated > Plants > Roots > Rhizosphere >... | reverse complement strand
TACCCGCCGAAGATCTCGTCTCCCCCGTCACCCGTCAGAACGACCTTCACCGAGCCGCGCGCCAGCCGCGACAGCTCGAGCACCGCCAGCGAGGTCGCGTCGCGAATCGGCTCGTCGTAAACGTCGGCGGCCCGATCGAGCGCGGTCGCGAGGTCGCCGACGTCGAGCAGCTCTTCCCGATGCTCCGTGTGAAACGCTTGAACCGCCAGCCGCGCGTACCCGATGTCGTCCTGCTGTCCGTCGCGGTACGCGACGGTGAAACTCGGCAGCGGATGATCCGCGTAGGCAACGGCGCGGGAGACGACGGAAGAGGAATCGAGGCCCCCGGAGAGAAAGGCCCCGACCGGAACGTCGGAGATCATGTGAGATCTGACCGCCTCGTCGATCTTTTCGCGCAATTCGTCCGGGTCGTCCCGCACCTCCCCGAGCTCGAGAGTCCAGTAGGGGGCGATCTCGATTCGGCCGGTGGCCGCGTCCCACTGCAGGCACTGTGCCGCCGGCAGCTTCCGGATCCCGGCGAACATCGAGCGCTCGTACGGGACGTAGCCGTACGACAGATAGTCCGAAAGGGCATCGAAGTCGAGGCGCGCGGCCACGCCGGGAAGCGCCAGGATCGCTTTCGGCTCGGACGCGAAAGCAAATCCCCCCGGCAACAGGGTGTAGTAAAGGGGCTTGATCCCGATCCGATCGCGCGCGAGCAACAGCCGCCGGTCGCGATCGTTCCAGAGCGCGAGCGCGAACATTCCCTCGAGCCGTCCGACCGCGCGGGGGCCGTCGACGCGGAGGAGCCGGTGCGCTACTTCTCCGTCCCCGGACGACTCGAACGTCTCACCGCGCTTCTCGAGATCCTTCCGGAGCTCCCGGAAGTTGTAGATCTCGCCGTTGTGCAGGAAAGCCGAGAACCCATCCGAAGAGACGGAGGGCTCGTCGCCCCGTACGGAGAGGTCGAGGATCGCGAGACGCCGGTGCCCGAGTACGGCCCGGCCGTCCGCCGATATCCACCGGTGGCTCCCGTCCGGTCCCCGGCGGTGGAGGGTCTCGACGGCCCGGTCGATTCCACGGAGATCAACTCCATCCGAGGAAATCCATCCGACGATTCCGCACATCCGCTTCTCGAAACGTTCGGCGGGCGGGGGTTCGTCCGGCTATTTCGGGAAGGGGTACATCAGCCACGCCACGGCGAGCCCCCCGAGGAGAAGGGCCGCGAGAAGGATGCCGAAAAGACGCAGACGGTCTCGCGGAGAGTCGCGCCAGAGGAGCGCGAAAAAGCCCGAGACGAGGAGCGCGTAGACCGCCATGATCAGGAAATGGTCGGTCGGGAGGAGAGCGGCCATCACTTCCTCCCGCTCGCGATGTCCCACGCATCGAGCATGAGAAGGAGGTTCATCAGCCCGGCCGTGAGCAGGTAGGCGCAGCCGTATTCGTAGGTTGGCGCCAGGATGGCCCCTCCGGGGTTGTCGGAAAGAAAACGCGCGGCGATGTTCAGAAGTCCCGCCCCCGAGACCGCGAACGTCGCGAGGATCGTCAGCGGCTGGGAGGAATCGATCGTGTAGAGCCGTCCCTGGAAAGACAGGCCCAGCAGGAACGTCACGGTCACGATCGCCGCGTACAGGACTGCGGTCCGGCGTCGTCCCAGGTAGAGATGACCGAGCCCGGGAAAAACCCAGGCGAGGACGGCCGCCAGCCCCGGAGACACGCGCCGCGACGTTTCCGCGCTCAAGGAGCGGCCTTGAAAAGAGGCGCGAGCCGGCGTCGGGTCACCGATAGCTCTTCCGGCACGACCCGGACGCCTCCGGCGACGGTCATGAAGTTCGTGTCGCCGCTCCAGCGGGGCACGAGATGGACGTGGTAATGGTCCTCGACTCCCGCGCCGGCGGCCGAGCCCAGGTTGACGCCGATGTTCAAACCGTCCGTGCGGTAGCTGTCGATCAGGATCTTCTCCCCGCGCGCCACGGTCGAGATGAGCTCGTTCAACGTCTCGGATTCGGAATCCGAGAGACGGGCGAGATGCTCGTACGGCGCGACCATCAGGTGGCCGTTCGTGTAGGGATACCGGTTGAGGAGCACGAAAACCCTCCGGCCCCGGTACACGACCAGCGACTCCTCCTCGTTCCCGGAGGCGGCGGCTCGACAGAAGATGCAGCCACTTGGTTTCTCCGCCACGAGGTACTCGTAACGCCAGGGGGCGAAGAGGACTTCCGGCATCATCGGAACCGGCGAAGACTACCGGTTGATGAGCTCCTTCAACTCCTTGCCCGGCTTGAAATAGGGAATCTTTTTCGCGGGAACGGAGACTTTCACCCCGGTCTTCGGATTGCGACCGATGCGGGCTCCGCGCTCACGCAGCCGGAAGGAACCGAATCCGCGGAGCTCGATCTTCTGTCCCTGCTTCAGGGATCGGATGATTGCTTCGAAGATCGTGTCCACGATCGCCTCGGCCTGCTTCTTGGTCACGTCCGTCGCGACCGCGACGCGCTCGATCAGTTCGGCCTTCGTCATCGCAAGATCTCCAAACGGGACCGGGTGAAGGAATTACGACTCAGGCTCGGGCTTCGAAGGCGTCTCTTCCGCCTTCTTGCGCGTGCGCCGCTTCTTGGGTGCGGGTTCCTCTCCGGCGGCTTCGGCGGCGACTTCCGGCGCCGCGGACGGTGCCGCGTCGGCCGCCTCCGCGGAAGCCGGCTCGGCGGCCGCTTCGGAGGTGGCGGCTGCCGCGAGGGGCTGCCCCGCTTCATCCATGCCGGAGAGACCGATCTTCATCTCGGTCTCGTCGATCCGGAGAATCCGCACCCGGACCGGCTCTCCTTCGCGGTAGTGCTCCTGGGGTTTCTCGCCGCGCGGGAGCGGCGTTTCGGAGACGTGCATCAGCCCTTCGACGAGCCCCTCGATCTGGACGAACACGCCGAAGTCGGCAATGCGGCTGACCGTGCCGTCGACAACGTCGCCCGGCTGATGGCGCTCGCGGAAGGTCTGGAAGTCGTTCGGCTGGAACTCCTTGATCGAGAGCGAAATGCGGCGATTCTCTTCGTCGATCGAAGTGATGATCGCCTCGACCTCATCCCCCTTCTTCAGGACCTCGGAGGGGTGTTTGATGCGCTTGGTCCACGACATGTCCGAGACGTGGACGAGCCCGTCGACGCCTTCCTCGATCTCGACGAACGCGCCGAAGTCCGTCAGGTTGCGCACTTTTCCGCGGACGCGGCTTCCGATCGCGTACTTCTGGACCACCGATTCCCACGGATCCGGCAGCGTGTCCTTGAGAGAAAGCGAAATGCGGCGCGCGTCGGGATTGACGTCGGAGACGATCGCCTCGACCGAGTCGCCAGGCGAGACGAGCTTGGACGGGTTCTTGACCTTCTTTGACCACGACATCTCGGAGACGTGGACGAGGCCTTCGACGCCCTCCTCGAGCTCGACGAAGGCGCCGTAGTCGGTAACGTTCGTCACCCGGCCGCTGACCCGCGACCCCGCCGGGTACTTGCTGGGCACGTGGGCCCACGGATCTTCGGTCAGCTGCTTGGTTCCGAGCGAGACCCGCTCCGTCTCCCGGTCGAACTTCAGGACGACCACGTCGATTTCGTCTCCGACCTTCACCAGGTCCGAGGGGTGATTCACGCGCCCCCACGACATGTCGGTGACGTGGAGGAGCCCGTCCAAGCCGCCCAGGTCCACGAACGCGCCGTAGTCCGTCAGGTTCTTGACCACGCCGCGGAGGACGCGGCCTTCCTCCAGGAGTTGCAGCGTCTCGCGCTTTCGTGCCTCCTGCTCGATCTCGACAACCGCCTTGCGCGAAAGCACGATGTTGCCGCGCTTCTTGTCGACCGAGATCACCTTGAAATCGAGCTCCTTGCCCCGGAGCGACTCGAGGTTCTTGACGGGCTTGACGTCCACGAGCGACCCGGGCAGGAAGGCCTTGACGCCGATGTCGACGGCGAGACCCCCCTTGATCCGATCGATCACGCGTCCCCGCACGGTCGAGCCCGAGCGATAGGACCGCTCGACCTCGTCCCAGACCTTCATCTTCTCGGCCTTGTCCTTGGACAGGACGACGTAGCCGTTCTGGTCTTCGGTACGTTCGAGGAGGACATCCACGGCGTCCCCCTCGTGCACGGTCACGTTGCCCGAGAAATCGGTGAATTCGGCGAGCGAGATGATCCCTTCGGACTTGTATCCGATGTCCACGATGACCTCGGAAGGCGTGATCGCCAGAACCCGCCCCCGGATGATCTGGCCCTCCTGGAGGTTCTTGAACGAGTTCTCGTATTGAGCCAGCAGGTGCTCGTACTCCTGCGGCGACAGCTCTTCTTCGGTTTGCATCGGTTCGGCTTGCCGACCCCCTTTGTCGTTCTCACCGGGCATGGGTCAGGGATAACCCCCTCATAAGTCTCTGAAAACGCGAAATATACTTTGCAGTTCCGATCTTAGTCAACATGGTGCGACGCGGGGGTCAGGTCCCGCGGACCTGACCCCACCCTGTTGATCCAGCGATGGCGCCGGAATCAGGTCCCACGGACCTGACCCCACCCTGCGGATCCCGCCGACGCTGCCCTGATCCGGCCCTCGAGCTCGTCCACGATCTCGCGGATCTCCCGGCGGCCCGTGTCGACAAGCGTGTAGGTGTCGTCGAAGGTCAAGGGCGAGTCGGATCGGGTTGAGTCCGCGAGGTCCCGGCGCTCGATTTCCGCCAGCACGTGCTCGTAGCGCTGCGGGGTGCCCCGTTCTCGGAGCTCCCGCGCCCGCCTCTCCGCGCGGACGGCGAGGGGCGCCGTGAGAAAGAATTTGTGAGGCGTCTCGGGGAAGACCCGGGTCCCGATGTCCCGGCCCTCCAGGACTCCCCCGCTCTTCTCCGCGAGCCGCCGCTGAAGGGACACGAGCCGGCGGCGGACGGCCGGGATTGCCGACACGGCCGACGCGTACAGCGAGATCTCCGGAAGCCGGATCGCATCCGTGACGTCGCGCCCGTCGAGCAGCACCCGCGTGTCCGCGCCCGAGACGTCGAGCTCGACCGAAGACGACTCGGCGATCGCGGCCACCTCGTCGGGGTCCGTCACCGGGAGCGTCACTCCGCGCTCGCGGGCCGCGAGCCCGATCGCCCGGTACATCGCGCCCGTGTCGATGTACGGGACGCCGAGGCGCCGGGCGAGCGCTTTTGCCGTCGTGGACTTGCCGGCTCCCGAGGGTCCGTCGATCGCCACGATCGGAGGGAGCGTCACGGACGGGCGCCTTTTCCGAGCTTCTGGAGCCGCTCGACCTCCCCCCGCGAGAGGGGCCGCCACGCGCCGGAAGGAAGCGCGGTGTCTCGGATGGGTCCGATCGCGACGCGCTTCAGCTTCGAGACCGGATGACCGATGACCTCGAACATCCGCCGGATCTGCCGGCTCCTCCCCTCCTTCAGGACGACCTTCAGCCAGGAGTTGCCTTCTCCGCCCCGCGCGGTCGTCCGGACCCGCACGATGTCGGCGGGCTGGGTGCGCCGGCCATCGAGGAAGATCCCGCGCCGGAGCTTCGCGAGCTGCGCTTCCGTCGGAACGCCCGAGACCTTCACCTGGTATTCCTTGGGACAGCCGGTCGATGGGTGCGTCACGAGGCGGGCGACGTCTCCATCGTCGGTCAGGAGGAGGAGCCCCTCGGTCTGGACGTCGAGACGGCCGACCGGCTTGACGCCGCGAGCGAGGCCGGGGGGCAGCAGGTCGAGCACCGTATGGCGCCCCTCGGGATCGTCGGTCGTCGTGACGTATCCCTTCGGCTTGTTCAAGAGCACGTAGGACCGGGGACCGACGCGGATCGGGATTCGTTTCCCGTCCACCCGGATCGCGTCCGTCACGGGGTCCGCGCGGTCTCCGAGGGCGGCGGCACGGCCGTTGACCCGGACGCGCCCTTCGCGGATCCACTCTTCCGCCTCGCGCCGCGAAGCGAGACCCGCCTCGGCGATCAGCTTCTGAATCCGTATGGCGGACAACCCTACGGTTCCTCTTCGTCCGCCTCTTGCGCCGCCGCGGTTTCGGACTCGAGAGATTCCGGCAAAGGTTCCGCCGCCGTGCCCGTCGTGGAAGTCTCGCCTTTGCCTTCGATCGTCGCCGCGAGGTCCTCGTCTAACTCTTCCGGCTTTGGCAGGTCGTCCAATTCGTTCAATCCGAATCGCACGAGAAAGTCGCGCGTCGTCCGGTAGAGGAATGGCGTTCCCACTACCGGCTTCCTTCCCGCGGTCGTCACGAGCTTCTTCTCGAGCAGCGTCGTCAGGACGCTCGCGGAGTTGACGCCGCGGATCTCCTGGATCTCCGGAAGCGTGATCGGCTGCCGGTACGCGATGATCGCGAGCGTTTCGAGAGCCGCGAGCGAGAGGCGGCTGCGCTCGGTGACCTCGTGGAACCTCCGGAGCAGCGAGTCGAATTCCGGACGGGTGACGTAGCGCCACCCTCCCGCGACGTTTTCCAGTCGGATGCCGCGCGAGGACGCCTCGGCTTCTTCTGTCAGCGAGGCGAGCGCCGCCGCCACCGCGCCGGGAGTCGCCTCGAGCGCCTCGGCGAGCTCTGTTTCCCGGACTGGCCGCGACGAGGAAAAGAGGAGCGCTTCGACCGCGGGCCGGATTTTCCGGACGCTCGACTCTCTCGGCCGGGGCTCTTCCGCCGGCGCCGCCTCCGCGGGGCTCTCCTTGATCTCCTCCACGTCAGCGGTAAGTATCGCGCACGTCCACGGCGGTGAAGGCGACGTCGGTCCTCGTGACGTGGATCTCTCCGAAAGCGGCGCGCTGGAACGCGCGGGCGACGCCCAGGCGGATCAATTCGAGTACCGCGAGAAACGCCGTGACGGCCTCCGCGCGGAACTGCATCTCCCCGAGGAAATCGAGGAGCGGAAGCGTGCGCTTCTCGTCCAAGCGCGCGAGCAGCTGCTCCATCTTCTCGCGCACCGAGAACCTCTGGTGCCGGATCTCGAGCGCCGGGGGGTGCGCCAGCCGGTAACGCTCGGTCGCCTGGCGGAACGCTCCGATCAGGTCGAAGAGCGAGACCTCGAGAGTCTCGCCGTCCGGGGAAGGCGGCGGCGCGGTCGGAGGCCTCGACCAGAGCCCGGCGCGCAGCGCGTCGACTTCGTGGAAGGTCTCGGCGGCGTTCTTGTAGCGCTCGTATTCCGCCAGACGGCGGGCCAGGTCTTCGAGCGGGCTCTCCTCCGGCGCCCCGGGCGGGCGCGGCAGCAGCATGCGGGACTTGATGTAGATCAATTCCGCGGCCATCGCCACGTACTCGGATGCGATGTCCAGGTCGAGCTCGCGCATGGTGTCGAGATAGGCCGTGTACTGCTCGGTGATCTCCGCGATCGGGATGTCGGTGATCGAGACCTGGTTGACGCGGATCAGGTGGAGGAGGAGATCGAACGGGCCGGCGAAGGCCGCGATCGCGATCGGCGGCAGCGCGCGCTCGGCGGTTTCCAGTGTCATTCCGAGCCGCCGACGGCGGCGAGGAAACCCTGTTTCTTGAGCCGGGGATTCCTCGGCCGTGCGCGCCTCGGAATGACAGTTGAAAAAGAGGTCACGGCTCCGGGCTCAACCGCACTGCTTCCCGCACCTTTTCCATGGTCTCTTCCGCGACGGTCCGCGCCTTCTCGTCGCCCGCGTGGAGCACGTCGCGCACGACATCCTTCGAGCTTCCGAGAAGGTCCGCGCGCTTCTGCCGGATCGGCTCGAGCGCCCGATTCATGTTCCCGATCAGGTGTTTCTTGCAGTCGACGCATCCGCGGGCGGCGGTGCGGCACTCCCGGTCCACGACCGCGACCTCGTCGGGCGGCGAGAACAGCACGTGAAACGGAAAGAGGTTGCAGTGGTCGGGGTTGCCCGGATCCTGACGTCGGACGCGAGCCGGGTCCGTCACCATGGCCATGACCTTCTCGCGCACGCCTTCGGCCGACTCCGAGACGCCGATCGTGTTGTCGTACGACTTCGACATCTTCCGCGCGTCGATCCCGTTCACCTTCGGGGTCGGGGTGTAGAGCGCCTTCGGCTCCGGGAAGACGGCGCCGTAGAGACCGTTGAAGCGGCGGATGATCTCCCGGCAGATCTCGAGGTGGCTCGCCTGGTCTTCGCCGACGGGAACCAGGTTCGCGCGGTAGATGGCAATGTCCGCCGTCATGAGCACCGGGTAGCCGAGGAACCCGTGGGTGGCGAGGTCCCTCGAGCGCAGCGCCTCGATCTGATCCTTGTAGGTGGGCACGCGCTCCAGCCAGCCGAGCGGCGTGATCATGGAGAAGTAGAGCGCGAGCTCCGCGTGCTGCGGCACCCGCGATTGCAGAAAGACCGTCGCCTTCTGCGGATCGAGACCGACCGCCAGCCAGTCGAGGACCGCGTCGCGCGTGTACGCCGCGAGCCCTTCGGTGTCGGCATAGTCCGTCGTCAGCGCGTGGAGGTCCGCGACGAAGAAGAAGCATCGGTATTTCCCGGAGTTCTGCAGGTCGACCCAGTTCTTGACGGCCCCGAAGTAGTTGCCCAGGTGAACCCGCCCCGTCGGCCTCAGCCCGGACAGGACCACCGGTTCGCTCATGAAATGCCCCGGAAGACGAGCGAGTAAACGGCCGAGAGCACGGGCCGCAGAACCCGCGAGAGAAAGCCGCTGTAGAGGAGCAGGATCAGGATCAGAAAGCCGAACGGCCGGATCGTCGCGTACAGACGCGCCACGGAACCGCCGAAGACAGACATCACGACGCCGCTTCCATCCAGGGGAGGAATGGGGATCAAATTGAAGACGCCGAGCAGAACGTTGACCAGAGCGAACTGGAAGAGGACATAGGTCAACGGGGCCAACGCCCCGGCGGCGAACCGGTCTCCCTGGATCGCCAGTCCGAGATCGAGGATCGCGTTCGGCGCGACCTGCTTGATGCCGAGCAACGTCGCCAGCGCCAGGGCGGCGAGGAAGAAGTTCGACACCGGTCCGGCGGCCGAAACCACCAGGTTGGCCAGACGCGGATTCCGCGTGTTCGCGAGGTTCACCGGGGTCGGTTTCGCCGCGCCGAAGATCATCCGTCCGGCCGAGAGAATGTACATGAGCGCCGGCAGGAGGACGCTGCCGAACGGGTCGAGGTGGCGGAGCGGGTTCAGGCTGATGCGACCGAGGTCGCGCGCGGTCGTGTCTCCAAAACGGAGCGCCGCGTAGGCGTGCGCCGATTCGTGGAACGAGATGGCGAACAGGATGACCGACAGCTGGATCGCGAAATCGACGATCTTGAACGCCACTTTCGCCGACTATAGCCGGGAAGGGGGGCGCGTTCTACTTCCGCGGGTCGTCCCGGCTCACTGCTTGTTGAGCGTCCAGTCGTACGGAAGGAACTCGACCCGGAAATCCTCCGGGATCTTCTCGGCGCGATAGCGGTTCGCATATGCGATGAGAGTGGGCGCGGCCTTGAGAAAGTCTTCCGGGTAAAAGCGCAGAATTGCGGAGAAGCGCACGACCTTCGCAGCGGAATCGAGCGCGACGTTGCGCGGATCGTTCAAGAACTCCCGGGCCAACCGGTCGAGATCGGCGTCGAGAGTTTCCGCCCGGAACGGCTCCTTCGGAAGGCGGGGGCAGCTCCGGACCATGCAGTTCAGCGCGAAGTGCACGCGGGGGTCGCCCATCGGGCGGACAACCCGATTCTCGAGCGCGTAGAGCGAGATCCGGCGGCCGCCGAGCTCGAATCGGTCGCGATAGAAGAATTTGAACTTCCCCGAGCCGAGCTCCGGCGGGATTCCCGAGCGCACCGCGTTGTACATGGCGAGAGCGTTGTAGGCGTTCAGGAGGTGCGCGAGCTTCGCGTCTCGAGAGCTCGGGGTTTCGGCCCGCGCGAGCCAGGCGACGTAGGCCTCCAGGTTCGAGGGATCGCGCGCGACCCCGGCGAAGTCGATCCGGCCGCGGTCGTCCACGAACCGCGCGAGGACGCTCGCCCAGGCGCCTTCCGGAGCCGCGAGGCTCTGCGCGGTTGGCCGGGGAGTCGCGACGTTGATCGCGCAGGAGGCGGCGAGAAAGAGGAGCGGCGCAACGAGCGCAATGCATCTCTGGCGCTTCATCCGCGGCCCGCCAGCGGCTTCCGGGCGCACCGGCGCCTCCCCCTCCCCTCCATCAATCGGACTCCGAGGATAGCAACCGGCCGATCCCACCGAACCCTCCTGGATGGAGTACGAGGACCGGGCGTTCTGCGGATGGCGAAACCTTTCCCGGGGCGGGACGTCTCTTTCTCACGAGCGTGACGGCGTGGCCGGCGGATTGAGCGACGACCGGAGTCTCCTCGAGCGGATCCGCCGGGGCGACACCGGCGGCGCGGAAGAGCTCTTCGAGCGCTACGCCCCCGCTCTGCTGCGGTTCGCGAGCCGGATGCTTTCCGACCACGGGACCGCCGAGGAAGTGACGCAGGAGGTGTTCGTCAAGGTGATTTCCCGGGCGCATCAGTACGACGGCCGCGCCGCGGTCTCTTCGTGGCTCTTCGCGATCGCGGCGAATGCCTGCCGGGACCGGAGGCGCCGCGACCGCCGCGCGACGATCGTCCCGCTCGAAGCGGCGGGAGACCTGCCGGCCCGCGGCGAGGGGGCCGATGCGCTCCTCGCCGGCCGGCAACGCCGGCTCGCCGTCCGCCAGGCCCTCGGGGCCCTTTCCGACGAACAGCGCGAGGCGCTCGTGCTCGCCCGCTACCACGGGCTCCCCTACGCCGAGATTGCGAAGGTCCTCGGGATCTCCGTCGGGGCCGTCAAGACCCGGATTTTCCGCGCCGTCGAGACTCTCAAGGCGCACTTTTCCGAAGGAGAACGCTCATGGAATGCCGTGAACTGACGGCTTACGCGATCAATCGCCTGCTCCAGGAGTCCGGTGCGCCCGAGCGCGACGAGCTCGAGCGGCATCTCGCGGGTTGCGCCTCCTGCTCGAGAGAGCTGGCGAACTTAGAGGAAACGTGGGCGACACTCGGGTCGGACCCCGACGACAGGATGACGCCGGAATTCGAGAGCCGCACCCGGCAGCTTCTCGAAGACGAGATGTCCCGGCGCCGGATCCGCGAGTTTCGTCCGCGGAGCCGGGCGCTTCGGATCTTCGCGCAGGCCGCCGTAATCGCCGTCGCCGCGGCGGCCGGATTCGTCGTCGCCGTGAGAGGCGGCTTCTCGAGCAAGCCCGCTCCGGCCGCTTCCGCCCTCGGACAGGCCTTCGACGCGAAGACCCCTCCCGACCTGGCGGTCCATCCGCACCTCTCCAACGTGGCGTACCGGACGGAGCCGGACGGGCGCGTCGGCATCGAGTTCGACGCGACCACGCGTCACTCCGTCCTCGGACGCCCCGAAGATCCGCAGATCTCGCATCTCCTCGCCTACTTGCTGTCGCTGAACGTCCAGACCGCGGGTGAGAAATCGCGGGCGATCGAGCTCGTCTCGGGACACTCCGGGCCGGGGGCTGCCGACGCTTCGCCCGATGTCGTTACCGCGCTCGCGGCAACGTTGAAGCGCGACAGGAATCCGGGCGTCCGAAAGAAAGCCGCCGAGGCCCTCGCGTCCTTCCGGTCGACCCCGGAGATTCGCGCCGCGCTCCTGGAAGCTCTCGCGAACGACCCGAACCCCGGGGTGCGCCTC
>Ga0114129_10013670_pt1 | contig 11566 bp, 10 predicted proteins | sample RhiMetdeltSRZDD1_FD_80071 | JGI IMG/M metagenome (GOLD analysis project Ga0114129, IMG submission 80071) | Populus rhizosphere microbial communities from Tennessee, USA - Rhizosphere MetaG P. deltoides SRZDD1 (version 2) (version 2) | ecosystem: Host-associated > Plants > Roots > Rhizosphere >... | reverse complement strand
GCGGCCGTCCCAGCCCTTGCCCGTGACCGCCAGGTCGAGGGTGACGGCGGCGGCGGTGTCGTTGTGGTAGGCAAGCGTCCGGGTGACCGGCTCGGTCGCCGGGTCGGGTACCCGGCCGAAGTCCGCGACCGCCGGACCCCGGACACCTTGGCTCAGTGACCTGGCGACATCGACCCGGCCGGCGCCCTGCTGGAACGGCGTGTAGTCACCGGGTACGGCGGACGAGACCAGCGCGTCCTTGAGCTCGGTGGCGCTCCAGTCCGGGTGCGCCTGGGCCAGCAGCACCGCGGCACCGGCAACGTGCGGGGTCGCCATCGACGTACCGCTGAGCGATGTGTGGTGGTCGTCGACCGGGGAGCCGAGGCTGGTGCCGGCAGCCCGGGCGGCGACGATGCCGACGCCGGGCGCGGTGATGTTCGGCTTGACCGCTGCGTCACCGCGGCGCGGGCCGCGGTTGGAGAAGTCCGCGAGCGCGTCCTGGTCGTCGACCGCGCCGACCGTCAGGGCCGCGGTGGCGGCACCCGGCGAGCCGACCGCGGCGTCGCTGTACTCGTTGCCGGAGGCGATCACGAACAGCGCCCCGGTCTCGGCGGTCAGCGCGTCCACCGCGAGGCTGCCCGGGTCGGTGCCGTCGGTGGGCGGCGCGCTCAGGCTCAGGTTGACCACGTCCGCGCCGCCGCGTGCGGCCCACTCCATCCCTTCGATCGCCCAGGACATGAACCCGGTGCCGGCGTCGGTCAGCACCTTGCCGACCATCAGCGACGCGCCGGGGGCAACACCCTTGTACTGACCGCCGGACGCGGCGCCGGTCCCGGTCACGATCGACGCGACGTGTGTGCCGTGGCCGTTGCCGTCGGCAATCGATGCGTCGTCGGTGAAGTTCTGTGACCCGACCACCTTGCCGGCCAGGTCGGGGTGTTGCTGGTCCAGCCCGGTGTCGAGGACGGCGACCTTGACCCCGGTGCCGTCGTACCCGGCCTGCCAGACCGCGGGAGCGCCGATCTGCGGCACGCTGACGTCCAGGTCGGCGGCGACCTTGCTGTCCAGCCAGACCTTCTTGACCTGGTCGGCGCTCCGGCTCTTCAAGGACCTGGTCAGGGCGGTCCACACCCCGCCCGAGGTGGGATCGACGGCGACCGCGCCGATGCTCTCCAGGGTCAGCTCGGGTCCAGGCAGGGCGGCGCCGCGCCGGGCCATCGCGGACGGCGTCCGCGCGCCGTCGTACTGGACGATCACCGGCGGCGGGCTGGCTGCGGTGCTCTGTCCCTGCGCCGCGAGCGCCGTGACGTCGAAGAGCCGGAGGTCGAGGACGTCGGACGCCAGGTGCGGCGAGGCGTCGGACGGGATGACGTAGAAGTGCTCGCCGTCCGCGGCGCTGGTGAAGGTGACCGGCTTCCCGGACGTGCGCGGAGCGGGCTTGACCGAGAAGGTCCGCTCGCCGCTCGGCTGGGTGCTGACCGTGACCTGGTCTCCGGTCAGTAGTGCGACCGTCGAGGTCTTCTGCTGCGCGGGACCGGGGCCAGCGGCGCCGGGCTCGGCCGGGCTTGCCGCCGTGGCGGGGAGGGAGCCCGCGAGCAGGGCCGTGACGACGAGCCCGGTCAGGGCAGGGCGGATCGGCATCAACGGTCACTCCTACGGACGGGGGCGGTCCGGCCGAGCTGGCGCCGGTGGTTCGGTTGAAAACGATCGCACCCCGGTCCCCGAGGCGGAAGGCGTTTACCTGTCCATAACCCGCCAATGGCGCTAAGAGGACTGGTACAGACCGGCTACAACCGTGAGAATCGGGCCCGTGCTCGACGCCTTCGGCCTGACCGAGCAGCAGCAGGCCCTGTACGAACTCCTGCTCACCCGCCCGCTGGTCAGCCAGACCGACGTGGCGGAGATCGTCGCGGACCACGACTGGGCCCTGCCGGTGCGCGCGACGCTGAGCCACCTGCAGGGACTCGGGCTGGTCGCGCGGATCCCGGCGGACCCGCCGCAGTGGGCGGTCGTCGACCCCGAGACCGCGCTCGACGCCCTGTTGCTCGCCCGGGCGCAGACGCTGGCGACCGCGCGGCGCCGCGCGGCCGAGCTGGTGACCCGGTTCCATGGCGGCCGGGCCAGGACCGACCCGATGGAGCTGGTCGAGGTGGTATACGGGCAGCAGGCGATCATCGAGCAGTTCGCGCAGCTGCAGCGGGACGCGCCGAGCGAGGTCTGCGCGACGGACGCCCCGCCGTACGCGTCGGTGCGGTCCGACGACGAGGACCACCCGGTGAACACGCTCGAGCTGGAGCTGCTCGGCCGCGGCATCGCCTACCGGGTGCTGTACGACCCGCGCGGGCTGGACCGGCCCGGCCGGCTCGCGGACCTGGAGGTCGGGATCGCGGCCGGCGAGCAGGCCCGGGTCGCCGACGTACCGGTCAAGCTGCTGATGAGCGACGCGCCGCTGGCGTTCCTGCAGCTGCACCGCCGGCCGACCGACTTCGCGTCCGCGCTGCGGCTGGAGGACTCCACGCTGCTGGAGGCGATGCGGGAGCTGTTCGAGATGTACTGGCAGCGGGCGATCCCGCTGCGGGTCCGCGCCGGTCTCCCGCGGCTGGACGGCTCCACCGGCCCGACCCCGGCCGAGCGGCGGCTGCTGCCGCTGCTGGTCGGCGGGCTCAGCGATGTCGCGATCGCCCGGCAGCTCGGCTGGACCGAGCGCACGGTACGGCGGCACCTGCAACGGATGATGGTGAAGCTGAACGCGGGCACCCGATTCCAGGCCGGGTACCAGGCGGTGCAGCGCGGCTGGCTCGGAGGCTCCGATGTCGGTTGAGGGGATGTCGGCTGACGCGTTCGAGCTGGGCGGGATCGGACTAGGCCCGGCGGCGGAGTCGGCGTACGAGCTGCTGGTCGACCGGCCGCCGTCCACGATCGCGGACCTGACCGCTGCCTGGGGCCGCGGCGACGATCTGGCCGAGGTACTCGACGCGCTGGAGACCAAGGGCCTGGTGATCCGCGAGCCCGGCACCCCGGACCGGTACGCCGCGGTCGCACCGGACGTCGCGCTCGAGGCGCTGCTACTCACCGCCGAGAAGAGGCTGCACCAGGCCCGCGAGCTGGCCCAGGACCTGGCCGAACGGCACCGCCGGCACCTGCTCGAACCGGGTCACAACGTGGTCGAGCTGGTCACCGGCCGGCCGGCGCTGCGACAGCGGGTCGCGCAGGTCCAGCGCGCCGCCCGGCGCGAGCTGCGCTGCCTGGACCGCCCGCCGTATGTCGACAGCCGCGGCACCTCCGACGTCACGCTCGAGCTGCTCGGCCGGGGCGTCGCCTGCCGCACCGTGTACGACGGCGGCGCGGTGGAGCAGACCGGCAAGCTGGCCTCGATCGAGCGGCTCGCCGAGGCCGGCGAGGAGGGCCGGGTGCTGCCCAGCGTCCCGATGAAGCTGTACATCGCCGACGACCGGCTGGCCCTGCTGCCCCTGCAGCGACAACCCTCCGAGCTGGAGGCGGCGCTGGTGATCCACCCGTCCGGGCTGCTCGATGCCCTGGGCAAGCTGTTCGAGGGCCTGTGGCAACGAGCCCTGCCGCTGGGCCTGTCCACACCCGAGGTGTCGTCGGAGGCCCAACGGCAGCGGCTGATCGCACTGCTGCTGTCCGGCCTCACCGACCAGGCCGTCGCCCGCCAGCTCGGGATCGGGTACCGCACCGCGCAGCGCCGGATCGCCGCGCTGATGGCCGAGCTGGGTGCCAGCACCCGCTTCCAGGCCGGCGTGCAGGCCGCGCTGCGGGCCCGCGACTCCGGTACCTGAACTCGCTGTCACAAACGTCCCGGCCGCTCCGTCAGGGCAGTAAGAAACACGGACTGAAGGAGCGAGATCATGAGGATTGCCGTTGCGGGTGCGACCGGCCGAGTAGGCCGCCACGTCGTCGACGTACTGCGGGAGACCGGGCACGACGTGGTCGCGATCTCGCGGTCCACCGGCGTGGACGTGATCACCGGCGAGGGACTGGCGGAAGCGCTCACAGGCGTCGAGTGCATCGTCGACGTGGCGACCGGACCGTCGCCCGAGCAGGCTCCGGCGACCGAGTTCTTCTTGACCGCGACGCGGAACCTGCAGGAGGCGGCCGCGGAGGCCGGGGTCGGGCGGATCGTGGTGGTGTCGATCATCGGGATCGACCAGCTGAGCGGTGGCTACAACGTCGCCAAGCTGGCGCACGAGCGGGCGATGCTGGCCGGGCCGGTGCCGGTGCGGATCCTGCGCGCGGCGCAGTTCCACGAGTTCATCGGCCAGATGGTGGAGTGGAGCACCCGGGACGGCGTCGCCTACCTGCCGCAGGCGCGGACCCAGCCGGTCGCCGCCCGGGCCGTCGCCGAGGAGCTGGCCGCGCTCGCCACCGACGTCGAGTGGGTGCCGTCGGCCGACGAGCCGATCCACGAGGTCGCCGGACCGCAGGAGGAGAGCCTGCCCGCGCTGGCCACAGCACTCGCCGCACACCGTGGCGACACACTCCGGGTCGAGGGCGTCAGCAACCCGGACGACCCGGACAGCGAGGGGTACCGCGACGGTGTGCTGCTGCCCGGCCCGGATGCCAAGCTGGCCGGACCGACGTTCGCCGAGTGGCTGACCTCCTGACCAGCGCCGGGCTCACCCGGTCGCGGGCTCCGCGGCCGGGCTGCTCCGGCGATACACGATGAATGCGACCGCCAGCAGGGTCAGGCCGAGCACGATCATCGCCACGATCACCGGCCACTGCCATGGTTCGTCCACGTGGAGCGCGAGGAACCAGGACGTCACCGACGAGCCGGACAGCTTGAACACCATCGGGACGATCCCCTGCGGGACCAGCGCGATGATCCCGAGCGTGGTGCAGGCGTTGACCACGAACCTGCTACCCCGGGATGCTGGACCGCGCTGCTTCGCCCTGCTCGTCGTAGTACCAGCGCCGCCGCGCAGCAGGCTGAGCAGTTCCGGGCCATGGGTCTCCAGCCGGCGCGCGGCGACCCGGCCGAACCACCACCAGGCCAGCACGCCCGAGGCCAGGCCGGCCGGCAGGCCCCACCACCCCCACAGCAAACCGGCGGCGAGCGCGGGGCCGGCAACCGTCGCCGTGGCGACCAGCATCACGTAGACCTGCCCGACCAGCTGGCCGTCGTCCCCGCCGGAGGCGAGTACGTTGCCGGACCGCTGGTGCGGATCCGGTGCCGGCACGGCGCTGAACACCGACAGCAGTACGCCGAGCCCAGCGGCGCCACCGATCAGTGCCGGCAGCACGCCGAGCACCAGCGGCCAGCTGTCCGGGCTGTCCGCCCACCAGGTCAGCAGCACGCTCAGCACCAGCACCGGCGGCGTGACGACGAGCAAGAACGCGCGCTGCCGGGCCCGGACATCGACCGCGGCGGCGCCGGGTGTGGTCAGGGTCAGCCAGACCGCGGTGCCGTCCGAGCCGTACAGGTTCGCCGAGATCGCGCCGGCCATCAGCACCACGATCGGCCCGGTCCAGGGCAGCATCCCGCTCCAGCCGACGGCCAGCGGCATCAGGCAGAAGAACAGCCCGTACCCGAACGCGAACGCGAGCCGGTGCCCGGTCAGCAGGTCCCGCGACCAGGTCCGCAGCTCCTTGCCCGTCGCCGCAGCTCGCGCGGTGTGGGCGTTCAAGCGCCACCGCGGTCGTACGCCGCCGCGCGAGGCGGTGGTACGACGGACCAGCAGCGCGGCCCACGCGACGTACATGAGGTAGCTGAGCACAGCCAGCCCGGCCAGTGCGAGCAGGACCAGCCACCAGTCGCCACAGCCGGCGGACTCGACCGCGACCAGGCCCCACCCCGACGGTGAGATCCGCGCGGCCCGCGCCATCGTGCCCTGCACGTCGGAGCTCACGTAGGCCGCGATCAGTGCCCAACCCTGCGCGGTGAAGGCAAGCACGAACGCGTTCACCACAGCCGCGAGGATCGCGCCGGAGCGATACCGCAGCAGCACGCCGAACACCGCCACCGCCAGCCGCGACACCAGCACGAAGCTGGTCAGCTGCAGCAGCGCGGCGGGTATCGCGATGATTGCCGCGAGCAACGACAGCCGCGCGCCCAGGACGATGAGCGCGGTCAGCGCGAGCAGGCTCACCGCAGGTGCGATCCCGGCGAACGCGGCCGTGAGGAGACCACCGGCCAGGGTGCGCGGCCGCAGCGGCAGCATGGTGAAGTACTCCGGCCGCAGCGTCTCGTCTCCCCCGCCGGCGAAGAGTGGACCGACCGCCCAGCCGAGCATCCACACCGCCATGGCGACCGCGACCAGGTCGGCGTCCGCGAAGCCGGCCCAGATGGTGCCGGCGGCAAGGAGTACGCCGATCGACGCGCCGGTCCAGATCCAGGACGACTTCTCCGGGTCGCTCAGCGTGTGCCGGAACCCGGCCAGCCGCATCCGGACGAGCGGCGGTGCTACGTCGGTCAGGCCGATAGCCATCGGAGCCCTTCGACACCGCGCGTCGACGCGCCGACCAGCTCGACGAACGCGTCCTCCAGGGTGCCACCGGCCCGCACCTCGTCGACGGTTCCGGCTGCTACCACCTTTCCGTCGGCGACCACGGCGACCCGGTCGCAGAGCCGCTCGACCAGTGCCATCACATGGCTCGACATCACCACCGAGCCGCCGTTCTCGACGAACCGGTTCAGAATGGTGCGGATCGTTGCCGCCGACACCGGGTCGACCGCCTCGAACGGTTCGTCCAGCACCAGCAGCCGCGGCGCGTGCAGCAGCGCGATCGCCAGCCCGAGCTTCTTCCGCATCCCGGTCGAGTAACCGGCCACCTGCTTGTCGTCGGTGTCGTCCAGCTCGAGCACATCCAGCAGCTCGGCCGTGCGGTCGCGGACCTCCCGCTCCGGCAGCCCGCGCAGCAGGCCGAGGTACAGCAGCGCCTCCCGGCCGGTCAGCCGCTCCGGCATCGCCAGCCCGTCCGGCAGCACGCCGACCAGCGCCTTCGCCTCGGTCGGCTCGGCCCAGACGTCGACGCCGAAGATCCGCGCGGTCCCCGCGTCCGGCCGCAGCAACCCGACGGCCATCGAGAGGCTCGTGGTCTTGCCGGCTCCGTTCGGGCCGAGCATCCCGAAGAACGACCCCTTCGGCACAGTCAGGCTGAGCTCGTCGACCGCGATCTCGTCACCGAAGCGCTTGGTCAGTCCGTCGAGCTCGAACGCCTTCATCGCATCGGTCACGGCGCACAGTCTGCCCTGTGGATAGCCGACGACGCTGGTGTTCGAACGATCCGACCCACTGCTGGTCGCCAGCGGCTCATGAACGGTCCACGGTCAAGACCCGCGCACCGGTGCAACGTTCGAGATAGCGTTCCAGCGTCGGCAGTGCTCCCAGTACGGCGAGGTGCCGCCTGCTCGGTACGACGATGGCGCGGACCTCGTGTCGCTTCACAGCATCGACCAGGGCGTGGAACGCGGCCGGCGCCGTCTCGGCGTACTCGGTGAACACCGCACCCATCGCGAAGCCCTCGACCTGCGCGAACGTGTGCAGCCGATCCTTCGCCCGCACCAGCTCCGCCTCGGTCATGCCCTGGTGTACCCGGATATAGCCGAGCAACAACGGCCTGATCGCTGTGTCGTCGTGCATCACCGGGGCGTGAGATCCCACAACCGCTCCCCCGGTAACGCCCGCGCAGGCGCCGGATCTGGATCCGGAACCGGATCGTTGGTGATCCGCAGTCCGGTGAACCGGTGCGCCATCGCCGCCACGTACCGCTCAGCCAGGTCGGCGGTCGCCCGGTAGTCGGCGATCACGTGATCCCCGAACCACAACCGCACCCGCCGCTGCTGCGACCCCGGTTGTACGGCGCTCATCCAGACCGCTCCTCCTGGTACGTGGACCCCAAACGAGCCGGTGTACGGCGCCGGCCCGTCGCATCGGACGAAGCCGCCGGCGAATCGGTGCCCACCGACCCGACCGCCGACTCCGATCGTGCGGATCGTGAGCGATCAGGTGCCACGGGTTACCGTTGCCTCTTGGGGAGGGGAAACCCAGGTGACGGGCAACAGTGGCTGGCCGAGAGGAGAATCGGCGCGTGACTGCCTTCGGCGAGATGCTCCGGCGACTGCGCACGGAGCAGGGCAAGTCCTTGTCCGATCTGTCCCGGCTCGTGCACTACAGCAAGGGCTACCTGTCGAACGTGGAGCTCGGCAAGAAGCCGGCGACCGAGGAGATGGCCCGCGCCTGCGACCTCGCGCTGAACGCGCGCGGCGAGCTGGTCGCGGTCGCGCACCTCGATCACGCGGCGCGACGCGACGCGATCCCGTGGCAGACCGCTGACCTGTTGCACCGGATCCAGGCATCGGACACGACTCCGGGCACGCTCGACTCGCTGCACGCGACGGTGTCCGAGCTGTGCTGCGAGTACCCGTACCGCGATGCCGCCGAGCTGCGCACGGAAGCACACGGCTGGCTCGACCAGGTCGCGAAGCTCCTCCGCAAGCCGGTCGGTCTCCGCCAGCACAGCGAGCTCCTCGTGGCTGCGGGGTGGCTGGCACTCCTCGTTGGCTGCCTCGAGTACGACCTCGGCATGCGCGTCGCCGCGGAGTCGACCCGCACTGCCGCGCGTCAGCTCGGAGACGAGGCCGGGCACCACGAGATCGTCGGCTGGACCTACGAGATGTCCGCTTGGTTCGCACTGACCCAAGGCCGCTACCGCGACGTCGTCACTGTTGCCCAGGCTGGTCAGCGCGCCGGGGCGGGCCACACCGTCGAGGTACAGCTACTGGCCCAGGAAGCCAAGGCTCGCGCCCGGATGCGCGACACCTCCGGTCTGACGGCGTCGCTCGAGCGCGGGCGCGAACTCCTCGGGCGGGTTCCGCAACCCGAGCGGACGGACCACCACTTCGTCGTCGACCCGAGTAAGTGGGACTTCTACACCATGGATGTGAGCAGGCTTGCCGGCGACGACGTACGTGCAGAGCAGCACGCCGAGATAGTGCTTGCCGAGGGCATCATGCCGGGCGGCACCGAGCGTTCGCCGATGCGGATGACGGAGGCACGTCTTACTCTCGCCGCTGTCGCCAGTCGTCGCGGCGACCTCGAACAGGCCGTCGGTCTCGGCATATCCGCGCTGAACAGCAACCGCCGTTCGTTGCCGTCGCTGCTCATGGTCTCCGGCGAGCTCGACAACGAACTCCGCCGCCGCTACCCGTCTGAGCCAGCCGCAGCTGAGTATCACGAGGCACTTCGCGCACTCCGATAAGCCCTCGCAACGGCAAGACGAAGTCTCGGCGTCAGCGCTCGATGTCACGGGAGCTGTCACGTGACGACAGCAGCTGGCGCGGGCGATCATGTCCGCGTGCGTTGCTCTTTCGGCGTACAGGGTTGAGGGCGTCGAGCGCGACCGCCATGGCCTTCGAGAACACGGTGCCACGCTGATCAGGTGGTACCCGGTGGTTGAGCTCCCGCGCGAAAGCGTGAAGGGCTTCCTGTCGCGCCATGGTGTCAATGAGCTCCGGCATGGTCCGCGGGCTGCGGGTGTTGCGTTCGACCATCGACCGCAGACCCGCAAGGGTTCGGCGCGGCTCCTCGTCCAGCTTGCGGGTGAGGAAGACCGATAGGCGCTCGACGCTGATGTGGTTGCGTCCGGACTCCGGTGGGTCGAAGTCCCGATCGTTCTGCGTAACGAGCGTGGCGCAGTTGCTGTGCACTGCCGCGGCCAGGACGTGACGATCGTTCTCGTCCCGGACGCGCATCGCCGGCATGCGATGCTCGAACCCGATCACCACTCCTTCAGGAATGGCGCGGTTCATCGCCCTGAAGCGATAGTTGATCTCTTCCTCTGACACGCCGTCCGGCCGATGCCGACGAGCCTCATCGATGACCTTGTGCGACCAGCGCGGATCGATGGCCTTCTTGGCGGCCAATGACATGAGGATGTCCGTCGTCAGTTGTCCCCTGATGACGTTCGCATCGAGGAACACCCGCTCTGGCCGCCGTCCCTTCCGCCCGCCGGGTGCCGTCACCGGTCGTCGCCGTCGCTCTCATCCCACCGTTCCTGGTCGAGCAGCGCCTGGAGACCCTCCTCGCGCATCGCCTGTCGTTTCTGTGCGAAATCCATCACATCCGCCAAACGGACCCAGTCGACGTAGCGACTCGATCGGAATGGGACCTCGCCGTCGGCGATGCTCCGCCTGAGGTCGTCCTCGCCGATCTCGATCGCGTCGGCTGCCTCGCCGATCGGCAACTCGGTGCGGAGCGGGATGACCTTCACGGCATAGCCCGACTGGAACGCTCCGATGACATGCTCGATCGCCTCGAAGACCATCGGCGGTACCTCCAGTCGGGTGCCCTGCGCATCGACGACGGCGGGGCCGTCTCCGGTTACCTTGCGGTCGGATTCATCGAGCAGATAGATCCGTGCGTCGTCCAGTTCCGTGTCCATGTCGTGGAGTCTAGGTCCGGTCGACGGCCTGAAAAGGCTGTTGTTTGAGGCCTGTGGATAACGCGCCACGACGCGTTGCTACAGCCGCCAGACTGACAGCCATGGGCTTCGGTGAGTGGGTGAAGAACCGGCAACTGCGGAAGGACGCGGCCGCTGCAAGTGCACTTGAACAGATGCGCTATTCGACAGGGGTCGACCGCGGCACCCTCGTCGTACACGTTGTCCGCGTGTATCAAATCGCGCGACGCGGGACCAAGGCAGTTGTTGAGATGGACAGTAACGGCCGGACGCGCGATGCCTGGTTCTGGTACGGCCGCGTAGCCCGAGGCCAGTGCCATCTGGTCAGTGCCTCGTCCGGGTATAGCCCGCACACCAACTGCGACAATGTCCTCTATATCGGGCACGAAGGCGGCACGCATGGAATTCTCCAGACACTGTCGCCTCGCCAGGCCCGCCGAGCTCTGCGCTTCGAGCGCGCACGACACGAACGACAGGACTGAGTCCTGCCGCACGTCGTAGAACGCGATGCCGCCACATCATCAGCACTTCGTCGTCAGCGTTGAGCACGACCATCATTGCGCCCTTCGCCATCCGCAGCACGTACTGCTCGAGCTGCAGTCCGTCCACAGCTCGACCGAGGCGATGGTCAGCCGCAGTCTTCGGGACTCATCGATAACCCGTTCGCCGTGAATCGTCCACCGCGTTGGCCGCGTAGGATCAGGATGAGTCACTGGTGGACCGTACCCGTGCCCCGTTCTCGGCAGGCCTGGCAGCTGGCGACTTATCCCGCTCTCCGATCACCTCCGTGGGTAGCGCTCGGCGAGTTGGTGACGTTTCCGCGGAAACGTCACCGCCTTGCGGGTTCCGATGTGCCGCCACCAGACGCGCTGCTACCTGCGGGGTGCTGCTTGATCGGTATACCGCGATCGGTATGCGATACCGATATCGATATGCGGCTCTACTTACCTGAGGTGGGGGTGGGTGAGTCCGCCACCGACCAGGAGCATGCGTAGGCGGTAGCTGTCGCGGTTGCGGAAGCCTCGGGCGATGCGGCGGTGGAGTTCGATGAGTCCGTTGATGGCTTCGGTGCCGCCGTTGTTGGACCGTCCGGTGGTGAAGTAGGCCAAGAACGCCTCGCGCCACTGCTTCAATGTCTTGCCGAGCCGCTTGATCTCGGGGATCG
>Ga0114129_10013669_pt1 | contig 11567 bp, 10 predicted proteins | sample RhiMetdeltSRZDD1_FD_80071 | JGI IMG/M metagenome (GOLD analysis project Ga0114129, IMG submission 80071) | Populus rhizosphere microbial communities from Tennessee, USA - Rhizosphere MetaG P. deltoides SRZDD1 (version 2) (version 2) | ecosystem: Host-associated > Plants > Roots > Rhizosphere >... | reverse complement strand
TTTCTGCTGGGTGGAGCTCGGGACGAGCGACGCCACGGCCGCGAAGAAGTTCTACGCGTCGCTCTTCGGGTGGTCGCTCGACGAGCATCCGATGGGCGACGGCGCGACCTACACGATGTTGGAAAAGAACGGCAAGGAGGCCGCGGCGCTGTACCAGCTCGGGGCGCAAGAGAAAGAAGTGCCGCCGCACTGGACCTCCTACGTCTGCGTCGAGAACGCGGACGACGCGGCCGCCCGAGCGAAGGAGTTCGGTGGCCAGGTCGTGGTCGAGCCTTTCGACGTCATGGAGTACGGCCGCATGGCGGTTTTGCAGGACCCGACCGGCGCGGTCTTTTCGGTCTGGCAGCCCCGAGCGCACATCGGCGCCCGGATCGTCAACGAACCCGGGTCGTTCTGCTGGAACGACCTCTACACGTCCGATGCGAAAAAGGCGGCAGACTTCTACATCCGACTCTTCGGCTGGAAGCTGAACGCGCGTCACATGGACTTCAGCGATTACGTGATCTTCGAGGGACCCGGCGGGATGATGGCGGGCACGATGCAGATCCCGAAAGAGTGGGGTCCGGTGCCGCCCCACTGGCTCGTCTATTTCGCGGTCGACGACTGCGACGCGGCCGTGGACCGCGCGAAAGGGCTGGGTGCGAAGGTGACGATGCCGCCCATGGACATCGAGACCGCGGGTCGGTTCGCCGTGCTCGCCGACCCCCAGGGCGCGGGCTTTGCGGTCATCAAGCTGAATCCGATGCCGGCGTAGCGCGGCTTCGTCAGATCTTCACGAACACCCGCTTGCGGTAGAAGACACCGAAGATCGCGACCCACGCCGCCAGGCACGTCAGCGCGAAGAGAAGCGATCCGAGGCGCGGGTCCGCGAACCGGTCGAACACGGTCCGGTAGATCGTCGCGTACAGCGAGCGCGGCTTTCCCTCCGGACCGGGCAGCTTCACGGCGAGCATCAGGATCGTGACGAGCGTCGACGCGACGAACGCGGCGATCGGGTTGCGGCCCAGCCAGACGAAGGGCGCGGCCCAGCCGCTCCAGCCGCGCACGTCGACGACGAGGAGGAGGAGCGCGAGCACCATCGCCGCGAGACCGGACATCGCGAGCGAGTAGGACGACGTCCACAGGTTCTTGTTGATCGGGAAGACGCGCCCCCAGAGCAGGCCGGCCGCGAACGCGGCGAGCCCTCCGGCGGCGAGGCCCGTGATCTTCCGCTTCCACGACCCGCTCTGGAGCCATTCGCCGGCGAGCGCGCCCAGGAGCGTCGTCGCGACGGCGGGGATCGTCGACAGCGGTCCCTCCGGGTCCCAGCCCGGCTTCCAGGTGTGCGCGCCGAGGACGAGCCGGTCCAAGTACGCCGCGAGGTTGCCCTCGAGGTCGAGGCGGCCCGCGCCGAAGCCGGGGACCGGCACGAAGGTCATGAGCGCCCAGTAGCCGACGAGCAGGAGGACCGCGGCGACGGCGATGCCCTTCTTGCCGAGCGCGAGATAGAGCGCGGCCGCGAGGAGGAAGACGACACCGATCCGCTGGAGCACGCCCGGAATCCTCAGGTGCGCCCGGTGGAAGACGAAGTACGACAGGAGGTTCAGCGCGAGCCCGAGCCCGAAGATGATCGCGGCGCGCCGCGCGGAGTGGAGGAAGAGGTCGAGCCGAGCCGCGCCCTCGGCCCGCCGCCGCGCGAACGAGAAGACCATCGAGACGCCGACGATGAAGAGGAAAAACGGAAAGATCGTGTCCGTGAAAGTCCAGCCGTGCCACTCGGCATGGAGGAGAGGCGGATAGGCGTGGGTCCAGGTGCCGGGCGTGTTCACGACGATCATTCCCGCGATCGTCAGCCCGCGGAAGACGTCGAGGGCGAGGAGGCGGATGGGCGAGCGGTCCGTCGTCGGCTCAGCCCTTGAGAACGACGAGCTCCATCGGTCGGACCGAGAGGCTCGCGAGCCCCTTCTCGCGCACGCCGTAGTCGTCCTCGATGCGCACTCCGAACTTCTCCGGCAGATAGATGCCCGGCTCGATGGTGACGCTGTTGCCGGCGACGAGCGGCTTCCGGTTGCCCTTGACGAGGTACGGATGCTCGTGCCCGTCCATGCCGAGCCCGTGTCCGAGACGGTGCGTGAAGTACCGTCCGTATCCCGCGTCCTCGATGACCTTGCGCGCCGCGCGGTCGACTTCCTCGCCGGTCCGGCCGGCCTGGAGCGCCTCGATGCCCGCGACCTGGGCCCGGTTCACGATCCCGTAGACCTTGCGGAAATCGTCGGAAGGCGGTCCGAAGGACGCGGTCCGCGTGACGTCGGACGTGTAGCCCCGTACGCGGCAGCCGCAGTCGATCAGGACCGCGTCTCCTCTCGCGAGCTTTCGCTCACCCGGTCCTCCGTGCGGCAGAGCTGCGGAGGGCCCGAATTGAACGAGGCCGTCGCCGTGCACTCCGAGATTCGAGAACTCCTGCGCCAGGATGTCCGCGACCTCGCTCTCGGTCATCCCTCTGCGCAGGCGCTCGTGGGTCGCCGAGATTGCGAAAACCGTTCTCCGCCCCGCCTCCTGGATGAAAGCCAGCTCCTCGGCCGACTTGACGGCGCGCAGCGCGTCGAAGACGGGAGTCGCGTCCTCGACCCTGGCCGATGCAGCCGAAGAGAGGAGCGACGCGGTCGAGAACGCGGTCGAACCCTCGACGCCGACCGTCTTGCGCAAGAGAAGCTTTGCCGTGATCGCGATCGGGTCCTGCTCCTCCTGCCACGTCTGGACGTCGTCCACCGTCGCGTCCCGAGTGACGTTCGACTCTTCGAACGCCGGCGTCACGAGGACCGCCGGGCCGTCGGTCACGAGAATGAGCGCCGTGAGCCGCTCGCTCCGCGACATCGAGAGCCCGGTCGAGTAGGCGAGGTTCGTCGAGGGAGTCACGAGGATCGCGTCCCAGCCGCGCGTCTTCGCGCCGGCGCGGAGCCTGGCCTGCCGGTCGCGGAAGACATCCGACTTTAGTCGCGGAGGCAGCGGCGGAACTTCGGACCGCCCGGCAGCGGAAACGGGCGGTGAAGGAACGGCCGCCGCCGCAGCGGCGACTCCGGCCGAGGCGATCCAGCGCCGTCTCGTGATCTTCGTCATCGGTACCCGACGACCGATAGGATATCGGAGAGGGAAAAACATCATGCGGATATCCATCCTCGGCGCCGGTCTGATCGGTCGAGTCATCGCTCGCGAGCTGGCCTCCGAGGAAGGAGCGCACGTTTCGGTTTTCGACGCCGACCCCGACGCGCTCGAGCGAGTCGGGCGCGAAACGCACGCGACGATCCGTCAGGCGGACCTGTCGCGCCCGGAGGTCGTCTCCTCCGCCGTGTCGGACGCCGATTGTGTCGTCGGGGCGCTCCCCGGAGCGCTCGGCTTCACGATGCTCCGCGCGGTCATCGAAGCGGGCAAGCCGATCGCCGACATTTCCTTCTCGCGAGAGGACCCGCTTCAGCTGGAAGCTCTCGCACGGGAACGGGGCTCGACGGCGGTCGTGGATTGCGGCGTCTCGCCGGGGCTGTCGAACTTCTTCATCGGCCGCGCCGCACGCGACTTCAACGAGGTCGACGAGGCGACCATCTACGTCGGAGGATTGCCGTTCGCGCGGCATTGGCCGTTCGAGTACGCGATCGTTTTTTCGGTCGCCGACGTGATCGAGGAATACGCGCGCCCGGCGCGTGTGATGGAGCACGGGGAGCTCGTGACGCAGCCGGCGCTCTCGGAAGTGGAGCGGATCGAAGTGCCGGGAATCGGCACACTGGAAGCATTTCTCACCGACGGGTTGCGCACACTTCTGCGGACGGTGCCTGCTCGAACGATGAAAGAGAAGACGCTGCGCTATCCCGGACACGCCGCGAAGATGGAGATGCTGAGAGAGACCGGCTTTTTCGAGGAGACGCCCCTCGAGTTGCGCGGCGGCGTGCGCATCGCGCCGCGCGACGTGACGGAGCAGCTCCTTTCACGGGCGTGGAAGCTCGCGAACGACACCGAGGAGTTCACGTATCTCAAGGTCACCGTCAAGGGCCGGAAGCTGGGCCGAACCCTTCGCACGACCTTCGAACTCCTCGACAGGACGAACCGCGCAACCGGGACGACCTCCATGGCGCGGACGACGGCATTCCCCTGCGTGGTTGCGGCGCGAATGCTCGCGCGCGGCGAGTACCGCGATCCGGGCGTGCGGCCCCTCGAGATGCTGGCGGCCAATCGGGAAGCCGCCGCGCGATTCGAGCTCGGCCTGACCGCCCGCGGGATCCGCTGGTCGAAGGAATCGCACGAGGTGGAAGCGACCTGAAGGAGAATTCGATGGCGAAAACCCGACGCGCAATTCTGAAGGCCGCCGGCGCGATTTCCGCGCTCGCGGCGCTGCCGCTCCCGGCTCAAACGCCGACTCCGACGCCGACGCCGGCCCCCGAGAAAAAGCCGGAGGGGCTGGCGAAGCTCGCGCGTGAACGATTCGGCAAGTTTCTTACCCCCGACGAGCTCGCGCGGATGGACGAAGACATGGCTTTCGTCGAGACCCGGGGTGGCCGTCTGCGAGGCTACAAGCTCGCCAACGGCGAGGAGCCGGTCGTGGACTTCCGGGTGTTGCGGAAATGAGCGAAGGCGGGACGCACTTCTTCAGCCCTCTCCGTCAGCTCGCCGCGAAGGTTCGCGCGCGAGAAGTCTCTCCGGTCGCGCTCGCGGAGGAATCGCTCCAGCGGCTGGACACGCACGGCCGAAAGCTGAACGCGGTCGTGACTCTCGCGGGCGACGATGCGCTCGCCGCGGCGGCAACGGCGGAGCGCGAGATCCGCCAGGGGAAGTATCGCGGCCCCCTCCACGGCATCCCTTACGGCGCGAAGGACCTTCTCGCGACGAAGAAAATGCCCACGACCTGGGGCGCGGCGCCGTATCGCAACCAGCAGCTCGCGTACGACGCCACTGTGATTCGAAAGCTCGAGGACGCCGGCGCGGTGCTGACGGCGAAGCTCGCGATGGTCGAGCTGGCGGGCGGCATGGGCTACAACAATGCGGACGCGTCCTTCACCGGTCCGGGCTTGAACCCGTGGAACACGGCGTACTGGAGCGGCGGCTCCTCGAGCGGCCCCGGAGCGGCCGTCGCCGCCGGCCTGGTCTCGTTCGCGATCGGGTCCGAGACGGTCGGCTCCATCATCACGCCCGCCGCGTTCTGCGGCGTCACGGGCCTGCGCCCGACTTACGGCCGGGTGAGCCGCCACGGCGCGATGGCGCTCTGCTGGACGCTCGACAAGCTGGGGCCTCTCGCGCGCGGAAGCGACGATTGCGCAATCGTGCTCGACGCGATGTCCGGAAAAGATCCTGCGGATCCGACCACCGTCGACGCGCCGCGCCCGGGCGCGACCCCGTCACGGCGGATGCGGATCGGCGTCCTGAAGGGGGCGACGGACTTCGTGCTGCCCGACGTCGCGAAGAACTTCGGCGAGTCGCTGGCTGTCCTCTCCCGTTTCGCGGACGTTTCGCGCGACGTTGCCCTGGTCGACCTGCCCTTCGGACTCGTCGCCGGAACGATCGTGGATGCCGAGGGGGGGAGCGCGTTCCTGGAACTCATCGAGTCGGGCGCACTCAGGCAGCTCCAGGCGAAGTCCGACCGCTACGGCGGCTACTCCAGTGTGATGACCCCGGCCGTCGATTACCTCCATGCGATGCGGCTGCGCGAGAAGATGCGGGCGCCCATGGAGGCGCTCTTCCAGCGCTACGATGCTCTTGCCGCTCCTTCGCGCGCGACCGTCGCGGTCCCGATCGGGATCGACTTCGACAAGGCCTACCCGGAGCTCGCCAAGGGTCGGCCGGCGAACTTCGCGTCGCCGATCGGCGCCCTGATCTCGGTCGGGAACCTCGTCGGGTGGCCTGCGATCTCCCTGCCGAACGGATTCGGACCGGAAGGCCTTCCGACCGGGCTTCACCTTCTCGGCGGCGCGTTCCGCGAGGCGGATCTTGCCGCGATCGGACGCGAGTATCAGCGTCGGACGGATTTCCACACGCGGCGCCCGCCCGGCTACTGAGGCGACGAGAGGGCTTCGACTACTTCTTTTTTTCTTCCTCGCGTCTCGCTTGCCGGCGCCGGTCCGTCGGCGCGACGAGCGAAACGCGGCGATGCGCCCGCCGCTTTTCCGCCCGGCGTTCGCCGTTGCTCCGACGCTCGGAGGGGGAAGAGCGGCGGCCGCGCTTCTTTCCAACCTTCTTCATGTTTCGAGATTACGACAGGACAGAGCCGACCCCTTAGTAAACCCCGCCCGTCAGGTGCACGATCGCGGTCCAGACTCCCCGGCTGAAGCGGAACGTCAGGATGGGGAAGACGACCGCGGCCGTGCACCAGACGGCGAGGCTGGTTCGAAGAGACCAGAGCGGCCCGAAGCCGACCCCCGCCATGAGCACGATCGCGGTCAATAGAGTGTTGATGTCGAGCGATCCGACCCACTGCCCGTGCTCCCGCGCAAATCCCACCCCGCAGCAGTCGCATGCGTCTTTCATCCGGAAGTACGAGGCGAAGAGCTTTCCCTTCCCGCAGACGGGGCAGCGGAGCCTCAGGCCTCTCCAGACGACGGTCTTCCAGTAACCCTCCGGCCATACGGCGCGGTGGTGGGCGGTGGTCGGCCGCCAGGCCAGGACGGGAGTCGGTTGGCGGATCGGGTCAGTCATTGGAGTGAGGGGTCCTCGAGCCCAGGGTCAAAACTAGCACGCGGTCAGAAAGAAAGCCGCAAACCTTCCTTCGCAATTCCAAATCCTCTGCGTTCCAGCTCCCGGCGGGCGGCGACGTCCCACAGCAGCCGGTTCGTGTGGTTGAGATGCACGAAGTAGACCTTCGCCGGGGCGGCGGGGGCTCTTCCGCCGAAGCGCGCAACGGTCTCGGGCACGAGGGGATGCGGGATGTCGGCAATCGAGCGGCCCGGAATTTCGTCGGCCGAGAAGAAAGTGCCGTCGACGAAGGCGAGGAGCGACATGGGACCGATCATCTCCTCGATGCGCCGGTCCCACTTCTCCCACTTGTCGATGTCGGGAAGCCAGAGGAGCCGGCGCCGGGGTCCCGTGACGAGGTACGCGACCGTGTCGGAATCCTCGTCCCGGTGGGGGACTTTGATCGCTGTCGCGCGAACCGACGGCGTCAGCTCGAACTCTCGCCCCGGCTCGACCTCGCGGATGTCGATGTTCTCGAGCGCCACGAGCCGTTTCCAGGGACCGTTTTCCCGGAGAAACTTCGCCATCGAAGGGGTGCAATAGACCGGCAGCCGCTTCGCGCCGAGAACTTCTAAGCCGAGCTGCGCCAGGCCGAGGTAATGACCGATATGCGCGTGCGTCAGCAGGATCGCGTCGGGAAGGCCGCCCAGCAAATCGACCTGGCGCGTGAAATCCGGCGTCGCGTCGATCACGAAGCGGCGGCCGGCGGCGTGGTCGATGAGGCCGAGCGACGCGACGAGCTGACGCTTCGAGGGGTCGCGGCGCGCTTCGACGCACAGGGGCTGCCGGCAACCGAGGTGAGGCACCCCACCGTCCTGGGCGATCCCGAGAACGACGGCTTCGACCGCAGGTGCCCGGGTCGAATGGGGCCCCTGGGCGGCGAGGAGGGCCAGGAAAAGCGTCGAAATGACCCGCACTGGCATATTCTTCCCGACTCCGGACCGGCACGGAAACTGCTCTCTTAGCTCGGCTGGAGGAGAACATCATGTCGCGTAGCCGCCTTTCACGTCAGACCATGCGGGCCCTGGGCCCGGTCGTGATCCCGCTGGTGACCCGCGTCGCCATTCCGATCGCGCTCGAAAGCCTTCGCAAAAGGAAATTCGCCGCCGACGACTACGTCGGGGAGTCCGAAGACGCCCTGAAGGAGACCTTCAAGAAGACCCGCGCGAGCGTCGATGACCTGAAGGAGGAAGCGGTCAACCGCGGCCGCCGGCTCGTCGGCGAAGCCCGCAAGGAGGGGATGGATTTCGCCGACGTCCTCCTGCGCAAGGGCCTCCAGGTCGCCAACGAATGGGCGTCCTCCCTGGGTGAGCCGCCGGTCAAGCGACGCCGGTTCCGCTTCGGTCCCGTCATCGCGCTGCTCGCGCTGGTGGGGACGGGGCTGGTGCTCGTCAGCCGGCGCTAGGAGTCAGCCGCTCAACCGGTCGCCAATCTCTTGTACTTGATCCGGTGCGGCTGCTCGGCTTCGAGGCCGAGCCGCCGCTTGCGGTCCGCTTCGTACTCCTGGTAGTTCCCTTCGAACCAGACGGCCGAGCTCTCCCCCTCGAAGGCGAGGATGTGGGTCGCGATCCGGTCGAGGAACCACCGGTCGTGGCTGATCACGACCGCGCAACCTCCGAAACCGACGAGCGCCTCTTCGAGTGCGCGTAACGTGTCGACGTCGAGGTCGTTCGTCGGCTCGTCGAGCAGGAGGAGATTTCCTCCCCGCTTCAAGGTCCGCGCGAGGTGAAGCCGGTTCATCTCGCCGCCCGAGAGATTGCCGACCTTCTTCTGCTGGTCGGCCCCCTTGAAGTTGTACATCGCGACGTATGCGCGCGCCGGAATCTCGCGCTTGCCGAGGACGATTCGATCTTCCCCTCCCGAGATTTCTTCGAAGACCGTCTTTCCCGGATTCGGACGGTCGCGGTCCTGGTCCACGTAGGAATGGACGACGGTTTCGCCGATCTCGAGCCGGCCGGCGTCCGGCTTCTCGTGCCCGACGATCATCTTGAAGAGCGTGGTCTTCCCGGCGCCGTTGGGACCGATCACGCCGACGATGCCGCCGCGCGGCAGGTCGAAGGAGAGGTCCTCCATGAGGAGGCGGTCGCCGTACGCCTTGCGGACCGATTTCGCGCGCACGACGACGTCTCCCAGGCGCGGCCCGGGCGGAATGTAGATCTCCTGAGTCTCGATCCGCGTTTCCGGCCCGCCTTCGGCGAGCAGGGACTCGTATCTCTCGATGCGTGCCTTGCTCTTCGCGTGGCGCGCACGCGGCGCCATCCGCACCCATTCGAGCTCGCGCTGCAGGCTGCGGCGTCGCGCCGACTCCTGTTTCTCCTCGACCGCCAATCTCGCTTCCTTCTGCGCGAGCCAGCTCGAGTAGTTTCCTTCCCACGGAATCCCCGCGCCGCGGTCGAGCTCCAGGATCCAGCCGGCGACGTTGTCGAGAAAGTACCGGTCGTGCGTGACCGCGACGACGGTGCCCGGATATTCCGCCAGGTGGCGTTCCAGCCAGGCCACGGACTCGGCGTCCAGATGGTTGGTCGGCTCGTCCAAGAGGAGAAGGTCCGGCCGCTCGAGCAGGACCTTGCAGAGCGCGACCCGACGGCGCTCGCCCCCCGAGATCCTGGCGACGTCGGCGTCGGCCGGTGGCAGCCTCAGCGCATCCATCGCGATCTCGAGCTGTCGGTCGAGCTCCCACGCGTTCGACGCCTCGATCGCGTCCTGAACGCGTTGATACTCCGCCATCAGGCGTTCGCTCTCGGCCTCCGAGAGGTCCGACGCGAGCTTCTCGTTCAACTCGTCGAATCGGGCGAGCAGGGCGCGCGTCGAGGAGACGGCCTCCTCGACGTTGCCGAGAACCGTCTTCGAAGGGTCGAGCCGCGGGTCCTGGGAGAGAAAGCCGATCCGGGTTCCTTCCGCCGGATTGGCCTCACCCGCGAAGTCTTTTTCGAGCCCCGCCATGATTCGCAGGAGCGTCGACTTTCCGGCGCCGTTCGCGCCCAGGACGCCGATTTTGGCGCCCGGAAAAAACGACAGCCAGATCCCGCGCAGGATCTCCCGCTGGGGCGGAACGACCTTCCGCAGGTTGACCATCGTGAAGATGTACTGGTGGGCCATGGGAGCGGGGGAGTGTATTACGACGCCGGCGCTTCGCCGATATTCAACCCCATCGTCCCCAGCAGCCGGTTCTCGTATCGTGCGTTGATGAATCCGGCTTCCCGCATCATCTGCTCGACACCACGCTGCGCCGCATACCTTTCGAGCGATGCGGGAATGTAGAGGTACGTCTCCGGATCGCCGTGGAAGATCCAGCCGACGGCGGGCATCATCGTGCGCAGATAGCCCTGGTAGAGCGCGCTCGCGAGCGCGTTGTCCGGCTTTCCGAACTCGAGAACGACGACGCGACCGCCCGGAGCGAGGACCCGGCGCATCTCGGAGAGCGCCTGCTGCGGGTCGGCGACGTTGCGCAGTCCGTAGCCGACGGTCACCGCGTCGAAGACGCCGTCGCGGAAGGGAAGGCGGAGCGCATCGGCCGCGACGAACGCCGGACTGCTCTCCTCCGCGCGTGCGCGCCGCTGCGCGACTCGGAGCATCGGGAGCGTGAAATCCGCGCCGATGACGCGTGATGCGCCCATGGTCTCCGCCAGAAAGCTCATGTCGCCCGTGCCGCAGCAGAGGTCGAGGACTCGGGCCGGCCAGCGCGGGAGGCCGTTGATCGCCAGCCGGACCGCCTCGCGCTTCCACTTGCGGTGCATCCCGAAACTCATCACGTCGTTGACCAGGTCGTAGCGTTGCGCGAGCCGGCTGAACATCTCCCGTACTTTGGGCGCGCGATCTTCGTCGTAAGACAGGTACTTATTCAGGGTCAGGTCTCCACTTGCCACATCGGGGGTCAGGTCTCCACTTGCCACTTTACGGTAAAGTTTTGGTGATGGCCGCCGATCCCAAGCCGCGCCCGCTTGCCGAAGCCGAGTCCCGCAAGGTCGCGGAGGAGGCGCGCGAAACCGAGTGGACGGCGCCGTCCTTCCTGAAGGAGATCTTCCTCGGCAACTTCCGGCTCGACCTCGTCCACCCCTTCCCCGAAGTCCCGTTCGACCGGCCCGAATTTCGCGCGTTCTCCGACCGGCTCGAGCGGTTCCTGGTCGAGGAAGTGGATTCGGACCGGATCGACCGGGAAGGGAAGGTCCCTCCGCAGCTGATCCAGCGGCTCGCCGAGCTGGGCGCGTTCGGGATCAAGATCCCGAAGGAGTACGGCGGCCTCGGTTTCTCGCAGCGCGAGTACACCGAGGTGATGAAGCTCGTCACGAGCGTGGACGGGAACCTGACCGTTCTCCTGTCCGCCCACCAGTCGATCGGGCTTCCACAGCCGTTGAAGCTCTTCGGCACCAAGGAGCAGAAGAAGAAATACTTCCCCCGCCTCGCGCGCGGCGCCGTCTCCGCGTTCGCGCTCACCGAGCCGGACGTCGGGTCCGATCCCGGCAACCTCTCGACGACCGCCGAGAAGACGCCGGACGGCGACTACGTGCTGAACGGCGAGAAGCTCTGGTGCACGAACGGAACGATCGCGGAGCTCTACGTCGTGATGGCGCGCCATCCGGACACGAAGAAGATCTCCGCGTTCATCGTCGAGCGCGACTGGCCGGGCGTCGAGGTCGTTCACCGATGTCACTTCATGGGCCTGAAGGGGATCGAGAACGGCGTGATCCGGTTCAACAACGTGAAGGTGCCGAAGGAGAACCTGCTCCTCGCCGAAGGGCGCGGGTTGAAGCTCGCCCTGGTGACTCTGAACACGGGGCGGCTCACTCTACCCGCGACCTGCGCCGCCGCGGCCAAGCGGTCGCTCGAGATCTGCCGGGTCTGGGCGAACGAGCGCGTTCAGTGGGGTCAGCCGATCG
>Ga0114129_10013667_pt1 | contig 11568 bp, 9 predicted proteins | sample RhiMetdeltSRZDD1_FD_80071 | JGI IMG/M metagenome (GOLD analysis project Ga0114129, IMG submission 80071) | Populus rhizosphere microbial communities from Tennessee, USA - Rhizosphere MetaG P. deltoides SRZDD1 (version 2) (version 2) | ecosystem: Host-associated > Plants > Roots > Rhizosphere >... | reverse complement strand
GGAGAGCCGCAGGTGGTCGCCCTTCGACCCGAAGTAGCCCACCATGATGCCGAGGTTCGGGCCGATCTGGCGCTGCACGTTCACGTTCCAGCTCTGCAGGCGCGCGGGCTGGAAGTCCGGCGCAACCGACGCGGGCGACAGGCCCGCCGCCCGCGCCGTGTTGACCGCGCTATCGAGGCGGATGAGGCCGGCGAAGCTCAGCGGCACGGCCAGCGGCGGGTTGGCGCTGGTGGGGGTCACCAGGTTCGTCACCGGCTGGTCGCGGAGGAGCGCGTAGGCGGCCCGCACCGAGGTCTTGCCGTCCTTGAAGGGATCCCAGACGATCCCCACGCGCGGCTCGAACGCGTTCTCGTTCTGGTAGACGCGGTCGCGGCCCGAGCCCACGCGCACGAGCGAGTCGGTGGCGGCGTCGAAGAGCACGAACCGGTCCTGGGAGTCGGTGGGCGACATCAGGCGGTCGTAGCGCAGCCCGACGTCCAGCGTCAGGTTGGAGGCGGCCCGGAAGCTGTCATGGACGAAGAGCCCGAAGGCCTGCTCCACGATGTCGCTCGGGCGGTCGCCGAGGGTGATCGCGAAGGAGTTGCCCCGGCCGGCCTGGAAGTCGGCCAGGCTGGCGAAGCGGAAGTCGCCGGGGTCGGAGTTGAAGTTCTCGTTCTCGAAGCGGCGCCACTCCCCCCCGATCTTGAACGAGTGACGGCCGCGAAGGTAGCTGACGGTATCGGAGAAGACCATGGTGGTGTCGGTGCGGCCCTGCGGGAAGCCCGACGGCCCCCCGAAGTTGAGGCCCAGCCCGTTGACGGTGACCTGGGGCAGGGCCATCGCGGTCGTGATGCCCACGTTGATCCCGAAGTCGGTGGGATTGATCTGCGCGTTCGGAGAGAACGTGATGTGGATGCGGTTGAACCCGAGCCGCGCCTCGTTGACGAGCCCCGGACCGAAGATGTGCGTCTCGTTCAGGGTCCCGATCTGCCGGTGCGACTGGCGCGTGTCGCCGAAGCCGGGGATCGTGTTGCCCTGCAGGACCGGCTCGCCCCGGAGGTCCTTCTGGAAGGCGTAGTAGGCGTGCAGGGTGTCGGACGCGCTGAAGAGGTGGTTCAGGTCGCCCGTCCACTGGTCGATGTTGACGGGAGCGGTGGCGGAGCCGACGAAGCGGCCCTCTCCCCGAGAGCCGGTGGTGTTCGCCTCCGGAATCAGTGTGAGCAGCCGGCGCGAGATCGGGTCGGTGGTGGCCGCGCGCTCGTCGTTGCGGAGCACCGGGCTGTTGATGTCGATGCCCTGCCGCTGGCGCAGCCCCTCGTAGCTCAGGAAGAAGAAGGTCTTGTTCCGGGCGATGGGACCGCCGGCGTTGCCGCCGAACTGGTTGCGCGTGAAGGGCGACTTGCGGGCCGGCAACTGGTTGAAGAAGTTGCGGGCGTCGAAGCGCTCGTTGCGCAGGAACTCGAAGGCCTCGCCGTGGAAGGCGTTCGTCCCCGAGCGGGTGGCGATGTTGACGATCGCCCCCGAGTTGCGCCCGTACTCCGCGCTGAAGGTCTGGTTGTCGACCTTGAACTCCTGGACGGTGTTGATCGAGGGCTGGAAGGTGATCTGGTTCTGCACCATGTCGTTCAGGTTCACGCCGTTGATCATGAAGTTCACGGTGTCTTCGCGGTTGCCGGCGGTGTTGAAGGCGAAGGAGCCCTGGCCGCGCAGGGGCGCGGTGAGGAACCCGGACTGCGGGGGCGTGACCGAGCCGGGGATGAGCAGGCCCAGGTCCACGAAATGGCGCCCGTTGAGGGGGATCTCCTGCACCGTGCGCTGGTTGATGACCTGACCCACCGCGCTGGTGGCGGTCTCGATGACCGGAGCCTCCGCCGTCACCGTCATCTCCTCCGCCACGCCGCCCAGCTTGAGCCGGAAGTTCTGGACGACGATGCGCGCGACCTCGAGGCGGAGGTCGCTCGCGACCTGGGTCTGGAAGCCGGGGGCGCTCACCTCGACGCGGTAGAGGCCCACCGGCAGCGAGGCCACCTGGTAGTCGCCGTGGCCGTCGGTGACGACGTCGCGCCGGACGCCGGTCGCGACGTTCCTCACCGACACCGCCGCGCCCGGCACGGCCGCGCCCTGGGCGTCGGTGACGGTCCCCTGCAGCGTGGCCGTCGACTGCGCCCGGGCGGGGGCGACGGCGAGCAGGGTGAGGCCGGCGGCCAGGACTCCGGCCCGGCGCAAAACGCGACGCATCGTCTCGATCATCAGGTCCTCCAGCACAGAAGATAAAGTTGCCCAGGGGACCCGGAAGACGTCGGCAGGGTTCCGGATTCTCGAGTCTGATCTACGCTATGCCGCCCGGGGGGGGACGTCAAGTGCGCGAGGCGCGCGGCCGGGAGGCAGGCTGTCAGAGCTTGAGGGCGTCGACCAGCTCCTTGACCGCGGCCGCCGACTTCTGCAGGGCCGACTTCTCGGCGTCGGTCAGCTTGATCTCCCAGATCTTCTCGACGCCCTTCTCCCCGAGCTGGGCGGGGACGCCGACGTACAGCCCCTTGATCCCGAACTCGCCCTCCAGGTAGCAGCAGCACGGGAGGATCTTGTGCTTGTCCTTCAGCACCGCGTCCACCATCTCGGCGGTGGCCGAGGAAGGGGCGTAGTACGCGGAGCCGGTCTTGAGCAGCGAGACGATCTCGGCGCCGCCGTTGGCGGTGCGCTTGACGATGGCGTCGACGCGCTCCGCGCTCATGAGCTCGGTGATGGGCACCCCCGCCACCGTCGAGTACCGCGGGAGCGGGACCATCGTGTCGCCGTGGCCGCCGAGGACGAAGGCGTGGACGTTCTCCACCGACACGCCCAGCTCCATCGCGACGAAGGTGCGCATGCGGGCGCTGTCGAGCACGCCCGCCATCCCGAACACGCGGTGCCGGGGCAGGCCCGAGACCTTGTAGGCCACCTGGCACATGGCGTCGAGCGGGTTGGAGACCACGATGAGGATCGCCTCCGGCGAGTGCTTGAGCGCGTTCTCCGTGCACTCCCTGACGATCTTGTAGTTGGTGCTCAGCAGGTCGTCGCGGCTCATGCCCGGCTTGCGGGCGATGCCGGCGGTGACGACCACCACGGTCGAGCCCGCGGTGTCCCGGTAATCGTTGGTCCCGACCACGCGGGCGTCCGAGCCCTCGACCGGCGTGGCCTCCATGATGTCGAGGCCCTTGCCCTGGGGCATGCCCTCGATGATGTCGATGAGGACGATGTCGGCCAGCTCGCGGTCGGCCAGGCGCTGCGCGAGCGTGGCCCCCACGTTCCCCGCCCCCACCACCGTGACTTTCTTGTTCATAGGTTCTCCACGATGGCGGAGGCGAACTCCGAGGTCTTCAGGACCTTGGCCCCTTCCATCTGGCGCTCGAAGTCGTAGGTCACGCGCTTCTGCCCGATCGTGCGCTCGAGGGCCGCCTCGATGGCGTCGGCGGCCTCCCGCCAGCCCAGGTAGCGCAGCATCATGCACCCCGAGAGGATGACGGAGCCGGGGTTGACCTTGTCGAGGTCGGCGTACTTGGGGGCCGTCCCGTGGGTGGCCTCGAAGATCGCGTGGCCGGTCTCGTAGTTGATGTTCCCGCCCGGCGCGATCCCGATCCCTCCGACCTGCGCGGCGAGAGCGTCGGAGAGGTAATCGCCGTTGAGGTTCGGGGTGGCGATGACGTCGAAGTCCTTCGGCCGCGTGAGCACCTGCTGGAGCGTGATGTCGGCGATGGCGTCCCGGACGAGCACCTTGGACTTCCACTTCCCGCCGCCGTGGGTGGGAACGAGGGCGAGGGCGGCCTCGACCTCCTTCCGCACCTTGGCCTTCTGGTCGTCGGTCATGAGGCCGTAGCCCGGGTCGATGGCGGCCGCGTTGTCCTCGACGCTCATCGACGGGTTCTTCTCCTTGTTGCCGAGGACCCAGCTCTCGCGCTCCGTCACCGTTTCGGGGCGGAACTCCCGCGCCGCGAGCGCGTAGCCCCAGTCGCGGAACGCCCCCTCGGTGAACTTCATGATGTTGCCCTTGTGGACGAGCGTGAGGCTCTTGCGCTTGAAGTCGAGCGCGTAGCGGAGGGCGGCGCGCACGAGCCGCTCCGTGCCCTCGCGGGAGACGGGCTTGATGCCGAGGCCGCTCGTCTCGGGGAAGCGGATCTTCTTGACCTTCATCTCGTCGCGGAGCCACGAGATCACCTTGCGGACCTCCGGGGTCCCGGACGCCCATTCGATGCCCGCGTAGATGTCCTCCGTGTTCTCCCGGAAGATCACCATGTCGACGTCCTCCGGCCGCTTCACCGGGCTGGGCACGCCGCGGAAATAGCGCACCGGCCGGAGACAGACGTAGAGGTCCAGCTCCTGACGCAGGGCGACGTTGAGGGAGCGGATGCCCCCTCCAACCGGGGTCGTGAGCGGGCCCTTGATCCCGACGAGGTACAGGCGGAAGGCGTCGAGGGTGGCGGCCGGCATCCATTCCCCGGTCTGGTTGAACGCCTTCTCCCCCGCCAGCACCTCCTTCCACGCGATGCGGCGGCGGCCGGCGTAGGCCTTCTGCACGGCGGCGTCGAAGACGCGCTGGGAAGCGCGCCAGATGTCGCGGCCGGTGCCGTCGCCCTCGACGTAGGGGATGACGGGCTCGTCGGGCACGCGCAGCACGCCGCCGGAGACGGTGATCCGGTCCGCCGAGGGGGAAGCGCCGGGGCTGGCCATGGGGAGGCAAGTTTAGTCTATCCCGGGCCCCCTCCCAATCCCTCCCCGCGCATCGGCTCGGCGGAGGCTCAGCTCCTCTCGACGATGATGAGCCGGTTGCCGTCGGCGTCGCGGAACACGAACATCGGGACGGGATAGCGCATGAGCTCCCCATCCGTGTCGACGCCCCGGGCCCGCAGGGCCGCGTGGTCGGCCGCGGCGTCGCTGGTCGCGAAGCGCACCTGGGTGTCGATCCCGGTGGGGACGCCCTCCCGCGAGCGAACGAGCGCGATCGTCGTCGCCGCCCCCGGCGGCGCGACCTCGACCCATCGCTCGCCCTTGCCGTACGCGGCGTCGATGCGCTTCTCGAATCCGAGCTTCTCGAGGTAGAACGCGAGCGCCCGGTCCTGATCGGCGACGGGCACGCCGACCGTGCCCACCCGGGTGACGTGGATGCCGGCCTCGGTCTTGGACATCTCCATCCTCCTGCTTCAACTCTTCGACGTTCGAGCCGGCGGCCCCCGGACATTTCTTTTCGCGCGGCTCCAGGGTCCGCCGCGGAACTTGACAGCGCTGGTCTCCGTATAGTTACCATCCGGTCGGTCATGACCCGCAAGCTCAACGTCGAGGCACGTCACCGCATTCTCGAGGCCGCCCGCGAGCTCTTCCTCGAACGGGGCTTGAAGGGCGTCAGCATGGACGAGGTCGCGAGCGCGGCCGGAATCAAGAAAGCCAACCTCTTCCACTACTACCCCAGCAAGCAGCGCCTGGAGCTGGCGGTGGTGGAGCGGGCCGCGGGAGAGATGAAGGAGCAGGTGGAGGCGCAACTGTCGGCGAAGGGCCGCGATCCGGTGGGCGCGGTGGCGTCGATGTTCGAGCAGGCCGGGCGCGGGATGCGCGAGCGCCGTTGCCGCGGCGGGTGCTTCCTGGGCAACCTCGCCCAGGAGGCGAGCGACCACGACGAGACCATACGGGTCAGGGTGTCGGAGTTCCTTCGCTATTGGACGGACCAGTTGGCCAGCTTCCTCGACCGGGGACGCGCCTCGGGCTACTTCCGGCCCGAGCTGGAGCCGCGCACCGCCGCAGAAGCGATCCTCGCCCTCTTCGAAGGCGCCCTTCTCTTTTCCAAAGCCAGCCGGCGGGCCGATCCGGTGGAAAGCTCCAAGCGCATGGCCGTGGCCTATCTGGAAGGATTCCGGCCTTGAATCCGAGGCGATAATGTCCGCAACAACCTTGACTACGACCACGCAAACTGCCGCCCAGCGAAGGCTGCGGCGCGAGGCCGCCAAGGCGCGCCGCTGGCTCTACCCCCCGACCGCCTTCTACACGACCTACTCCGTCGCCCTGCTGCTCCTGGGGCTTCGCTCGGCCGAGCGGCTGGTCGCGCTCACGTGCTTCTCGGGCGGGATGGCGGCCTGGACGATGCTCGAGTACGTCGTCCACCGCTACGTGCTGCACGGCCGCTTCCCGGAGGGCCGCGGGCCGGTCCGCTGGTTCACGCACAAGTACTTCGATCCGCTGCACTGGGAGCATCACGCGCGGCCCTGGGACGGCGAGCACATCAACGGGCGGATCCGCGACACGCTGCCCTTCGCCGCGCTGTTCGCGGCCGTCGCGTTCCTGGCGCCCCTGGAGACCGCTCCCATGTTCGTGGCGGGCCTGCTCCAGGCCTACGTCGTCGAGGAGTGGGTCCATCACTCGGTCCACTTCTACCACTTCCGCAACCGGTACTTCCGCTACATCCGCCGCCACCACCTCTACCACCACAGCCCGAAGGGCTCGGACGTGGGCTACGGCCTGACGAGCGGCTTCTGGGACGTGATCTGGGGGACGCGTATTCCCGAGGCCGACCGCCACGCGCTCTACGCCTACCGGCGCGCGGCGCTGCGCCACGTCCGTCCGCCCGTGACGTCGGTGGCAACCACCGAGGAGCTGCCTCAGGTCTGAATCTCGAATGCGGCGCGCTCCGCTCCGCGCTTAGCGTCATCAAGCATCTCGCGTCCGAGTGAATCGGACGCGAGATGGCAGAGGAGACGCTCCGCTGCGCGCGCCGAACGCTCACAATCGAGAGAGTGCGGGCGCGCGCCGAACGCTTGCGCCGGAGGAGATCCTTCGGCGGCCTTCTTAGCGCGCGGCCGGCTCGAGGCTGATCGCGCGGGCTTCGCGGACGCCGGGGATCGCCGCGACCGCGGAGGTCACGTCGCCGGGCACCGCGCTGTCCACCTCGATGATCATCACCGCGCGCCCGCTGCCCGGCTTGCGTCCGACCGTCATGCGGGCGATGTTGATCGAGCGCTCGCCGAGGACCGTGCCCAGGTGCCCGACGACGCCGGGGGTGTCGTCGTTCTTCACGAAGAGGACATGCCCCTGCGGGATCGCGTCCACCTCCACGCCGTCGACGTCCACCAGCCGCAGGTGGTTGCGGCCGAAGAGCGTGCCCGCGACCGAGAAGTCGCACTCGCTCGTCTTGAGGCGCACGGCCATGAGGTTGGAGAAGGCCACCCGCGCGGTGGAGGTGGACTCGAGCACGTCGATGCCGCGCTCCCCGGCCAGGGCGCGGGCATTGACGAGGGTGACGCGGCCGGCCAGCTCCGGCTGCAGCACGCCGTAGACGGCGGCGGAGAGGATCGGCTTGACGTCGATCTCCTTGAAGTCGCCGTAGAGGCCCACCTCCACGCGCTCCATCGACCCGTCGCAGACCTGGGCGAGGAAGAGCCCGAGCCGCTCCGCGAGGTCCAGGGCCGGCTTGACGCGGTCGTAGAGATCGCCGGTGAGGGAGAAGAAGTTGACGGCGTGCTGCATGAGCCCGCCCTTGAGGAAGTCGCGCACCTGGACCGCGATGTCGGTCCCCACGCGCTCCTGGGCCTCGACGGTGGCGGCCCCCACGTGCGGCGTGGCGACGACGCGGGGATGCCGGGCGAGGCGCCAGTCCGCGGGCGGCTCCTGGGCGTGCACGTCGAGGGCCGCCCCCGCCACCCGCCCCGACTCCAGCGCGAGGAGCAGCGCCTCCTCGTCGACCAGCTCGCCGCGGGCGGCGTTGACGATGCGGATCCCCGGCTTCGCCCTGGCCAGCGCCTCGCGGCTCAGCAGGTGCCTCGTCTCCTTGGTCAGCGTCGTGTGGAGGGTCAGGAAGTCCGATCCCTGGATCACCTGCTCGAAGGAGAGCAGGGGGATCTGCAGCTCCTCCGCCAGGGAGGGCGCGACGAAGGGATCGTAGGCCACCACCTCCATGCCGAGCGCGCGGCAGCGGGCGGCCACCTCCCGCCCGATGCGCCCCAGCCCAACGACGCCGATGCGCTTGCCCTGCAGCTCGACGCCCACGAAAGACTTGCGGTCCCAGCGCCCCGCCTTCATCGCCGCGTCGGCCTGCGCCACGTTGCGGGCGAGGGCGAGGAGCAGGGCGAGCGTCAGCTCCGCCGTGGACGCGACGTTGCCGCCGGGCGAGTTCATCACGACGACACCCCGGCGCGTCGCCGCCTCCAGGTCGACGTTGTCGACGCCCACCCCGGGCCGCCCGACGATGCGCAGGCTCTTCGCCGCGTCCAGGACCTCGGCGGTGACCTGGGTGCCGCTGCGGATCATCATGGCGTGGTAGGGAGCGACGATGGAGGCCAGCTCCGCCGGCGGCATCGCCTTGCGGACGTCCACGGTCCATCCCTCGGAGCGGAGGACTTCCATCCCGCGGTCGGTGATCCCCTCCAGGACCAGGATCTTCAGGCTCACTGCGTGAGCCGGAGGTACTCCGCCTCGGCGGCCGCCATTCCCGCGCCCAGCTCGAAGCGGTGGCCGAGGCGGCGCAGGACGATCTCGAGGCTCGCGAGCAGCCCCAGGATGTCGGTCGCGTCGTAGTAGCCGAGGTGGGCGACGCGCAGGATCCGGCCCTTGAGCTTGCCCTGGCCGCCGGCCACCGTCGAGGCGAACTCGGCCTTCAGCGCCTTCACGATCGCGCCCGACTCCACGCCGGAGGGAGGATAGAGCGCCGTCAGCGCGTCGCCGTGCGCGCGCGGCGCGACGAGGGGCAGGCCCAGCGCCTTCGCCGCCGCCCGCGTGGACGCGGCGAGGACCCCCGCGTTGCCCACGAGAGCGTCCACGCCTCCCATCGAGTCGACGAACCCGAGCGCGGCCCGCAGCGCGACCACGCTGGAGATGGCGGGCGTGAACGCCGACTCGCCGGAGGTCTGCGCCGTGCGCTCGCGGGCGAGATCGAAGTAGAACCGCGGCGCCTTCGCGGACTCGACGGCCGCCCACGCCTTCGCGCTCATCGACACGAAGGCGAGGCCGGGAGGCAGGGCGAGGGCCTTCTGGCTGCCGACCACGACCACGTCGACTCCCCACGCGGCCGTCTCCAGGCGCAGCGCCCCCGCTCCCGAGATCGCGTCCACCACGAGCAGGGTGTCCTGGCGCCCGCGGGTGACGCGGGCCAGCGCCTCGACGTCGTGGGCGGCGCCGGTGGACGACTCGGAGAGCTGGACGAACACCGCGCGGATGCGCGGGTCGCGGTCGAGGACCTCGGCCACGCGCGCGGCGGGGACCGCCTCTCCCCACTCCGCCTCGAGGGTCGTCACCGCCATGCCGTGCGCGCGCCCGATGGCGGCCCAGCGCTCGCCGAAGTTGCCGGCGACGAGCGCCAGCATGGCGTCGCCCGGCGAGAGCACGTTGACGAGGGCGGCCTCCATGCCTCCGGTGCCGGAGCAGGCCAGGACCAGGACGTCGTCGTCGGTCTTCAGGAACCGCTTGAGACCCGTCGCGCATTCCTTGAGCACCGCTCGGAACTCGTCGGTCCGGTGATGCACGATCGGCCGGGCGAGCGCCTCCTGCACCGCCGGCTGCAGCGGCGTGGGTCCCGGCGTGAACAGCCTCGACTTCTTCAGCATCGTCGGCGATGACCTCGATCGCGCATCCACAGAAACTGTGGAAAACCTTGTGGAAACTTCGCTACGTCTCAGGCCTAAGTCTCTCCAGCCAGGTCGCTTCGTGCGATCTGCACTCTGTGACAGCAGCGTGACGGAGGCACGCGAATTGCGTAATGGGCTTTTGCGTCATGAGGACGCGGGCTGCCAACGCTCCCGCGCCGCTTTCACGGCCTCGGCGATGGCCTCGACGACGGTGTCGATCTCTCCCGCGTCATTATATCGGCCCAGGCCGAACCGCAGGGCCGTGTACACGCGCTCGTCGCTCAGGCCGAGGGCGCGCAGCACGTGGGATCCCTTGCCGCCCGCCTCCGCGCACGCCGCTCCCGAGGAGAGGGCGATCTGGCCGCCGAGGGAAAGGATCAGCGTCTCCGCCTCCGCGCGCTCGATCGACACGTGCAGGTTGCCCGGCAGGCGCGGCTCGGCGGCGCCGTTGAGCTCCACGCCGTCGATGCGCTCCTCGAGGCCGGCGAGCAGGCGGTCGCGCAACGCGCGCAGCCGCTCCGGCTCTCCGGAGGCGAGCGCGTGCCCGGCCAGGCGCGCCGCCACGCCGAAGCCGACGATCCCGGGCACGTTGAGCGTGCCGGAGCGGAGGCCCTTCTCCTGTCCCCCGCCCTCCGCTTGCGGCTGGAGGCGCAGCCGGGGCTTGCGGTCGCGCCGCACGTAGAGCGCGCCGACACCCTTCGGCCCGTACATCTTGTGGGCCGAGAGGCTCATCAGGTCCACGTTCCACGCCGCGACGTCGGCGGGGATGCGGCCGAGGGCCTGCACGGCGTCGCAGTGGAAGGCGACGGAGCGGTCCCGGCAGAGAGCGCCGATCTCTTCGACGGGCTGCAGGGTGCCGACCTCGTTGTTGGCCGCCATCACCGACACGAGAACCGTGTCGGCGCGAAGCGCGGCCGCCACGCGCGCGGGATCCACGATGCCGCTCGGGTCCACCTCGACGCGCGTCACCTCGAAGCCTTCGCGCTCGAGCGTGCGGCACGGCTCGAGCACGGCGGGATGCTCGATGGCCGTCGTGACCACGTGCCGTCCGCGCGGCGCGAGCGCGCGCGCGGCGCCACGCAGCGCGAGGTTGTCGGACTCGGTCGCGCCCGAGGTGAACACGATCTCCTCGGGCTGCGCGCCGACGAGCGCCGCCACCTGCGCGCGGCCCGCCGCCACCGCGTGGTCGGCCTCCTGGCCGAACGCGTGCTGCCGGCTCGACGGGTTGCCGAACTTCTCGGCGAAGTACGGCAGCATGGCCGCCAGCACCTCCGGATCCACCGGCGTGGTGGCGTGATGGTCGAGGTAGATCCTTATCGACCCCCCACCTTCACTAAAGCCCCTCCAATCCCCACGTAGGGGGAGGGGAGGGCTGGTGCCCGCGTTGCCCCGATCCTTCATGAACCCCCACCCTGTCCTTCCTGTATGACGCCTCACAACCCGGCCCCCGGCGCCCTCGTATACTCTAGAGCGAATCCGGGCGCCCTTCCCGGAGGGGGGACCGCATGAAGGCGACGAGGATGACGCTTCTGGCCGGGTTGGTCCTGAGCATCGCGGCCGTGACCGCGCGCGCGCAGGAGCCGGCCCGGGAGCCCTCCGAGGACGAGGACGCGCGCCAGGAGCCCCGCCGCCAGATCCGCGTGCTCGAGGACCCCTACGACATCGCCTCGTTCTATCGCTCGCACCAGGGGGACTACTTCGGCTACCAGGCGCCGGGGACGAGCGAGCGCTACCCCATCGCGGGCTTCTACCGCCAGAGCGGCGGCCGCGGCTACGGGTACTCGCGGTTCTGGTCGAGCGGCTATTCCCCTCGCGGCCGCGGCGGGCTCGTGCTCAGCTATCGTCGCCGCATCGGTGACAACGGCGACCTCTACCTGATCGCGCCGTTCCTCGCCCCGATCGGCCCCCTGAGTAGCATCTTCCTGAGCGATCGCTAGGCGAGAACGCTTTTTAACGCCGGCCAGGCTATTCGTAACGCAGCGATTCGATGGGATCGAGGCGGGCGGCGCGG
>Ga0114129_10013665_pt1 | contig 11569 bp, 6 predicted proteins | sample RhiMetdeltSRZDD1_FD_80071 | JGI IMG/M metagenome (GOLD analysis project Ga0114129, IMG submission 80071) | Populus rhizosphere microbial communities from Tennessee, USA - Rhizosphere MetaG P. deltoides SRZDD1 (version 2) (version 2) | ecosystem: Host-associated > Plants > Roots > Rhizosphere >... | reverse complement strand
GCTTCTGCGCGCTCAGCTGCAGCGAGTGATACCGCGAGTGGCCGCCGTTGGTCCGGTAGTCGATCGGCCCGAAGGCGGTGTTCCTCCGCGGCGCGCCGGCGGGAAAGAATTTCGATCCGTCGGGCTGAATCAGCGGTACGAGCGGATTGGCTTCGATCGCGCTGACCAGATGGTACGCGCGGGAGCCGGCGTAGCCGACCGTCGCCGTGATTTTGCCGGCCAGCTCACGCTGCACGCTGACGTTGTAAGTCACGCCGTACGGCTGCTTGATGTTGTAATCGAGCGTCCGCGCGCTCGCGGCGCCGGCCGTGAGCGAGGCCGGCCGCGGGAAGGTCGGGTTGTTGATCGTCGCCGTGGCCGCGAACGGCGGCGAGAACGCGGCGATGCCGAACGCGCTGTTGAACGGCCCATCGGTGTCGTGATACACGCCCGCGCCGCCGCGGACGGCCGTCTTGCCGTTGCCGTTCACGTCCCACGCGAAGCCGACGCGCGGCGCCCAGTTCTTCAGCGACGGGTTCTCGCCGAACACCTGGCCCACCGTGAAGGATCGATCGTTGACGATGTCGCGCAGCGTCGTGTCGAGGCCGTTCATCTCCGACGGCAGCGTGTAGAACTCGTACCGCAGGCCGAGATTCAGTGTGAGCCGATCGGTCGCGCGGAAATCGTCCTGCATGTAGAAGCCGAAGAGCGTGTTCGGCCGCACGCGCTCCAACTGCGCGCCGGGCGGCACGCCGACGAACCGCGTCGGCGTGCCCGCGAGCAGCGTCCGCACGGTGGCGAACGTGTAGCTGCCGCGGATGTTCGTCGCCGTCAGCTTGTTCGTTCGGAGATGCTCGATGAGCGCGCCGCTCTTCAGCAGGTGACGCCCCTTCACCCACGAGAGGTCGTCGGACGCGGTCCAGTAGAAGCTGTTGTTGGACGACGGGTTCACCGTGGTGCCGCCAAGGCCGGTCAGGCCGCCGACGCCGATGACGCCGATCGCGTTCTGCCCGGCGATGAACGCGAGGTCGGGCGCCTGGAGAAAATCCGGAAGCTGCTCGAACCGAAGGCGGCTGTGCGAGAAGCGCGCCGTGTTCAGCAGCGCCGGTGTGATGATGCGCTTGTACTCGGACGTGAAGAACTGATTGCGCGAGACCGAATCGGTCCCGAAGTCGGGGAAGCCGGCCGTGACGGTCTGGTCGGCGCCGTCGTAGGTATAACGCGCGAAGATCGCATCCTTGTCGCTGACCGCGTAATCGAAGCGGCCCTGATAAAAGGTCTCGCGTGTCGGCTGGTTGAACTCGTACGAGTAGATCGCGATGCCCTGGTTCGTCCCGACCTCGGGCCCGTTCGCGCGCGGGTAGAGATCGAGATACGGCCGGACGATCGGATTGATCGGCGCGAACGCGCCGGACCGCGCCGCATCGTTCGGCACGAACGACGTCGTCGTGACGCCGAGATCTTCCTGCAGCCGCTCGACGCCGCCGAAGAAGAACAGCCGGTTCTTCTGAATCGGGCCGCCGGCGCTCGTCCCGAACTGGTTCCGGCGAAACCGCGGCGGATCGGTCCCGCGATCGAAGAAGTTGCGCGCGTCCATCGAGCTGTCGCGGAAGAACTCGAAGCCCGATCCGTGGATGGCGTTCGTGCCGCTCTTGGTGACGAGGCTGATGACGCCGCCCATCGCGCGCCCGTAGTCGGCCGAGTACGCGTTGGTGACGACGCGGAATTCCTGGATCGTTTCGACGCCGAGCGTGGTTTCGGCCGCCGACACGGTCGCGGTCCCCGCGTAGCCGCGCATGTTCGCGCCGTCGAGCAGGTAGCTGTTCGACCGGAAGCTCATGCCGTTGATGTTCAGCTTCGTGCCGCGGTTCGACGACGAGGTGCTGTCCTTCTCGCTGAAGTTCGACACGCCCGGCTGCAGCAGTGCGAGATCGATGTAGTTGCGGCCGTTCAGCGGCAGCTCCGAGATCGTTTTCTCCGTCACCACCGCCGACATCGCCGCGCTGCGCGTGTCGACGAGCGGCGACGCCCCGACGACGGTGACGCTCTCCTGCGTCGCGCTGACGGAGAGCGTGAGGCTCAGGCCCGCTTCCTGCGCGACCGCGAGCACGACGCGCTCGACGGCGGTGCCGAAACCCTGCAGGCTCGCGCGCGTTTCGTACGAGCCGGGCGGCAGACCCGGAATGGTGAAGTACCCGTTGCCGTCGGTGAGCGCCGAGCGCGTCAGTCCGGTATCGACGTTCTTCACGACGACGTCGACGCCCGGCAGCACTGCGCCGGTCTGATCCTTGATCGTGCCCGAGATAGTGGCGGAGGTGATCTGCGCCAGAGCGACCGTGAAAATGAGGGCGAGCATGGCGCTCACCATAGCGGGCGATCTCGCGGAAATCAAGGACTATGGTCAGACCATTAATTTGAATCGGCGCTTTTTGCTTGACATCTCGCGCGACCGCTCGCACCCTGCGCGTCGGAGACAACGGAGGTTGACGGAGGAACGGTTTCACACGGAGGAACGGAGCAACGGAGGAACACGGAGGTGCGCTCCTCCGTTCGTCTCCGCTTCTCCGTTGCTCCGTGTGAAACCGTTTCTCCGTACGCCTCTTGCCTCGGCCAATGGAGGTTTCCTGAGATGATGCGCGTCCTCAGCCGTACCGCACTTCTTCTATCAACGCTCGCGTGCGCGACGACGATCGCCGCCGCGCAGGGCACCACCGGATCGATCTCCGGATTCATCACCGACGACACCAACGCCGCGCTGCCTGGCGCCACGGTCACCGTTCGCGAGGTGGACACCGATCAGAAGCGCGTCATCGTCACCGACGCCGCGGGGCGATATCGCGCGCAGGCGCTCTCGCCCGGCAGGTACGAAATCCTCGTCGAGCTCCAGGGCTTCAGGCCCGCGCGCATGTCCGAGATCCAACTCACCGTCGGTCAGGACGCGTCGGCGAATCTGCAGCTCAAGGTCGGCGGCATCGACGAGCAGGTGACGGTCACCGGTGAAGCGGCGCTCGTCAACATGCGGCAGTCGTCGGTGGCGGCGCTCGTCGACGAGAAGCAGATCCGCGAGCTGCCGCTGAACGGCCGCGACTTCAGTCAGCTCACGCTGCTGCAGCCGGGCGTCACCGCGTCGCCGAGCACGCAGCAGCAGGTGGATCGCGGGATGGGGACGCAGGTGTCGATCGCCGGCGCGCGTCCGAATCAAATCAGCTATCAGCTCGACGGCACCGACGCGAACACGCAGGGCAACGGATCGCCGGGCAGCGCCGCAGGAGGCCTCCTCGGCGTCGAGACCGTCCGCGAGTTCCAGGTTCTCGTCAACAACTACAGCGCCGAGTACGGCCGCAGCACCGGCGGCATCGTCACGGCGGTCACGCGCTCGGGCACGAACGCGTTCAAGGGCACCGTGTTCGAGTTCAATCGCGACAGCAAGTTCGACTCGAAAACGTTCTTCGACGATCCGAACAGCGACATCCCGCCGCTCAAACGGAATCAGTTCGGCGGATACCTCGGTGGACCGATCGCGAAAGATCGCACCTTCTTCTTCGGCAGCTACGAAGGGCTGCGCCAGGATCGCGGCCAGACGACCATCGCGACGGTCCCGAGCCGCGCGACACGCGCGCGCACCGACATCAGCGCGATCACCAGGCCGTATCTGATGTTGTATCCCGAGCCGAACGGCCGCGAGACGGGCGCGACCGGCCTGTACTCCACGCAAGTCACGTCGCCGACGACGGAGAATTACGCGGTCGGGAAGGTCGATCACACCATTTCCGCCGCGCAGTCGTTCTCGGTCCGCTACTCGTGGGACAAGGCGCAGGTCGATCAGGACTCGTCGATCCCGTTCTGGACCATCGATACGCGAACCAAGTCGCAGTCGTTCGTCGCCGAGCACAAGTGGCTCATCGCGTCGAATCGTCTGAACGTCGCGAAGATCGCGTGGAACCGTGCGTACGAAGCGACCGACAACATCGAGAAGATGGCGTTCGATCCGAAGCTGTTCTTCGTGCCAGGCACGCGCTTCGGCAACCTCGGCGTGTCGGGCATCAACGGGCTCGGTCCCGACACGAATACGCCGACGTTCATCGATCTGAAGAGCCTGCAGGTGATCGACAACTTCACCTGGTCGCACGCGAGCCACAACGTGAAGAGCGGCGTCAGCTTCACGCGGTACATGAACGACCAGGACTCGTCGTTCGACTTCGGCGGCAACTATTCGTTCACCTCGCTCGAAAATTTTCTGCAGAACCGGCCGGGCACGTACGAAGGGCAGGGCAACGGATCGTCGACCGATCGGCGCTGGCGCCAGAGCCTCATCGGGCTCTACGCGCAGGACGACTGGTCGGTGAGCCGGTCGTTGACGCTGAACATGGGCGTGCGCTACGAGTTCTTCACCACGCCGCACGAGCTCGGCGGACGCGAAGCGAGCATGCCGGATCTGCAGGCGGCCGCCACGGTGAAGGGCGGACCGATCTTCAAGAACCCTTCGCTGAAGAACGTCGCGCCGCGCGGCGGCTTCGCGTGGGACATCACCGGCGACGGCAAGAACGCGCTGCACGGTGGCGCGGGCCTCTTCTTCGAGCCGATCCTCAGCAACGTCTATCGCGCCTACGGCAATCGCACGCCGCCGTACTACACCTTGATCAATCCCGCGAACCCGGCGTTCCCGACGCCGCCGACGACCGGCAGCTCGTCGCTGCTCCGGCTGGATCTCGTCGACTACAACATCGAGAGCCCGTACCGCACCCAGTACAACATCACCTATCAGCGCGAGCTGCCGGGCCGAACGATCGTCACCGGCGGCTTCGTCGGATCGCGCGGCTACAACCAGATCCGCAACGTCGAATACAACCAGTCGATCCCGATCGTTCAGGCCGACGGCAGCTACTTCTTCCCGTCGGCGACGCGCCGCAACCCGAATTTCGGCAGCATGCGGCTGCGCATCACCGATGGCCTCTCTTGGTACAAGGGTCTGATCGCCGGCGCGAGCCGGCGCTTCAGCGGCGGCCTCGCGATGCAGGCGTCGTACACGCTCGGTAAATCCGAGGATCTCGGGTCGCAGGCGGTCGGCAGCGCCGACTTCGACAACAGTTTTCAGCCCGCGTACGCATTCGATCCCATGAGCAACCGGGGGCTGTCGGATTTCGACATCCGGCACAACTTCGTCTTCAACTCGACGTGGGAGCTGCCGTTCGGCAAGTCACTCGGCGGCGCGGCGCGTGCGATCGCGGACGGCTGGCAGGTCTCGAGCATCGTCACGGTGCGGTCGGGCATTCCGTTCTCGCCGGTGCTCGGCTTCGATCGCGCGCGCGCCGCACCGCGCTCCGGCGGCGCGGGGCAGCGTCCGGATCTCGTCTCCGGCTGCTCGCTCAATCCGTGGCTCGGCGGCGCCGATCTCTACTTCGATCCGAACTGCTTCGCGCTGCCGGCACTCGGCACGCTCGGCAACGTGCCGCGCAATACGATCATCGGTCCCGGTTTCGGATCGTGGGACATGGCGTTCTTCAAGAACATCGCGCTCGCGGGCGGCCGCCGCATTCAACTGCGCGCCGAAGGCTTCAACATCACGAACCATGTGAACCTCGGACTGCCCGCGGCCACGGTCTTCAATTCGGCGGGACGCGTCGGCAACGCGGGTCAGATCACGAACATCGTGGGCACGGCGCGGCAGTGGCAGTTCGGTGTGAAAGTCGATTTCTAAGCGGTGACGATTTGAGCTTACGTTTTTAGGGTACCCGCCAACTTTTTTGCACTGGCGGGCGGGGCCCCCACCCCCGCCGCGTTTCTTCGCAGAAACGTCGCCGCGGATTCGCACGTCCGCCGCGACGTGCGCCACCCCAGCGCGGCTGCCGCGCTGGGGCCCCGGTGTGGCCGCAGGCGCTGCTGTCGAGATCGTGCACGGAACTGCATCGTCTCGAAGCCGGCGCTCGCTAGCGGCACGTTTCGTGCCTTCCCCCTCTTTTCGATGATCTTCATCGTCCTCGTCAGTATCTGGACGCCGATCGCTGTGCTCGCGCGGCGGCCGGACGCGAAGGTGTCGGCGCGCGCTCGTCGCATCGCGCTCACGCTTGCGGTCGGCGTGACGGCGTCGCTGTTGACGTGGATGATTTGGCGCCAGCCGCAGCCGCAGCCGTCCGACCTCGGCCAAGTGTGGGCGGGATCGCACGCGATGCTGCACGGCGGCAATCCGTACGAGGTCGTCGGGCCAGGGCGCGCGTTCGAGTGGCCCTTCCCATTGCTGTACCCGCTCACCGCGATGCTGACACTGCTGCCGATCGCGTGGATGCCGCTGTCGTGGGTCGATCCGATCTTCGTCGGCCTTGGCTTCGGGCTCTTCACGTGGGCGGTCACAGCGGAGCGTCTCGCGCCGCCGGCGCTCGTGGCGCTCGTCTCGCTGCCGGCGCTGATGACGCTGCAAACGTCGCAATGGTCGCTGCTGCTGACCGGCGCGGCGCTCGTCCCGTCGCTCGGATTTCTGCTCGTCGCGAAGCCGACAATTGGGCTCGCGCTCTTCGCCGCGTTCCCGCGGTGGAAGACCGCAATCGGATGCGCGCTGCTGCTGATCATCAGCTTGGTCATCTGGCCCGGATGGATCGCCGACTGGCGTGCGACCTTCGCGAGCGCGCCGCACGTCGTCGCGCCGATCACGCGGCCCGGAGGAGCGCTGCTGCTGCTCGCGCTCTTGAAATGGAAGCGAGCCGACGCGCGCCTCCTTCTGGCGCTTGCGTGCGTGCCGCACACCACCGTCCCGTACGAAACGATTCCACTGTTTCTGATCCCGCAGACATGGCGGCAGGCGTGGACCCTCTGGACGCTCGCGATCCTCGCGTACGTCGCGCAGTGGTGGAGCGGTCCCTACACCTCGCAGATGGAGTACTGGACGAGCGGCGCGCAGTGGATTGTCGCGCTGATGTATCTGCCGTGCCTCGTGATGGTGCTTTTCAGACCGAATCGGTGGCCCGCTTCCGACCGCGCGACGAACCTGGCGTGGGCGAGACTTGGTATAGTCCCGCCATGCCTGAAACGCTCACCGACGCTGACCTGAAAAATCTCATCAAGCAACTCTCGAAGATCGCCGGATTGAACCTGAGCGACGATCGCGTCGATCGCGATCTCGTCGCATACAAAAGCCATCTCGCCGCGATCGACAAGATCCGAACAATCGATCTGCCGCTCGAGGCCGAGCCGGCGCCAACGTTCGGGCCCACACGGCAGGCCTAAAGAGCTGCGCTACGCATGTCACGCTGCGGCGCCATGCGACGGCAGGCGTAGCGCAGCCCTTCAGGGCTGCCGGGAGCAAAACAATGGATGTTTCGCGACGTGAGTTCATCGCGGGGTCGTTGGTGGTTCCCGTCGCGCAGGCGATTGCGCCCGCGGAACGGAAGCCTGACGAGCTCGGTTATCTCTCGCTCACCGACGCCGCGACGCTGATCAAAGCGCGGCGTCTCTCGCCGGTCGAACTGACGCAGGCGCTGCTCGATCGCATCGATCGTCTCGATCGGAGAGTCGGCGCGTTCATCACGGTCACGCGCGAGGAGGCGCTGCGATCCGCGCGCGAGGCCGAGCGCGAGATCGCGGCGGGCCGATATCGTGGTCCGCTGCACGGCATCCCGTTCGGCGTCAAAGACACGCACTACACCCGAGGCACCCGCACGACGGCGAACACGCCCGTGCTCGTCGACTTCGTGCCCGACTTCGACGCCACCGTTGTCGCGCGGCTGAAGCGCGCGGGTGCCGTGCTCGTCGGCAAAACCAACTTGCCGGAGTTCTCATTTGGCAGTGCGGGCGGAGGCGGCGCGTTCCCCGACGCGCACAACCCGTGGAACCTCTCGCGCACGCCGGGCGGATCGAGCAGCGGATCGGCGGCGGCTTTGGCCGCGGGCCTGCTCACCGTCGCGACCGGCGGCGATACATCCGGATCGATCCGGAACCCGGCGACGTTCTGCGGTGTCGTCGGCATGAAGCCGACCTACGGCCGCGTCAGCCGTCACGGCATCGTCGTCATCTCGTGGTCGCTCGATCACGTGGGGCCGATGTCTCGAACCGTCGCCGACAACGCGACGCTTCTGAACGCGATCGCGGGTCACGATCCCGCCGATGACAGCAGCGCCGATCGTCCCGTGCCCGATTACACGCGCGCCCTGCGACGCGGCGTCCGCGGACTGCGAATCGGCATCCCGAAGTCACCGCAGTTCGATGGCTACCACCCCGACGTGATGCGCGCCTTTCAGGAATCGCTCGCGGTCTTTCGCAAGCTGGGCGCGACCGTCGCGGAAATCGATCTGCCGCCGACGAGCGACGTGATAGACGACGTGCAGCAGATCGTACGGATTGCGGAAGCGGCGTCGTACCACGAACCGTTTCTCACGACGAAGGCGGATCGCTACGCAACGACGACGACCGTGCGACGCGATCTCGAGTCGGGGTCGCTCATCACGGCGGTGCAGTATCTGCGCGCGCAGAAAGTCCGCGCGCGCTTCGTGAACGATCTCGCGGCGGCGTTCCGCACGCTCGACGTGTTTCTCACACCGGGAATGCCGGCGCCGGCCGGTGAAGCGATGGACGTGAAGCAGCCGTTCCGCCGGATGTTCAACGTCTGCGGGTTTCCGGCGCTCGTGCTGCCGAATGGATTCTCCACGGCGCCCGCCGGCTTGCCGATCGGATTGCAGATCGCGGCCAAGCCGTTCGACGAGGAAACGATCTACGCCGCCGCCCAGGCGTTCGAATCAGCAACAGAGTGGCACACGCGTCACCCGAGCCTGTAGTCGACGATGCGTTCCGCAAGCGGCAGACACGCGAGAAACGCCGCAACCGCGCTCGATCGCTGCGACTCGATCTCGACGACGACCACCGGCTCGCTCGGCGTCGGCGGGGCCGCGCGCAGCCGCACGGCGGGCTGCGCGCCGACCTGACGCCACGCGCCGAGGTTGCGGCCGGCGAAGTACACCACGTCGGCGGCGGGCAGGAAGACGACGCCGGCCAGCGGCCGATCGCCGTCGATGAGCGCGATGCTCACGATGAAATCGGATTCTTCGAGCGCGCTCACGAGCCAGAAGCGCGATGGCTGTGGGCGCGGACCGTCTGCGGCGAGGCCGGCCTCCTCCCACACAATCGGGATCGTCTCGTCCCAGCGGCGCAGCGCCTCCACGATGATCAGATTTCCAGTGCAGTCTCCTTCGATCAATGCGGCGGCCGCGCGGCGCGTGACGTCAATCAGCCACCAGAGCATCCGGAGCGAGACAGGTGATCCCATTTTGGTGTGTGCGCAGGGTCTAGCAAGATCGCTTCCGGTCGGAGACCCCGGAAGCCGTTGCAGATCGGAGGAAAAGCCTGCCGTGCGGCAGAAGAAAGTCTGAAGTCTGAAGTCTGAAGTCTGAAAAGCTTCGAAGCCTTTCAGACTTCAGACTTCAGACTTCAGACTTCGACTGCGCCAGAATGACGGGCGATGCCGGTTGTTCGTGTGATTATCGGGCCGCAGAACGAGCCGCCCTTCGCCCTCGATGCGATCGCGGTCGAGGACGACACCTACAATGTGCTCAGCGCCAATCCCGATTTTCAGGTCAGTGGCGGCTCGGTGACGCAGGCGCTCGACGGCCTCGATCGAATCGAGCCGCACGCGTTGGGGTCGGTGGTCGTCAGGCTCGGGCGCCCGCTCATCTTTCAGGCCATCGTCCACGATCTCTCGCGCGATCCCTCGTGCACGGAGCGCTCGGTCGAGCGCGCGCTGGCGGCGATCTTCGAGGAGGCGGAACGGCGCATGGTGAAGACGATCGCGCTCGCGCCGATCGGCACACGCTACCGATCGATCGACGCGCCGCGCTTCCTGGAGCTCTTCAACGAGACGCTCGCCGCCGCCCGGCTTCAATCGGTGGAAAGGGTCTGGCTGGTGGTCCCCGAAGGATTTGGCCATCGAGCGGGGGCAGGGCCCCGCGAGGTGTGAGAGAAGACAAATGTTCATTTGACGCGCGCGCCGGACCGTGTTACACCTCGCGCACCATCGATAATGGTCAGACCAAAGTCGGCGGGAGCGGGCCCCGCCGCCAATTGAAAAGGACGCGCGCGCGATGAAGACGGCAACCAAGCTCTTCACGGTGTTGTTTCTGATCGCGGTGGTCGTGGCCGCGTGCAACCGCGCCAGCAATGGCCGCGGCGACGGCGCGAGCGCGACGACGCGCGCCGGCGCCGCCGCCGGCGAGAAATATCCGGAGCCGCGCTGGCCTTCCTATTTCAAGCCGCCCAAGTCGACCGACGATCTGATGGACGCCGCGCGCTCGTTCGTGCGGAACCAGTCGGGCCTGCAGGGCAAGGGCATGGGCATTCTGAAAGAAGGCGAGTCGGTGCTGATCGTCGCCAACAACGACGCCGACCCGATGGTGATGGACGCGATCACGCGCGCGCTCGTCGAGCGCAAGGTCACGCCGCACATCAAGTTCGTGTACGAAATGTCCGGCGAGACCAAGGCGCAGGCCGACGCGCGCGCGAGCAATCGCGAGCGCGGACGCGACATCACCAAGGCCGGCATCTATCAGGCCTCGCAATGGATCGAGAATCAGTTCCCGAATCCGGCCGAGCCGAAAGCGTGGCTGAAGGCGCGCCGCCCCGACGTCTACAAAGAGCTGTTCCCCGGGGAAACCGGCGACGTGAAGTACGACCCGAACGCACCGAAGCAGCGGCCGCGCGGCGAGGGCGCGCCCGGCGCCGGCGGCGGCGCTGGAGGTGAAGACGCGGACACCGGCGCCGCGACGAGCACCGACTATCGCAGCCGCAACTCGGTCGGTGACGGGATCAAGAAATATCTGACCGAGCATCCCGACATTCGCGGCGTGTTCTGGGGTCAGGGCGGCAGCACCGGATTGCGGCGTCAGCTCTACCCGATGCAGGACAAGTTCCTCGGGACGTTCGTCACCGACAACGTCTACACGCTGCAGAGCCAGATGTCGACGTATCCCGGCGACGTGTGGCAGCTCGCCGAAGAACAGCTGCTCGAGCCGCTCGTCTACGTCGATCGCGTCGAGGCCAAGGATCCCGAGGGCCTCGACGTGTGGTCCGACATCACCACCGACATGGCGGAGCGGTGGGCGGCCGGCGCGTACCAACGCGGACATCTCTATATGTTCCCGAACCAGGCGACCGGACGGTTCGGGTATTCGTTCGTGAGCTATCCCGCGTTCCAGCAGAAATATCTGCAGCGCGAGCCGATCGCGCGGATCAACGGCACGATCGCCGGGACGCAGGGGCACGGCGGATTCTTTCCGCGCTGGGAGATCACCTTCACCGACGGCTTCATCTCCGACGTGAAAGGCGGCGGCGCGCAGGGCGAAGCGCTGAAGGAATTCGTCAAGTGGGACAAGCTGAATAATCTCACCTACCCGTACCACAATCAGCCGGGCTTCTGGTACCTCTACGAAATCGCGTTCGGCTCGCACCCGAAAGCGTTCCGTCATCCGATTCCGCTGTTGAAGACCGGCAACACGAGTCCCGATCGAGTGCGGAGCGGCGTCATCCACTGGGGGCTCGGCATTCGCTTGTGGCACGATCCGGATGCGCCGACCGAATCGAAGGTGTGGCGCGAGTTCAGCGAGAAGAACAACGT
>Ga0114129_10013664_pt1 | contig 11569 bp, 11 predicted proteins | sample RhiMetdeltSRZDD1_FD_80071 | JGI IMG/M metagenome (GOLD analysis project Ga0114129, IMG submission 80071) | Populus rhizosphere microbial communities from Tennessee, USA - Rhizosphere MetaG P. deltoides SRZDD1 (version 2) (version 2) | ecosystem: Host-associated > Plants > Roots > Rhizosphere >... | reverse complement strand
CGGTCAGCCGCGGCCAATGGAGAAGTACGTGAAGCCGAGCGCCCGCATCTGCTCGGGAGAATAAATGTTGCGGCCGTCGAACACGACCGGCGCCTTCAGGAGCGAGCGCATCTTTTCGAAGTCGGGCTCGCGGAACTCGTTCCATTCCGTCACGATCGCGAGCGCATCGGCACCGGAGAGGGCATCGTAGCTCTTCTCGCACAGCGCGAGCCGGTTGTCGAAGATTCGCCGGGCGACGGGCGTCGCCGCCGGATCGTACGCGCGGACCGCGGCGCCGTGCTGGAGAAGCCGCTCGATGATGGGAATCGCCGGCGCCTCGCGCATGTCGTCCGTCCGCGGCTTGAACGCCAGTCCCCAGAGCGCAATTGTCTTCCCCTTCAGGTCGGTGAAGTACTGCTCCATCTTCTCGACGAGGCGCTGCTTCTGCGCCTTGTTCACCTGCTCGACCGCGCGGAGAATCTTGAAGTCGTAGCCGAGGTCCTGCGACGACCGCATCAGCGCCTGCACGTCCTTCGGAAAGCAGCTGCCGCCGTAGCCGACGCCCGGAAAGAGAAACGACGTCCCGATCCGTCGATCGGCGCCCATCGCCCGGCGCACCTGATCGACGTCCGCGCCGACCAGCTCGCACACGTTCGCGACCTCGTTCATGAACGAGATGCGCGTCGCGAGAATGGCGTTCGCCGCGTACTTGCACAGCTCGGCGCTCGCCGTATCCATCATCATGATCGGCGCGCCGGTTCGCGTGAACGCCGAATAGAGCTCGTCCATGATCTCGCCGGCGCGCTCGTCGCCTTTGTCGACGCCGATCACGACCCGGTCCGGCCGCATCGAATCCTCGACCGCCGCGCCCTGCTTCAGGAACTCCGGATTGCTGACGACCGCGAACGGCTGCTTCGTCTCCTTCGCGATCGCCTCGCGCACTTTCTTCGCGGTGCCGACGGGTACCGTACTCTTGTCGACGACGACGGTGTACTTGTTCATCGCGCGGCCGATGTCGCGCGCGACGCCGAGGACGTGCTGCAGATCCGCGGAGCCGTCTTCGCCCTGCGGCGTGCCGACGGCGATGAAGACGATGCTCGACGCGCGAACGGCGCCGGCGAGGTCGGTCGTGAAATCGAGCCGCTCCTCGTGCTCGTTGCGCCGGACGATCTCCTCGAGGCCCGGCTCGTAGATCGGCATGTGGCCGTCGTTCAGGAACTTGATCTTCGACTCATCCCTGTCCACGCAGATGACGTTGTTCCCGTTCTCGGCGAGGCAGGCGCCCAGCACGAGTCCCACATACCCTGTACCGACGACGGCGATTTTCATTTCACAATAAGATACTGACTCGGAAAGACTTAAACAAGTGCGCGTCCTGATCGATTATCGGCCTGCGCTGCGCGATCGAAGCGGTGTCGGCGAGTACACACATCAGCTCGTGAAGGCGCTGGCTGACACGTATGGCACCAACGGCACCCGATCGCCGGATCGCTCCCTCGAGCTGACGATTTTTTCGAGCTCGTGGAAAGATCGCCTCGTCGACGCCGGCGATCTCGGCCCCGTGAGGATCGTCGATCGCCGCGTGCCGGTGCGCGTGCTGAATTTCACGTGGCATCGCCTCGGTTGGCCGCCGGCGGAAACGCTCGCGCGCGGGCGGTTCGACGTGGCCCACTCGTCGCATCCGCTCATTCTGCCCGCGCGCGACGCCGCGCACCTCATCACGATTCACGATCTGAACTTCCTGGCGCACCCCGAACGGACGCGCGCGGAGATCCGGCGCGACTATCCGGCGCTCGTGCACGCGCACGCGCGCCGCGCCGACTGCGTCCTCGTGCCGTCGACATTCACGGCGGGCGAAGTGGAGCGGCAGCTCGGCGTCGCGCGGGATCGGATTGCGATCTGCCCGGTCGGCGCGCCCGCGTGGCAGCCGCGGCCGCAGCCGTCCAAAGATGGATACGTGCTGTTCGTCGGCACGCTGGAGCCGCGCAAGAACCTCGGCGGCCTGCTCGATGCGTACGAGCGGCTCCTCTCTGGTGAGCCTTCGCGCGCCAGCGCCGAAGCAAACGTTCCACCGCTCGTGATTGCCGGCAAGGCGACCGGCGAATCGCGCGTCTGGCTCGACCGGCTCGAACGGCCGCCGCTTGCGGGTGTCGCGCGGCACATCGGCTACGTCGATCCATCGCGACGCCGGGAGCTGTACGAGGGCGCGCGCATCATCGTCCAGCCGTCGTTCGACGAGGGGTTCGGGATTCCCGCGCTCGAGGCGATGACCCTCGGCGTCCCGGTCGTCGCGGCCCGGCGCGGCGCGCTGCCGGAAGTGCTCGGCGACGCCGGCCTGCTGATCGATCCCGACAAGCCGGATGAAATCGCCGACGCCATCGCGCGGCTCCTGAACGACGATCAGCTCGCGGCCCGATGCATCGCAGCGGGCCTGAAAAGATCGCGCCAGTTCCGCTGGGAAACGACCGCCACCCTGGTCTACGAGGCGTATCGCCGCGCCATCGAGGTCCATGCGCATCGGCGTTGACGCGCGCGAGCTGTGCGGACGCGCCACCGGCGTCGGTCGATACCTCGGCGGGCTGCTCGGCGAATGGAGCGCCGACGATCGCGCGCGGCGGCACGAGTTCGTCCTCTACGCGCACGACGACATTCCGCTCGTGCTCGATTCACGGCGGTTTGCGACGCGCACGGTTCCGGGCGCGGGCGGCACATGGTGGGAGCAGATTCAGCTTCCGCGCGTTGTCGCGCGCGACCGTCTCGACGTCTGGTTTTCACCGGCCTACTCCGCGCCGCTTCGCGTCGATCTGCCGATCGTCGTCGCCATTCACGACCTCTCGTTCGTGGCGCACCCCGAGTGGTTCGGAATCACCGAAGGCGCGCGGCGCCGGCTGCTCGTGCGGCGCGCCGCGAACAAGGCCCGCGCGATCGTGACGATCTCGGACTTCTCACGGCGAGAGCTGATCGAACGCCTCGACGTCCCGCCAGCGAAGATCCACGTGATTCAGCCAGGGATCGGATTGCCAGACGTTCGACGGGCAACTGTCAACTCTCAACCATTTACCATTCCTCCTCAGCCATCAACCCTCCGCCATAAGGTCCTGTACGTAGGCTCTATCTTCAACCGCCGGCATGTCCCCGATCTGATCCGGGCGTTCGCGCCGATGGCGCGAACGCGCCCGGACGTCTCGCTCGACATCGTCGGCGACAACCGGAGCCATCCGGCCGAGGATCTGTCGCGGGTCATCGCGTCGGAACAGATGGACCGCCACGTCCGATGGCACCACTACGTGGACGAGGCGCGGCTGCGCCGGATGTATGCCGAGGCCCGTGCGTTTGCGTTCCTGTCCGAGTACGAAGGCCTGGGGCTCACGGCGCTCGAAGCGCTGGACGCAGGCGTCCCGCCGGTGCTGCTCGACACACCGGTCGCACGCGAGAGCTGCGGTGACGCCGCGCTCTACGTCGCTCCGAACGATTTGGCGGGGACGACGCGCGCGTTGGAGGCGGCGCTGTTCTCGGAGTCCGCGCGAGCGCGGTTGCTGGCCGCCGCCCCGGCGGTGCTGTCGAGATACAGCTGGCCGCGCGCGGCGGCGGAGACGTTGGAGGTTCTGGAGAGGTCCGTTTAAGAGGACATGGACGTCTCGATCATCATCGTCAGCTTCAACGCGCGCGCGGATCTCGAGCGCTGCCTGGCATCGCTGCGCGCGGCTCCCCCATCCGCGTCGCACGAAATCCTGGTCGTCGACAACGCGTCGACAGATGGCAGCGCCGGCGCGTCGCGCGCGGCCGGCGTCACGGTCATCGAGAACACGACCAACGTCGGCTTCGCCCGCGCCAACAACATCGGCATCCGCGCGAGCGCGGGAACGAACCTCCTGCTGTTGAACAGCGACACGATGGTGCCGCACGGCGCGATCGATCGCCTGCTGGCCGAGCTGGTGCGGAATCCGAACGTCGCTGTCGTCGGCCCACGGCTCGTCGACCGCGACGGCCGGGCGGAGCTCTCGTTCGGGGCGATGATCGGTCCGCTGAACGAGCTGCGTCAGAAACGTCGGGCGCGCGGCGACGTCGAGTCGCTGACCCGGCAGCGACGGTACCCCGACTGGGTCAGCGGCGCCTGCCTGCTCGTCCGGCGCGCCGATGCCGAAGCGGTCGGTCTGTTCGACGAGCGCTACTTCATGTACGCGGAGGACGTCGATTTCTGTGCGGCCATCCGGGCGCGCGGACGCCGGATCCTGTTCACGCCGGACGTGGAAATCACGCACGTGCGGGGCCGATCGGCGGCGACGGCCGCGGCGGCCACCGCACGCGCGTATCGCCGCAGCCAGGTCGCGTTCTACGAGAAGCACCATCCGGCCTGGGCGCCCCTGCTCAGGCTGTATCTCCGCGTGCGAGGTGCCGATATGTAGATACGGGTTCCTGCGTCATGAGCGACTCATCCGGCCGCGTCGTCCGCGCGTTTTTCGAAGGTCTGGCTCTCCTCGCCGCGGTGTGCTTCGCCGGCTACTACGCGGTGTCCGGCCGCTCGACCGCCGACAATCCGGTACCTCGCGTCATCTCCGTTCAGGCAGAAACCGCGCGGCCGCCGGCACCGCCGCCGCGGCCGGAGCCGGAGACGCCGCCGCTCGATCCCGAACCGACGACCGAACCGGTCGCGGCGCCGGCCTCGCTCGAGGACGTCATCAGCACGGCGATGCCCGCGCTGGTCCGCGTCGAAACGACGACCGGGTTCGGCTCGGGATTCTTCGTCAAGCCCGACACGATCCTGACCAACAACCACGTCGTCGGGGGCAACACCTTCGTCGGTGTGAAGCGCCGCGACGGACAGACGGTGCAGGCGCACGTCGACGCTACGGCGCCGGAGTACGACCTCGCGGTGCTCAGGATTCCCACGGCCGATCCGATGCAGCCCGTCCTCACGATGGGCTCTGCCCTTCACGCACGCGCCGGCCAGGACGTCGTCGCGCTCGGGACACCGCTCGGCCTGCAGAACACCGTCACGCGCGGCATCGTCAGCGCGCTGCGTCAGGTCGGACCCGTCGCGCTCGTGCAGACCGACGCGGCGATCAACCCGGGCAACAGCGGCGGTCCCATGCTCAATCGAAACGGGCAGGTCGTCGCGATTGCGACCATGACCGTGCGACCGGGCGCGGGGCAGGGACTCTCCTTCGGCGTCGCGATCGATCACGCGCGGGCGCTCATGGACGGGCGTCTCTCGACCACGTCCACGGCGTCGACCGGATCGCCGTCGGGCGGATTGAATCAGCTGCTGGCCACGCCGCCGGCGGCGCCGGCGCAGTCGGACGACGTGCGCGAGCAGGGCGCGCGGGCGTTCGCGATCGCAAGCGCGCAACTGGCGCGGATCGCCGACTCGCTCGACGATCGCTGGCGCAGCTTCGTCAGCGTCTGCTATCGCGGTCAGGTGGCCGGCAACTTCGATCGGCCGTGGTTTGCCGTGTTCGATTCCAGCGCGATGCGCGGCACCATTCCAACCGGGTGCGACGCGTCGTTCAGCGATATCCGTCAGACCGCGACGCGGATCCGCCAGGAAGTCGAAACCGCCGAAGAGGCCGCCCGCCGCGCCGGCGTCTACCCCGGCACGCGCCGCGAAATCCTGCAGCGCCACCGCCTCGCGTATCTCGCACGCTAAAGATGTAGGCCGGGTCCTCAGTTGTAGGCCGGGTCCTCTGGACCCGGCGTCCAGGTGTAGGCCGGGTCCTCTGGACCCGACGGCCAGGTGTAAGCCGGGTCCTCTGGACCCGACGGCCAGGTGTAGGCCGGGTCCTTTGGACCCGGCGTTCATCCAACATATTCCAACAACTCGGACACCGACCATCGCTGCGATCCACAGAGCAAGTACTCCGACGGATGCCCGACCAGCCCGGCGCGAACTGGGTTTTCGAGGATGTACCGAGCCAGCTGCTTCATGTCGTCGTCCTCGCGAAGGACGCGTTCGTAGTACCCCTCCTGCCATAAGCGGCGGCCGTGGACGCGTGCATACGCCCAGCGGCTGTGTTGCTTCGCCGTCTTCGCGAAGCGTCGCAAGTCCGAGCTCTCCGCGACTCCTTCGACAAGCAGGTGCGCATGATCCGGCATCAGGCAGTACGCAGTTATGTCGAACGCTTCCTCAGTGCTCGTACGCAGAATCTGATCACGCGTAAGACGTGCGAGCGAGTGATCGTGAAAGACCGGTCGCCGCGATTCCACGCAGAACGTGAGTAAATACCGTTGCAGTCCGACGTACGAAACGCCGGCGAGCCGCCTCGGTCGTGACATGGATGCTGAGATCGGTCGCAATCCGAATGCCGGGTCCAAGAGGACCCGGGCGACATCCGATCACGGATCGCCGGGTCCAAAGGACCCGGCTTACATCCGATCGCCTCGCCGGGTCCAAAGGACCCGGCCTACATCCGATCGCCTTGCCGGGTCCAAAGGACCCGGGCTACATCCGATCGCCGGGTTCCGAAGGACCCGGCCTGCATCTGGGCCGACTGTTATGATTCTCGCGTGCGGATTGGCATCGACGCGCGCAAGCTGCACGACTTCGGCATCGGCACGTACATCCGGAACCTGCTGCGGCAGCTCGCGCGGCTCGATCGGGAGAACGAGTTCGTTGTCCTCTGCCGAGACGAGGATCGCGAGCCGCTGTCGACGCTCGGCGAGAATTTCCGGCCGGTCGTGGAGCGCGCGGGCAACTACACCGTCGCCGAGCAGCTGCGCGTGCCGCTCGTCCTGAAGCACGAACGGGTCGATCTGTTCCACGCGCCGCACTACGTGCTGCCGGCGCTCGTCCGCTGCAAATCGGTCGTGACGATTCACGACTGCATCCACCTGATGTTCCCGCAGTACCTGCCGAACCGCGTGGCGCTGGCCTACGCCCGCATGTCGATCCGCCTCGCGGCCAGACGTGCGACGCGAATTCTGACGGTGTCGGAAAGCTCCAAGCGCGACATCCTGCGCTTCGTCGACACGGAGCCGGACAAGATCGACGTGATCTACAACGCGTACGACGATCGATTCGCCGTCGAGCCGCGCGAAGAAGACGTCGTCCGCGTCCGGGAGCGGTTCCAGCTGCACGACGAGTTCGTGCTGTATGCCGGCAACGTGAAGCCACACAAGAACGTCGAGCGGCTGATTCAGGCCTTCGATCTGGTTCGCCGCCGCGGGCTGGACCACCTGAAGCTCGTGATCATCGGCGACGAGGTCTCGAAGTACGCGGCGCTGCGGCGCGCCGTCCATCGGCACCAGCTCCATAAGTACGTCCGGTTCTTCGGCTACGTGCCGCAGGAGACGCTCGCCGTCATGTATCGCCTCGCCGGCGTCTTCGTCTTCCCGTCGCTCTACGAAGGATTCGGCTTGCCGCCGCTCGAAGCGATGGCGAGCGGCACGCCGGTCGTCACGTCGAATGTCTCGTCGCTGCCCGAAGTCGCCGGCGACGCGGCGGTGCTCGTCGATCCCCACGATCCGGGCGCAATCGCCGAGGGCATCTACCACGTCCTCACCGACGAGCAGGCGCGAGGGTTGTTGCGCCGAAAAGGGATCGCGCGGGCGCAGCAGTTCTCGTGGGAAGCGTCCGTCCGCCGCGTTCGCGACATCTACCTGCAGGCAGGTCACGCCTAGTGCGGATCGCGCTCGTCCACGACTGGCTCACCGGCATGCGCGGCGGCGAAAAAGTGCTGGAGGTGTTGTGCGAGCGGTTTCCGTCCGCCGCCCTCTTCACGCTGGTCCACGTGCCGGGATCCGTCTCGCCGGCGATCGAGCGGCTGCGGCCGCGGACATCGTTCGTTCAGCGGCTGCCCGCGGTTGCCGCGTACTATCGCCAGTGCCTGCCGCTGTTCCCGACCGCCGTCGAACAATTCGATTTCGATCCCTTCGACGTCGTCGTCAGCGTGAGCCACTGCTGCGTCAAGTCGATCGTGCGGCCCGGCCACACGCGTCATGTCTGTTACTGCCTGACCCCGATGAGGTACGCGTGGGACCAGTTCGACGCCTACTTCGGACGGGATCGGGTCGGCCCCGTCGGCCATGCGGTCATGCGGCGCGTGATGGCCCGGATGGCGCGGTGGGACCGCGACACGGCCGGCCGCGCCGACCGCTATGTCGCTATCTCTCATTATGTTGCGGGCAGGATCCGCCGATACTATAATCGCGAGGCGACTGTGGTGTATCCCCCCGTCGACACCGACTTTTTCTGCCCCAGTCCCCCTGATACTGCCGACATCGCCGAGCCGTTTGCGCTGGTCGTCTCCGCGCTCGTGCCATACAAGCGGATCGACGTCGCGATCGAGGGGTGCCGCATCGCGCGCGTACCGCTGAAGATCGCCGGTGACGGGCCGGATCGGACGCGCCTCGAGAAGTCCGTTCATCGCAACGGACAGAAAGCGGACGTCACGTTCCTCGGCCAGGTCTCCGACGAAGATTTGCGAACGCTTTACCGGCGGTCCGCGGTGACGCTTCTTCCCGGCGAGGAAGATTTCGGCATCGTGCCGCTGGAGGCGCAGGCGTGCGGCCGGCCGGTCGTCGCACTGCGGCGGGGCGGCGCCGTTGAGACGGTCGTCGACGGTGTGACCGGCGCCCTCGTCGATGATGGACCTCCGGAAGCCTTCGCCGAGACCCTGGAGCGCGTCATCGCCACACGCTTCGACTCGGCCGCGATTCGCGCGCACGCGGAACGATTCGGCCGCGCGCGCTTCGGCGACGAGATGGAAGAATTGATTACGGGAGGCGCGGCCGGGGACCTGTCCGCCGAAGCGCCTGCTCGGGACGGAGGCGCGTAGGCGGATGCTGCGCCGGCATAACCGTCTGCTCGTCACGCTGTACGTCGTCTCCGATGCGCTGATCGGCGTGACGGCGCTGATCGTCGCGTACGCGTTTCGCTTTCACACGGTCCTCGCGCAGCTGATTCCGATCACGAAAGGTCTGCCGCCGCTCCGGCAGTACATCAACGTCCTGCCGTTCATCGCCGTGGTCGTGCCGCTGGGATTCCAGCTGCAGGGCCTCTATCGCCTGCGGCGCGGCCGATCGCGCGTCGACGACTTCTTTGGCGTCTTCGTCGGATCCATCCTGGCCGTCGTCTTCGGCGTCGTCGCGACCCTGTACACGCAGGTCTATTTCGCGACCGGCAGCGCGAAGAACACCGGCGCCTTCGAGATCTCGCAGGCGGTCTGGGCGATCTTCCTGATCATCAACGTCGTCCTGACGTACTCGTCGCGCGAGCTCGTCCGCGAAGTCCTGGAGCGGCGCTGGCGCGCGGGCGTCGGCCTCAAGCGGATCCTGATCGCCGGCTCCGGCGAGCTCGGACGGCTGGTCGCGGACAAGATCCTGGAGCACCGCGAGCTCGGGTATCAGATCGTCGGGTTCGTCGACGACAAGGCGGGCGGCGATCACCTCGGCTACCGCGGCCTGCCGCTCCTCGGCACGATCGACGAGGCGTCCGAGATTGCGGCACGCGAAGCCGTCGATCACCTGTACGTCGCGCTGCCGCCGGAGCAGCACGTCCGGATGCTGCAGCTCATCGAGAGCACGAGCCGCGAATGCGTCGACGTGAAGGTCGTCCCCGATCTGCTGCAGGTGATCGCGCTCCGCGCGCGCCTCGAGGATCTCGACGGCGTTCCCGTCATCAACATCAACGACGTCCCGCTCCAGGGCTTCAACACGATCGTGAAGCGCGCGATCGACATCGCGATCTCGGGCGCGGCGCTGATCGTGCTCACGATTCCGATCGCGATCGTGGCCGCGCTGGTGCGCCTCACGTCGCGCGGACCGGTCTTCTACTACCAGGAACGCATGGGTCTCGACGGCAAATCGATCACGATCGTGAAGTTTCGATCGATGTTCGACGATGCCGAAGCCGACACGGGGCCGGTGTGGGCGCACGAGAACGACCCGCGTGTGACGCCGTTCGGGCGCCTGCTCAGAAAATCGAACCTCGACGAGCTCCCGCAGCTCTGGAACGTGCTCCGCGGCGACATGTCGATCGTCGGACCACGGCCGGAGCGGCCGCACTTCGTCGAGCAGTTCAAGCATCGGATCCCGCAGTACATGCTGCGCCACAAGGTCAAGGCCGGGCTCACCGGCTGGGCGCAGGTGAACGGCTGGCGCGGCAACACGTCGATCGAGAAGCGCATCGAGTACGACCTGTATTACATCGAGAACTGGTCGGTGCGCCTGGACCTCAAGATCATGTGGCTGACGCTGCTCCGCGGCTTCTTCCACAAGCACGCTTACTAGTCCGTCATCATGAGCCAACGTGTCGTCATCACCGGCGCGGCCGGATTCATCGGATCGCATCTCGCCGAAACGCTCCTCGATCGCGGGTACGCGGTCATCGGGATCGACAACCTGCTCACCGGCGACACGGCGAACATCACGCACCTCGCGAATCGCGATTTCCTGTTCATCAAGCACGACGTCACGAACTACATCTACGTCGACGGTCCGGTCGACTTCGTGCTGCACTGGGCCAGCCCTGCGAGCCCGATCGACTATCTCGAGCTGCCGATTCCCACGCTGAAGGTCGGCGCCCTCGGCACGCACAAGGCGCTCGGCCTCGCGAAGGCGAAGGGGGCGAAGTTCGTGCTCGCGTCGACGTCGGAGGTGTACGGCGATCCGCTCGAGCACCCGCAGAAGGAAACGTACTGGGGGAACGTCAATCCGGTCGGCCCCCGGGGCGTGTACGACGAGGCGAAGCGGTTCGCCGAAGCGATGACGATGGCGTACCACCGGTATCACGGGGTCGATACCAAGATCGTCCGCATCTTCAATACGTACGGACCGCGGATGCGGCTGAACGACGGCCGCGCCGTCCCGGCGTTCATGTCGCAGGCGCTGCGCAACGAGGACGTCACGATCTTCGGCGACGGCCGCCAGACGCGGAGCTTCACCTACATCAGCGATCTCGTGGACGGCGTGATCCGGCTGATGCTGTCGAAGGAAACCGATCCGGTCAACGTCGGCAACCCGCACGAGATGACGATCAAGGAGATCGCCGAGACCATCATCAAAATGACCGGATCGAAGAGCCGGCTCGTCTACAAGCCGCTGCCGACGGACGATCCGAAGCAGCGGCGACCCGACATCACCCGCGCGCGCACACGCCTCGGCTGGGAGCCAAAGGTGGCGCTCGAGGAGGGGCTCGTGAAGACGATCGAGTACTTCAGGACGAAGGTCGGATGACGACGAGGACGCCGCTCAACGGACCGCGAATCGTTCGGCTGCCCGCTCGCGAGCCCTGGCCGCGACCTCTTCACGGTTCCGGGGTGTGGAGGTTGTCTCGAGCGAGTCGATGAGCGCGCGCGCGACCTTCGCGACTTCTTCGATCGCGCGCTCGAATGCCACCTCGTTCGTTTTCGACGGCTTGTTGAAGCCGCTCAACTTGCGGACGAACTGCAGCGAGGCGGCGCGGATCTCCTCATCAGTCGCCGGCGGATCGAAGTTGAAAAGCGTTTTGATGTTTCTGCACATAGGAAACCTCGAGATTTCAGATTTATGATTTCAGATTTCAGATTGATTTTTGGATTCAAATCTGAATTCTGAATTCTGAAATCTGAAATTTCATCGCGTCAGCTTTCTATATTTGATCCGATGTGGTTGG
>Ga0114129_10013663_pt1 | contig 11570 bp, 9 predicted proteins | sample RhiMetdeltSRZDD1_FD_80071 | JGI IMG/M metagenome (GOLD analysis project Ga0114129, IMG submission 80071) | Populus rhizosphere microbial communities from Tennessee, USA - Rhizosphere MetaG P. deltoides SRZDD1 (version 2) (version 2) | ecosystem: Host-associated > Plants > Roots > Rhizosphere >... | reverse complement strand
TCCACCTCGACGACGCCGAAGCCGCCGCCGCCCATGAACGTGCCGAACTCGGTGAACCGGTCCTTGTACCGCTCGTACCACTCGAGTGCACCCTGCACGATCATGGGTGCCTGCTCCGGCGGAATCGGGAACTGGGGCGTGGCGATGACGAGTGCCTTCATGAGAACCTCCTCACTGGTTGATGGACGGGATATTGACGCCTTCGCGTTGCAAGTGGGTTCGGTACAGGTTGTGCTTCGGTCGAGTTCCGGGCTCTTCTAGCCCGCGGCGCGCTCGGCCCGGCGAAGGCCGAGGACGGCCCAGACCAGGAACAACGCGCCCAGACCGACTCCACACGCGAAGGCGAGCAGGACAACGTCGTGGTTCCCGGACAGGAACCCGCGGCCGGCCTCGAGCAGGTAGGTGATCGGATTGGCCGTCGCGACCGCATGGATCCACCCCTGGAGGAGCGCGAGCGGGACATACACCGGTGCGAGGAACAGCGCGAGGAAGACGGGGGTCTGCATCAGCGGAGCGCCCTGAGTCGAGCGCATTCGCAGCGCGATCCCGGCTGACCACAGGACTCCGGCGAAGTTCAGCGTGGCGGCAAGCGTGTACAGGCCGACGATGTCGACCCCGTTTCCGCCGATCTTCATCCGGGCGACGATCGCGACGATCGTGAGGACGATTGCGACGGTCGCCCAGCGCAGGAGGGCCGAGAGCGCGTAGCCGAGGATCAGCCCCGTGCGGTGTGAGACGGCGATCATCAGCCGCCGCGCGAAACCGGTCTCGAAGTCGCGTGCGACGTTGAAGCCCATGAAGACCCCGCTGAACGCGGCTGACTGGAGCAGCACGAAGACGAAGACGAAGGAGGTGTACCCGCCCTCGTAGTGGAAGCCCGGCACCTGGCTGAGCCGGGACAGGCCGCCTGCGAACGCGAGGAACGACATCAACGGGAAGAGCATCGGCGGCAGGAAAAGCGCAGGGTTCTTGATCAGCACCGTCATCTGGCGGTATGCCAGGGCGCCGGCGACCTTCCACCGGGAGGTCATGTTCGCGCCATCCTCGTCTTGAGCAACCGGGCCGAACCGACCAGTCCAAGCACGATCATCAGGATGGTGAACAGGAAGCCGAGCGCGAGGGCCTGCGTGTCCCAGCCGGTGATGACCAGGCTGCGCATCGCCTCGATCATGTAGGAGACCGGGTTCGCGGTCGCCAGATCGCGGAACCAGTCGATCGAGATCAGGTTCCGGGGCAGGTTCATCGAGGAGAGGAAGAGCAGGAAGAACAGCAGCGGAAAGGCCGACTGCACCGCCTCGCCCGACCCCGTCTTCAGCGCGAGCAGGATCCCGAGCGTCCCGAAGCCGAGCGAGAGCAGGACGGCGAGCACGAAGAGGAGCACGGCTCCCGCCACTCCCGACTCGAAGCGAACTCCGGCGAGGATCCCGACTCCGAGGTACACGATCGCCTGGATCGTCCCGAGCGCGACGGCGCCACCGAGCTGGCCGAGGAGCAGGGCGACTCGCCGCAGCGGCGTCAGCGCAAGCCGGTTGAGGAAGCCGTTGTCGATGTCCCGCGCCAGGTCGACGCCGGCCGTGCCCGACGCGAAAAGCGCGCCCTGGATGAACGCGACCGGAATGAAGAAGTCGAGGAACGAGTTCGTCGGAAAGCCCGGAAGGTGCGTGGCCGCGCGCAGGCCGTTCGAGTTGATCGCCAGCAGCAGCAGCGGAAACGTGACGTTGGGGATGATCTGCGCCGGCTGGCGCAGCGTCCGCACCACGGAGCGGCGTGCGATCTCCAGCACCTGCGCGACGGTGCCGATCACGCCCCGACCTTCTCCAGCTCCTCCTGTTCTTCTTCTTCGGTGGCCTCTTCGTCCTCGGCGGCACCCTCGAGCGAGGTGCCGGTCTTGGCGAGGAAGACGTCGTCGAGCGTCGGCTCGTGCATCTGGATCTGCGCGACGTGGAGGCCGGCCGCATCGAGCGCGCGGATGATGTCCGCGAGATCGGCCTCCTGCTCGCAGCGCACCGCGACCGAGAGCGGGTCGCCGTCGGTGGGATTGCCAAACTTCTGCAGCAGGTCGGCGATGGCTTCGCGCTGGCTCTCGTCGGCGGGAACGGCCTCGACCGTCGGACGGCCGATCTGGGCCTTGAGCTCCTCCGGCGTCCCCTCGGCGACGATGTGGCCGCGGTGGATGATCCCCACCCGGTCGGCGAGGACGTCCGCCTCCTCCAGGTACTGCGTCGTCAGAAACACGGTGACGCCGTCGCCCTTCGCCAGCCCCGCCACCTCGCTCCAGAGGGCGCTACGGCTCTGCGGGTCGAGGCCGGTCGTGGGCTCGTCCAGGAAGAGCGTGCTCGGCTCGTGGACGAGTGCGAGAGCGAGGTCGAGCCTGCGCTTCATCCCACCCGAGTAGCCCTTGATCTTGCGGTCGGCGGCGCGCGTGAGGCCGACGCGCTCGAGTAGCTCGTCCGAACGGCGCCTGCGTTCCTCCCGTGGGAGGCCGTGGAGCGAGGCCTGCAGCCGCAGGTGCTCGCGTCCGGTCAGGAAGGGGTCCAGCGCGGCCTCCTGCAGCGCCGCGCCGATCGCGGCGCGCACCTGCGGACCCTGTTTCACGATGTCGAACCCGGCCACCCGCGCCGTGCCCGAGGTCGGAGGAAGCAACGTGGTCAGCATGTGAACCGTCGTCGACTTGCCCGCGCCGTTTGGGCCCAGGAAGCCGTAGATCTCACCGGGCTGAATCCGCAGGTCGATCCCGTCCACGGCCTTGATTCCGCCCTTGTACTCACGCACGAGCTCGTCGGCCTGGATGCCGTGCTGATCCCTCACCCTCTCAGGCTATACGTCCGCCGAGAAGCCTCCGAGCGCCGCGTGAACCAGCCGCGGGAGGGTCTCGAGGTTGTAGCCGCCTTCGAGCACGGCGGCCGTCCGCGGGGCGAGCGCGGCCGAGCGGCGGGCCAGCTCGCGGAAGCCGGCCTCCGTCACTTCCATCATCGCCAGCGGGTCCTGCTCGTGTGCGTCGAAGCCCGCCGAGACGATGACGAGCTCGGGGTCGAATCGCCCGACGGCCGGCTCGACCGTTGCCGAGAACGCGGCCGCGTACTCGTCGTCTCCTGACCCGGCGGGGAGCGGGACGTTCAGCGTCGTCTCGTCCTGGTCGTCCGGCCCACCCGTTCCGGGATAGAAAGGCCACTGGTGGAGGGAGACGAAGAAGACGCTCGGGTCGTCCCGGAAGATCGCCTCCGTGCCGTTCCCGTGGTGAACGTCCCAGTCGATGATCGCCACCCGCTCGACCCCCATTTCCCCCTGCGCGTAACGGGCGGCGATGGCAGCGTTCGCGAAAAGGCAGAACCCCATTGCGCGCGTCGGCAGGGCGTGATGGCCGGGCGGTCTCGCGATCGCGAAGGCTTCCTGCCGGACCGCCTCGATTGCTGCCCCGGCAGAGAGGAGCGCGGCCTCGTAGCTCGTTTGGGACGCGACGGTGTCGGGATCGAGCCAGGTGGGGCCGGAGACCTCGCGGATCAGCCTGATGTAAGCCGGGTCGTGGCAGCGTGCGACGTCCTCCTCCGTGGCGGGCCCGCAGTCGTTCCAGCCCTCGAGCGAGCCGAGCAGCACTCGTTGTCGCTCAGCCGATTCGGGATGCGGGCCCGTCGGATGCAGGCGGGCCATCTCCTCGTTGCTTACGACCTCGATGCCTTGTCCCTCTCCTCGAGCCGCCCGGCCAGCGCGCCGAGTCCCCAGCGCCCGGCGAGCGCGGCCGCACGCGCCCAGTCCGGTTCCGCGTCGTCGAGCGGAGGCAGCGGCGCGGAGTGGTCGAGCTGCGCGATCCGCCGGTAGAGTCGCAGGTCGTCGGCCTCTGCTGCGAACCGGCCGGCCGCAAGGGCATCCTCGAGCGAGGGGTACTCGGACAGGATCTGCGCGGCTGTTTTCGGGCCGACGCCGCGCGCGCCCGGGAGCTTGTCGGATGGATCGCCGCGGAGGGCGATGAAGTCCGGAACCTGCGCCGGCTCGACGCCGTAGCGCTCCCGTACCTCGGCGGGGCCGATGCGGGCGATCTCGCTGACGCCTCGCGTCGGCTGGAGGATGGTCACGTTTGCGGAGGCGAGCTGGAAGGCATCGCGGTCCGAGGTTGCGACGAGCACATGGCCACCGCGCTCCGTCTCTGCGTCCGCGGCCGCAGCCAGGAAGTCGTCCGCCTCGTAGCCGGCGCCCTTCGCAACCGCGAAGCCGAAGCCCTCGACGAGCTCGGGGAGGAGCGCGAGCTGCTCGAGCAGCTCGTCGTCGAATACGCGGCCAGACTGGTACGAGCCGAACTCCTCGTGGCGGTAGGTCGGCACCTCGAGTGTGTCCCAGGCAACGAGGACGGTGCGAGGCTCCTCGCCCTCCCACAGGCGAATGAGCATGTTGGCGAAGCCGACGAGCGCACCGGCCGGTCGCCGGTCGGCGCGACGAATGGACTTCGGCAGCGCGTGGTAGGCGCGGTGGGCGAAGGAGTCGCCGTCGATGACAAGCAGTGGTCTCATTGGGCTCGCAGCTCCTCTTCCAGCTCCTCGATCCGCTCCATCAGTCGGTCGGTCGCGATTCGCGCAGCCGTCCCATGATCGTTCTGTGCGAGGTCGTCGAACGGGATCGGCTTCCCGTAGCCCACCCGCAGAGGTCCCAGGCGTGAGAGGCGATCGGTCCCGATCACCGCGGCGGGGACGAGGGGAACGCCGGCCATGATCGCGATCCTCGCCGCTCCCGTGTGTGCCTGCGGGCGGTATTTCTTGCGCAGGCCTTTCCGGCGCCGCGTCCCCTCGGGGAACATCACGACCACGTCTCCACCGCGTGCGAGCTCGATCGCCCGCCGCATCGCCTCACGGTCGTTCATCCCACGGCGTACCGGAAAAGCACCCCCGTGCAGCAAGATCGGTCTGAGCACGCCGTTGAAGAGCTCGGACTTGCCCATCCAGCGGAGTCTGCGCTTGGGCCAGAGGGGGTACCCGAGCGGCCAGGGATCGAAGTTGGAGACGTGATTCGAGGCGAGAACCATCCCCCCGGGCGGCACGTTCTCGCGCCCCGACCAGCGCAGCCGGTACAGGACCCTGAGCACCGGCCAGCTGACGATGCCGATGAAGTAGTAAAGCGGATTCCACATCGGGTCGTTGGCCATGCGCGGCAGTATCTCTGTCGGCTCGCGCCTGACGAGTCACGAACAGCGGTCGCTAAGGTCATTCGCCGATGGCAGCCACGAAAACGGGCAAACGTCTCGTCATCGTCGAGTCTCCCGCGAAGGCACGGACGATCTCCGCGTACCTGGGGGACGACTTCGTCGTGGAGTCCTCCATCGGGCACATCCGCGACCTACCGACGAGCGCAAAGGAGATTCCGAACAAGTTCAAGAAGGAGCCCTGGGCTCGTCTCGGCGTGGACGTCGAGCACGGCTTCGAGCCGCTCTACGTGGTCGATTCGGACAAGAAGAAGACGGTGACCGAGCTGCGCAAGCGGCTGGCAGACGCCGAGGAGCTCCTGCTCGCGACCGACGAGGACCGCGAGGGCGAGGCGATCGCCTGGCACCTGCTCGAGGTCCTGAAGCCGAAGGTGCCGGTCCGTCGCATGGTCTTCCACGAGATCACGCGCGCCGCGATAGAGCGCGCCCTCGAGGAAACGCGCCAGATCGACGAGCGCCTGGTCGACGCGCAGGAGACCCGCCGGATCCTCGACCGGCTGTACGGCTACGAGGTCTCGCCTGTCCTGTGGCGGAAGATCACGAGCGGGCTGTCCGCGGGACGCGTCCAATCGGTTGCGACGCGGCTGGTCGTCGAGCGCGAGCGTGAGCGGATGGCCTTCGTCCGCGCCGCGTGGTGGGACATTGCGCTGGAAGCGACGGCGGCAGAGCCACCGTCGCCCGGCGGCGAAAGTCTGGGGGAACCGTTTGACGCCCAGCTTGTCGCGCTCGATGGAAGACGGGTCGCCAAGGGCCGCGACTTCGCCGCCGACGGCGGCCTGAAGGACGAGTCGCTCCTCCTGCTGGACGAGGAGGGCGCGCGCGGGCTAGCCGCGCGCCTCGAGGGGGCCGATTTCACCGTCCGCAGCGTCGAGCGCAAGCCGTACGTCCGCCGGCCGAGCGCGCCGTTCATGACCTCCACGCTCCAGCAGGAGGCGAGCCGAAAGCTCCGCTTCACCTCGCGACGCACCATGCAGGTCGCCCAGCGTCTGTACGAGAACGGCTACATCACCTACATGCGCACCGACTCCACGACCCTGTCGGAGGCGGCGCTCACGGCGGCTCGCGACCAGGCGCGCCAGCTATACGGGCCCGAGTACGTACCCGATCAGCCGCGCCGGTACGAGCGCAAGGTGAAGAACGCGCAGGAAGCCCACGAGGCAATCCGACCCGCGGGCGACACCTTCCGGACGCCGCAGCAGGTGGAGCGCGAGCTCGGCAGCGACGAGATGCGGCTGTACGAGCTGATCTGGATGCGGACGATCGCCTCGCAGATGGCCGACGCAAAAGGGCAGACGGCGACGGTGCGCATCGTCGGCACCTCGTCCGCGGACGAGGCGGCCGAGTTCGGCGCCTCCGGCACGGTGATCACGTTCCGCGGCTTCCTGGCCGCCTACGAGGAAGGGCGAGACGACGGTCGCGGAGACGAGGAGCGCAAGCTGCCGAACCTGGCCGAGGGCGACAGCCTGACGGCCAAACAGCTCGAGCCGCAGGGCCACGAGACGACACCGCCGCCGCGCTACACCGAGGCCACGCTCGTACGTGCGCTCGAAGAGCGCGGTATCGGCCGTCCCTCGACCTACGCGTCGATCATCGGGACGATCCTCGACCGTGGGTACGTGTTCAAGAAGGACAACGCGCTGGTTCCGTCGTTCCTCGCCTTCGCCGTCGTCGGGCTGCTCGAGCAGCATTTCGGGCAGCTGGTCGACTACGACTTCACCGCGCGCCTGGAGGACGACCTCGACCGCATCGCCGCCGGCGACGAGGAGCGCGTCGAGTGGCTGCGCCGCTTCTACTTCGGCAACGGCGACGAGGGGCTCAAGGACCTCGTCTCCGACCTCGGCGGTATCGACGCGCGCCAGGTCAGCTCAGTCGAGATCGGCAACGGGATCGTCGTCCGCGTCGGTCGTTACGGGCCATACCTCGAGCGCGAGGGGCGCCGTGCGAGCGTGCCGCCGCACATCGTCCCCGACGAGCTGACCGTCGAGAAGGCGGAGGAGCTCCTTTCGCAGCCTTCCGAGGACCGGCAACTCGGCACCGATCCCGACACGGGCCGCGAGATCGTCGCGCGCACCGGCCGTTACGGCCCCTACGTGACCGAGGTGCTCGAGGAGGGGTCGAAGGAGAAGCCGCGGACGGCCTCGCTCTTCCAGAGCATGTCGCTCGAGACGGTCGCGCTCGAGGACGCGCTGCGGCTGCTCTCTATCCCGCGGGTGCTCGGCGTCGATCCCGCTGACGGCGAGGAGGTCGTCGCGCGGAACGGCCGCTACGGGCCGTATGTCCAGAAGGGGAAGGAGTCCCGCTCGCTCGAGACCGAGGAGCAGCTGCTCGAGATCACGCTCGAGCAGTCGCTCGAGCTGCTGGCGCAGCCGAAGGGACGCCGCCGGCAGACGACCGCGGCTGCGCTGCGCGAGTTGGGAACCGATCCGGAGACGCAGAAACCGGTGGTCGTGAAGGACGGGCGCTTCGGGCCCTACGTGACCGACGGTGAGGTCAACGCGACGATTCGCGGGGCGGACACGCCCGAGGCGATAACCCTCGAACGGGCCTCAGAGCTGCTGGCCGAACGGCGCGCGAAGGGGCCTGCCAAACCCCGAAAACGACGCTCCCGAGGAAGGTGAGCTCCCGGCAAACTTTAAGCCTGGCTAAGCGTCTTGTAGGGGGGAGACGCAATCCGCCTCCCGTGGGACGGAATAAGAGGTATCGAGGTCTCGTTCGTGTGTTGCGGAGGCCCATTGGGGGAACAGTTCACCGTGTACGTCCAGGAGAGTGTGCCTAGAGTGCGAAACACGACAGAACCGCCGTTGAACTGGGGTACAAGGGAAAGGCAGACCGCTTGACTTCGAATCAACTGCACGAGCTGATGGAGAGCGACGGGGCACGTTCGCTCGTCGAGGGCGCCGAAGAGCGCGGGTTCATCGAGCCTGCCGAGCTCGAGGCGTTCGCGCTCGAGCACGAGCTGAACGAAGAAGAGGTCGAGCAACTCAGCCGCGAGCTCGAGTCGATCGGCCTCGAGATCGGTCAGCCGCAGGGGCCGGAGTCGAGGACACCGGGGCCGATGCCGATCGAGCCCGAGGTGCTCTCGGGCGCGGCCGACAGTCTCCAGCTCTTCCTCGCGGACGTCGGCCGGCACAAGCTGCTGACCGCCGCGGAGGAGGTCACGCTCGCGAAGGCGATTGAGCGCGGCGACCCCACTGCCAAACGGCGGATGATCGAGTCGAACCTGCGCCTGGTCGTCTCCATCGCCAAGGGTTATCGCGGCCTCGGCGTTCCGTTCCTCGACCTCATCCAGGAGGGCACGCTCGGCCTGAACCGCGCGGTCGAGAAGTTCGACTGGCGGCGCGGCTTCAAGTTTTCGACCTATGCGACCTGGTGGATCCGGCAGTCGGTGCAGCGTGCGGTCGCGAACCACGCGCGCACGATTCGCGTGCCGGTGCATGTCGTCGAGCGCCAGCAGAAGCTCTCGCGCGCGGCGCGCCGCCTCGAGGTAGAGCTCGGTCGCGAGGCGACAAAAGAGGAGCTCGCGGAGGCCACCGGCCTTCCCATCCAGCACGTGGACGAGGCGATGGGCGCGGCCCAGGCCTCTGTTTCGCTCAACCAGAGTGTCGGCGCCGACGACGAAGGTGAGCTCGGCGATCTCTTCGCCGACCGCGAGGCCGCCGATCCGTTCGACGAGGCCGAGGAGTCGCTCCGCCGCCAGGGCGTCCGCCGCGCGCTCGATGCGCTGCCCGAGCGCGAGCGGCGCATCCTCGAGCTGCGGTTCGGGTTCGAGGGCGAGCCCTGGACGCTCGAGGCGATCGGCCACGAGCTCGATCTGACGCGGGAACGCGTCCGGCAACTCGAGTCGCAGGCGCTCGCACGCCTCGCCGCGATCCGCGATCTCAGCTCGGTCGCGGCCGCTTAGAACGCGATCCCTCTGGACGCGCCTCAAACCAGCCTTCATACTTCCGCGTCTAAGTAACAGGGAGCGCTGTTACGCGGAAAGGAGCATTCGTGAGGAGAAAATCGCGCAAGCTCGCCCTCCTCATCGGCGCGTGTGCCGTTGCGCTGGTGGTGGTGGGAGCGAGTAGTGGGGCGCAGAAGGCATCGAAGAGCAAGGCTGCTGCGAAGACGCTCGTCTTCGGCACGTCGGCCGATCCGGTGGTGCTGGACGGGTCGCTCGTGTCCGACGGCGAGTCGCTACGCGTGATCGACCAGCTCTTCGAGAGCCTCATCACCCTCAAACCCGGGACGACCAAGATCCGGCCCGGGCTGGCACTGAGCTGGAAGACCTCCGGTGGCGGGAAGGTGTGGACGTTCCAGCTGAGGAAGGGCGTCAAGTTCCACGATGGGACGCCGTTCAACGCCGCGGCGGTTTGTTACAACTTCAACCGCTGGTACAACTACAAGGGGCCATTCCAGTCGCCTGACGCCACGTACTACTGGCAGGCGATCTTCCTTGGGTTCAAGAAGAACGAGAGCTCGGATCTCTCGCCCAGCCTGTACAAGAGCTGCAAGGCCAAGGGGACGAACAGCGTCCAGTTCACGCTCGCGAAGCCGTTCGGGCCGTTCATTCCCGCCCTCTCGCTGACGAACTTCGGGATTGCGAGCCCGACCGCGCTGAAGAAGTACAACGCGAACAGGGCCGAGGTCCGGAACGGGGTCTTCACGCCTACCGGGTCGTACGGCTTCAAGCACCCGACGGGAACCGGTCCGTTCAAGTTCAAGTCCTGGACGGTCGGTGAGAAGCTCGAGATCGTGCGGAACAACAACTACTGGGGCAAGAAGGCGAAGCTCGGCAGGGTCATCTTCCGCCCGATCAGCAACAACACCGCCCGCCTCCAGGCGCTCCAGACGGGCGAGATCATGGGCTACGACCTGGTCGCGCCGCAGGACTACAACGCGATCAAGAACAACTCTGGGCTGAAGCTGCTCACGCGGCCGGCGTTCAACGTCGCCTACGTGACGCTGCACCAAGGCCAGGGCTCGCCGATGAACGACCTCAAGGTCCGCCAGGCGGTGGCCTACGGTCTCAATCGCCAAGGTCTGATCAGGTCTGCGGCGTATCCGCCCGGTGCGGTGGTGGCGAAGGAGTTCATGCCGCCACAGCTGTTCGGGTACGCGAAGACCGGCGTCAAGACGTACTCATACAACCCGAGCAGGGCGCGGCAGCTGCTGAACTCGTCGAGCTGCCACGTGCCGTGCAAGGTCGACTTCTGGTATCCGTCCGCGGTCTCGCGGCCGTACATGCCGGATCCGAAGCGCAACTTCGAGGTCTTCCAGGCCAGCTTGGAGGCCTCCGGCTTCAACGTCACGCCGCATACCGCCAACTGGCGCCCCGACTACGTCGCCAAGGTGACCGACGGGACGGCAGGGGATCTGAACCTGATCGGCTGGACGGGCGACTACGGAGACCCCGACAACTTCCTCGGCGTCTTCTTCGGCTCGTACTCGGCCCAATTCAACTTCCACAACAACAAGATCTTCAACATCCTGCAGAGGGCGCGCACGATCACGAATCAGGCCACGCGCACGAAGCTCTATCAGCAGGCGAACAGGATCATCATGGACTACCTCCCTGGAATTCCGTACGCACACACGAGCCCGGCGCTCGGGTTCAAGAAGTCGGTCAAGGGCTACACGCCCAGTCCGGTTTCGCTCGAGCCGTTCGCGCCCGTGTCGGTCGGGGGACTCTAGGCTGAACGGAATAGGCGGCCGGCGGGCGACGACGTAGATGCTGCGTTTCGTCGTCCGTCGGCTGCTACTCATCGTCCCGATCCTCCTCGGGCTCTCGATTCTCGTCTTCCTGTGGATCCGCGCCCTTCCGGGTGGGCCGGCCGAAGCGCTGCTCGGTGAGCGGGCGACTGCCGCCAGGGTCGCGGAGGTCAGGCACCGCTACGGGCTCGACCGGCCGATCTTCGAGCAGTACTGGGACTACCTGAAGACCACGGCCACGTTCGACTTCGGGCAGAGCATCTCCTCGCGCCGGTCGGTCATGAGCGAGATCAAGCAGCGGTTTCCCGCGACTCTCCAGCTCGCGATCATCGCGATGATCTTCGCGATCGGCGTGGGGATGCCGCTCGGGTTCCTCGCCGCGAAGTGGTACGGGTCGTTATTCGACCACTTATCGCTGGTGGGGTCGCTGATCGGCATCTCGATCCCGATCTTCTTCTTAGCCGTGATCCTGAAATACGTCTTCTCGGTCAAGCTCGGCTGGTTACCGACCATCGGCCAGATCTCGGTCACGACCGAGCTGAACCACCCGACGAACTTCTACCTCCTCGACGCGATCATCGACTGGCGCTGGGACGCGTTCTGGGATGTGACCCGGCACCTGATCCTGCCCGCGATCGCGCTCGGGTCGATTCCGCTGGCGATCATCATGCGCATCACGCGCGCGTCGGTG
>Ga0114129_10013661_pt1 | contig 11570 bp, 11 predicted proteins | sample RhiMetdeltSRZDD1_FD_80071 | JGI IMG/M metagenome (GOLD analysis project Ga0114129, IMG submission 80071) | Populus rhizosphere microbial communities from Tennessee, USA - Rhizosphere MetaG P. deltoides SRZDD1 (version 2) (version 2) | ecosystem: Host-associated > Plants > Roots > Rhizosphere >... | reverse complement strand
GAGATAGACCCAGCGCCCGCGCGCGTCTTCCGGCAGGTGCTCCATCACCGGGCGATGCTTCACGTAATTGCGCACGCTCCAGAAGCGCGGCGATACGCTGGTGATTCGGCCTTCCGAGCGTGACACGCCGGCCTCAGGCCTGCCGTCCTTATATTGCTGACCATAGAGGTCATGGAGGGCGGGATGGGCGATCGGCACGTGATAGCCTTCATTGTCGACGTCCCGCACGGCCTTCCAGTTGGCGGGCATCTCCGCCGACCAACCGCTGCCGAGGGGCTTGGTCTCCCCGGCCCGGTGCAGCACGAAAAGCGGTTCGTACATCCTGAGGATATGCGCCACCGGCGGCTGGGGACCGGGCATGAAGCGAACGAAAATATAGCCGTGAAAGACCTCATGCTCGAGCCTCATGAGCCCGTGCTCCTGGGGATCGAGCTTGGGCAGGCTTCGCGGCGCAGGGGCTCCGCGCAGCGTGCCGTCGAGATTATAGGCCCAGCCGTGGAAGGGACAGACGATCGCCGACTTGCAGGAGCCTCACTCATCCGCCACCACCCGCGACCCGCGGTGTCGGCAAACGTTGTGAAAGCAGCGGACCTGTCCATCCTTTCCGCGCACCGCAATGGCTCGCTCGCCCGCGATGTCGAAGGTAAAATAGTCGCCTGGAGCGGGGATGTCGTTCACATGGCCAAGAAGCTGCCAGTGCCGGCGAAACAGATGCTCCTTCTCGAGCGCCAGCGCCTCCGCGTTGAAGTAGGTCCATCCCGGCAGGCCCGAGCGCTCGTTGTCATTGAGCCTGGGTTGGACGAGATCGTTGGCTCCGGTCAGCATGGGTTCAGCTCGGTTTTTGATTGAACGTTCATTTAAAATCTACCCCAGAAGCTGGGGCTTTGCCAAGGCTCGGCGGGAGTGTGTGGACAAATCGTTGTTTCACCTATGGAATCCCGAATGCCTTTGACCGGCTTCGGGATTCATGCATAGTTAATTTGTTGGGCGGTGACTCGAAGCCAGCCGGCTAGAGGCCTAACAGGGAACACGGTGTGGACGACCCAATCGGGGCCAAATCCGTGGCTGCCCCCGCAACTGTGAGCGGTGAGGTTCCTCGCCATATGTCACTGGCCAGACGGCCGGGAAGACGGCGGGCGAACCGGCGACCCGCAAGTCAGGAGACCTGCCGCCTTTTGCGGACGAGGGGATCTTCCCTCGCTCTGAGCACCACGGAGGGTGAAAAAGCTCATGATCGACGCAACTGCTTCTGCTGTTTCCACACGTTTTGGCGACCGTTTCCTCGCAGGCGTGCTGACGCTGGCCTTTGGTCTTCTGCTCCTGGCCGGCGCAGGCTTCGCCGGCAGCGACTTCGTCCACAACGCCGCCCACGACACGCGCCACGCCTTGGGCTTCCCCTGCCACTAGGGACGTGATGCGATGGAAATGTTTCGGCGAGTCTTCCTCGCCGCGATCCTTGCTGGGCTCGCGGCGGGCATCGTCTGGTCGGCAGTTCAGCAACTGCGCGTGACCCCCTTCATTCTTGCAGCCGAGGTCTTCGAGCACGAAGCCAATGGCCATGCCCACACGAGCGGCGAGGCCGTGACGGACGCCCAAGCCTGGGCCCCGGCAGACGGCATCGAGCGCACGGCCTATACGGTGCTGGCCAATGTGATCGTGGCGATGGCCTTCTCCTTGGCTCTCGCCGGCGCCTCCCTGCTTCTCGATCGCCCGGTCACGCTTGCCAATGGCGCGATCTGGGGATTTTGCGGCTTTCTTGCCTTCTCACTGGCGCCGGCCGCGGGCCTGCCGCCCGAGCTCCCGGGCATCCCGGGCGGCGACCTATGGGATCGCCAGATCTGGTGGTGGTTTACCGCCGCCACCACGGCAGCAGCACTAGCTCTCCTGGCGGCGCGAAAGGGCAACGCGTTTTGGGCCGTGGCCTTGGTTCTCATCGCCTTGCCGCATGTGATCGGCGCCCCGGATGTTCCAGAGGAATCGTCGAACATCCCGGCCCATCTCGCCTCGGGATTCGTCGCCAACGCGCTGGCGAGCGCCGCAATCTTCTGGATTTGCCTCGGCCTCGCACAAGGCTTCATCAACGAACGTAGCGCCAAGGCGGCGCTGACCCATGACCCAGCGTAAGATTCCCGCAACTGTGATCACCGGCTTTCTCGGCGCCGGCAAGACGACGATCATTCGCAGACTCCTCGAACGAGCGAATGGGCGCCGCATCGCCCTCATTATTAACGAATTCGGCGAGGTGGGAACCGACGGAGAAATCTTGAAGGCCTGCAGTGATACCCTGTGCCGCAAGGAAGACATCGTCGAGCTCGCCAATGGCTGCATCTGCTGCACCGTGGCCGACGACTTCATCCCTACCATGGCAAAGCTCCTCGATCGCGACGAGCCACCCGAGCACATCATCATTGAAACTTCAGGCCTGGCCCTCCCCCAGCCCCTGGTGCGCGCCTTCAACTGGCCCGAGATCGCGAGCCGGGTGACGGTTGATGGGGTCATCACCGTCGTCGATGGCCCGGCAGTCGCGGAAGGGCGCTTTGCCGACGACGAAGAGGCCGTCGCCGCCCAGCGCGCGGCCGATCCGAGTCTCGATCATGAGAACCCCATCGAGGAGCTTTTCGCCGATCAGCTCGCCTGCGCCGATCTCGTGCTCCTCAATAAATCCGATCTCCTAGAGCGGGACGAGCTCGAACGCGTGGCTCAGGATGTGCGGGTAAGACTTCGGCCGGGAACGGGCCTCATCGCAACGAACAGAAGCGCCATCGATGCCGCAGCGGTCTTCGGACTTGAGGCTCAAGCGGAAACCGACCTCGCTCAACGCCTTTCGCAACATGAGCTGGAAGGCGAGGGCGCCCACGACCACGATGATTTCGAAAGCTTCGTGGTGCCCGTCGAAATGGTTTCGGACCGCGAGACCTTCCTCAAACGCATCCGCGAACTCATTACCCGCTATGGCATCCTCAGGCTCAAAGGCTTTCTGTCGCTCGCGGGGGCGCCCTCGCGCCTGCTCGTCCAGGCCGTAGGCCCGAGGCTCGACTCTTATTTTGACCGCGCCTGGCGAAGCGACGAAGCGCGCACCGGAAATCTGGTCGTGATCGGGCTAAAAGGGCTCGACCGTGAGGCCATCACCCAGGGCCTGCGCTCGGGCGCCTGAGCCTCGAAAGCAATGCACCTCCTTGCAACCCAGTCAGGCATCATTGGCGAAGGCGCTACCGCCGTTGATCTGAGACAGGATCCTGCCGACATTGTCGTTCTCTCGGCGGCCGACTCGGAACTTACCTGTCTTGCTCGGGCCTATGACACAATCGCCGAGCCGAAGCCCAGCCTGCGCCTGGCAAGTCTTCTCGCCCTCCAGCATCATTTGTCTGTCGACCTCTATGCCGAGAGGACCTTGAGTGCCGCGAAGCTTATCGTACTGCGACTGCTCGGCGGCAAATCCTACTGGTCTTATGGCGTCGAGGTCTTGCAGGACCTTGCCCGTCGATACGGAAGCGCCCTTGCCGTGCTTCCTGGCGATCAGAACCCTGATCCCGCACTCCTGCGGCTTGGCACGCTCGATCTGCTGGACGCTGAACGCCTGCGCCAGTATTTCGCTTCGGGCGGCATCGACAACGCAGTCAATGCCGTGCGCTTTGCCCAGCATCTGCTCGGGAAGGGGCCAGAGCCAGAACCGGCAAGGCCCGTGCCCAGCTGCGGCGTCTATCGCGAGGGCAAAGCTCACCATCCCTTTGGTCTCATCATTTTCTACCGGGCTCTGGTCCAGAGCGGCTTCACCGCTCCGATCGATGCCTTGGCCGATGCTCTGCAAAAGCGGGGCTTTCAGCCTCACTGCCTCTACGTCCAGAGCCTGAAGGATAAGGAGGCCGGTGAGCTCATTGCCGGCACCTGCGCCTCCCGCAAGCCATCGGTCATCGTCAACACGACTGGTTTCGCCGTCGGAGACGACAGGGGGGGAAATCCCTTGAGCGCGGCCGGCTGCGTCGTGTTGCAGGCCGTTCTTGCAGGCTCGAGCCGCGAGGACTGGGAGGGGAACCCACAAGGCCTAGCCCCCCGCGACCTCGCCATGAACGTCGTCCTCCCCGAGCTCGACGGACGCATCATGTCCCGCGCCGTCTCCTTCAAAGCCGACACACAGTTCCACAAGCCCACCCAGTGTCGCGTCGTGACCTATGCGCCAGAACTGGACCGAACCGACTTCACCGCCGCCCTGGCCGCCAATTGGGCCCGCCTTCGTCATACGCGTCGCGACGAAAGGCGCATCGCCATCATTCTCGCCAACTACCCCAACCGCGATGGGCGCATCGGCAATGGCGTCGGCTATGACACACCGGCAAGCACGCTCAACATTCTGAGGGCTTTGAAAAAGACGGGATATGAGATTTCAAAAATTCCTGCGAGCGGCAATGACCTGCTCGAGGAGCTTCTGTCAGGACCGACCAATGCCCGCCGCCGTGACGGTACGTCGGCGAGACTTGCTCTGCCTGACTATCGCCTGTTTTTCGAAAAGCTTTCCGAGCCCGTTCAGACCGCTGTTCGCATTCGCTGGGGCCAGCCCGAGAGCGATCCTTTTTTCTCCGATGATGCTTTTCATCTTCCGGTGCGTTCTTATGGAAATGCGCTCGTCGCCATCCAGCCGGCTCGCGGCTATAACATCGATCCGAAGAGCACCTATCACGATCCGGCCCTGGTGCCCCCGCATGGCTATCTCGCCTTCTATATGTGGCTGCGCGAGATATTTCTCGCGCATGCCGTCATTCACAACGGCAAACATGGAAACCTCGAATGGCTTCCGGGCAAGGCGGTGGCGCTCAGTTCCTCCTGTTTCCCCGAGGCTGCCTTGGGCACGCTTCCCAATCTCTATCCATTCATTGTCAACGACCCAGGCGAAGGCACACAGGCGAAGCGGCGTACGGGCGCCGTGATCATCGATCATCTCACCCCGCCGCTTACCCGGGCCGAGACCTACGGTCCTTTGCGTGATCTCGAATCCCTTGTCGATGAGTATTACCTGGCTTCGGGCGTAGACCAGCGCCGGCTCGCCCTGCTTCGCCGGCAGATCTTCGACGCGGCCAAGGCTGCGCGCATCGATCTCGATGCCGGGATCGAAGGCGACGAAAGCAATGCTTCGCTTCAAAAGCTCGATGCCTGGCTCTGCGAACTCAAGGAGGCGCAGATCAGGGATGGGCTTCACGTGCTTGGCGAAGCGCCTTCGGGTTCTCTGGAAACCAATCTGATCGCGGCTCTCCTGCGCACGCCCCGCAGGGCCGGCGAAGGCGCCGACCAATCCTTGCTGCGCGCACTTGCCCGGGATTTGAATCTCACCGGCTTCGATCCTCTCACCTGCGACATGGCCCGGCCGTGGGAGGGAGCAAGGCCACACGACCTGGCCTGCCTGCTTGCGTCGCCCTGGAGGAGCTGCGGCGATACCGTCGAGCGCCTGGAGATGCTTGCGGCAAAGCTGATCGAGCAACCTGGGGCATGCTCGCCGCACTGGCCGGAGACGTGGACCGTTCTGCAAGACGTCGAGCGCCATGTCCGCCCTGCCCTGCTCGCCTGCGGCGACAAGGAACTCGCAAACCTCCTTGAAGGTCTCGACGGCGGCTTTGTTGAACCTGGTCCATCCGGTGCCCCGACCCGTGGCCGTCTCGATGTGCTTCCCACCGGCCGCAATTTCTATTCCCTCGACAATCGCGCCGTGCCGACCCCTACCGCTTGGTCCCTGGGCTCGAAATCGGCGGAAACCCTGATCGAGCGCCATTTTCAGGAGCACGGGACCTACCCGCGATCCCTGGGTCTTTCCGTTTGGGGCACGTCCAACATGCGAACGGGCGGCGACGACATTGCCCAGGCGCTGGCGTTCATCGGCGTCAAGCCCGTCTGGGACAGGGTGAACTGGCGCTTGACGGGCTTTGAGATCATGCCCATCGCCGCGCTTGGCCGCCCCCGTGTCGACGTGACGCTGCGCATCTCGGGTTTTTTCCGCGATGCGCTTCCCCTGCAAATCGAGCTCTTTGACAAGGCGGTGCGTGCCGTCGGCGCCTTGGACGAAAACCCCGAAGACAACCCGATTGCTTCCCGGATGCGCCAGGAAGCCGCTGCCCTATCGGTTAAGGGCGTGAGCTCCGGCGAAGCAGTGCGTCTCTCCGGACAGCGGATCTTCGGTTCGAAGCCCGGCACCTATGGGGCGGGCCTGCAGGCGCTGATCGACGAAAAGCTCTGGAACGAGCGATCCGACCTTGCCCGCGCCTATGTTCTCTGGGGCGCTTATGCCTATGGCGCTCAGGATGAGGGCAGCGCAAGCACGAAATCATTCGAGGCCCGTCTCAAGAGCATCGAGGCCGTCGTGCACAATCAGGACAATCGCGAGCACGATCTCCTCGACAGCGACGACTATTACCAGTTCGAAGGCGGTATGACTGCGGCTGTCGAGCAGGCTTCTGGTAAGCGCCCCGTCGTCTATCACAATGATCATTCCCGACCCGAGCGCCCGCTCGTGCGCACATTGGAGGAAGAGATTGGTCGCGTGATGCGCTCGCGCGTGGTCAATCCCAAATGGATCACGGGCATCATGCGTCACGGCTACAAAGGTGCCTTCGAGATCGCCGCCACCGTCGACTATCTCTTCGCCTTCTGCGCCACCACCGGTGCTGTCAAATCGCATCACTTCGATCTGGCCTACGATGCGTTCATCGCCGATGAGAAAGTGCTGTCGTTCCTGGCCGACAGCAACCGAAGCGCTCTGCGCGAACTGGCGCAGCGCTTCACCGAGGCGATCACGCGCGGACTTTGGACCCCAAGGTCCAATTCCGCCTATACTGAACTGGCGCGGCTTACCGAGATGGAGATGCGATGACCGACGAGCATGATGAATCCGGTGCGGGCGAAGCCGACGCTCGCCATGCAGAGAAGATGCGCAAAAAGAAGGCCGCGCGCGACAAGATCATCGCAGGGAAGACCATCGAGAAGGGCCTGCTCATCGTTCATACCGGCAAGGGCAAGGGCAAATCCTCCGCCGCCTTTGGCATGGTCATGCGCGCGGTCGGCCACGGCATGAAAGTGGGCGTCGTGCAATTCGTCAAGGGTGCCTGGAACACGGGCGAGCGCGTCGTGCTCGAGAAATTCCCCGAGCTCTGCACGCTCAAGATCATGGGAGAAGGATTCACATGGGAAACACAGGATCGCCAGCGCGACATCGCCCATGCCCGGGCCGGCTGGGAGGAAGCCAAGCGCATGATTGCGGACCCGTCCTACCGCATGGTGCTCCTCGATGAACTCAACATCGTTTTGCGCTATGATTACCTGCCGCTCGAAGAGGTGCTCGATGTTCTGAAAGCGCGGCCTCAAGGCAAGCATGTCATCGTTACCGGCCGTAACGCCAGCGAGCGCCTGATCGAGATCGCCGATTTGGTGACCGAGATGGAGCTCGTCAAACACCCCTTCCGCTCGGGCGTCAAAGCCCAGCCCGGCATTGAGTACTGAAGAGTCGAGGAAGCCATGAACGAAGATCGGTTCAATATGTCCATGCGCAAGTTCCTGAAACAGGTGGGTGTCACCTCGCAGCGCGAAATCGAACGCATCGTCCGCGAAGAAAGAGCGAAATTGAATGGCGGCTTGCGCGTGAAGATCGTTCTCACCGCCGAAGGAACATCGCTCCATCACGTCGTCGAAGACACGATCGCCCTCGACTGACGAGACCACTTGTATTGCCTCGGGGCATCTTCTAGGGTCCCGCCCACGCAGCGTTCCGATCGAGGGAACTGGAAGATATCTCCGGTGCGGCCGACCCAATCAGGGGCCAAGGCCGGGGGCGCGAACCCAGGGGCGAACTCCAGCCTCCGGTGTTTCTCATCGCCGCTGCCGACAGGGCGTTGAGGAACTGAAATGATGGAAAAACTCGGTGTCATGCTCTGCGGCCACGGCAGCCGCGACGAGAATGCGATCGCAGAATTTGCCGTCTTGGCCGGGCATCTTGCCCGGCGACTCCCCGAATATCCCGTCGAATACGGCTATCTCGAGTTCGCCAAGCCTATCATCCGGGATGGGCTTGACCGCCTGCGGGCAAGCGCCGTCAATCGCGTTCTCGCCGTGCCCGGCATGCTCTTTGCCGCCGGCCACGCCAAGAACGATATCCCTTCCGTGCTAAACAGCTATGCCGCGGAGCATCCAGGCTTTCGCATCGACTACGGCAAGGATGTTGGCATCGATCCCAAGATGTTGCGGGCGGCAGCCGATCGCATCGAGGAAGCCATCGCTGCCGCCAAGGAAAGTGTCGAGCCGCATGAAACCCTGCTCATCGTGGTTGGACGCGGCGCTTCCGATCCGGACGCCAATTCGAACGTCAGCAAGCTCACCCGCATGCTCTGGGAAGGGTTTGGCTTCGGCTGGGCTGAAACGGCCTATTCCGGCGTCACCTTCCCCCTTGTTTCCCCGGCTCTCGAACATGCTGCAAGGCTCGGTTATCGGCGCATCATCATATTTCCCTATTTCCTGTTCACCGGCATTCTCGTTCAGCGCATCTATGAGGCCGTGGACAAGGCTGCGCGTCTCTATCCCGGAATTGAGTTTCTCAAGGCGCCCTATCTCAACGACCATCCACTTGTCATCGATACATTTGCCGAGCGTATTGGCCAGATATTGACCGGCGACACCGGTATGAACTGCACTCTGTGCAAATACCGCGCGCAGGTGCTGGGCTTCGAGGCCGAAGTCGGCCTTCCGCAGATGAGCCATCACCAGCACGTCGAGGGCATTGGCACCGGTCTCCACCCACAAGATCATCATCATCACCACCGCCATGGCCATCATGACCATGACCATCACCATGGTGATCATCCCCATCACCATCCCTACCCACATGCGCACCACCCCCATGGACCAGCAAGCATGAATGTGAAGCGCAAAGGTTGATGTCGTGAATTATCTGAAAGATCCTGATGCGATCTATCGGCAGTCTTTTGCCGCCATTCGCGCCGAGACCGATCTTTCTTCCCTGCCCGGGCCGGCGCAGCCAATCGCTTTGCGGCTCATTCACGCCTGCGGCATGACCGATGTCGTGGATGATCTGCGCATCGATCCGACACTCCCCGAGGCGGTCAGAGGGGCGCTCCATTTAGGCGCTCCAATCCTGGTAGACTGCGAGATGGTTAAGGCTGGCGTCATGAGACGTCTGCTGCCATCCGGCTGCGAGGTCATCTGCACCCTCAACCATCCGGAAGCCCGCGTGCTCGGCCGCAAGGGGGGCACCACCCGTTCTGCCGCGGCGGTAAGCCTGTGGAAGCCTCATCTCGCCAGTGCAGTCGTCGTGATCGGCAATGCGCCGACGGCGTTGTTCGCCCTGCTGGAGATAATCGACGCTGGCGGCCCAAAGCCAGCCGCAATCATTGCCATGCCTGTGGGCTTCGTCGGCGCCGCCGAAGCTAAGGCCGATCTCGCTCAGAATTCTCGCGGGATTGCTTTTGCCACCCTGCTCGGCCGCCGCGGCGGCTCCGCCATGGCAGCCGCCGCGTTGAATGCCGTTCTTTCAGGATGGGACGAATGAACCGTTCCCTCACCTTGATCGGCATGGGCGAGGACGGCATCGACGGGCTCTCCGCCGCCGCTCGCACGCTCATCGCCGAAGCCGACATCATCGTGGGCTCGGGAAGGCTCTTGGGGATGCTCCCTCCCCTTTCTGCCGCCCTGTACAACTGGCCTTCGCCTTTCGACCCCATGATCGACCGTATCCGCGGCTGGAGCGAAAAGAGGGTGGTCATCCTGGCGACGGGAGATCCCATGAATTATGGAGTAGGTGCCTTGCTGGCACCACGGCTCAAGCAGGATCTCAGGATCATCCCGACGCCGTCCGCATTCTCGCTGGCCGCAGCCCGCATGGGCTGGTCGCTGCCCGACGTGGAGATGATCTCAATCCACGGGCGCCAGGCATCGCTGCTCGACCCGTTGATTTATCCTCACGCCCGGATTCTTGCGCTGACCGAGGGCGATGAATCGATCCGCGCCGCTGCCGATCGCCTCACGCACAGAAAATACGCTGAAAGCCGCATGACCGTCATGGAACACATGGGGGGACCGCTTGAGCGGCAGCTCGCCTTCACCGCTGGCGAGCCGCCGCCGCAGCCCTTTTCCGACCTGAGCACGATGGCCATCGAATGCATCGCCGGAGAGGACGCGCCTCTGTTGCCGCGCGTGCCCGGTCTCCCCGATGAAGCCTTCGCTCACGATGGCCAGCTTACGAAGCGTGAAGTACGGGCGATCACGCTTGCCAGCCTTGCGCCATTTCCCGGGGCACTGCTCTGGGATATCGGCGCCGGATGCGGTTCGATCGCGATAGAGTGGATGCGTGCCGCCCGCGGCGCTCGCGCTCTTGCTTTTGAGCCGAATGAGAAACGTTGCGAGCTGATCGCCGCCAATGCGCGCTGCCTTGGCGCGCCGGACCTCGAGATCGTGGGCGTTCCGGCGCCTCATGCATTCGAGGTCCGGCCGGTCCCCGACGCGATCTTTCTGGGAGGCGCTGTTTCGGACAATGAAGTCGTGGAGCGCGCCTGGCGGGCGTTGAAGGCTCGCGGACGCTTCGTCGCCAATGCCGTGACCCTCGAGGGCGACTCCGCTATTCTTGATTATCAGAGCCGCCACGGGGGCGAGATTGTCCGTATCGACATCGCGCACAGCGCCCCCTTGGGTAGGAAGCGCGCCTTGCGGCCGCACATGGCGGTGACGCAATGGCGCGCTATCAAGCTGTGATGGGGCCCGGTACACTGTATGGTGTCGGCGTCGGGCCCGGCGACACCGAGCTTCTGACACTCAAGGCCGCCCGCCTCCTCTCCGAAGTGAGGATCATCGCTTATCCGGCCCCGAACGGTGGAGAGAGCCTCGCTCGCCGTATTGTCGCTCCTGTCATTCCCGAAACCGCTCGCGAACTGCCGATCTCAATTCCGATGGTGCAGAACCGCGAAGCTGCGCGGCAGGCCTACGATCGGGCTGTTGAGCAGATGTCTTCGCACCTGTCGCTAGGAGAGCACGTGCTTTTTCTCTGCGAGGGCGATCCGTTTTTCTATGGCAGCTTCATGTTCATTCACGAGCGCTTAAGCCCGCGCTTCCCCTGTGTGGTCGTTCCCGGCGTCACCTCCCTCACCGCCTGCGCCGCTGCCATCGGCCGGCCGCTCGCCGCACGCAACGACGTTCTGAGAATTATCCCCGCCACCTTGCCTGAGGAGCGTATCAGGGCGGAGCTGGAACAAGCCGATGCTGCCGCCATCATCAAGGTCGGCCGCCACTTCGACAAAGTTCGCGCTCTCCTCGAGGAGCTCGGCCTCGCGCAGTCATCGGCAGTCGTCGAACACGCGACACAGGGCGACCAGCGCATCTTCGGCATTGACGATGTGCCCGATGGGGAACGGCCCTATTTTTCGACCATCCTCGTCTATGGAGGCGGCGAGCCATGGCGCTGACGCCGGTGATCTTCATCCTTGGTCCTTCGGCCCGAGACCTGGGCGCGAGTCTCGCTCGCCACTTGCCGGGCGAGCTGCGCGAGCCGGAAGAAATCAAGAGCGAGATGCGCCGCGCTTTCGCGGACG
>Ga0114129_10013660_pt1 | contig 11570 bp, 7 predicted proteins | sample RhiMetdeltSRZDD1_FD_80071 | JGI IMG/M metagenome (GOLD analysis project Ga0114129, IMG submission 80071) | Populus rhizosphere microbial communities from Tennessee, USA - Rhizosphere MetaG P. deltoides SRZDD1 (version 2) (version 2) | ecosystem: Host-associated > Plants > Roots > Rhizosphere >... | reverse complement strand
CGGTATGAAGAGTATCAGACGAGCGCTGAAGGTCAGTCGCGGATCACGGTGAGCGTCTTGCTCGCGGAGTTGAATCCGCCAATGGCGAGCTTGCCCTCGCGGGTCGCAGTGAGGCGGACGCTCGCCCGGCTGTCCGGCGGCGCGTCCGCCGGGACCGTCAGCCGCACGGTCGCCGAGGCCTCGGCACCTGCCTCGAGATCGAGCGTCGGCGGCTCGACGGCGACCACTTTGCCGCGCTGGTCCGAGGCGACAAGGCTCAGCCGAACCGCCGGCCCGTGATTCCGAATCGTGAAGGTGACGGGCACCTCGGTTCCCGCAAGCGCGGTTTCGCCGTGCGGCGGCACGATTTGCACGGGTTCGGCGTGAAACAGACCGGGCCAGATGCGTTGCGATCGATGGCCCGATTCGTCGCTGCCGGTCACGAGCACGCGGAACGGCTCGGTCGGAAGCGTGATGGCGCCGCTGAATTCCCGGTCGCCGGTGGACTGCAGGTCGACGTCCTGCAGCGGTCGCGCGTCGAGCGAGACGAGCTGAAACGTCGCACTCCTGATGCCTGCCGACACGGACACGCGCATCGTCGTCGGTCGGCCGGCAATCGGCTGGCCGTCAATCCGCACGAGCCGGCCGGATTCGGTGCCGTCGCCGGGTTCGACGAACTCCGCGGCCGTCATGGCGACGTCGCTCTTCGCCTGTACGCGGAGCCAGAAGCGGCCTGTCGGAACCACTCGTGCCTGCCACTGACCACTCGCCGGCGCGTCGACCGTCACGATGCGTCCGCAGTTGAGAGGCGTGTCCTCGATTCGCTCGCCCTGCTGCACCACGGCGCCGTCAGGAGCGATCAACGCAAGTGATCCACCTGCGGTGTCGAACGTCGCCGAAAACGCGATGCGCTCGACGGTCGGATCGACCGGAATGGCATACGACGATTCGGCGGCGCCGGACGCCCACAGGATCATCTGCGGCAGCAGCGACGCTGCCATGGTGCGCGATAAGTTGGAGACTTCCGCGGTGCCCATGGGAAACGGCTGTCCACCGGTCTCGGTGGCGCCCATGATGTAGACCGGATCCATCGGGCCGCACACGCCCGGTCCGAAGCGGACGCGTTGCGATGCCGAGGCGACCGCAGCGGCGATCGACGTCACGAGAACGCACAGCATCGGGCGCATGATCGTCGACGGCCACGCAACATGGGAGCCACGCCTGCGTCTGCGGTAACAGGCGCCTGACGATTCGCCGTCTTTCGATTCCGTCATCCTGGTTGCGTCGTTGTAATCGGACCGATCGGCGGGCCGAGAAACCGTCGATAGGCGTCGTTGGCCTCTTCGACCTGAAACCGATAGCCGAGTCCCGACAGGAACGCCTCGAACGTGGATCGTTCGGCGTCCGGAACCTCGAAGGCGGCGAGGACGCGTCCGAAGTCGGCGCCGTGGTTTCGATAGTGGAACAGGCTGATGTTCCATCGGCCGCCGAGCGCGTCGAGGAACTGCAGCAGCGCGCCGGGCCGCTCCGGAAACTCGAACCGGACGACGCGCTCGCTGGCGACATGCGGCGTGCGGCCGCCGACCATGTGCCGGACGTGCAGCTTGGCCATCTCGTTCGCGGACAGGTCGGCGGTCTCGTACCCGCGCTCGCGCAGGTGCACCGCGAACCGTTCGCCGTCCGCGCGGGACCGCGTCGACACGCCGACGAAGATCTCCGCGCGATCGCGGCCGCTCAGCCGGTAGTTGAACTCCGTGACGACGACGCCGGGGCCGAGCGCGGCGCAGAAGGCGCGGAAGGCACCCGGCCGCTCGGGGATGGTGACCGCCAACAGCGCCTCGCGGCCCTCACCCAGCTCGGCGCGCTCGGCGACGAAGCGCAGGCGATCGAAGTTCATGTTCGCCCCGCTCAGGACGGCCGCGAGCGGCTGGCCCGCGACGCCGCGCGCTTCGACGTACGACTTGAGGCCGGCGAGCGCGAGCGCGCCGGCCGGCTCCACGATCGTCCGCGTGTCGTCGAAGATGTCCTTGATCGCCGCGCAGATCTCGTCGTTGGTGACGCGGATGATCTCGCCGACCGTCGCCTGCGCGATCGGGAAGGTATGCGCGCCGACCTGCTGCACGGCGACGCCGTCGGCGAACATGCCGACCTCGGGCAGTCGCACGCGGCGCCCGGCGGCGAGCGACTGCGCCATCGCGTCGGCGTCCACCGGCTCGACGCCGATCACGCGGACGCCCGGCTGCAGCGCGTTGATGTAGACACCCATGCCCGCAATCAGGCCGCCGCCGCCGACCGGGACGAACACCGCCGCGAGATCGTGCGGGCGCTGCCGCAGCAGCTCCATGGCGACCGTCCCCTGGCCGGCGATCACGAGCGGATCGTCGAACGGGTGCACGAACGCCAGCCCCGTTTCCTCGGCGAGCCGTTCGCTGTGGCACTGGGCTTCCGCGTAGTGATCGCCGACGAGCTCGACCTCGGCGCCCAGCGCCCGCACCGCGTCCACCTTGATCTCGGGCGTCGTCCGCGGCATGACGATGACGGCGCGGATGCCGAGGCGGCGCGCCGAGAAGGCCACGCCCTGCGCATGGTTTCCCGCGCTCGCCGCGATCACGCCGCGTCCCCGCTCGGTCTCCGACAGCCGCGCGATCTTGTTGTACGCGCCCCTGATCTTGAAGCTGAAGATCGGCTGCATGTCCTCGCGCTTCAGCAGCACGACGTTGCCGAGGCGGCTCGACAACCTGGGCGCCTCGTCGAGCGGCGTCTCCCTCGCCGCCTCGTAGACGCGGCTGGTCAGGATCTCGCGCAGCAGGGCGTGCATGGATTGGCCGGCGCGCGCGTCGGCGAAGGTCGCGTCGCGTCGGCAGCGAGGGTCACGAGCGCGCGTCCGGCATCGTGTACGGCGCGCAGTACCCGCGGTTGCCGAGGCCGATGAAGCCGAGGCGCACCCGCTCGTTCGCCCCGAGAATGCGCCGCGCGCCGGCTGCAGTCGCCGGCGAAGCCGCGGCGGCAGTTCGTCCGAACTGACGACGAGTGACCTCGGTCATCGGAATCTCGCGACGGCTAAAACTGCACGCGCAGCCCGATCTGCACGCGGCGCGCCCCGGGCGTGTTCGTGCCGTTCTCCGCGTTGCCCGGCGTGAACCGCATGAAGTTGTTCGCCGTGATGCCCGTGACCGGCGCGCCCCAGTTCACGCGATCGAACACGTTCGCCGCCTCGATCCGCAGCTCGGGGCGGAAGCGGCCCAGCGTGAAGTACTTGAACAGCGAGAAATCCGCGTTCCAGACGGGCGGCCGCCGGAAGCGGTTGCGTCCGCTGTTGCCGAACCCTTCCCGCCCGAGGCCGGTCGGCTGCGCGAAGATCTCGACCGGGTAGTACGGCTCCGTTGCGGATCCGACAGAACCCGACGCCTTCGGATCGCCGCTGATATTGATCCTGACCGCGCCGCAGCCCTGGCAGTTCAAGGCGGTGTTCGTGCCGCCGATCGAGTACGGCGTGCCCGAGTACGCCGCGAAGATGCCGTTCACCTGCCAGCCGCCCAGGATCCGGCCGACGAGATCGCTCCGGTCCTTGAAGATGGGCACGTCCCAGATCGATCCGATCTGGAAGATGTGCGTGCGATCGAACCCCGCCAGCGCGTAGTTCAGGTCGTAGACGAGCGGGTGGTTGTAATCGAGGCCCACCCAGCCGTCCTCGTCGGCCATGTTCTTCGCGCGGCTCAGCGTGTAGGCGCCCTTCAGCGCGAAGCCGCGCGTGAACGAGCGGTTGAGCGCGACCTGCAGCGCGTGGTAGCGGCTCCTGGTGCGCGCCGCCCAGTCGTTGATCGCGGTCGTGCCCGCCAGCGCGAAATACTTGCGCGCCGCGTTGCCGCCGCCCGGCTCACCGTAGTTGATGTTCAGGTCGGCGTAGCCGCCGTCGGTGCGCGTGCCGACGTAGGCGACCTCGGTGCGGACGTTCCACGGCATCCGGAACTCATAGGCGACGTTCCACTGCTGGATGATGCCGCGGTCCACCTGGTTCGGATTCGGCGATCGCATGAAGACGCCCTGCGGCAGCTTCACGCGCCCCGTGCTGATGTCGGGAATCGGCACCGGGTCGATGCCCTGCGCGATCGTGCCGAGCCACGTGAACTGGTCGGCCGTGCGGTTGAAGAAGATGTCCTGCGGGAACGAGCCGCGCATCGGGCGCGACCATGGGAGCGGATTCACCGTGCGCCCGTAGCCGGCGCGGACGACCGTGCTCGCGGTGATCCGGTGCGCGATGCCGACGCGCGGCGCGAAGTACACCGTCTTCAGATTGATGCCGACGTCCTTCGGGGTGTTCCCCTTGCCGCCGATGAGCGCTTCGTACGTGGTGTAGTCCAGCCGCTCGATGCCGCGGTCCTTGCGCGTCATCAGCGGATAGAACTCCATGCGCAGTCCGGCGCTGACGGTGGTCTTCTCGTGCAGCGTCCATCGATCGCGCACGTACACGGCGCTCTGCCACTCGCGGCCGGTCATCTCCTCGGTCTGCACGTCCTTCCCCTGGAACGTCTGGAGCCCGAGGAGGAAGCCCGCAAAGCTGTTCCACGTCAGCGGCGTGTAGCCCGGGATGCCCGTCGTCAGCCCGCTGAACGTCAGCTGACCGCGCACGCCGCCGTTGCCGCCGAATTCCGCCTGGATGTGATTCAGCTCGTGCCGCACGACGTCCACGCCGATGCGCACCTCGTGGCGCGGCAGCACCTTCGTGATCGCGGAGCTGAACGTGTAGCTGCGCTCCTTGCGGAAGAGCGGCATCCAGTTCGGCGTGTTGCCGACGTCGTAGCCGGCGCCGAAGTACGGCAGCCCGCTCTGACGGATGTCGGGGCCGTTGGTGCCGCGCACGCCGAGGTTGAGCCCGAGGTTGTCGCCGTAATCGGGACCGGTCACCTGCTGGTTCTGGATGTCGACGCCGAAGTTGCCGTCGAGCAGCAGCGCGGGGCCGAGCGTCCACGTGTGCCCGACCGTCGCGACGTAGACGCGCGTGTGGCCGAGGCTCCCGTTGTCGAAGCCGAGGACGTAGTTGTCCACGACGTCGGCGTTGAGGACGCCGACCCGGCCCCAGACCTGGTGCGCCGCGGACCGCTGCCACGTCAGCTTCGCGTCGTAGTTGTCGCGGTCCACTCTGACCTGCCGCCGGATCTGGTAGTCGTCGGCCAGCTGGTTCGAGTTGAGATCGGCCGCCGTGTTCGGCAGCGGGAAGTACTGCAGGATTTTCACCGCGGTCGGATCGATCAGGGTCCCGGGGATTTGGAAGTTGGCGAACTGCGCCCGTCCCGCGCCGCCGGCGGCTCCCGTGAACGGGTTGTACAGGCGGAAGTTCGCGTACGCCGCCGCGACCTCCGAGAAGTCGCCCGCGCGCATCTTGGCCGTCGGCACGCCGAAGGTCTGCGTGAACCCGCGGCGATCCTGGAAGCGCTCCCACGAGCCGAAGTAGAACAACTTGTTGCGCTGGATCGGTCCGCCCAGCGTGCCGCCGTAGATGTTGCGCGAGAGCGGCGACTTGTCGATGTTGTTCTGCTTGTTGAAGTAGGAGTTGGAATTGAGCTCCTCGCCGTTGTGGAACTCGAAGGCCGACCCGCGTATCTCGTTGGTGCCCGACTTGGTGATGACCGTCGTCGCGGCGCCCGCGGCCATGCCGAGATCGGCTTCGAAGTTGTTCGTCGACATGTTGACCGTCTCGATCGTCTCGGCCGGCTGCACGTAGCCGACGTGGTGTGGCAGCCAGATGTTGACCGACACCGCCCCGTCGATCCGCGTCGCGTTGCTGTTCGGCTGCGTGCCGTTCACCCACGTCCGCAGCGACCGGCCCGGTGTGTCGATCTCGGCGTTCTGGAACTGCGCGGGCGTGGCCCCGGGCACGAGGTTGATGAGCGTCTGGTAGTTCCGATACTGGTTGAGCGGCAGGTTCGTAATTTCCTTCGAGCTGATCGTCGTGCTCAGGTCCGCCTTCTCGGTCTTGAGCGGCGTGGTCTGGCTGGTCACCACGATTTGCTCGGAGATCGTGCCGAGCGCGAGCGTGATGTTGACGCGGACCGGATCGCCCGCGGCCACCGGAATCGCCGTCTCCGAGTGCTCGCGGAAGCCGGTCAGGACCGCCTTCATATCGTACGTGCCGGGCTGCAGGTTCCGGAACGTGTACGCGCCGGTCCCGTCGGTGACGGTTTCCACCTTGAGACCGGTGCCGGTATTGGTCACCGTCAGCGTGACGCCGGGCACGAGCGCGCCCTGTCCGTCAATGACGATGCCGACAATCGAGCCGTACAGCGCCTGGCCGCGCGCCATCGGCGGCAGGCAGGCGACGGCCGTTGCCACGAGGATCGCCGCGAGTACGCGTGAGCGGTTCACACCAGCCATCTGCATCCTCCCCTCGCGATCGGACTTGCAAGACGAACCGGAGTGATTATCGCGCTGCCGCGGCGCCCGTCAAGTGCGGCGCGGGGCTATAATCCGCCACGCGGAGGACAGCTCATGCGCCTGAATCGCAGCCTGTTGTGCGCCGCCTTCCTCATCTGGCCGTCGATCCTCGCTGCGCAATCGTTCACGGGCACCATCAGCGGCTCGATTCGCGATGCGAGCGGCGGCGTGATTCCGCGTGCCACCGTCACGATCACGAACCAGCAGACCAACCGCCAGGAGTCGCTGACCACGGAGCTCGACGGTCGGTACACGTCGCTGCCGCTGCCGCCCGGCGAATACCGCGTCGAGGCCGCGCTGCAGGGCTTCCGGCGCGCGGCTCGCGCGAACATCACGGTCCAGATCAACGCGACGGTCGCCGTCGATTTCACGCTGGAAGTGGGCGAGCTGACCGACGCCGTCGAGGTGCGGGCCAGTGCGCCGCTGCTCGAGACCAACAGCGGCACCATCGGGAAGGTGGTCGACAACCGGCGGATTCTCGAGCTGCCGCTGAACACGCGCAACGTGTACTCGCTGATCTTCCTGACGCCGGGCGTCGCCGGCACGATCGGCAACAACTACAACTCGCTCAGCTACTCCGTCAACGGCGCCCGGCCGACGATGATGGACACCGTCATCGACGGCGTGACGGCGTCGTTTCCGACCGTCAACGGCTTCACGGGCATCTCCGTGTTCCCGTCGGTCGACGCGATCCAGGAGTTCAAGGTGCTCGGCGCGAACTATCCGGCCGAGTACGGCCGCAGCCTCGGCAGCGTCCTCAACGTCGTCTACAAGTCCGGGACGAACGACTTTCACGGCAGCGGGTACGAGTTCTTCCGGCATTCGGCGCTCGACTCCAACAACTTCTTCGCGAAGCGCGCCGGCCAGCCGCTCGCCGACTACAAGCGCAGTCAGTTCGGCGGCGTCGCCGGCGGGCCGATTCAGCGCAGCCGGATGTTCTTCATGAGCTCCTTCGAGGGCCTGCGGGAGCGGCGGCAGTCGGAGCAGACCACGACCGTCCCGACGCTCGCGCAGCGTCAGGGAGACTTCTCGCAGACCTTCGCCCAGAACGGCCAGCTGATTCGCATCTTCGATCCGTTCACGACCCGACCCAATCCGTCCGGCTCCGGCTTCATCCGCGACCAGTTCGCCGGCAACGTCATCCCCGCGGGCCGGATGGATCCCGTCGCGCTCCAGGTGCTCAAGTACTTCCCGCTGCCGAATCAACCCGGCGACCCGGTGACCGGCGCGCGCAACTACTTCACGACGGGCCTCTCCGACCTCGACGTCAACAACGTCGACATGCGCGTCGATCGGCATCTGACCGACAAGCAGACGATGTTCGTGCGCTACTCGTACCGGACGACGCACAGCGCGCCGGCGTCGTTCTTCCCCGCGGAGATCGCCATCGCGGAGGGCCGCGTCAACGAGGACAACCGGGCGCACAACGGCGTGATCGACTTCAGCCGCACGATGTCGAGCTCGACGCTGTTGAGCGCGCGGCTCGGATTCGCGCGCACGCTGTTCATCTTCGACAACCAGGGGCTCGGCTTCAGGCCGTCGAGCCTCGGCCTGCCCGCGTCGATCGACGCCAACGTCGATCGGCTGATGTTCCCGCGGTTCGGCGTCAGCGGCATGGTGACGCTCGGCGGCAACGATCACCGCTACAACGCGTTCATGAGCTACACGACCGCCGCGAGTCTCACGCACGTCCGCGGCGATCATTCATTGAAGGCCGGGTTCGAGGGGCGCATGCTGCGCGTGAACGTGTGGGAAGCGCGCAGCGCCGGCACGTTCAACTTCCGCGCGGCTGAAACCCAGGGTCCCGTTCCAACGACCGCCAGCAGCACGGCCGGCTCCGGATTCGGGTCGTTCCTGCTCGGCACCGGTGCGCCGAACGACGTCCTGATCCAGAACTGGAAGAACGTCGCCTCGAACAGCTTCTACTGGGCGGGATACGCGCAGGACGACTGGCGCGTCAACTCGCGCGTGACCTTCAACCTCGGCGTGCGCTACGACCTCGACGTCCCGCGCACCGAGCGCTACAACCGGATGAACTACTTCGATCCGGATGCGCCCTCGCCCCTTGCGAAGCAGGTTCCCGGGTTCGCCAATCTGAAGGGCGGCGTCGTGTTCGTCGGCGTCGACGGCCGCAGCCGCCACCAATATCACTGGGACACGAACAACATCGCGCCGCGCCTGGGCCTGTCCTATCAGGTGGACCCGAAGACCGTGGTGCGCGCCGGGTACAGCCACATCTTCGGGCCGTCGAATCAGGCCGCGCAGGGCACGGTCGGACCGTTCGGGTTCCGGACCGAGAACCTGTGGGTCACGACGATCGACGGCATCACGCCGCTGAACACGCTCAGGAATCCGTTTCCGAACGGGTTCACGCCGTCGCCCGGCGCCTCGCAGGGACTCCTGACGCAGGTCGGCGCGAACCTGCAGGCGCCGCTGCAGGACACGCCGTCGCCGTGGACGATTCAGTACAACGTCAACCTGCAGCGCGAGCTGCCGTGGTCGTCGTTCGTGGAGATCGCGTACGTGGGCACGCGCGGCTACGATCTGTCGCGCGTCGGCGAGGGCGGTCTCAGCCTCAATCAGCTCGATCCGCAGTACATGGCGCTCGGGTCGCAGCTCAATCAGCAGGTGCCGAACCCGTTCTACGGGATCGTGAACAACGGCGTGCTGACGCAGCCGACCGTCAGCCGCGCCCAGCTGCTGCGGCCGTACCCGCAATTCACCGACATCATCCCGCTGTATTCGTCAGGCGCGAAGTCGCGCTACAACGCGCTGCAGATGACCGGCCGCAAGCGGTTGTCGCACGGCCTCATGTTCGAGGGCTCGTACACCTACGCACGCGCGAGGGAAATCGGGATGAGCCATCAGAACAGCTACGACATCGACGCGAGCTGGGCGCTCGCGTCGTACGACATCGCGCACCGGTTCGTGCTCAGCTACCTGTACGAGCTGCCGTTCGGGCGCGGCCGCCGCTTCGCGTCGGGCGCGCCGCCGCTCCTCGACGCGCTCATCGGCGGCTGGCAGTTCAACGGCATCACGACGATCCAGTCCGGCACGCCGCTGTCGGTCACGGCGAACAACACGGCGGGCATCTTCGGCGCGCGGACGCAGCCGAACACCAACGGCAAGGACCCGCGGCTGAGCGGCCCGATCGACGAGCGGCTGGACAGGGCGTTCGACACCAGCGTGTACAGCCAGCCGGCCGCCTTCACCTTCGGGAACGAGCCGATCTTCTCGCCGGTGCTGCGCGCCGACGCCGTGCGCAATTTCGACCTCTCGCTGTTCAAGAACTTCGAGATGAGGCCGGGCGTCCGGGCGCAGCTCCGCGTCGAGGCGCTCAACGCGTTCAACCGCGTCCAGTTCTCGGCGCCGAACACCAGCGTCACGTCGACGTCCTTCGGCGTGATCAGCGGTCAGGCCAACGCGCCGCGGCAGGTGCAGTTCGGGCTGAAGCTGTTGTGGTGAGGCCGTCGGCGCTCGATGTTTTGACGTAGCCAAGTATCTTGGCTACACTGGTTCGATGAAGCGCGTCAAGATTGGCGAGTTCCGCGATCGGGCAAGCGAGCTCATTCGCCGCGCGGCAGGCGGCGAAACGGTCGTCATCCTGAACCGCGATCGCGAGGTCGCGAAGATCGTGCCGGTGACCGCCAAGCGCGATCGAGGCGGTGGCCTGCTCGGCTGCCTCGCCGGAACGGCGGAAGTCCGCGGCGACATCGAGACGCCCATTGCGCCGCCCGACGCGTGGTTCCGGGATCGCGCGTGAAGTACGTGCTCGATACGCAGGCCTGGCTCTGGTCCGTCCTCGACCATCCGCGCCTCAGCCGGCGCGCTCGTGGGGCGTTGCGCGCGCTTCCCGCGCAAGAGCGCATCGGACTCGCCGCGATCTCGCTGAAAGAGGCTGCCTGGCACCTCGCTCATGGCAGGCTCGTCGTCGACAAGGAGTACGGGCCCTGGCCGCTGTGGCTTCGCGCGGCGGCCTCGTCGCCTCATCTCGACGTACTTCCCCTCACGGTGGACGTGGCGATCGAGTCCGAGCAGCTGGGCGAGTCATTCCCGGCCGATCCGGCCGCTCGGCTCATAGCGGCCACCGCACGCGTGCATGATCTCACGCTCATCACGTCGGATCGCCCGATCCCCCGGAGCGGCGTCGTGCGCACGTTGTGGTAGAGCGGCGTATCAGGCGCGCGCGAACAGCTGGTCCAGCGACAGCCACGCTTCGCGGAGGATCTCGTTGCGCCGGACGCGCGTGAGCGCGGGAAGCTTCTCCTCGAGTTGTCCGATCGCGTCGACGACGGCCGCGCGCACGGCGCGCGTCACCGGCGCGCGCGTCAGCTCCAGCACGTAATAGTGTCCCCGCCACTCGGGTCCGTCGAAGGGCACGGACCACTCGAACCCGTCGTTGACGCCGACGGTGATCCAGCCGTCGCCCGCCGGCAGCGGGTGCTTCACCGACGGCCGTGCCGCTGCGACCGCCGCCTCCATCGAGTCGACGAGCCGCAGCGCGAGCCAGCCTCGCAGCGGCTCGGACGCGCCACACGAGGCGAACGGCGGCGACGCGTGCAGCGCGGCGTCGATGCGGCGCCACGCGCGGCCGTTGACGAACACCCGCGGCACGACGACCAGACGCCGGAGATCGACGGTGACGCACGGCAGGTCGCGCCCGTAGGCCAACTTCGCGAGGCGCGTCAGATAGAGGTCCGCCTGCCGCTGCAGCGCCGCGGTGACGTCGGGCAGCTGCGCGGCGTACTTCAGTTCCTCCCACAGGCGGCGGCGCGCCGCCCGCGCGCGGCCGAACAGCGCGAAGCGGATCTCCGCCGCGAGCCGCTCGACCGCGCGGCGGCCGTCGGCGGACTCGGTCCACGCGGCAAACGGCGCATGCGCGAAACGGCCCGTGTACCGCAGGCGTTCGCCCGAATAGCGTACCGGCGCTTGCATATTCGTAACGATGCTGGACGCGAATCGCCGTCGTGTCGCGAGTTGCGGTCGTGTGGGCGTGAGCGTAGCGAATGTCGTACCGGGAGGTCGTGGCCTGGGGCTAGCGGCGTGTCCGAGTCAACGTTGTTTGCGGGAACGCTCCAGTCCTTGCCGGCCAGGCCTCGGTGTTGTCTCGCGGTGTCCCGTAGGCGCTCGATGCCCTTGCGGCCGGCGTTCGCATTCGG
>Ga0114129_10013659_pt1 | contig 11570 bp, 13 predicted proteins | sample RhiMetdeltSRZDD1_FD_80071 | JGI IMG/M metagenome (GOLD analysis project Ga0114129, IMG submission 80071) | Populus rhizosphere microbial communities from Tennessee, USA - Rhizosphere MetaG P. deltoides SRZDD1 (version 2) (version 2) | ecosystem: Host-associated > Plants > Roots > Rhizosphere >... | reverse complement strand
TGGTGGCGATTTGAATGGCCTGGTCCATGTTGATCTTCGCCAGACGGATTAACGCAGCCTGCCTGACCTCCCTCATTTCCATTTCAAGCTTCTGCTTGCGCGCAACTTCTTCGCGAAACGCAGGGTCGCTCGCCATCTTCTCTCTAACCTCGTCGAGTTCCCCACGTGCCGCGCGACTCTTCATTTCAAGTTCTTCATTACTCTGCCTCTCTTTTTCTGTTTGTTTGCGTTCCTGCTCCTTGGCCACTGGCTCTTGAGCGTATGGCTCCACTTCAAACCGCAGAGCAAACGCAGCCGCCGCGACGCACGGCACAAGCAGCAGCAACACAACAGCGAAGAGCAACAGTTTCTTCCAACGCGTATTCAACACAGGTTTCTTTAACAATGACATGATACGTGCCTCCAGGATGTCAGCATCGGCGATGCCTACGGTTGTAGTAACGGAGAGACGACGCAGTGGTGGGGCGGAGCTGGCGAGCCGTACGAGCGAGCGAGCATAAACTTCAGCGTTCAGGATTCGCTCCGCGACAAGCTCGTCGCAACAGAGTTCGCGGGTTTGTTTGACCCGGCGTCTTAATAAAGCCGCGGCTGGATGAAAAGAGATCGGGACAAAGAGTAACTCGTAAATAAAGTTGAGCACATAATCCAGCCGCGCTACATGAATGAATTCGTGTCCGATGGCGGAGGTGAGTAGATCGATATTGCCTTCACGCAAGAGCGGTTCAGGCAGAATTATGACCGGATGAAACAGACCGATCGTCACCGGCACCGGCAGTGTTTCTGAACGAAGTAGTTTTACTGGTCGCGAACCAGTAGCGACTTGTCGTTCGCACGTGCTGATTACTTCTGCGACGACGTCGTTTGGTTCTAACTCGACGGCGAGACGCCTGATCGTTCTGGTATTCTGCCAGGCTTGAAACAGCTTGAAGATCCGGTAGAGAAGAAACGCGCCGAACAGTGCGAGCAGAAAATATCCAAGACTTTGATTCAACTGAAACGTTGTCGGTAGTGCGAAACTCGGCTGCGAGAAGTTTTGCTGTTGAAATGGCTGTAACTCTTCGGCCCGCAAGACCGGATACGAGTTCGGCGGCGGAAGAGAAGGGGTGTCGCCGAGTGTTCGTAATGACGTTGTGAATGGAACAGCGAACGAGAGGCAGAGAGCGCTAACCCAGAGCCAGTGCCGGTAACGAGCGACCGAATCGCGCAGCAGCCAGGAGCCCAAGGCTGCCAGGCCCGCGATTAACGCAATCTGCCAAAGGGAGTTCAATAGAAACGTCAGGAGCAATTGGCTAATTGTTCTCATCGGCTTCCTCCTTGCCCTGTTCGACGAGCTTTTGCAGGCGCGCGAGTTTCTCGGGCGTGAGGTGTTTGGTTTCCACCAGACTCATCACGAGACTCTCCGCTGAACCGCCGAAGAGCCGATCGACAACATCCTTCACGTGCTTGCCGACGACTTGTTTACGGCTGACTGCGGGTTTATAGAAGTACGCGCGGTTCTTCAGGGTTCTCTTTGCTTTACCTTTACGCTCGAGAATGTTGAGCATGGTCTGGACGGTCGTGTAAGCCAGATCGCGTTTGAGTTTCTGCTGCACGGTCTGAACGTTTGCGGGTCCGGTATCCCACAGCACGTGCATGATCTCGAGCTCGAGTGGAGTCAGGTTCTCTGTCTTCGGGCGCGCCATAACGATTGGTGTCTCCTAAGTTTTTAGGAGTATAGAGATGGGGCCGGGGCGTGTCAACTAATTTTTTAGGAGACCTCTGCGTATCTCTGCGTACCTCTGCGTACCTCTGCGCCTCTGCGGTGAAGAGTACTCTTACCGCAGAGACGCAGAGACACGCAGAGGTACGCAGAGAATCGTTGTAGAATCCCACGCTGCAACAAAAGTGAAAAGACAGACGATCATCCATACCCTGATCTACGGCCTCTGTGGCGGAGTGCTGATCGTTGTGCTCCGTTTAGTGGAGTACCGGTTCCTGGTCGTGGAGCACTCGGTCGAGATTTACGGCGGACTGATTGCCCTGCTCTTCTCCGGAGCCGGCATCTGGCTCGGCCTCAAACTGACCAGAAAGAAGGAGGTGCTGGTCGTTAAAGAAGTCCCAGTGCCCTCATCGCAGCCTTTTGCTTTAAACGAAGACCGACTGAAAGACCTCGGCATCACGAAACGCGAACTCGAGATTCTGGCATTGATCGCGCAGGGCATGAGCAACCGCGAGATCGCGGAAAAACTGTTTGTCAGTGAAAACACAGTCAAGACCCACTCGAGCCGCCTCTTCGACAAGCTGAGCGCCAAGCGCCGTACTCAAGCCGTGCAGATCGGTAAAGAGCTGGGTTTGATCCCTTAACGATCTTTGTGTCCCTGTTTGTGCCCTTTGTGGCCCTAGTCAAAAAGTAGTATTTTTGCGGCCACCAGACGAAATCATCCGAAAGTATGACGACAACTCAACCCCGCGAAGGTAGCGTACGCCGCAGATTTCCACAGACTACTCAGGAGGCTTTGTTATGAAAAGAATCGTTTTGACGTTTGGGTTGATTTCAGGTGCGATCTTTGTGGTGATGATGTTCACCACGATGCAGTTCATGGATAGGATTGGTTTCGACAAAGGGCACCTCATCGGGTACTCCACGATGGTGGTCGCGTTCCTGTTCGTATTTTTCGGTAGCCGGTCTTATCGCGAAAACATCGGCAACGGCTACATCACCTTCGGACGCGCATTTAAAGTCGGCATACTGATTACGCTGATATCCTGCGCTTGTTACGCACTTAGCTGGGAGATCGTGTATTTCAATTTCGTGCCCGACTTTGTAGACAAATACAGCCAGTACCTGGTCGAGAAATCGCGCGCAGCGGGCGCCAGCCCCGAACAGATCGCCACGCAGGTGGCAGAAATGAAGCGCTTTGAGACTCTCTACCGGAACCCGGTCTACAATTTTCTCCTTACGTTCTTCGTGGAACCGTTTCCCGTCGGTTTGATACTCACGGTGATTTCAGCTTTGATCCTGAGAAAGCGGCCCAAGGAAATTCCGGAAGCTGAACCAGACACAGGAGCTGTTAATGCTTATTAAAACTCTGTTTGTCGTCCTGACCGTTGGCATGCTGTTCATACCCGTAACCGAACCAACTCAAGCACCACAGTACGATCTACTGATCAGAAACGGACGCATCGTCGACGGGTCAGGACGCGCAGGGTACGTAGCAGATGTTGCAGTTAAAGACGATCGCATCGCCGCGATTGGAAAACTTTCGGAGGCGACGGCAACGCGAGTGATCGACGCGCAAGGTCTCGTGGTCGCGCCTGGGTTTATCGACATGCTCGGACAGTCGGAAACTTACCTGCTCATCGATCCGCGCGCGATGAGCAAGGTAATGATGGGCGTGACAACTGAGGTCACCGGCGAAGGCGAGTCAATTGCGCCGATAAACGAGCGACAGATCAAAGAGCAGGAAGACTTTCTGCGTCGCTTCAATCTCACAATCGATTGGCGCACGCTCGACCAGTATTTCAACCGGCTCCGAAAACAAGGTTCGGGTGTCAACCTGGCGACGTTTGTCGGAGCCACGCAAGTTCGTGAATACGTGATCGGATATGACGATCGCGATCCAACGCCACCGGAACTGGAGCAGATGAAGAAGCTCGTCGCGGATGCGATGCTCGACGGTGCTCTCGGTATCTCCACTTCACTGCAATATGTGCCGGCGCGTTTTGCGGAAACGCCTGAATTGATCGAACTCGCAAAAGTCGCGCGGCAATACGGCGGCATCTACGCCACTCATCAACGCAGCGAAGCAAACACGATTGACGCCTCGTTGGATGAAGTCTTCGAGATCGCAAAGAAGGCTCAGATTCCTGTCGAGATCTGGCACCTCAAGACGGCGTACAAGAACAATTGGGGCCGCATGGCTCACGTGCTCAATCGCATCAAGCAGGCCCGCGATCAGGGACAAGACATCACCGCAGACATCTATCCATACATTGCCGGCAGCACGTCGCTCGCTGCGTCGCTGCCACCATGGGCTCTCGAAGGTGGAACGGAGAAGATGATCGCGCGCTTGCGCGATCCAGCCATGCGTCAGCGTCTGAAGAAAGAGATATCCGAGCCACAGACGGCGTGGGAGAACATTTATCTCGGCAGTGGTGGACCAGAGGGAATTCTGATCGGCGCGGTTGTTAATCGTGAGTTGGAGCCGTTGCAAGGCAAACGCGTTTCTGAAATTGCGGCGCAACAGAAAAAGGACCCACTCGACGCCCTTTTCGATCTGCTCCTCGCGGACAACGGACAAACGAGCGCCATTTACTTCATGATGAGCGAAGATGACATGCGCGCGGCGATGCAGGCGCCGTTCGTCAGTTTCTGTACTGACAGTGGATCGCGAGCGACGGATGGACCACTCGCGGGTTCGAAGTCACACCCGCGTGGCTGGGGAACTTACCCGCGCATCCTCGGTCGTTACGTGCGTGATGAAAAACTGTTGACGCTCGAAACTGCGATTCACAAGATGACCGGAGCACCGGCCGCGCGCGTACATCTGCGAGATCGCGGGCTGGTTCGTGAGGGAATGTTTGCTGACATCGTCGTGTTTGATCCCGCGCGCGTAATCGACCGCGCCACTTTCGAGATGCCGAATCAATATCCCACCGGCATCGAATACGTCCTTGTGAACGGGAAGATCAGTGTTGATAAAGGACAGCGCACTACGGCCCTTGCAGGCCGCGTGCTGCGTGGTCCAGGTTACAAACCCTGATCACTGAACTGAGGCGCAGATCTTTCGATACTGATCTTCGGTGAACGCTTTCAACGTCTCTGTTTGCAGGTTGCCCTGCGACGCCAACGTCAGCATCGCGGTTGCGTACGTCTCGTCGTCCGGGGCTTCCATTATGCAAAGCAGGTCGTATTGGCCCATCAGCAAATAAGTATCCTTAATCTTCACGCCAACCTTTTTGAACGCTTTACGACCTACGTCAAGACGTAGAGGGCTCGCGTTCACGTTGGTAATTCCCTGTCCGGTCCACTTCATCAGCGCGACATACGTTGGCATTTTGTTTCTCCTCTTTCACACTTTGATATAGATCCTTTTCCGATAAAGCAGCCACATCAGGAAGAGCCACAGCAGGATAAATGCGATTGCATAAAACAGCGAGGCATTGATCGGCGACGCCCAGCTCAAAAACAGGTTGCGAAAGATCCATCCTTGCGAAGAGATCTGCGTGCCGTCGCCACGTGGCAGCCTGATGAGGGCCATCGCCTTCACCATCAGGCCTGAGCCGACAAAAAGCGCCAGCGCGTTGACGCCAAAGACTTCGAACGGCCAGGCCCAGCGGCGATAACCTTTGATATCGATGATCCAGTAACAGATTGCGAGTAGCTGTAATCCGAGTCCCGCGGTAAAAAGGACGTACGAACTGGTCCATAGCGGCTTATTGATCGGAAAGAAGAAGTTCCAGCTCCAGCCGAGGACGACGCATACCACGCCGGCCACAAACATTCCCACGACTTTTTCCATTCGTGTGCGCTCACTGCGCAACCAATGACCAGTCAGGACGCCGAAGAGCGTTGTCGCTATAGCGGGAATCGTGCTCAGCAATCCTTCCGGATCGTAAACCCTGCCTTGTCGCCAGATGTGTTGTCGAAGAATCACGCGATCTATAAAGGACGCGAGGCTTCCTTCTTTCGAGAGATCTCCTGGCGCGTATCCGGGCGCAGCGAGTCGCGTCATTAATAGCCAGTAGACGACGAGCAGCGCGAGCGCGATGAGCAGTTGAGTTCTGATCTTTGTGGTCAGGAAGATCAGCGAACCAATCAGGTAACAGAGCGCAATCCGTTGCAGCACTCCGGCAATTCGAACCGTGGACAGTTGAAAATAAGGGAAGGCGTTAAGAAACAGACCGAGACCAAAAATGATCGCCGTGCGCTTGATGACTTTGAGATACAAGTCGCGCTTGACTGTGCCCTCTTCAACACGACGCGCAAACGCGAGCGTGATCGACACGCCGACGATAAACAGAAAGAAGGGAAAAACGAGATCGGTTGGAGTCCAGCCATGCCATTCCGCGTGTTGCAGCGGCCAGTAGATGCTGGACCATGTGCCGGGATTATTTACGAGCACCATGCCCGCGATCGTCAGACCGCGAAAGACGTCGAGCGACACCAGGCGCCCGCTGGGGTTTGCCGCAAAGACTTTGGGGGACATATCGTTTCAGGAGCAGTGACCAGGAGCAGTATGCAGGACGTAACCTGCTCCTGCCTTCTGCTGCTGGCGCGGAGTCTATTCGAATGTTGCCTCAATCTCAAAGTGTTATGTGTTAGAGTGTGGGCTGTCGAATGTCCCTGATGCTCCAAGAGATTGCCGAGCAACCTGCCGCACTCGAGCGCACCATCGCGGAAGAGCGCGCCAAGATTGTAAAACTGGGAAACCTGCTGAAGGCGCGCGACATTCATCTCATCGTCCTCGTCGCTCGCGGCAGTTCCGACAATGCCGCTCTCTTCGGACGATACCTGCTCGAGATCACCACGGGAATTCCGGTCTCACTTTCCGCTCCGTCCGTTTACACGATCTACAACGCGCATCTGCGGTTGGACCATGCGCTGGTTGTTGGCGTCTCGCAGTCTGGTGAAGGTGAAGACATCAACCGCGTGCTCGAAAGCGCACGCGCGTCGGGCGCGTACACTGTCGGCATTACCAACGAGCCTGGTTCCTCGATGACCAAGCTGGTTGACGAAACACTGCTGACACACGGCGGACGCGAGCGTTCGGTAGCAGCGACGAAGACTTTTACGGGCCAGATGCTCCTCTTTTATATGCTTGCGACGGAGCTGGCGCGGAATACCGTGCCGTTTTCTTATGAAGCGATTCCGCATTTCGTTGCCGGCGCACTCGAACAGAAGCCGGCGATAATGGAGCTCGTCCAGCGTTACGTGTTCATGGAGAATTGCGTCATCGTCGGACGCGGCCTGGCGTATGCGAATGCTTACGAGCTGGCTTTGAAGTTGATGGAGACGTGCTATGTGGTCGCAGAGCGTTTCTCTTCAGCCGATTTCTTACATGGTCCACTGGCAATGGTCGAGCGACACTTTCCGGTAATTCTCTTCGCGCCGCCAGGCGTCATGCTGTCGGGAGTTAAAAGCTTGATCGAGCGTCTGCGTGAGTTGCACGCGGACACGCTGGCGATCACGAGCGACATCGACGCCGCCGGCATGTGTACACGGTCAATCGTAATGTCTCGCGAGATCGATGAATTTCTCGCGCCAATTCCTTACATAGTTCCCGGACAACTTTTTGCGGCGCTGCTGGCGGAAGCAAAAGGACTCGATCCGGATGCGCCGCGATCGCTTTCAAAAGTGACGCGCACACTCTGAAAACTATGAACATTGAACTGAAGGACGTGTCGCACAATCCCGTCTACTTGCAGGTGCGGCAACAGATTGAGGCTCATATCCGCAACAAGACTGTTGGACCAGGCGAGTCCCTTCCGTCTCCCGCCGCGCTCGCCCAAAAACTCTCCGTCGACAAAGGCGAGATCCAGCGCGCCTACTTCGAGCTCGAACAGCTCGGCCTGATCAAAAAGCAGACCGGCAAAGACTTTCTGGGGAAACCAAGGACCGATTATCGCGTGGCGTGATCCTGCCTATCTGATTCCACCGCTCGCGAAAAGCAAGAGTACTTCGATCACGAGTCGAACCACGAAGATCACAGGTACGGCCAGAAGCAGCACCAGCGAGATCCACCACGAACGTCGCGCCTTTTTATAGTCGGCATCATCAGTGATCAAGCTGCGATATCTGATCTGCCAGCGAACCAACAACACGATCACTACTATGAACGTGATGAGGAACGCCCAGAAAGCAAAGCCTAGTAGTGGCACCAGGCTTAGACCAAAAAACACGTACATTGCGATGGCGGCTGTTCGCAGGTAACTCGCATCGCTGTAAGCCTGGTTTGCTTTTTCCTGCCTGTCCGCGATTAGTTGCGCCACACCCGGATCGACGGGCACAGAGCAGAAACGACACTCCGTCATGCTGTCGTTAATCATCTCGTGGCAGTTCGGGCAGCGAAAAGTGCGAGGAGCAGCGAACATTGATTTCACTCCTGGGCTGAGCTAGAGGAACTTGGACGGCGGATTATATAGTTGTCAAAGGGCTATGGTACAGTCTTGCGGCGGTCCCTGAATTTGCGAAAGTGGCGGAATTGGCAGACGCGCCAGACTTAGGATCTGGTACCGAAAGGTGTGGGGGTTCGAGTCCCCCCTTTCGCACCATCTCTCTTGTGTCTTGAGAACTTTTTGAGAATTTTTTGATTTAGCTAAGAACCAGGCTGGGCTAGAATGCGTCGGGCGCGAGAGGAGTGACAGTATGGTGGAAAGAAGACGGACGATCTCACAGATAATGAAGCGCTTCCATTCTGTAGTGGACCAACGCACAATTGAGATATTCATAATCTCCTTCGTTGGCGTGGGTGTAACTTTCGTTAACAAGTTAGTGATGCTGAAATCAACCCCAGGGGCGGTAGATCCGTTTAGTATTAAACAGTGGGTATTGGTATTCGCCGCGATGTTAATTGGGTCTTTCAGCTTGATATACGTGCCTGTCAAGATCTTTTCGCGAGAACCAGAATCGATTAAAACGTTAAAAAAGAATGTAGTTCGAGCTTGGAAAATCGCCCTGGAGGAAAGCTCGTTTAATCCTCGCAACTCGACCAGGAATCATGAGCGACGTAACAGTTAGACCTCACTATGACTTTGAAGAAGTTGTTGAACGCGTCAGACGAGAATTAGAAAAAACCCATTCAACTCCGTTCTCCGACCAGGCCTTTCAGAGATTGGAAGATCAAATCGGGTCATACGCCGTCGAACTCATCAATGAAGCTGTTAAGAGAGCTAAACGGCATCAAGCCGAAGGCGTGTCTTCTGCTGATGTGCAACAAGCAAGTCAGTACCTCGTATCGAATCCTAGCCATAAAATCTTCCGCCATGCCGGAACTTTTGGGGGTATATTATTCGGAGCCGCCTTATCGCACATTCTCGCCACGACGACGAGCACTCAATATAGGCTTTCCGGAATGGTCCTTACTTTCATCCTAACATTCATAGGAACCTCTCTAATTGGCGCTCACATGTTTAAAGACTAGATAACCGTCTTCACCCTCCTGCTATACCGAAAGAGTCGAAAACCGGCGGTCTCTGCATTACACGGTTTGGCGACTTACGTGGTACATTTTTCCTCGCGATGAAAACAGAACTGACAGACGTCTCTCCAACTCTCAAGGAACTCAAGATCGAGATCGAGCCGCAGCGGGTGCGTGAGGCTTTCGATCGGATTAGTCAGCAGTACAGCAAGGCTGCGACCATCCCTGGCTTTAGGCCGGGACATGCGCCAACTTCCGTCGTGCGCACTCGCTACAAGAGCGAGATCAGGAGCGAGGTGTTGCGCGAGCTGCTGCCCGACGCTGTTAACGATGCCATCATCGAACATTCACTAAACCCACTCGGCCAGCCCGACGTCCAGTTCGAAAATCAAGAAGTGCTCGAACGCTTCGGCGAAGAACCACTGACGTTAAAAGTGACGGTCGAAGTCCTGCCCGAAATCAAACTGGATACTTATAAAGGACTGGAAGCCGTCCGCCGCAAGCGCCCTATCACCGACGACGACGTGAACAGGATGATCGACAGCTTGCGTGAGGCGTCAGCATCGCTACAGCCCGTCGAAGATCGCGCGTCTGAGTCAGGCGACACCGTTACAATCAATGCACGCGGGAAGATGCTCGACGAGTCCGACGAGTCGGAAGAGGTCAAAGTCGACGACGTGGAAGTCGTTCTCGGCGGACCCGGAGTTATGAAAGAGTTCAATGAAAACCTTACGGGCGTCAAACCGGACGATACGCGCACTTTCACCGTCGAATACCCCGAGAATTACGAGTCAAAAGGCTTAGCCGGCAAAAAAATCGAGTACGTCGCGGAAGTAACCGCTGTGCGAAGGAAAGAACTGCCGGAGCTCGACGACGAGTGGGCGAAGAGCCTCGGTGGCGACTTCGATTCCGCTGAAACACTGAAGACGAAAGTGCGTGAAGATCTCGAAGCTCGATCCGCTGCGGAGTCCGATCGTCAGTTGCGAGACGACCTCATGCGCAAGCTAATTGATGCGCACAAGTTCGAAGTGCCGCAGAGCCTGGTCAATCAGCAGACCAACCATCGCTTGGAAGGTGTTGCGCGCGATATGATGAGCCGTGGTATCGATCCACGGAGTGAAGAGCTCAATTGGGAAGGCGCGCGCGAAGAATTAAAGGTGCAAGCCGAAGACGATGTGCGAGCTACAATGCTGCTGGAGAAGGTCGCCGAAGCAGAGAACATTACTGTCTCCGACGAAGAAGTTGAAACTGAGATCCACACGATCGCACTTGCTTCACGACAACCGTTAGAGAAAGTGCGTGCTGCCTTGACAAAGGATGGGGGCGAACGTAGCATCGCGCACAGATTGCGCAATCGCAAAGCGCTCGAACTCTTAATTGAAAATGCAAGCATAACCGACGGCGAGTGGATCGAACCAAAGGAGTCAAGTTAGACCTATGGCTTTAGTCCCAATGGTCGTTGAGCAGACGTCGCGAGGCGAGCGCGCCTTCGATATTTACTCACGACTACTGAAAGATAATATTATTTTCCTGGGTACCCCGATCGACGATCAGATAGCCAACCTAATCGTAGCCCAACTTCTATTTCTCGAAGCTGAAGATCCCGAAAAGGACATCAACCTCTATATCAATTCACCTGGTGGTTCGATCACCGCGGGAATGGCGATCTACGATACGATGCAATTCATTCGTCCGGACGTCACTACGATTTGCGTCGGACAATGCGCCTCGATGGGCGCGTTGTTGTTAGCTGCCGGCGCAAAAGGAAAACGGTTCGCCCTTCCTAATTCGCGTATCCTCATTCACCAACCATCAGGCGGCTCGCAAGGCCAGGCAACAGACATTCGTATTCAAGCAGAAGAGATCCTGCGAATGCGCGAACTCACCTCCCAAATCATCGCCAAGCACACGGGACAATCGTACGACACAGTTGAACGCGATGTGGAGCGAGACAAAATTATGTCTGCCATGCAGGCCAAAGAATATGGTTTAATAGACGAGGTCATCGCGCACCGGGAGTAAGCGCGCGGTCCCCCAAAGGAGCTTCATCCCTAAACTATGGTGAGACGAACCGATGATACTCTGCGCTGCTCGTTCTGTGGCAAATCACAGAACGAAGTAAAGAAGCTCATTGCCGGACCAACCGTCTACATTTGTAATGAATGCATCGACATCTGCAACGAGATCATCACGGACGATCAGCAAGCAGAGTCAGTAGCTACTCGGCCGCCACTTCCGAAGCCCGGAGAGATTAAGAACTTTTTAGACGAATACGTGATCGGCCAGGAGGAAACGAAGAAGCGCCTGGCCGTCGCCGTGTATCAGCACTACAAGAGAATCGAACTCGGTCGCCGTCGTTCCGACGTCGAGATCCAGAAAGCAAACATTCTGTTGATCGGTCCGACCGGAACGGGCAAGACTCTTCTGGCACAAACGCTCGCACGCATGTTG